>Ga0209643_1000528_pt1 | contig 65314 bp, 63 predicted proteins | sample AutmiccBRH37_all_FD_187383 | JGI IMG/M metagenome (GOLD analysis project Ga0209643, IMG submission 187383) | Deep subsurface microbial communities from Mt. Terri, Switzerland - Autotrophic microbial communities BRH/37_all (SPAdes) (version 2) | ecosystem: Environmental > Aquatic > Deep... | reverse complement strand
TCTCCATGGCGGGCGCGAACTCCGTCGATCCGTGATGAGACTGCGTCAGCACCAGAATCATACACGAAATCAGCCGGTTAAGGCGCGCCCGTCACTGCACGATCTCACCGCTCGTGAATAATCCAGGCTAACAAACCTTCCGCCACTGGCGGTGACCGTCAGATCTAAATTATTCCGACAGCTTCCTGAACCGCCTGGCTGGGTATCTGCCTATCAACTGCCGGGAGAACGAAAACTCCGCGAAGCCCGTGAAGGCGTCGCCGCGAACATAAGAGCCCTTGAGAAGGATCTATCGAATCTGTCTGACCAACTTTCCGCTCTGACAGAACCGAAGCTCCTCTTGTATGCTGACGGAGACGCCCTTGAGGGAGCCGTCCGCGACGCGCTCTGCTCCATCGGCTTTGCTATTGAGAGCACTGCGACCGATAATCGCGCCGACGCCGTTGCGATCATCAATGACACCGTCTGTACAATAGAGGTTAAAGGGAAGAAGGGGTCAGCTGCCGAGCGGGACGCGCTGCAACTCCTGAAGTGGGTAGGCGAGATCGGGCACGAGCGAAACCTATCGCCAAAGGGTATACTCATCATCAATGCCTATAAGGACGATGCCCCTGACAAGCGGAGCGAAGCGTTTCCGCATCAGATGCGGAAAACCTGTGAGCGGTACGACATAACGGCTCTCACATCACTGCAATTGCTGGCAATGGTTCTGATTTATCAAAAAGATCCCACGACACTTGAGCACATACAGGAAATTCTACTCAATACTCGCGGCGTCGTGGAAGGTTACGAATGGACTGACATAGATACATAATCATGTTCTTGTGTCCGATCATAAAGTTCCAATTTGCAATGGACATAGGATCGGCGCAAGGAGCAAACGTCCGTCCGGCGGACCGCTTCCCGATCCAGGTTTCTGCGGCGAACGGCTATGGTCGCCTCTTACCCGCATTATAATAGCTGGCAAGGATCTGGGCGAAAGTGTACCTCGCGGTCTCCCGAGGCCACGGCTGACTCGACTGGTCCCCCGCTACTGACCCCAATCAGCGATTAATCTCATAGACTTACGGGTTGATTGAGCAGCAGTTCGCAAGCTTCCGCTATAAGTCGAACGGAAGGCAGCCCGCCAGCGCCCGGCCCCGCTGGCTGCGACGGTGCCGAATACCACGGCCTGCTGGGCACGGATGCAAGCCTAGAAAGGATCCGTCACGTTGATCTCAAGGGCATCGGCAAGACGCAGATAGGTCCTCGCCGACGGCAGCCGTTTCGACGCTTCAATCTGCGAGACGCAGGGCTTGGAGAGACCGGCCTTGTCCGCGAGTGCCTGTTGCGTCAGGCCGCGGTGCTCGCGCCAGACCTTCACGGGGTTCTCGCCGTCGATGATGCGGTCGACCATCTCGGCGGGCAGCATCTCCTGGGGGGCGGCCTTAAACGCGTCGTAGGCCCTGACGGCCTCGACGTCGTCGAGCGCGTCCAGCATCCGTTCGTAGAGATCGATCGGGACCACGGCGAACGTCCGCTTGCCGTCCTCCTCGATGAACCGCGTGGTCATCGGTCAGCGCCTCCTGCCGGGGCGACCCGGATCGTCCGAGGATCCGGACCGCCTCTCCCAGCCCCTGGATCGGGCGGAGCGAACAGAGGTCACCGGAAAGCGTGCCGCCGGTCAAGCCGGCTGCATCTGCCGGCAATACGACGGTTCTCGCTGGCCATTCAGGATAATAATCCGATATAATGATCCTGCCCCCTGGCGGGGCGCTGCTGTTGGACATGGTCGAGACAGGCGCTACCGGCCGGCGATGCCGGCCACAGGGAAGCGCGCCCGCATGGCGGGACTGCCGACGGCGGCACACGTTCCACCGCTCCGCCGTGAAACATTTGCCGAACGATGTTCCACAATGTTTCACAGGCGGCCGCGGCACCCCCACGAAAAGGAATGAAACACCACCCTCCGCACCGCAGGCGCTCCGCCGCCCGCCGTGCAACGTTTGCCGAACGGTGTTCCACAATGTTTCACAGGCCGCCGCGGCACCCCACGAAAGGGAATGAAACACCACCCGCCGCACCGCAGGCGCGCCGCGCCCGCCGTGCAACGTTTCCCGAATAGTGTTCCACAACGTTTCACAAGGGGCCGCGGCCCCCCATAAAACCCCACAAAAACCTATTCCGGCCTCGCGGCCGGGCCGCCGTCGCGGTGGACCCTCCGCCCGCGACGCCGCACCAACTCCCCGCCCGCGGCCGCGCCGCGTCACTTTACCCCTGTGATGCTTTCGATGGTCGCGCGGGGGTCGCGCATGGGCCAGCGGCCGGCTTCGACCTGGGCGACGAAGTCGGCGATGGCGCGGTTGAACAGGTCCGGCTCCTCCAGGTTCAGGGTGTGGCCGGTGTTGGGCATGACGAAGAGGGCGGCCGAGGGGATGGCGCGCTTCATGAAGATGTTGGGGATGAGGCAGGGCCAGTCCTCGTCGCCGGTGACGATGAGGGTGGGGACGGTGATCTTCTTCATGCCCTCTTCCAGGTCGAAGATCGACGGCCGTTCCTTCTGCACGCCCTGCTGGGTGTTGGCCGAGCCTTCGGCGGAGTGCTGGGCGAGCTGGTCGGCGAATTCCCGCCAGCCGCGCGGGTCCTTGTTCTGGAGCTGCACGCGGGTCGGGCCGAGGGCATAGGTCTCGGCGAATTTGGGCATGCCGTCGCGGCGCAGGCGCTCCGCGATGATGTCGGCCTCGCCGCGGAATTTGGCGCTCTGCTCCTTCTCCGCCCCGTAGCCGCAGCCGGCGATGAGCAGGGAGAGGGCGCGCTCGGGGTAGGTGAGGCCGAAATGCAGGGTGGCGAAGCCGCCCATCGAGAGGCCCACGATATGGGCCTTGTCGATGCCGAGCCCGTCGAGGACGCAGCGGATGTCGGCGCAGGCGCGGGCCTGGGAGTAGGAGGCGGCATCCGGCGGCACGTCGGAGGGCGGGAAGCCGCGCGCGCCGTAGGTGATGCAGCGGTGGCGGCGCGACAGCGCGCGCACCTGCGGCTCCCAGCTGCGGTGGTCGCCGGCGAACTCGTGGACGAAGACGATCGGCGAGCCGGAGCCGGTCTCCTCGTAATAGAGCTTCACGCCGTCGTCGGTGGTGATGGTGGGCACGGGTCGCTCCTGTGCGGTGGGGATGGGGGGCGGACGGATGGTCCGCCCGGGCGGGAGGTGTCGTCAATCGGTGGCGGTGGCCGTTCGCTCCGTCATTGCGCGCCCCTCACCTCCGTCATTGCGAGGCGCGCAGCGCCGAAGCAACCCAGGGCGAGCGCTCAGGCCGTGGCCCTGGGTTGCTTCGCCTTCGGCTCGCAATGACGGAAAGGGGGGAGGGGCGCGCAATGACGGAAGGAAAGGCTCACAGCGTCGCGGCGATGCGCCCCAGGCGCTCGATGCTCTTCAGGACCAGGTCCTGGTCAAGGCCGGGCCACTGCATGCGCATGATGAAGTGCTCGACGCCCAGCCGGTCGCGATAGCGCTGGAGTTCGTCGCGCACGGCGGCCTCGTCGCCGATGATGAAGCGGTCGGTGCGGAAGTCGCCGAACGGCTGGTCGAAGCGGTCCTCGTGGGCCAGGATCTTGTCCTGTCCCCAGGAGGCGTAGGCCGCGTACTTGTATTTCAGCGGCCCCTCGGCGGCGGCCAGCGCGGAGGCCATGTCGGCGCCGACATAGCATTCGCGGCAGAGCGGATAGTCGGTGGCGGGCGGCAGCCCGGCCGCGGCGCGGGCGGCGCGGTAGAGCTTCAGCTGGCCCTCCAGCGCCGCGATGGTCGGGTAGAAGGTGATCAGCCACTCGTCGCCCAGGACGGCGGCGCGCTCGATGGCCTTCTCGACCACGGCGGCGACCCAGACGGGCGGGCCCTTCGGCTGCTTCGGCTTGAGCGAGAGGCCGACGTCGTCGAGGGTGAAGTGCTTGCCGTGGTGGGTGACGCGGTCCTCGGTCCACAGGCGGCGGACGAGGTCGAGGCCCTCGCGCATGCGGCCGACGCGCTCGTCCAGGCTGCGGCCGAGGGCGCCGAACTCCTCGCCGCGATAGCCGAGGCCGACGCCGAGCACGTAGTTGCCGTCGCTCAGCCAGTCCATGGTGGCGCTCTCCTCGGCCACCATCACCGGCTCCAGCGCCGGGAAGACGAGGATGTTGGGGCCGATCTGCATGCCCGCCGCCTCGGGCGCCAGGCGCGCCAGCAGCGGCACGGTCTGGAACATCTGGACCGGGGCGGTGATGAAATGCTGGGCCGCCCAGACCGAGGCGAAGCCGTTCGCCCGGGCGACGCGGACCTGCTCGACCAGGTTGCCGACCTGGGGGCCGAGCGGCGTGCCGGGCGTGAACTGCGTGGCGAGGTAGATGCCGACCTTCAAGGCGTGCCTCCGTTGCGGGCGTCTGGTGCGGGCTTCTCCGGCAGCGTCTTGCAAGAGGCGTTCCCGGTAGGCGGTGGGCGGTCGGGCGTCGTTTGGCCCGGTCCTTGCTGATCCGACGGCGGGAGTTCCGACCGACGGGGAGGCGAGGGCGCATGCGCAGGACACTGGTGACGCTGGCGGGGGCTGCCGGACTTGCGGGACTGGCCGCGATGGCGGGGGCGCTGCCCGCCGCCGCGCAGGACGTGCCCGGCGTGACGAAGGACCGGATCGAGATCGGCGCCTTCGGCCCGTTCGCCGGCCCGGTCTACATGTACGGCAAGCTGGTGATGAACGGCGTCGATGCCGTCTTCGACCAGGTCAACGCCGAGGGCGGCGTCCACGGCCGCAAGCTCGTCCTGATCCGCGAGGACGACAACTGCAAGCCCGAGGGCGCCATCGCGGCGGTCAAGAAGCTGGCCTACGAGACGAAGGTGTTCGCGATCATCGGCGGCGCCTGCTCCAACGCGACGCTGGCGGCGACGCCGGAGCTGGAGAAGACGGGGATCCCGACCGTGATCAACTCGGCCGTCGCCGACGCGATCACCGATCCGGTGAAGCCGAACATCTACACGACCCAGCTGACCTCCTCGATCGAGAGCCGGGCGCAGCTGGACCGGGCGCTGAAGAGCGGCGCGAAGAAGATCGCGGTCATCCGCATGACCGACGCCTGGGCCGAGGCGCGCTACAAGCCGCTGATGGCCTATGCCGAGCAGAAGGGCGTGAAGTTCGTCGAGAATGTCGAGCTGCAGATCGACGCGAACGACGCCACGCCGCAGGCGCTGAAGCTGCGCATGTCGGGTGCGGACGCGATCGTCATGGTGCTCTATCCGAAGCCGGGGGCGGTCATCATCCGCGACTCGCTGAAGCTGGGCTACAGCCCGACGTGGATCGGCCAGACGGGCATCAACGACCTGGACGCCTTCCGCAAGCAGGTCGGCGTCGACAGCGCACTCGACAAGTTCGAGACGATCACGCCGACCAAGTACCAGCCGAGCAGCCCGGAGATGAAGCCCTGGGCCGACCGGATCAAGGCGCTCTTCCCGAACGACGAGCTGTCGACCTTCAACCTGAACGGCATCGGCAGCGCCCAGGTGATGGTGGAGGCGCTGAAGCGCGCCGGACCGGACCTCACCCGCGCCAAGTTCCTCGAGGCGATGGGCACGATCAAGGGCATGGAGACCGCGGTCTACGCCGGCAAGATCAGCTGCGGCGGCGAGCCCAACCCCAGCCAGTGCAACCAGGACCCGGGCTGGCTGAAGCTGGTCGACGGCAAGCCGACGATCATCGACTGACCGCGGGCGTCCGCCGGTCGGCACGCAGAAGGTACGGGTCCGCGTCATGGAGATGTTCAGCTATCTGCTGGCGACGGGGATCACGACGGGGGCGCTCTACGCCCTCGTCGCCCTCGGCATCGTCGTCGTCTACAAGGCGACGGGGGTGGTGAATTTCGCGCACGGCGAGATGTTCATGCTGGGCGGCTTCATGGCCTTCACGTTCCACGTGATGTTCGGCTGGCCCTACCTGGCGTCGCTGGTGCTGGCGGTGATCGGCGCCTTCGTCCTCGGCATCGTCGTCGACCGCGTCGCCTTCCGGCCGCTGATGCAGCGCCAGTCGCTGGTCAGCGTGCTGCTGGCGATGGTCGGCCTGTCCTTCGTGCTGAAGGGCGTGGCGCGCTGGCTGTGGGGCGGCAAGGGCGACTTCCTGACCTTCCCGCCGCTGGTCTCGCCGGAGCCGATCCTGTTCGGCGGCATCATGATCATGTCGCAGCAGCTGGTCGTGGTCGGCGCCGCCGTGGCGGTGATGCTGGTCTTCGTCCTCTTCTTCCGCCTGACGCGCGCCGGCCGGTTCATGCAGGCGACGGCCGACAACCCGAAGGCGGCGAAGCTGGTCGGCCTGCGTACCGACCGCGTCTACATGTACACCTTCGCCGTCGGCGCCGCGGTCGCGGGCGCCGCCGCGGTGCTGATGGCGCCGCTGACGATGCTCTATCCGGACATCGGCTTCGCCCTCTTCATCAAGGCCTTCGCCGCCGCGGTGCTCGGCGGCCTGACCAGCATCACCGGCGCGATCGTCGGCGGGCTGCTGATCGGCATCATCGAGCAGCTGTCGGCCGGCTACATCGACACCGGCCTGCAGGAGGTGGCGGCCTTCATCGTGATCATGGTCGTGATGGTCTTCCTGCCGACCGGCTTGTTCGGCCAGCGCGCCGGGCGGAGGGTCTGATGCTCGGACATCTCGTCGGGCGGCGCGCCTTCTGCCTCGCCGTCTTCGCCTTCCTCTTCGTCATCCCGTTCGGCGCCAACCAGTACTTCCTGTTCGTCGCCAACCTGATGATCCTGTTCATCATCCTGTCGCTTGGCCTGAACCTGCTGATCGGCTTCGCCGGCCAGCTCGCCTTCGCCAACGCGTCGATGTACGGCATCGGCGCCTACGGCACCGGCCTGCTGATGAAGCATTTCGCGCTGCCCTACTGGTTCAGCGCACCGGCCGGCACGCTGATCGCGATGAGCGTCGGCACCCTGCTCGCGTTGCCGGCGCTGCGGCTCAGCGGCATCTATCTGGCGCTGACGACGCTGGCCTTCGCGCAGTTCACGCTGTGGCTGATGATGCACTGGACGCCGGTCACCTTCGGCGCCGGCGGGTTCGTGCCGCCGCCGATCGACTTCGGCAGCCTGCCCGTCTCCGGCGGCCAAGCGATCTATTTCATCTCTTGGGTCGTGTGCGTGCTGCTCTTCTTCGTCGCCAAGCACACGATGGAATCGCCGATCGGCCGGGCCTTCGTCGCCATCCGCGACCGGGAGATCGCCGCTCAGTCGCTCGGCATCGATCTGCTGAAATACAAGGCGCTCGCCTTCGCGATGTCCGGCTTCTTCGCCGGTGCTGCCGGCGCGCTCTATGCCGGCGTGCTCGGCTTCGTCGGGCCGGAGAGTTTCGACCTGCTGCAGATGGTCATGCACAAGGCCGCCGTCGTGCTGGGCGGCATGGGCTCGATCGCGGGCTCGGTGATCGGCGGCGTGCTGATCGTCGTCCTGCAGGAGGGCGTGAAGGAGATCGCCTTCCCGATCGAGATCGTGTTCGGCGGCCTGCTGCTGCTCTTCATGCTCTTCCAGCCGACGGGCGTCGTCGTCCTCCTGAAGCGCTGGCTGCCCGGCTGGCAGGAGCCGCTGCACTATGCGCCGCGCCGGGTCCGGAGGGCGGCGACCCAGCCCGCACCCGCCGCCGCGCAGGCCGGAGAAGACTGATGCAGTCCGTCCTCCAGGTCATCGGTGCATCGGTCGCGTTCGGCGGCGTCCACGCGCTCGACGACATCAGCATCGACTTCAAGCCCGGCAAGATCACTGGCATCATCGGCCCGAACGGCGCCGGCAAGACGACGCTGCTCAACGTCATCTGCGGCATGACGCCGGCGACGAGCGGCGAGGTCCTGCTCAACGGCACGCGCCTCACGGGCATGAAGCCCAGCAGGATCGCCGGCCTCGGCTTGCGCCGCACGTTCCAGGCCTCGCAGCTGTTCGCCGGCATGACCGTGCTGGAGAACATGATGGTCGGGCTGCACCTGATGAGCTCGTCCGGCCTCGCTGGCGCCGTTTTCCGTACGACCAAAATGCGCACCGAGGAGGCGGAGATGCGTCGCCGTGCGATGGAGGCGCTCGACTATGTCGGTTTCGCCCATTTCGCGGACCGCCCGGGCAGCGCACTCTCCTTCGGCCAGCAGCGCATCGTCGAGATCGCACGCACGCTGATCTACGAGCCTAAGGTCGTACTTCTCGACGAGCCGGCCGTCGGTCTGTCGGTCAACCGCGTGGCGGAACTGGACGCACTGCTCCGCCGCATCCGCGACGAGCGGGGGATCACGCTGATCATGATCGAGCACGTCATCCGTCTGGTGATGGGCGTCTCCGACTGGATCGTCGTGCTCGGCTCCGGGCGCAAGATCGCCGAGGGCCTGCCCGACACGGTGCGCGCCGACCAGCGCGTCGTCGAAGCCTATCTCGGACATCAGCAGCATGCTTGAGGTCGCCAACCTGAACGTCTGGTACGGCGTGACGGAGGTGCTCCGCGACGTCTCCTTCGAGGTGCCGCAGGGAGCGCTCGTCGCACTGCTTGGCGGCAACGGCTCGGGCAAGACGACGATCATCAACACGCTCAGTGGCATGGTGACGCCGCGCAAGGGCACAGTTCGGTTCCTCGGCACCGAGATGGCCGGCAGGCCGTCCGACGCCATGGTCAAGGCGGGCATCGTCCAGGTGCCGCAGGGCCGCGAGGTCTTCGCCAACATGAGCGTCCGCGACAACCTGGATCTCGGCGCTGCGACCCGCACCGACCGCAAGGGCATCCGCGACGACCTGGAGGAGATGTACGGCCTCTTCCCGCGCCTGCGCGACAAGCAGACCCACAAGGCCGGCTCGCTCAGCGGCGGCGAGCAGCAGCAGGTGGCGGTGGCACGGGCGCTGATGTCGCGCCCGAAGCTGCTGCTCCTCGACGAGCCGTCGGTGGGGCTCTCGCCTGTGTTGGTCGACGCCCTGATCGAAACGATCAGGCTGCTGCATGGTCGCGGCCTGACGATGCTCCTGGTCGAGCAGAATGTCGGCGTCGCTGCCGCCGTTGCGGGCCAAGCTTACGTCCTCAAGGACGGCGAGATCGCTTATCGCGGCCCTGCGCCCGAATTGATCGGCAACCCTGAGGTTCTGGCCTCCTATCTGGGGCGCTAGCAACCGCGCCCCATCCTCACGTCTCAGTTTAGGAGTAGTCGAGTGCTTTGGATGGGTGTCGACGTCGGCGGCACGTTCACCGACCTTGTTCTCTACGACGCTGCGGCGGGACGGTTGAGCCTCGCCAAGGTTCCGTCGACGCCCGGCGATCATTCGCGCGGCGTGGTGGCCGCGGTCGCGGCGAGCGGGGGTGCGCTGCCGGAGGTGCAGACCTTCGCGCACGGCACCACCGTCGCCACCAACGCGGCACTGGAGCGCAAGGGCGCACGCCTGGCGGTGATCACGACCGAGGGCTTTCGGGACGTGCTCATCCTGGGGCGAGGCAACCGGCTGAAGGTCTACGACATCAAGGCGACGCGTCCGCCCGGCATGGTCCGTCGGTCCGACGTGTTCGAGGTGCGAGGCCGGCTGGGGCCCGACGGCGAGGAGATCGAGCCGCTGGACGAAGCCGGCGTCCGCGCCGCCTGCGGCGCGATCGCCGCCAAGGGCTACGAGACGGTCGCTGTTTGCTTCATCAACAGCTATCGCAACCCGGCGCACGAGCATCGCGCGGCGGCGATCTGCGCGGAGCTGCTGCCCGGCATGCCGCTGTGCGCTTCGGCGGACGTGCTGCCCGAATATCGCGAGTATGAGCGCTTTTCGACCACCGCACTGAACGCTGCGGTGGCACCGCCGATGAGCCGCTATCTGACCAATCTGCAGAACGCCCTCGCCGCGCAGGGCCTGGCGCGGCCGGTGGCGGTCATGACCTCCGGCGGCGGCACCTGGTCGGCGGAACGGATCGCGGCACTGCCGGTCCATTCGATGCTGTCGGGGCCGGCGGCCGGCGTGATCGCGGCTGCCCACGTGGCGTCGCTCGCCGGTCTCGGCGACATCATCACCTACGACATGGGTGGGACGAGCAGCGACGTGGCCATGATTCGAGGCTACCGGTTCGAGGTCACGTCCGAAGGCATGGTCGGCCACTTCCCGAATCGCGTCCCGCAGATCGAGATCGTCACCGTGGGCGCCGGTGGCGGCAGCATCGCCACGGTCGAGGCGGGTGGTTTCCTCGCCGTCGGTCCGCGCTCCGCCGGTGCCGTTCCGGGTCCAGCCTGCTACGGCAAGGGCGGGACGGAGCCGACCGTGACCGACGCGAACGTCGTTCTCGGCAGGCTTGCACCGGCGGATCCTCTGGGCGGGCATATCCGTCTGGACGCGCCGGCGGCGGAGACCATGATCGCGGAGGTCGGCGCCACGCTCGGCCTCGATGCGCGGGCCATGGGCGAGGGAATAATCCAGCTCGCCGTCGTCCGGATGACCGCGGCGATCAAGGAGATCTCGGTCACCCGCGGGCTCGATCCGCGCGACTTCTCGCTCCTGGCCTATGGCGGCGCGGGCCCTCTCCACGCGGCACTCGTCGCCGAAGAACTGATGATGCCGCGCGTCGTCGTCCCGCCGATGCCGGGAAATTTCTCGGCCTACGGCCTGCTGGTCGCCGACGTGCGGCACGAGGTCATGCAGACCCGGATCATGTGGCTCGACGATGCGACCCCGGCCGACGTCGAGGCGGTGCTGGCCCCGCTTCGCGAGGAGGCCGCACGCCGTGTCGCGGAGGACGGCTTCGCCGCCGACCGCACGCGTTTCGAACTCTCGTTCGACATGCGCTATATCGGCCAGTCTTTCGACCTTCGGGCGGTGATCGAGGGGGCCGAGGCCGGGCCGGACGATATCCGCCGAGCCTTCCACGCCGTCTACGCCGAGCGCTACGTCCAGGCGGACGATGCGCCGGTCGAGGTCGTCGCGTTCCGCGTCACCGCCATCGGCATGACCGACAAGCCACCGCTGCCGGCCATGCCGCCCGGCGGCGAACTCCGCGCTGCCCTTCTCGGCACCCGCCCCGTCGTGTTCGGCGGTGCGGCGCTGCCCACGGCGATCTATGCCCGCGCAGGCCTGTTCGCGGGTGCCGCGTTCGACGGTCCCGCCATCGTCGAGGAGATCGGCGCCACGACATTGGTGCCGCCGGGCTTCCGGGCGAGCGTCGATACGCATGGCAACCTGCTGCTGGACCGGATGGCGACCCATGGCTGATATCGATCCGATCACGCTCGAGGTCGTGACCGAGGGCCTCATCTCCGTCGTCCGCGAGATGCGGGCGACGGTGTTCCGCACCGCGCGGTCGGTCGCGATCTACGAGGCGCGGGATTTCTCCTGCGGCCTCTTCGACAAGGCCGGCCAGGTCGTCGCCCAGTCCGAGGACATCGGCAGCCACGTCGTGCCCCTGCCCTGGTCGGTGGAGGCGGCGCTGGCAGACTTCGGCGAGGACATTCAGCCGGGCGACGTCATTCTGATGAACGACCCCTATCGGGGCGGCACGCATCTGAACGACGTCACGATCATTTATCCCGTCTTCCTGGACGGCCGCCTCGTCTTCTTCCCGGCGGTGCGCGAGCACTGGTCGGACGTCGGCGGCTCGGTTCCCGGGTCGATGTCGGGCACGGCGCGCGACATCTACCAGGAGGGTATCCGTATCCCGCCGATCAAGATCATCGAGGCTGGACGCCCCAACAAGGCGGCGCTCGAGATCCTGTTCTCGAACATGCGCGTGCGCGAGGAGCGGGTCGGCGATTTCCAGTCGGGCATCACCGCCTGCCGGACGGCGGAGCGTCGCATCGGGGAACTGGTACGCCGCTACGGACTCGAGACGCTGCTGGGCTGCGTCGAACTGAACCTCGACCGGTCCGAGGCGCGCATGCGGGCGCGCATCGCGACGCTGCCGGACGGCGTCTTCTTCTACGAGGACTATCTGGAGACATTCGGCGAGAACGGCCTGGAGCCGCTGCTCCTCCCGCTGCGGCTGGAGATCACCGGCGACACGCTGAAAGCGGATTTCACCGGCGCTTCGCGTCAGGTCGCGGCGCCCGTCAATTCGACCCTCGCGGTCTCGGCCGCCTCGGTCTTCATCACGCTGAAGTCGGTGCTCGACCCCAAGCAGGCCCTGAACCAGGGCTCGTTCCGGCCGGTCGAGGTCGTGGCGCCGCTCGGAACCATCGTGAACGTCACGCACCCGGCGCCGGCGGGATCGCACGGCGAGATCCGCAAACGTGTCATCGCCTGCATGCTCGGGGCCCTGTCCCGCGCCTGTCCCGAACTGGTGTCGGGCGATATCCACCGGACGTCGTTCCACAACAATATCGGCGGCATCGACCCAAAGACGAAGAAGGAATACGTCCACTACGAATGGTCCTGCGGCGGCAACGGCGGCTTCCTCGAAGCGGACGGGCCGAGCGCCATGGCGGCGATCGACTGGGGCGACCTGCACACCGTGCAGTCCAGCGAGGTGCTCGAAGTGCGCTATCCGCTGCATGTCGAGTGGTCGCGCCTCGGCACCGATTCCGGCGGGCCCGGCATGCACAGCGGCGGCCTCGGTCTGCGCCGTTCGCTGAAGCTGGTGCGCGGCGAAGCGTCCTACTCGCTGCTCGCGGACGGCGCGGTCGTGCCGCCGTTCGGCGTGCAGGGGGGCGAGAGCGGCGCCACGGTCGCCTCCTATTTGCGCCGTGACGGCAAGCTTCTGCCTTTCCCGACGCCCGGCAAGATCGGCGGTCATCCGATCCGTGCGGGCGACGCGCTGCTGCTGCAGTCGGCCGGCGGCGGCGGCTACGGCGATCCGCTCGAGCGCGACCCGGAGGTTGTCGCCGACGACGCCGAGGAAGGCTACGTCTCGGCGGAGACCGCGTACACGATCTATGGCGTCGTCGTGACGGACGAGGGTACGGCGGATGCCGAAGCGACGGCGGCGCGGCGTGCCGCGATCCGCGCCGGGCGCCTTCACCTGACGGTCGAGCGATCCGACCTGTCCGGCTATGCCGAGAACGGGCCGAGCCGCCGGCGCATCTGCCGCCTCAATCCGATAGACGCCGAGAAGCTGGGTTTGGTCGAGGGGGCGATGCTGGAACTCGTGCCGACGACGGGTGCCGCGTTGCGCGCCTGGACCAGGATCGACACGGGTGTCGGCGCCGGCCACCTGCCGCTGGACGGGCAGGGCATCGCCATTCTCGGCGCGCCGCCCGGCAGCAGGGTGCAGGTGCGGCGACTGACGTCTCCCCGGGCGCATTGAGGACGACATGCAGACGAACACGGATTGGTTGATCGGCAAGCGGGTTCTGATCACGGGGGCCGCCGGCGGGATCGGATCGGCTATGGCCAGTGCCTTCGCCGCGGGGGGAGCGGAGCTGCTTCTGGCGGACAGGGTGGCGGACGGCCTCTCGAAGATCGCCGGCGACGTGAAGGGCGAGGCGTTCACCTTCGACCAGTCGGACGCCGGCTCAATCGCCGCCCTCGCCGAGGCGGTCGGCGGCGTCGACATCCTCCTCAACAATGCCGGCATCCTGGAGGTCGCTCCGCTGATCGAGACCGACCCGGCGGCGATCGACCGGATCCTGCGCACCAACCTGATCGGGCCGATCACCCTCGCCCGGCTGCTCGCGCCCCGCATGGCCGAGCGGGCGAGGAGTGCCGATACGATGTCTGTGATCGTGAATACTGCCTCGCAGCTCGCCTTCGACGCCGCGATCGGCCGAGGCATCTATGCCGTCGCCAAGGCCGGGCTCGTCCAGTTCACGAAGACGGCCGGTGCGGAATGGGCGCCGCTCGGTGTGCGCGTCTGCGCCCTCGGTCCGGGCCGCACGCTGACGCCGATGAACGCCAAGCTGCTGGCCGATCCGATGGACCGCGCCAAGGCCCTGGCCGGCATCCCCAGCGGCCGTTTCGGCAGTGCCGGCGAGATGGCGCAACTGGCGCTGTTCCTCGCGTCGCCGGCCGCGGACTACGTGGTCGGCGAGACGCTGGTCGCCGACGGTGGCTACGTTCTCGTCAGCGGCAGGGGCGCCTGATGGCGATCCTCGTCACCGGCGCCGGCGGCATGATCGGCCGCGCCCTTTGCCGCCGGCTCACCGACGCGGGCGAGACGGTCGTCGGCCTCGACAAGGTGCTCCCATCTGGATTGGCCGAAACTCTCTCCGGCTGCATTCTTGCGGAGACCACGACGAACGACATCGACCGGGTCATCGGGTTGATCGGCGAGCACGGCGTGACCCGCATCGCACATTGCGGCGCCATCTCTGGCCCGATGGTGGCGAACGACCACCCGGAGCAGGTCTTCGAGGCGAACATCCAGGGCACGCAGAGCCTGCTGGAGGCCGCGCGCCACAGCGCCGCCAGGCGGGTGATCTTCCTGTCGTCGATCATGGCCTATGGTGCGCACGAGACCGACCTCGTCGACGAGGCGGCGCCTCTGCGCGCCACCGACCCCTACGGCGCCAGCAAGATCTGCGGCGAGGCGTTGATGCGCGCCTACGTCCGCACGCAGGGCATCGACGGCACCTCCCTGCGCGTGGCGATGGTCTACGGTCCCGGCCGTACCACCGCCTGTCCGGTGCGCAACGCGATCAGGTCGGGCTTCAAGGGAAAGCCGCTGTTTCTTCCCTACGGTCGCGGCTGGCCGCGCCAGTACATCCACGTCGACGATGTCGTCGACGCGATCGTTCGCGCGCTCGCAGCGAGTAGCCTGCCGCGCGCCGTCTACAACGTGTCCGGCGGCAGCCGGCTGCCGATGGAAGAGATCGGGGCGCAGATCGCAGCCGCCGTGCCGGGTGCCGGTTTCGTGCTGGAGGGCGACGGCCATCCGCACGACTATCCCATCGGTCTGCTCACCACCGACGCCGCAGGCGAGGATTTCGGCTTCTCGGCGCGCATCGATCTGGCTGACGGTCTTCGGCGCTATGCCGAGCATCTGCGGCATCACGACTACTGACGGAGGGCGGGCATGGATCTCGGACTGACGGGCTGCAGCGTCCTGATCACCGGCGCCTCGAAGGGCATCGGCCGGGCCACGGCCCTCGCCTTCGCCCGGGAGGGCGCCGCGGCGATCCATGTGACCGCGCGGTCGGGCGCCGAACTGGAGAGCCTAAAGGCGGAGATCGAGGCCCGTAGCCCGGCCGAGGTTCATCCGCATGCCCTCGACCTCACCAACGCTGCGGCGCGTGAGAAGCTGATCGCCGCGACTCTCGACGTCGACATCCTGATCAACAATGCCGGCGCCATACCGTCGGGCTCGATCTACGCGGTCGACGAGAAGGCGTGGCGCGACGGCTGGGAACTGAAAGTCTTCGGCTACATCGCCATGACGCGCGCCTTCTATGCGCACATGTGCGAGCGCGGGCACGGCGTGATCCTGAACGATATCGGCAATTCCGGCGAGAACCCGGACTTCAACTACGTCGCCGGCTCGGCCGGCAATGCCAGCCTGATGGCCTTCACCAAGGCCATGGGCGGGCGCAGCCTGGACCACGGCGTGCGTGTGCTGGCCGTCAACCCCGGACCGGTCGCGACGGAGCGCATGGACAAGATGCTCCGCCAGCGCGCCCAGACCGATTTCGGCGACGCCGAGCGCTGGCCCGACCTGCTCCGTGGTTTTCCGGCGAAACGCGCCGCGTCGTCCGAGGAGGTGGCCGACCTGATTGTGTTCCTTTCGTCGCCGAAGGCCGCCTACATGTCGGGCTGCATCGTCACCATCGACGGCGGCATCTCTGCGCGCGGCTCGATCGTCTGAGCGCGCTCAGGCGATCTCCTCGCCGCGCCAGACCCGGCGCAGCGCCACGTTGGCCGCCAGGCTACCGAGCGACAGCAGCGTCATGACCAGGAAAGCGTAGGCGCCCAGGGCCTCGTAGACCAGACCGGACGCCATCGTCGTGAGTCCCACCGCCACACCCATGCTCAGCGAGGCATAGAGCGCCTGCGCCGTGGCCGAAAGCCGCGTCGGCACCGCCTGCTGGATGAACGCCATGGCGCCCAGATGCATCGCCCCGAAAGTCAGCGCGTGCAGCGACTGGAAACCCAGCAGCAGGATCGGATCGTCGGTCAGCGCCAGTCCGGTCCAGCGCACGATGCCGGCACCCGCGCCGAGCGCCATCAGGCCGACGATGCCGAGGCGGCGCAGCAGGCGCTGACCGAAGGCGAAGACGACGACCTCGGCGATGACGCCGATCGCCCAGAGCATGCCAATGAACTCCTCGCCGATCCCCGCGGCGCGCCAGTGGATCGTCGCGAAGGCGTTCAGCACCGCATGGCTCGCCATGTTGAGCCCGCCGCACAGGACGAAGAGCAGAAACGGCGGCATGCGCAGCAGTGCCAGTGCCGGGCGGCTGCCGCGATGCGCGGGCGGCGTCGTCCTGTTCGGAAGCAGCGCGGTGGCGACGAACACGCCGAACAGGCAGCCGACGATGGTCCAGATGATCAGCTGCTCGCCGTGCCCGGCGAGTGCCGCTCCGATCCCGATCGAGGTGGCGATGAACGCGACCGAGCCCCACAGCCGCATCCGGCCGTAGTCGAGGCCGCGGTCGCGCGCCGTCAGAAGGATGAGGTTATCGCCGAGCGGCATAACCGGCGCCTGGATCGCGGTATGCAGCACCGCCACCGCCAGCACGCCCCAGAAGCCCCAGCTGAACGGGAACAGCAGCCCCGTCACCGCGCCGCCGAGCGCCAGCATCGTCACCATGCGCTTGCGCCGGCCGAAACGGTCGGCGAAGCCGGCCGCGACGGGGTTGGAGACGACGCGCACCCACATGATCGCCGCCATGACGACGCCGATCTCCGCCGCATCCAGGCCGCGCGACTTCAGCCACACCGGAAAGAACGGCTGCACCACGCCGACCATGCCGAACAGCATGGCGTAGTAGAGCGAGATCCGGAAAGCGACGGCGCGGTCGGAGGTGACGTCAGCCCCGGGCGAGGAAGGCACTGATCGCCGCCAGGAAGGCTTTCGGCTGTTCGAAATGCACCCAGTGCCCGGCGCCGGGAATGGTCTGGCGCTGGACGTTCGGGAACAGCGCGGCGATGACCGGTTCGTCGTCCGGTCGCACATAACCCGACGCGCCCCCGTCCAGGACGAGCACCGGACCTTCGTACCTGGCGCCGGCCGGCAGCGTGGGCCAGTCGATCAGGTCGGCGATGCCGGTGTCGATGGCATCCAAGTTCAGCCGCCAGTGGAGTGCGCCGTCGTCGCCCGTGACGATGTTCTGCGCCAGGAATGCGCGGACGGTCGGATCGGGGACGTCGGCCGTCAGCGCACGCTCCACGTCGCCGCGCCGAGACATGGTCGATAGATCGAGCTTCTTCAGCATGTCGGCGTAGACCAGCACGCCCGGCTTGTCGTAGGGGGCCGGCGCGATGTCGACCACCGCCAGTCGCTCGACGAGATCGGGCGCGATCAGGGCCAGCATCATCGCCGTCTTGCCCCCCATGCTGTGCCCGAGCACTGCCGCAGGCGCCGCACCGAGCCTTTCGATCAGCGCCCCGACATCCTCCGCCATGCTGCGATAGTCCATGGCGTCCGCCCAGGGCGAGTCGCCGTGGTTGCGCAGATCGACGGTCACCACGCGGCGGTCGTCGGCGAGCGTCTTCGCGACGGTCGCCCAGTTCCTGCCCGAGCCGTAGAGGCCGTGCAGCACGAACAGGGTCGGCAGGTCCGTGGTCGGGCCATATTCGGTGTGGGCGAGTTCGAGCGACATCTTCGGCTGCTCCGGCTTCGGCTGACGGAAGATAGCGGTCTCGCCCGGCCGACGGAATCGCATACGGTCCGAGCGGTCCGCGAGATGGAAGCTCAGTCGGCCGTCGGCTCGGCGTCGATGACCGCCCGTGCGGTCTGAAGATCGAATCCGGCCCGGGCCAGTGCGGCAAGGTCCCGGTCGCGGCGTGCGGCACGCTCGGCCTCGGAGCGCCAGGGGCCGAGCCGGCGGCGGCGCGCGAGCGCCATCGCCGCCTCCAGTTCCGCTGCGGCCGGGTCCTCCTCCTCGGCGAGCGTCGCCACCGCGAGATCGCCGCCGACGCCCTTCTCGCTCATGCGTGCACGCACGAGCCGGCGTGAGGCGCCGCGCCGGCGCAGCGACCGCGCCAGCGTGTCGGCATAGGTCGCGTCGTCGAGCAGCCCCGCCGCGATCAGTCTCTGCAGTTCCGCTTCGACCATCTGCCGACCCGCTTCGGGATCGGTGCCGTGGGTGCGGACCGACCGGTCCACCCGCCTACCCAGCACCCGCCGAAGGCTCGCGACCGAACAGGCATAGCGCGCCAGATGCCGGAGTGCCGCAGCATGCAGCCGTTCGGGCGTCACGGGCGGTGCTGGCTCGCGGCGGTCTCGTCCCATCCCGGGCGTGGATCCTTCTCAGGCGGCGACGTTCGGTTGGAACGTGGTGTCGCGCCGCTGCCACCGCATCGCCCCGATCGCCGGTTCCCGCGGATGGGCGGTAACGGACCGGCGACGATTGACCAGCGGCGGGCGGCCTGTACGCTGCTGGCTCGCAACGAGGAGGTTGGTGTCATGGCGGACGAGAGCGTGCTGAAGGTGCTCGGGATTTCGGGCAGTCTGCGAAAGGGCTCGTACAATTCGGCCGCGTTGCGTGCAGCGCAAGAACTCGCGCCGGCCGGGATGACGATCGACATCTTCGACCGCATCGGCGAGCTCCCCCTCTATGACGACGACGTTCGCCAGCAAGGCTTCCCGCCGTCGGCGGAGGCGCTACGCGACGCGATCCGCGGCGCCGACGCACTGCTGTTCGCCACGCCTGAGTACAACTACTCGATCTCCGGCGTGCTGAAGAACGCGATCGACTGGGCGTCGCGCCCACCGGAGCAGCCGTTCGCGGGAAAGCCGATTGGCATCATGGGCGCGTCCGGCGGCGTGCTCGGCACGGCGCGCGCGCAGTATCACCTGCGGCAGTGCTTCATTTTCCTCGACGGACGCGTCCTCAACCGGCCCGAAGTGTTCATCGGCGGCGCGCCGCAGAAGTTCGACGCCGACGGTCGACTGACCGACGAGGGTACCCGCAAGATCATGGGCGAGATGCTGCAGGCGCTCGCCGACTGGACCAACCTCCTGAAGCGCGGAGCCGCAACACCGTGACTGCCTTCGTACCCGCCGACGAGGCCGCCGGCTGGCGCGCCGTCGCCGCCCTTTACCATCGCTACTTCACCGGTCTCATCCTCACGGTGGCCAGCCGCAAGGGCGGAGCAGACGCCGGCGAGTGGATGTTCCGGATTTTCCGCCACCAGCATCACCAGAAGTTCCTCCCGGGCCTGGAGAAGCTCGGCTTGAGCGGGCTGCCGCACGCCGTGGCCTGCGCCGGCTACCACTACCTGTCGAACAGCGTCGGCGGCGTGCAGGTCGAGTTCATGCGCGAATCGGACACCAAGGCCTGGGTCCGCTTCGTGCCGCCGCGCTGGGTGTACGATGGCGTGGCGATCTGCGGCGTCCCGACCGAAGTCTCGCGCGGCATGCTGCGCGGCTGGTACGCTCAGAACGGCATCAGCCTGAAGAATCCGCGGCTCGGCTTCGTCTGCACCGCGCAGACGACCGACGCGCAGTACGGCCTCGCCGGCTATTTCCGCGAGTACGACCGCGACCTCTCGCCGGAGGAGCGCCTGATCTTCTCGCCCGGCGAGGAGCCGCCGCCGTTCGACCCGGACACCGCGCTGCGCCTGCCGGAGGGCAGCTGGCCACCGGAGCGACTCGCCAAGGCCAACCGCAACTATTCCATGGAGTATATCCGCACCGGCCTTCCGCGCTTGGCCGAACTCTTCGGACCGAATGACGCAACATATCTCGGCAACACCGCTGGTCGTCTGGTCGGACTGCAGCACTATCAGGAGATCGCAGGCATCCTCGGCGTGACCGACCGATCGCCCCAGGGTTTCGCGGACCTGATGGCCGCCTTCATCACCGGCCAAGGCGATCATGCGGAGGTCGAAACGGACGGAGAGGCGGTCGTCGTCCGGCAGACGGGCTGGCGCCTGATGTCGGATCTGGGCGCGCTTTCGGCCTCCGTGTTCGATGGCTGGAACGGGCTCTGGCAGGGCATGCTCGACGTGCACGACCGCTTCCTCGTGCTGGAGGTTCTGCGGCGGCAGGACTATGGCGATCCCTGCACCGAATGGCGCATCCGCCGACGTCCGCGGCGGCAGTAGGCATCGATGCTGATCGGCGGCGTCGACTTCACCTGCGCACCGTCGCGACGCAAGCCGATCACCCGCGCCGATTGCCGGCTCGTCCAGGGTTCGCTCCTACTGGAGCGGATCCGCGCGATCCCCGGCTTCGAAGCCTTCCAGGCGATGCTCGCCGAACCCGGCCCCTGGATCGTCGGGTTCGACTTCCCGTTCGGACAGTCCCGTCGCTTCGTCGAGGGTGTCGGGTGGCCCACCGAGTGGCAGCTGTGCGCCGAAATGGCCGGCGCGCTGACCCGGCCGGCGTTCGTCGCGGTGCTGGAGGACTACAAGCGCTATCGTGCCCTGGGTGACAAGGAGCACCGGCGGGTCACAGATCGACTTGCGCGCTCCATCAGCCCGCAGAAGCTCTACGGTGTGCCGGTAGGGCGCATGTACCATGCCGGCGCGCCACGCATCGCCGGGGCGCGGGCCAGCATCCCGCCCTGCCGGACGACGACCGATGATCGCGTGATTCTCGAGGCCTATCCGGCACTGGTGGCCCGCCGCTTCGTTGGCCGGGCGGGCTACAAGTCCGACGACCGCGGAAGACAGTCCGTCGCGCAGCACGCCGCGCGCGAGGCAATCGTCACCGGCCTGGCGTCATCGGCATTCCACGATGCTTACGGCTTTGCGGTCGCGTTGGATCGTGCCGCGGCGACCGACCTCGTCGCCGACGCGACCGGCGACAGGCTCGATGCCCTGCTGTGCGCAGTCCAGGCAGCCTGGGCGCTCGGGCGGCCCAACTTCGGCATTCCCGCCGCCTGCGATCCGCTCGAAGGCTGGATCGTCGATCCGTCGCAGACCCTCGATTTGTGATCCTTCACGGAAGCAACCTTGCGAGGTCGCGGCCGCAAACCTCGCGAAGTTCGCGGTCGCTCTGCACCACCGCCATGTTTTCGAGGAGCAGGTTCCGGGCGTCTGCGGCCACCCTCTCGGCGGCCGCGCCGTTGCGGGCCTTGCAGTGAACCTTGAGCAGATTGATGACCGTGTTGATGTTGGCCGGGTCTAGCTCGCGGGAGCGCTCCAGGTCCGGCAGCGCCGCATCGAGACGTCCGAGGCGGTAATTTGCATAGCCGCGATACTCCAGCGCCCGCGGATTGCGCGGCGCGAGTTCAAGCGCCTTCGTATAGGCTTCGGTCGCCGCCTCGAACATCAACGCGCGCCGCGCATAGATGCCTTCGCTGATCAGTTCGTTGACGCGGTTTGCCTGCACCTGCTCGTCGATGAGGCCCAGATAGCGGATCGCAAGGTCGCTGCCGCGCGCCGCAGGACCCTCGAACTGCGCGCGCGCCTTCTCCAACTCGCCTTGGCTGAACAGCACGACGCCGAGATTGTTCGCGATCCGTGTCTTGAGATCCGCATCGGCTGACGGCTCCGCCTGCCGCTGGGCCTGCTCGAGCTGCTGCTGTGCGCCCTTCGCGTCGCCCGCGGTGAACAGCGTCCAGCCGAGTGCGTTGTCGACCCGCGCCCTGTCTGCGTCCCCGGCCGCGTCGCGCGCCTGACGAAGCTGTTCGATCGCGGCGTCGTAGTCATGCTTTCCGACCAGGGTTCTCGCCTCATCGAGGCGCTGCTGCACCGCCTGTTGGGCAAGGGCTGCGGATAGGGGAGCGAAGCATGGGCCCAGGGCGATGATCGCGTAACGGAGGAATCGCATCAGAAGCCGACCTCGTGCGAGGTCGCCTCCGTCCGCGCCACGAACGTGTTCATCTGCGCGCGAAGATTCTTCACTTCGAGCGCACGCTCCTGCATCTCCTTGAGGAGATCGTCGAGGCGGACCGTCACGTTCTGGTCGGTTCTCACCCGCAGCATGACGGCACCGTTGCGGTCGAGCGCGACCTCCTCATGCTGAAGCAGGATGCGCGGCGCGACGCCTTCGGAAGGGAAGACGACGAGGGAGATGCTGCTCACGGGGCGGTAGACCAGCAGGGCTATGCCTCCGGCGAAAAGGAGCGCGGAGAACATCATGAAGTACCGCGTATTCGCCAGCTGGCCGTTGACCAGGTTGTGCCACTCGCGAAAATACTCGATCGAGCTGAAGTCCTCGACGCGCTTGTCCAGGACCTTCGACTGCACCGTGGAGAGCAGGCGGTAGCCGACAAGGAGCATCAGGAAGGCGAAGCCGGTCACGCCCGTATTGAGGACGTCGACCACGTTGAAATCCTCGAGCATGGCTGCGTCTCCCCCGAGAAATCGAGCCTGCCTGCCTGCGGCCGCCGATCCTGTGCCGCTGATCCGGGCCTGTTTATGACGGGACCATGCTACGCGGGTGCCCGAGGAGGAAGCAATCTGCGTCACATGGACGCCACGACTCGCGTCGCGCCGCACTCTCGGCGTTGCAGCGGACCGCCTTTCGCTCTATTTCCCTAGCCGCGTTTGGGGCGTAGCCAAGCGGTAAGGCAGCGGGTTTTGATCCCGCCATTCCCAGGTTCGAATCCTGGCGCCCCAGCCACGTCGGCATATCTGCGCCGCTGCTTATCGCCGGTCTATGCCTGTAACGGTGCCGGAGCGGGCTTTCCTTATTACTTGATCGCGGCGTCGAACGAGGTGATGAACCTCGCCCGTTCGAGATCGAATGATCCGAATTCCGCGCGAAGCGCTTCGCGTGACCTCGCCGACACCTGCGTCAGCCGGCGCGCCCCAGGGAGAAGGGGCTGTGATGGCCGGGGGCCGGTGCCTTCGCGCGAACGTAGAGATTGTCCAGGGCGATGCTGACGCGCGAGCGGGTCAGCATCGGCGGCACGCCCTCGTACTTGCAGGCGGCGATGACCTGGTCCACGATGAACTTCGGCTGGTAGCAGGCGAGGTGCTGGTTCTCGACGTTGGTCAGGCGGTCGACGATGTAGCGGAAGATGTCCTCGTCGAACGGCAGGCCCGAAGCTTCGGCCACGGACGTGAAGATGTCGTGGTAGACCTCCATCGTCGGCGCCGGCGTCTCCAGCTTGTACGGGATGCGGCGCAGGAACGCCGGATCCATCAGATCCTGCGGCGCCATATTGGTCGAGAAGATCAGCAGTTCGTCGAACGGCACGGAAAAGCTCTTGCCGGTGTGCAGCTTCAGATAGTCGAAGCGACTCTGCATCGGCACGATCCAGCGGTTCAGCAGACGCTCGGGGCTGACGAGCTGGCGTCCGAAATCGTCGATGATGAAGGTGCCGCCGATCGCCTTCATGTGCAGCGGCGCCTCGTAGAAGCGGGCCTGCGGGTTCCATTGCAGGTCCAGCATTTCCAATGACAGCTCGCCGCCGGTGATGACGATCGGTCGCTTGCAGGGTACCCAGCGGCGGTCGACGTCGCGCCTGCGGATAGCCTCGATCCGCTCCGGCTTCGGCTGGGTCGCGGCCACCTCGTGCAGGTCGGGATCGAAGACCTTCACATACTGGCCTTCGATCTCGATGGCGTAGGGGACGTACACGATGTCGCCGAAGATGCCGCCGATGCGCTCGGCGATGGATGTCTTGCCGTTTCCGGCCGGACCGTAGAGCAGCAGCGCCCGCCCGGAGTTGATCGCGGGGCCGAGGCGGTCGACGAAGTCGCCGGGGATGGTGAGGTCGGCGAACGCCTCGTCCACCCGGGCGCGCCCGATGCGCTCGTTGGTGATGCGCTGGCGCAGCACGCGCGCGTGGTAGTCCGAGAGCGATACCGGCGCCGGGCCAGTATACTGGTTCGCCTCCAGCGCTTCGAGCGCGCGGCGGCGGCCCGCCTGACTGAGCGCGTAGCGCACCTCCGACAGCACGGGTCCCTCCAGCATCCCCATCGATTCGACGAGCTGGCGCCTCTCGGCATCGGCCATCAGCACGCCCACCAGGCGGGCCGGCAGCATCAGTCCGTCCGCAATTCTGGACGGCGTGTCGAGGCTGCGGGTGTACATCACCTTCAGCATCAGGTTCAGCAGTTCGGCTTCGGCAATTCCCGTCTCGGCGAGGGTGCGGGGCGGTTGCGGCATCTCCTTCAGGATGCCCTCGAGCCGCTCCGGCGTAAGGAGGCCCAGCGCGACGAGGTTGTCACCCAGGAGGCCGCCGGCCGACTGCTGCCGGCGCAGTGCCGCCTGGACATCCTCCGCAGTCACCGCCCCCGCCGCGATCAGGATCTCGCCGATCTGCATTCGCTTTGTCCGCCTCGTTCACGCGTCGATCCGCGGCATGATGCATCCGTGAGTCTTAATCTTAGGTTGCGGGTGGGTCGCGACCGGCCGCACCCGTCTGCCGCAGATTGATCTAGATCAGAGCGCGGTTCTTCGCCCGGCCCTAGCTTCGACGTCAGCTAGGACAGAGCGCCATGAATCAGACCGTCATCGTCGACGATGCCGTCCCACGCGAAGAGCAGCCCGTGGAGCCGCTCTATGCGGATCGCATCAAGGTGCATCCAAAGGACGTCCGCGGCCGCTTCCGCACCGTGAAGTGGGCGGCGCTCGGCGTGCTCCTCGGCATCTACTACATCCTGCCATGGGTGCGATGGGATCGCGGACCCAACGCCCCGGACCAGGCCGTGCTGATAGACATGGCCAATCGGCGCACCTGGTTCTTCTTCATCGAACTCTGGCCGCAGGAGGTCTACTACTTCACCGGCCTGCTCGTGCTGGCCGCCCTCGGCCTGTTCCTAGTGACGAGCCTCGCCGGTCGCGTCTGGTGCGGCTACGCCTGCCCGCAGACGGTCTGGACCGACCTCTTTCTATGGGTGGAGCGGCGGATCGAGGGCGACCGCAACGCACGCATCAAGCTGGATGCGGAGCCGTTCGGCTGGCGGAAGGCGCGCAAGCGGATCACCAAGCACGCGATCTGGCTGGTCATCGCCGCGGTCACCGGCGGTGCGTGGATCATGTACTTCAACGATGCGCCGACGGTGGTGCGGGAGATCTTCACCGGTGAGGCCTCGCTGACCGTCTATGGCTTCGTCGCGCTCTTCACGGGGACGACTTACCTGCTCGCGGGCTGGGCGCGCGAGCAGGTCTGCACCTACATGTGCCCATGGCCGCGGTTCCAGGCGGCGATGTTCGACGAAGACACGCTGGTCGTCACGTATCAGCGTCACCGCGGCGAACCGCGCGGCAAGCTGCGCAAGGGCGCGGTCCAGGACGGAGCGCCGCTGGGCGACTGCGTGGCGTGCAACCAGTGCGTGGCCGTCTGCCCCACCGGTATCGACATCCGCAACGGCATTCAGCTGGAGTGCATCGGTTGCGCGCTGTGCATCGACGCCTGCGACGCCGTCATGGACAAGATCGGCAAGCCGCGCGGGTTGATCGGCTACGACACCGAGCGCAACCGGCTGAACCGGGCGGCCGGCAGGCCGACCGAGTACCGCTTAGTCCGACCCCGCACCGCGATCTACGCGACGCTTCTGGCGATCGTCGGCGTGTTCATGCTCTGGGGGCTCACGACCCGGTCCAGCCTGGGCCTCAACATCCTGCATGACCGCAGCCCATTGTTTGTGACGCTCGCGAACGGCGACATCCGCAACGGCTATACGGTGAAGATCCTCAACATGAGCCGATCCGCGCGCACTTTCTCTCTGGACGTCGACGGGCTCGCCGGGGCGGCCGTGACGGTGGCCGGCGCCGCCGGGGAGGATCGTCCGGTCCTGACGGCCGACGCGGACAGCGTGGCCACGCATCAGGTCTTCGTCCGGGTGCCGCGCTCCGCGGTTTCCGAGGAGGTCGTTCCGATCACGTTCCGTGTCGCGGAAGCGGGCGGCGGCGAGACCGCGGTTCACGAAACGGTTTTCAGGGGGCCGAAGCCATGAGCACGACGAGCATGCCGATGCGCGGCCGCTGGATCCCGTGGGCCTTCGTCGGCGGTTTCGCGGTCGTCTTCGCCGCTAACGCCGTCATGGTGACGTTTGCGATGAGCAGTTGGACCGGCCTTGAGACTCAGGACGCCTACCGTAAGGGGCTCGCCTACAACCGAACGCTCGATGCCGAACGCCGGGAGAGTGCGCTCGGGTGGCAGGGGGTCGCGGCAGTGGAGGCGGGACGGATCACCGTCACGCTGACCGACCGCCGCGGCGAGCCGGTGACCGCAGCGACTGTGCGGGCCGCTTTCGTAAGGCCGACGGCCGAAGGTCACGATTTCACGGCCGATCTGGCGGAACAGGGCGGCGGCCGTTACGCGGCCGCCGCCGACGTGCCGCTGGCGGGCTTGTGGGACATCCGTACGGTCGCCCGCCGGGGCGCCGACAGCTTCCAGTTCAATCAGCGGATCGTGGCAGGACGATGAGCGCACTCGCTGCCGATATCCTCGCCGACCCTGCTGCGCGCGCCGGAGAGCCACTGGTCGCGCCGTACGCGGACTGCACCGCCTACGTTCGCTCGGAAAAGGACGGACTGTCGGTCCTCTACTTGATGGTCGAGGGCGTGCACTGCGGTGGTTGCGTTCGCCGGATCGAGCGGACACTCCAGGCGCTGCCGGACGTGGTGCATGCCCGAGTCAACCTCACGACCAAGCGGCTGGTTCTGAAGTGGTGGGGTGGTGCCGGGCGGGCAGGCGAGCTCGTCGGGGCAGTGGCCGCGCTGGGGTTCACCCCGCTGCCCTACGATCCGCAGAAGCTGGGGCGCGAGGAGCGGCAGCGGGAAACGGAGCTGCTGCGGGCCATGGCGGTGGCGGGTTTCGCCGCCGCCAACGTGATGCTCCTCTCGGTCGGCGTGTGGGCAGGTCACTTCCAGGACATGGGCCCCGAGACGCGGGCGCTCCTGCACTGGTTCTCGGCGCTCGTCGCCCTCCCCGCGATCACCTGGGCGGGAAGGCCGTTTTTCCGCTCCGCCCTCGGGGCGCTCCGGCACGGCCGGACGAATATGGACGTGCCGATTTCCCTCGGTGTTCTTCTGGCCGCCGGCATGAGCCTGTGGGAGACCATGCGGGGCGGGCCGCACACCTACTTCGATTCCGCCATCACGCTGCTCTTCTTCCTGCTGATCGGCCGGTTTCTCGACAGCGTTGCCCGGGGCCGGGCGCGCTCGGCGGCGGAGCGGCTGGTGGCGCTCGACGGAACGGCGGTGACGGTGCTCGATGCGGATGGCCGCACGCGGGCCGTGCCGCCGGACGAACTGCATCCGGGCATGGTCGTCCTGATCGCATCGGGCGAGCGTATCCCGGCCGACGGCCGGGTGATCGCGGGCCAGTCCGAGGTCGACACCAGCCTCATCACCGGCGAGACAGTTCCTTCGGCCGCCGGCCCAGGTACGGGCGTCTTCGCCGGAACGATCAATGTCGGCGCCGTGCTCCGTGTCGAGGTGGGCGCCGTCGGCGAAGCGACGCTGCTCGCGGAGATCGTGCGCCTCATGGAGGTCGCGGAGCAGCGCCGCGCGCGCTTCGTCGGCATCGCAGACCGCGTCGCACGCCTCTATGCGCCGGTCGTTCATGGGGTCGCGCTCGCCGCGTTTCTCGGCTGGGTGTTCGTCGGCGGCATGGCTTGGCAGCCGGCGCTGATGATCGCGGTGGCGGTGCTGATCGTCACCTGTCCCTGCGCGCTGGGTCTGGCCGTTCCGGCCGTGCAGGTTCTCGCCAGCGGCCGGCTGATGCGGCGCGGCATTCTCCTCAAGTCGGCCACCGCCCTCGAACGGCTCGCCGGCGTCGACACCGTCGTCTTCGATAAGACGGGAACCTTGACGCTCGGGCGCCCGCGCCTGTCGGCGGACCCTGCCGTCGATCGGGAAACGATGGCGTTCGCCGCCTCGATGGCGGCCGCGAGCCGCCATCCCCTGGCCCGGGCGCTCGCCGCGAGCGTTCCGGGCGCAGTGCCGCCGGACGGTGTGCGCGAGGTTCCGGGCTGTGGCCTTCTGCTGGATGATGCGTCGGGCGAAACGCGGCTCGGCAGCCGGCGCTGGTGCGGCGTCGATGGCCTCGACGAACAGGTCGGCGCCGAGATGTGGCTGGTGCGGCCTGGGGGGGCTCCCGTCCGGTTCGGCTTCGAGGACGAACTCCGTCCGGATGCGGCGGGGGTGATTGCCGGGTTGCGGGACCGCGGGTTGCGCGTGGAACTCCTTTCCGGCGACCGGCGGCCGACCGTCGCCGCCGTCGCCGGTGCCCTCGGCATCGCGGATTGGACGGCCGCCGCGACGCCGGCGGACAAGGTGGCGAGGCTGCAGGCCCTGGCCGCGGAGGGTCGCAAGGTGCTGATGGTCGGCGACGGCCTGAACGATGCGCCGGCCCTGGCTGCGGCCACCGTCTCGCTGTCGCCGGCGTCGGCGGTCGACGTCAGCCGCACGGCAGCGGATGCGATCTTCCAGGGAGCGCGGCTGGCCCCGGTCATCGAACTGCTGGAGGTCGCCCGGCGGGCCGACGGCCTGGTCCGGCAGAATTTCGGACTGGCGCTCGGCTACAACCTTCTTGCCGTACCGCTCGCCGTTGCCGGTGTGGTCACGCCCCTGATCGCGGCGATCTGCATGTCTGCCTCCTCGCTGCTCGTGGTCGGCAACGCGCTACGGTTGTCCCGGGCCGGACGCTGCCAGGAGGGGACGGCATGAGCGGCATGATCTACCTCATACCGGTCGCGCTCTTCCTGGGCGGGCTGGGTCTGATCGCCTTTCTCTGGTCGCTGCGGTCGGGCCAGTTCGACGATCTCGACGGCGCCGCCGAGCGGATCCTGTACGACGAGGACGACGACCGTCCGCCACCGTGAAGGGCGCGGATATTGGCCTTGGCAGGACCCCGCATTGGGCTATCTTCCAGCCCCATGACGAACCCCCTCCAGAGCCTGGTCGACGGCTTCGAAGACTTTCGCCGCGAATATTTCGAGCGAAGCACCGCCCTTTTCGAAACGCTGCGCCTGGGGCAGCAGCCCAAGGTGCTGCTCATCGGCTGTTCGGACAGCCGCGCGGATCCGGCGATCCTGACGCGCGCCCAGCCGGGCGAACTGTTCATCGTCCGCAACGTCGCTGCGATCGTCCCGCCTTATTCCCCCGACGGCCGCCATCACGGCACCAGTTCCGCCATCGAGTTCGCGGTGCGCGGGCTCGGGGTCGAACACATCGTCGTCTTGGGGCACGGCATGTGCGGCGGCATGCGGGCTCTGGCGGAGCCGGACGCGGTCCGGCTGGAGTTCATTTCGGACTGGGTCGAATTGATGGCGGAGGCGCGCGACGCGGTCATGGCCGCGGACCTTCCCGACGATCAGCGGCTGCCGACCCTGGAAAAGGCGTCGTTGCTCTGTTCGGTGCGCAATCTCACGACCTTTCCCTGGATCCGGGAGCGTGTCGAGAAGGGCAGCTTGGCGCTGCATGCCTGGTACTTCGACATTGGTGCCGGCGAACTGCTGGCGTTCGACGGCGAGGCCGCCGCTTTCGTGCCGGCGCGAGGGCATCCGCATCCTATCGAGAACGCGGCATCCGTCGACTGCTCCTGCGCCAAGACCTTCGACCTCGGCCGCTTCGTGGCAGCGATAGCCGGCGACGGCGACTGAGGGGGCGCTGCGGCCGGTATCTGCCGCAGGCGAACCAGTCACTTCTAATCCCCTTCGAAACGGTTGACACGCTGCGGCTGCAGCGGTGATCCTTTTGTCCAGACCGGTTGCAGCGGGGCGCTAGACCCCGGTCCGGTCCGTCGCCACCCGGCCGTGGCGAGGACATCGGGAGGACAGATGCCATGCCGGACGCTGCCGCGTTCGACAAAGGGATGGCGTGTCACGTTCGCACCGCAGCGGCGAGACGCTGATGGGGCGCTACATTCTGCGCCGCCTGCTCGTTTCCCTTCCCGCCCTGATCGGGGTTCTCTTCGCGTGCTTCCTGCTGCTGCAGGTGGTGCCGACCGACCCCGCCGCGGTCATCGCCGGACCCGATGCCAACGCCGCGACGATCGCCGCCATCCGCGACGAACTGGGGCTGGACCGGCCGCTGCTGGTGCAGTTCGCCGACTATGTCGTGCGGGTGGCGCAGGGCGATCTCGGCCGGTCGATCATCAGCAACCGCGAGGTCCTGGAGGAACTCGGCAGCACGATCGGCCCGACCGTCGAACTGATGGTCGCCTCGATGGTCGTCGCCGTGCCGGTCGGGATCCTGCTGGGGACGCTGGCGGCGGTGCGCCGCGGCCGGCCGGCCGACCGGGTGATCATGGCGATCTCCGTCGCCGGCGTGTCGCTGCCGATCTTCTTCGTCGGGCTGCTGCTCATCCAGTGGGTGGGATTCAAATGGGGGCTGCTGCCCTTCACCGGGCGCACCGCACCCTTCTGGACCTGGGAGGGCCTGAAGGGGCTGACGCTGCCGGCGCTCACGCTGGCCAGCGTCCTGGTCGGGCCCGTCGCCCGCATCACCCGGACGGCGGTGCTCGAGGTTCTCGGTGCGGACTTCGTCAGGACGGCGCGCGCCAAGGGCATCCGCGAGCGCTCGGTGATCGTGAACCACGCCCTGCGCAACGCCCTCATCCCCGTGGTGACGCTGGTCGGGCTCCAGGCGGCCTACCTGCTCGGCGGCACGGTGGTCACCGAGACGATGTTCTCCTGGCCGGGGGTCGGGCGCCTCGCCGTCGGCGCGATCATTTCCAGCGATTTCCCGGTGGCGCAGGGCGCGATCATGATCCTCGCTCTGTCGTTCCTGGTGATCAACCTGATCGTCGACGTGCTCTACGTCTACATCGACCCGCGGGTGCAGCGCGCATGACGATATCTCAGTCCGTGCCTGCCGGTGGGCCCGTGGGTACGCCCGGTGCGGAGATGGACGCCGGGGAACCCGTCGCCCTTCCGGGCCGTGCCGGCATCCTGCGCCGCCTCGCCGCCGACCCGATCGCGGCGGTGGCGGCGCTGCTGCTGGCGGGGTTCACGCTGGCTGCGGTATTCGCGCCGTGGATCGCGCCCTACGACCCCTACTACACGGACCTGTCGAAGGTCATGGTGGAGCCGGGGGCCGAGCACTGGTTCGGCACCGATCCGACCGGCCGCGACATCCTCAGCCGCTGCCTCTATGGCGCGCGCAACACGCTGCTCATGGGCCTGATCGGCGTCGTCGGCGGCGGCCTGATCGGCGGCGTGATGGGCATCTGCGCCGCCTTCTATAGCCGGCTGGAAGGCGTGCTGATGCGGCTGGTCGACATCCTGCTGGCCTTCCCGGCGATCCTGATCGGGCTGGCGGTGGCGGCGATATCGGGGCCGGGACTGCGCGCGGTGATCATCGCGCTGGTGATCGCCACCATTCCCGACGTCGCACGAGTGGCGCGCAGCGCCGCGGTCGGAGTGATGGGGCAGGAATTCATGACGGCCGGACAGGCGGTCGGGGTGCGCGACCGCGTGCTGATCTGGCGCTACCTCACGCTGAACTGCATCTCGACGATCTTCGTCTTCCTCACGTTGCGCTTCGGCCAGATCATCCTGATCGGGTCGGCGCTGAGCTTCCTCGGCCTTGGGGCGCAGCCGCCGACGGCGGAACTCGGCATGATGGCGGCGCAGGGGCGCGACTTCCTGTTCCTGGCGCCGCACGTGGCGACGATTCCCAGCCTCGTCATCTTCGTCATCGTCCTGGCGGCGAACCTCGTCGGCGACGCGCTGCGCGACGCGCTCGATCCCCGGCTGCAGCACTGACGGCGGGGCAGTGATCGACAACGACAATCGAAGAACAGGGAGGACACATGCGCACGAGGATCCTACTGGCCGCCGCTGCAGCCGTCTCGATCGGGGCTGGCGGCGGCGCCGCCGCCCAGACCCTCAACTACATGATGAACCTCGATGCGCCCCACTACGATCCGCATCGGACCTCCTCCGGCACCACGGCGGACGTGCTGTTCCTGCTGGGCGACACGCTGACGACTATCGATTTCGACCTGAAGACCATAAAGCCGCACCTGGCGAAGTCGTGGACGGTCAGCGACGACGGCAAGCTCTATACGTTCCAGCTGCGCGACGACGTCAGCTTCTGCAGCGGCAAGAAGATGACGGCGGAGGACGTCGTCTATTCGTTCAAGCGCGTGACCTCGCCCGAGACGAAGTCGCCCTTCTACTGGCGGATGGGCAAGGTCAAGGACGTCCGGGCGACCGGTCCCTACACCGTGGAATACGAGCTGGAGGAGCCGTTCAACGAGCTCCCGCTGCAGCTGTCGAATTTCCAGGGGACCATCATCAACAAGGAGAACGTCGAGAGCCTGGGCAAGGATTTCGGCGTCAAGGGTTTCGACGGCACCGGCCCCTATTGCTGGGAAGACTGGCAGCCGCGCAGCCAGATGACGATGAAGCGCCACGACGCTTACAAATGGGGCCCGCCCATCTACGAGAACCCCGGGCCGGCGAAGTTCGAGAAGCTGGTGATGAAGATCGTGCCGGAGGAGTCGGCGCGGGTGGCCGCCATGCTCAGCGGCCAGGTCGACTACAGCTTCTCCATGCCCGACCAGTCGCTGCCGACGATCGCGAAGGCACCCACCGTCAAGATCTATCGCCCGGTCGCCAATCAGCGGCTGTTCTATCTTGGCTTCAAGATCACCCGGGAGAACATCGCGGACAAACGCGTGCGGCTCGCGCTGAGCCAGGCGATCGACCGCGAGCAGATCGTGAAGGGGATCTACTTCGGCAACGCCGAGCCGGCCTCCAGCTTCGTCCACCCGAACGCCTCGGGCTACTCGGCCGAAGCGCCGCAGACCCTCGGCAAGTACGACCCGACCGCGTCGGAGCGGCTGCTCGACGAGGCGGGATGGAAGATGGGCGACGACGGCTTCCGCTATAAGGACGGCAAGAAGCTGGAGCTGCAGCTGTACGGTTTCGCCGCCGGCCGCTCTCCCAAGGTGACCGAGGCGGTCCAGGGCTTCTGGCGCAAGATCGGCGTCGACCTGAAGCTGCAGATGTGGGACGGCACGATCGTCTTCTCCAAGCTGGCCCAGCAGGACTACGACATCTGGTCGATCGCCTTTCCCTATTCGAGCGCCGCGGACGCGCTGCGCCTCTACTTCCACTCGGGCAACATCCCGACGCCCAACCGGATGAACTGGAAGGATCCGGAGACCGATCGCCTGCTGGAGGCGGCGCTCGCCGCGAAGACCGACGAGGAGAAGAACAAGGCGCTGGCCGAGGTGCAGAAGATCGTCCAGGGCAACGCGCTCTGGGTGCCGCTGGCGCACGAAGGCCTCGCCCTCGTCACGAGCAGCAAGCTGAAGAACGTGAAGGCGCACGCCTTCTACACCTCGCTCGCCTACAAGACGCTCGACTGGTCGAAATGAGGCGCCGGGGACGGTCCGAGGGGTGTTCTACCCAGGCGTGGGTGAGGCGATGAGCCAGGACGGCGACGTCGGACCGGTGCTCGACGTGCGCGGACTGCGGACGGTGTTCGACACCGACCGCGGCCGCGTCGCGGCGGTCGACGGGGTGAGCTTCGCGGTCCGCCGCGGCGAGACGGTGGGCCTCGTCGGCGAATCGGGCTGCGGCAAGAGCGTCACCTCGCTCTCGATCATGGGCCTCGTCCCGGATCCGCCCGGGCGGATCGCCGAGGGCCAGATCCTGTTCGAGGGCCGCGACCTGGTCGGGCTCTCCGAGGACGAGCTACGCCGCTACCGCGGCCGGCGGATGTCGATGATCTTCCAGGAACCGATGACGTCGCTGAACCCGGTCCACACCGTCGGCCGGCAGATCGGCGAGATCGTCCGCGCCCACTTCGACTGGGATGCCGCGCGGGTGCGTGCCCGCGCGATCGAAATGCTCGACCTCGTCCGGATCCCGTCCGCGGCGTCGCGCCTCGACGACTATCCGCACCACATGTCGGGCGGCATGCGCCAGCGCGTGATGATCGCCATGGCGCTGGCGTGTGATCCGACCCTGCTGATCGCCGACGAGCCGACGACCGCGCTCGACGTCACGATCCAGGCGCAGATCCTGGACCTGCTCCGCGACCTCCAGGCCCGCACGGGGACGTCGGTGCTGATCATCACCCACGACCTGGGCGTCATCGCCGAGATCGCGGACAGGGTCGTGGTTATGTATGCGGGCAAGATCGTCGAGAGCGCGCCGGTCGGCATGCTGTTCGACGATCCGCAGCATCCCTACACGATCGGGCTGCTCGGCTCGATCCCGCGCCTGGGCGAGGAGCGGCGGCGGCTGTCGACGATCGAAGGCGCGGTGCCGAGCCCGCAGGCGATGCCCGCCGGGTGCCGCTTCCATCCGCGCTGTCCGTTCGCGGACGCGCAGTGCCGGGCATCGCCGCCGCCCCTGGTCGAGATCGCGCCGGGGCACAGCGCCGCCTGCTGGCATGCGCCGGTGGAAATGGCGGCCCACGTATCGGGAAGGGCGGCGGAATGACCGAGCCTCTGATCCAGGTCGAGGGCCTGACGAAACATTTCCCGGTCCAGCGCGGCATCGTCTTCAAGCGCACGGTCGGCACGGTGCAGGCGGTCGACGACGTCTCGCTGACCGTCAACCGCGGCGAGACGGTGGCGCTGGTCGGGGAATCCGGTTGCGGCAAGTCGACCACCGGCCGGCTGATCCTGCGCCTGCTGACGCCGACGCGCGGCCGCATCCTCTATGAGGGGACGGACATCGCGAACGTCGACCGCGAGACGATGCGCCGGATGCGCCGGCACCTGCAGATCATCTTCCAGGACCCGTTCGCCTCGCTCAATCCGCGCATGACGGTCGGCGACATCCTGGCCGAGCCGCTCGACGTCCACCGGCTGGCGCAGGGGCGGGAGCGCAGCGACCGGGTCCGGGAGCTGCTGTCGGTCGTCGGGCTGGCGCCCGAGCATGCGCGCCGCTATCCGCACCAGTTTTCCGGCGGACAGCGCCAGCGCATCGGCATCGCCCGGGCGCTGGCCGTCGACCCGGCCTTCATCGTCTGCGACGAGCCCGTCTCGGCCCTCGACGTCTCGATCCAGGCGCAGGTGGTGAACCTGCTGCAGGACCTGCAGCAGAAATTCGGCCTCTCCTACCTGTTCATCGCCCACGATCTCGCCGTGGTCCGGCACATCGCCGACCGCGTCGCCGTCATGTATCTGGGCAAGCTGGTCGAGACGGCGGACAAGCGGTCGCTCTTCGCGCGGCCGCAGCACCCCTATACCCAGGCGCTGCTGTCGGCCATCCCGAAACCCGATCCGCGCGCCGCCGGGACCCGCATGATCCTGACGGGCGACGTGCCGAGCCCCCTGCACCCGCCTCGCGGCTGCCGGTTCCACACGCGATGTCCCCATGCGCAGGATCGGTGCCGGCAGGAAGAGCCCCTGCTGCGCGACGCCGCACCGGGACATCGGGTGGCCTGCCACTTCTTCGAGGACATCCCCTACGCCGCCGACCCGGCGGCGCTCGGCCACGCCAGCCCGAACCTTCTGAAGCGGCTGCGCCTGTTCGACGAAGCGAAGGCGAGGTCGGGAGCTTTCGCCGCGCCCGATCCGGCCGCCGGCCGGCCTCTCGCCGAGGCCGGCTCCTGATTCAGCGCGGGGCGCCGTCCAGGCTGGGACGGTTGTGGACGGCCGACTGCTGGGCGACCTGCGAGGCCGCCATCCGGTAGGACTCCGCCGGCATTGAAGCCGGGACGTTGCGGAACCGGATCAGCCGGAAGAGGCGGAACGGTGGCACGACGTCGACCGAGACGAGTTCGATCCCGGCCCCCTCCACGAGGGAGTCCAACGTCACGTCCGGCCGCCAGCCGATGCGGGCGGAGAAGCGTGCGAGCCGCCGCTCCGTCGCCTGGAGCAGGCCCTCGTCGTCGTCCATGACGTGATTGAGGAGATAGATGTCGCCGCCCGGCTTGCACACGCGGCGCAACTCGGACATGACCCGATCGGGGTGCGGGACGACCGTCATGACGTACATCGCCACCACGGTGTCGAAGCTGTGGTCCGGGAACTCCAGCTTTTCGGCGTCCATCTCGCTCAGCGACTCGACGTTCGTCAGGCTGCGCCGTTCGATCCGCCGCCGCGCGATGTCGAGCATGTCCTTCGAGATGTCGATGCCGACGATGGTGTTGTCGCGGCGGTACCCGGGCAGCGAGATGCCCGTGCCCACGCCGACCTCCAGAATGCGCTGCCCGCCGTGCCGGTTCAGCTGCCTGAGGATCCGCTTGCGGCCCGCGGCGAATACGGTACCGAACGTCGCGTCGTAGACGCGCGCATAGCGGCGGTAGGCGGCTTGTATCGAGATCAGATCCATCGGGGCGTTTTTCCGTCTTGCGCGCGTCAATCTGCCCTGTGTCGACAGGTCGGTCCAGTCAGAAGGAGGAGTCTGGTTCCAGCAGAAATGTGGCTTCTTCGGGGCGGGTCGCACGTCCCAGTGTCGTATTGCGATGTGGGAAACGTCCGAAACGCGCGACGATCTCCAGGTGACGTCGCGCAGCGTTCAATGGTGCATCCTCTCCCAACGCCTCGAACAGCGCGAGGCTGCGGCGCTGATCCCCGAGCAACTCGCTATGCATGTAGGGCATATAGAGGAATTTTCGAGTGAAGCGCGGCAGAATCCGGTCATGGCCGCTCGTCAGGGCATGGTCCGCCGCGCTCCGTGCTGCGACGTCCGTGGCATAGGCCCGCGGCGAACCGCGGAACAAGTTTCTCGGAAACTGGTCCAGCAGCAGGACGAGCGCCAGACACGGTTCGGGTTCGCCCAGCCACGCGTCGCGTCGTCCCGCCGCAGCCGCCTCGTAGTCGTTCGCGAAGGCCGCTCGGATCGCGGAGTCGAAGGCGGGGTCCCGCACGAACCAGGCGCGGTTGTCCTGCCCGTGTGCCGGAGATCCGGCCGGACCGAACCAGAAGTCGAGGATGTCCTGCGGATCAGCCATCCGGATCCAGATGTCTCGCGTTCGTCGCAAGGGGCGTGATGCCGACTATTTAGCGAGTTCTTAAGCCGCCGTCGCTAGGGTCGTTACGTCAGGCATCCGGGGCGTGGGCGTGAACAGCAACCTGAGACAACAGCGAGATCGTTTCGTCGCCTTCTCCTTCGCGGCGGCCGATCTGTTGATCGAAACCGGCGCGGGAAATCGCATAACCTACGCGTCGGGAGCGGCGCAGAGGCTTCTGGGAGTCGACGCACAGGCGCTGGTCGGAAGACCCGTGGTCGAGATATTCTCGGTCGGCGACCACTCGATGGTGACGTCACTGGTTCTCGCAGGCGCCGCGCGCGGGCGCTTCGGCCCGGTGATGGTGAAGCTGGCGCACAAAGGCGGCCGCCCCCTCCGCGCCATCCTGAACGGCTGCAGGCTCCCCGGCCGCCCTGACGATCTCTATCTCACGCTGAATGCCGCCTCGGCCATGCATGCGACCGAGGCTCTGGCCAACCGCCGCGATGCGGAAACGGGTCTGCTCGACGGTGACAGCTTCGCGCGTGTGACCGCTGAAAGCATCAAGATGGCGCAGGCGGTCGGTCAGGAGGTGAAAGTCACGCTCATCGACCTCGTCGGCTTCGCGGAGATGCAGGCGCAGGCGGGGCAGGATCCCACTGATCAGTTCCTGCGCGAGGTCGGCGCCTTTCTCCGCAGCCATGCGGTCGGCGACGCCAGCGCACGGCTCTCGCCCGACAAGTATGGCCTGCTCCACGACGCGCGGCTCGACACATCCGACCTGGAAGAACAGATTGCCAACCTGGGGCAGGCGGCGAGTCCTGAGAGCCCGCCGCTGGCGGTACGTCACGCCACCTTGGATGCGCAGGACGAGACGGATGACGCCGCGGTCGCCCGGGCACTCGTCTACACGGTCAACCGGTTCGTCGGGGGAGGCAGCGACAGCTTCGACATCACGTCCATGGCGGGCGCGGTCCGCGGCATGATCGACGAAACCCTCAACAAGGTGCGCGTCTTCAAGTCGACCGTCGCCCAGCGCGAGATGTCTCTGCGCTTCCAGCCGATCGTCGACCTGCGGTCGCGCAAGCCGCACCATTTCGAGGTTCTCGTCCGCTTCGACGGCGACAAGAGCCCGTACGAGATGATCAAGTTCGCCGAGAGCATGCACCTGGTGCACGAGATGGATCTCGCCATCTGCGAGTCGGTCATTCAGTGGCTCTCGCGGGGAGACGGGGCCGGCGGCGCGATGGTCGCGGTGAACCTCTCCGCCCAGTCGCTGCAGAACGACATCTTCGTCTCTGCGCTGCTCGATCTCGTTCGGCGGAACAGCCGGTACGCCAACCGCCTGGCCTTCGAAATCACGGAGTCGAGCGAACTGAGCGACATCGAGGGCACGAACCGCGTGCTCCAGGAACTGCGCGAACTCGGACACGAGATCTGCCTCGACGATTTCGGCGCCGGCTTCGCGTCGTTCCAGTACCTGCATGGCCTGCACGTCGACTGGGTGAAGTTCGACGGCCGGTACATCCGCTCGGTGCTGGAGGTCCCTCGCGACCGCGTTCTCCTGAAGGCGATGGCGAATCTCTGCCGCGAACTGCAGATCCGCACCGTTGGCGAACAGGTCGAGACGGAGAGCCAGGCCGGCATGCTGACCGATCTCGGGGTGGAGTACGCGCAGGGCTGGCTTTTCGGCAAACCAGCGCTGGAGCCGCGGCTCGGCGTTCCCGAACCGGTGCGGCCGGTCAATGCCCGCCGTCAGGGTTCGCGCGAAACCTGGGGCTGACGCGGCCGCGCGCCCGCGTCGCTATGGGACCGCGGCCCCTACCAGACGCCCGCGCCGGGCACGCGTGCCGGCTCGCTGCTTCCACCCGCGTCCGGACGTACCGCCGGCGCCACGGCGGGTTCGGGGATTCGCCGCGCCGACGACATGTCGCTCCATGCCGGCCGCGTCTGTCGCGGGCCCTCTGGCACCGTCGGCAATGTCCGCGACCGCGGCATCTCGGCGCGGTCGAGGCCGGGGCGGATGTCAGGGTAAGCGGCGACGCGCGGCGGAGGCGCCTCGCCGATCAGCTCCTCTCCGGCGGTACGGGTAATGCGCATCGGGACGCCTGTCCGGTGCGCCCAGGTCCGCACGACGACAGACCAGTCGACGCGGTCGACCTGATCGCCGGCGACTCGGGCCACCTGTTCCTCGAACTCTGGCGCCAGCTGCGGCTCGAACGTGTAGTTGACCTCCAATTCGTCGAGCTGTTCCCCTTCGGGATGGACCTCGAGATAAAGATCGCCGTCGATCCAGCCGAGCTTCGCCGGCTGGTTCACCACCCGCACCGGCGTCCCGACCGGCACCTTGTTGAAGAGCGTCTCGATGTCCGCCGGATACATGCGGATGCATCCGGAGCTCACGCGGCGGCCGACGCCGTAGGGCATGTTCGTCCCGTGGATGCGATAGAGGCTGGAGCCGAGGTTCAGCGCATAGTCGCCGAGCGGGTTGTCTGGGCCCGGACCGACGGATGCCGGCAGTTCCGGCTTCGCCGCCCGCATGGACGCGGTCGGGACCCAGGTGGGGTGCTTTCGCTTCGCAGTGATGGAGAACTGCTGCAGCGGGATGTCGAAACCCTCCCGGCCGATGCCGATCGGCCAGCTCTCCATCGGCTGCCCCTTGCCGGGAAAGTAATAGAGGCGCTGGTCCCCGATGTTGACGATGATCCCCTTGTGCGGACCATCGGGCACCAGGTGCGTGCTGGGGATGATGACCTCGGTGCCCTCGCCGGGCAGCCACGGGTCCACCCCGTCGTTCGCCGCGAACAGCTCGAGGAAGCCCAGATCGAGGTCGACCGCGAGGTCCACCAGTGAATCGCTCTGCTTCGCCACGTAGGTCTCGGCGAGGTAGCGCGGTGCCGCCGCATGGGCGGGGGCCGTCATGCCGATTGCGGCGATGAGCCAGAAGGCCCGCAACGAAGAGGACAACAACCCGGGCATCCGCGCCTTCCGTATCCGCGACACCGACCAGACATGCGTTTCCGCACCCACCGGCGCAAGGGCGCTGGATCGGGAGGTCCGGTTTCAGCTGCCGGCCTGGCGTCGGGCCGCCTCCGCCTCCGGCATCATCCGCTCCAGCTGCGCGATGCGGTTGCCGTGGTTCGGATGCGTCGACATGAATTCCGGCTGCCCTGCGCCGCCGGCGGCCTCCATGTTCTTCCAGAGCGCGATCGCCGCGCGCGGGTCGTATCCGGCGCGTGCCATGGTGATCAGACCGAGGCGATCCGCTTCGAGTTCCTGATTGCGCGCATAGGGGAGCAGCAGTCCGTACTGCGCGCCCGCACCGAGCAGAGCGGCGATCTGTTCGCCTCCGCCGGTGCCGCTCATCTGGAGGGCGCCGCCGACGACCTGTGCGCCGAGTTGGGTCGCCGCCTCCGAGTTCACGCGCTCGACCGCATGGGCCCTCTCGACGTGCGCGATCTCGTGACCGATGACGGCCGCCAGCTGGTCGTCGGTCTCGGCGACGTTGAGCATGCCCTCGTAGACGCCAATTTTCTTGCCGGGCAGAGCGAAGGCGTTCGCCTGCTCGCTCTTGAACGTGACGACCTCCCAGGTTGCCGGGTCCTCCCCGGCGCCGCGAAGCACCCGTTCCGCCACTCTCGCCACACGCGCCTTGGCGGCGGCGTCGGTCGAGGCGGGCTGCGAGCTCTTGATCTGCTGCCAGCTCTGCTGGCCGAGTTCGGCGACCTGGTCCGGCGATACCAGTTGCAAGCCGAGGCCGGTTCCTTCCCCTGCGCAGCCACCTAGCGCCAATATCGCTGCGAGCCCGAGAGTCGGCAGTGTGTGGCGCCGTCGCGCCGCATGGTCCTTCGTCATCGTCATTCGCCTCGAGCAATGATGCTGTGGATGGCCCGTCTCCGGCCCCACCCGATCAACGTCTCGGCCGGCGATGCGTTCGCTGTGCCGCAGGGACGCCGCGGGTCCAGCCGCTGGTGACGATCCAATTTTACATAATTCATCGATAGTATTCCTGTGGCACGCAGTGTACGAATACTGTCTGTTAATGGTTGTGTCTTAGTATGCTCTTCTCATTATGGGGCGCTGGGAATAATAATCCGGGCTTCCGGAGACCGAATATGAAGCTGGCCGTCGGAAATACCCCACGTGTGCAGGGGGTCGTCGGGCACCCGGATATCATCCTCGCGCAGGGTCTTCACCCCCGTGTCCGCGCGATCGTCGCGCATTGGGCGACGATGGGGCAGCAGGACAGGTTGCCGGGCCGCCAGCACCTGGATCCCCGTACCATCCCGCGACTGCTTCCGAACGTCTGGCTCGTCGACGTCGAGCGCTCTCGCGCCCTGCGGTTCCGCTACAGGTTGGCGGGTACTCGGATCACCCGCGCCTTCAGCGAGGATCCGACCGGGCGCCATCTCGACGAGGTTCATCAGGATTTCGGGTCGAACGGCGTCGCCCGCTATCTCGAGGAGGTCGTGGAGACCGGCTTGGCGTCCTGGCGATCGGGCAAGCCGGCTTTCTGGGAACTCCACGACTTCACGCACATCGAGCGGGTCTACCTGCCCTTGGCGGCAGACGGAGAGACCGTGGACATGATCCTCGCCTTCTCGATCTTCCTCGACCGCTTCGGCGTCGAGTTCTGACGGCTCGAAGCGGTCAGATCAGGCCCAGGTCCCGCAGTTCCGCGAGCAGTTCGGGCGGCATCTCTTCGCCGGCGGACTGTTCGCGCAGGTCCGGCGGCGCTTCCGCCGGATCGAGATAGCGCCAGCCCTGGAACGGCCGGCACGGGCGCGGCGCCAGCCGAACGAGCTCGTCGTCGAGGCCTATCGCGCAACGCGGGATGCCGTCGTCGCCCACCACTTCCTCGAGCGAGACGATCCGCTGTCGTGCCTGGAGAAGACCGCGGATCACCCAGAACATGCAGCCGCCGCCCAGCACGTCGTCGGCACGCTTCGGCCGGCTGCGAGTGATGTGGCGGGCGATCGGCGGGCGCCCCTCCTGGCGCGCGGCCGCGCGCCGCATCTCCTGAATGCGAACGAGGTGCGCCACGTCGTCGACGCCGACCGCAAGCTTGATCAGGTGAATTGTGCCGCTCTTCGCCATGTCAGCCCAGATAGCCGAGATGGCGCCACCAGAGGAAGTCGATCGGCAGGATCAGGATCACGGTCAGCAGCGTGAGCGGCAGCATGATGCGCGCCCCGTCCGAGGCGCGCACGCCGCCGATGGCGATGCCGAGGATGAGGGGACCCATCTGGTAGGGCAGGACCGGACTGGCATAGCCGTTGACCTGGGTCATCAGGATCGTCTCCAGCGGCAGCCCCGTGACCGTCGCCACATGCTCGGCAAAGGGTGTCAGGACCGCCGGCAGGCCAGCCACCGTAAAGACCATCCCGAGGGCGATCCAGGCGACCGACAGCGCCATGAAGCTGCGGAACGGCTCGCCCGGCGCGAGATGCAGCCAGTTCACCACTGCCTCGCCCATGGCGGTGCCCAGGCCGCTCCATCCGACAACCGCGCCGACCCCCAGGATCGCCGCGACCAGGAAGTAGGAGCCGAAATTGATGCCGCCGTTGAAGACGGTCATCGGCAGCAGCCCGATGCGCGGCAGCAGCAGCACGACCGCCAGGGCGAGCGCCACCCACGCGGCGGAGATGTGGTGGACGAAGTCGGTGATCCAGAAAGCCAGGGCGACGAGCAGCATCAGCAGCAGCTTCTTCGCCCCGCCGCTCATGGCAGTGTCCTCGGCCGTGGCTGCGGTCGCCTGCGGCGGTTCCCGGAACAGCAGCCAGGCAAGCGCCACGATCAGGACGGTCCGCAGTGCGCCCATGACCGGGAAGTGGAGCAGGAAGTACCGCCCATAGGTCAGCGTCAGGCCGTAATTCGTTTCGGCGGCGCCGGCCAGCACCATGTTCGGCACGTTGGACGGCAAGATGGCGCAGGACGGCATGTAGGTGGCCAGGAGCGTCACCATCACCAGCCCGGCCCGCCCGCGGCTGCCGGTGCCGTAGCCCAGCCGGTCGCTCAGCGCGACGACGATGGGGACCAGCAGCAGGACGCGTCCCATCACCGACGGCATCAGGAACGATAGGCCGATGCAGCCCAGCGCGAGCCCGATCAGCACGGTGAGGTAGGAGCGGCCGATGCGGCCGACCAGCATCTGCGCCAGCGATTCGCCGAGTCCGGTGCGCTGGACGGCGGCGCCGATGAACAGGCCGCCGAAGACCAGCCACAATGCCGCCGACGCGAAGCCGGAAAACACGACCTCCGGCGGCGCCACGGCGAAGAGCATGGCGATCAGGAAGAAGATGATCGCCGTCAGGACTTCCGGGATCGCGGCCGTCGCCCAGAAGCCGACGGCAAAAACGATCAGCCCGCTGGCGCGCATCAGCTGGGCGGGTACGTCGGCCGGAACCGGCATCAGCAGCAGCGCTGCGGATGCGGCCAGGACTAGGACGGCGAGGGTCGGCTGAACGAGAGAGAGGGAAGGGCGCATCGGCTGCCGTACTGCGGACGCCCTATCCTTACGTCACGGCCGTCCGGCACGCCACCCGGAGGTGATCGCGCCGGACGCCCCGCGAGCCGGTGCTACTTCACGTCGGCGGCGACGCGCATGCTGACGATCTTGTCGGGGTCGGTGACCTGGCCGTTGTTGCGCTGGTCGCCCTTCTTGACGGCATCGATATGCTCCATGCCGTCCACGACCTGACCCCAGACGGTGTACTGGCCGTCGAGGAACGGTGCCGGCTCGAAGACGATGAAGAACTGGCTGTCGGCGCTGTTCGGGTCGCTCGCGCGCGCCATCGAGGCCGTGCCCCGGACGTGCTTCGTCTTGTTGAACTCGGCCGGGATCTTCTTGCCCGAACCGCCCATGCCGGTGCCGGTCGGATCGCCGGTCTGTGCCATGAAGCCGGGGATTACCCGGTGGAACGGCACGCCGTCATAGAAGCCTTTCCGCGTCAGTTCCTTGATCTGCGCCACGTGCTTCGGCGCCAGGTTCGGAAACATCTCGATGGTGACGCGACCGTCCTCGGTCTCGAGATACAGGGTGTTCTCGGGGTCGGCCGCCCCTGCTTGTGCGCTCATCAGCAGCAATCCCATGCAAAAAGCGGCGGCTGCCGCGACGAAATTCCTCATCTATCCGACTCCAGGCGGAAAAGATCGGGCGGGTATACAGGTCTCCGCCCCGCGTGACCAGAATGGATGCCTCCGGACGCTCAACCGCCGGTGAAGTTCGGCTTGCGGCGTTCCTTGAAAGCCGCAACGCCTTCGGCGAAATCGGCCGTCGTCTCGGTCAGCATCAGCTGATCGGTATCCATATGGATCAGCGCAGCCGACCCTGCATTGGCGATGGCGTTGACCGTCTGCTTGGTCATCCTGACGGTGACCGGCGGCATCGCCGCGGCCTTCTCGGCGATCGCGATCGCGTGGTCGAGGGCGCCGCCGTCGGGGACCATATCCTGGACCAGCCCCCAGGCCAGCGCGTCGCGCGCCGAGATCCGCTCCTGCGCCAGGATCAGGATCTGCTTGGCGCGCGCCGGGCCGACGAGATTGATCAGGCGCGGAATGCTGCCCCAGCTCATGCTGATGCCGAGGCCGATCTCGGGCGCCCGGAAATGCGCCCCTTCGCCCATCACGCGGAAGTCCAGCGCGGCGGCGAGTGCCAGTCCGCCGCCGATCGCGAACCCTTCGATCGCCGCGATGGTGAACTGCTCCAGCTCTTCCCAGGCGCGGCAGAGCCGGGCGCCGGCGCCGGACAGGTGACGGCGTTCGATCATCGGCTTGGAGACGCGCTCATCCATCTGCGGGTCGCGCAGGTCCCGGCCGGCGGAGAAGCCCTTGCCCACCCCGGTCAGGACGATCGCGGTGGTCTCCAGGTCGGTGGAGAAGGCATGTGCCGCTTCCGTCAGCTCGCGCAGTGTCTGCAGCGAGAGCGGGTTCATGCCGTCGCCCCGGTCGAGCCGTACGATCGCGACGCGCCCGCACCGCTCGACCTTCACGAATTCCCAATCCATCGTCGGCCTTTCGTCATATCCGTCAGGGGGTGCAGGCCGCCTCGGCCCGCATGGTGGTGAAGTCGCCGTTCGCCGTGCGGTAGAAGGGCAGGCGCAGCGGCGCCCGGCCGTTTGACGACATTCGGTAGGTCGGACAGCCGCCCGCATCGGATCCGCCCGGCAGCATCCGGACCTTGTCGCCCAGCCGAACGCTGCCGTCGCTCATCGTGCCGCCGCCGCATGCCGCCAGGAGCGGCAGGCAGAGCAGGACGGTCCTCAACCTGCACATCGCACTCTTTCGCGCCTTATTCATCATGGCCGGACGGCCGGCGCGGTGCCGGGCCGCGACAGCAGCAGCGCCATGCCGCAGAGGACGGCCGACACCGCCACGGCATTGAACGCCGCCGCATAGCTGCCGGTTGCACCGATCACCACGCTGAACAGCGACGGCATGACCATCACGCCGAGGAACATCGAGAAGGCCCCGACGCTGGTGACCTCGGCGGCCCGCGAAGGTCCGCCGATCCGCGCATACTCCGCGTAGGCGAGCCCGGTGAAGCCGCTGGCCGTCGCACCGGCGACCGCGCACACCGCCAGAATGGCGGGCAGGGGCCAGTCCGGCCCGAAGAATCCGGTGACGACCGCGGCACCGGCCATGACGACGCCCTGGGCACCCAGGAGGACCCGTGGCGATATCCAGCGGTCCGCCACCCAGCCCAGCACGACGCGGGAGGTCACGGCCGCGACCTGATAGACGGCGAGGCCGAGTCCGGCGGACACGAGGGGGAAGCCGGCGCGCTCGGTCAGGTAGACGACCATGAAGGCGCCGAAGCACAGCTGCGCACCGGAATAGACGAAGGAGACGGCGCTGAGCAGCCGCAGTTCGGCGACCTCGACGATCAGCCGAAGCGGTCGCAGTGGCCCGCCGGGAAAGAGCGGCCGGCCGGGATCGCGATCCGAATCGTACGCGCCGCGCAGCCACTGGAGCATGATCAGCAGGATCGTCATCGGCACCAGTTCGGCCAGCATCGCGTTGCGCCAGCCGACGGCGAGCAGAAGCGGCGGCATCACGATGCCGGCCAGGACGCCGCCGAGGGGCACCCCCGTCTGTCGGATGGCGAACACCAGGTTCACGACGCTGGGCGGCGTGCGGCGCGCCAGGATGTAGGAACTGGCCGGTGCCGTGGCGCCATAGCCGGTGCCGATGACGAAGGCGCTGAAGGCGATCAGCGCGACCGTCCCGCCCAGCGCCGCCACCAGCAGGCTCGCCATGGCCGTCAGCAGGCAATACTGGTTGATCCGGATCGGGCCGAAGCGATGGATGAAGCCCGGGCTGGCGATGGCGGAGATCATCCCGAACCCGTAGACCATGGAGATGTAGTAGCCGACGGTCGAGCCGGGGATACCGAGTTCAGCCGCGACTTCCGGCGCCGCCACCGACATCGAGTAGGCCGCCATCGTGCACAGCGTCTGGACCGCCAGCGTGCCGTAGAGGGCGCCGTGCGGAATGCCCGCCGCTCGTGCGGAAGCCGCCTCGGGCATCACGAGACCTCCGCCGGCCGGACCCCGGGCGGAATCAGCAGCGCGACGGCGCCGAGCGCCGCACCCGCCGCCAGTGCCGCATAGGCCGCCCCATAGCCGGCGCCGCTGGCGACGATCGCGGCGAACAGGCTGGGGCAGACGATCACCCCGGTGAACATCGCCATCAGCATCGCGCCGCTGCCCACGGCGGCCGCGCCCTCGCCGGCGAGGCGCGCCGCCTCGCCGATGCCGACACCCGTCCAGCCGCCGGAGGTGAGGCCGGCAACGAAGCAGACCGCCAGGACGAGGGCGAACGGCCAGTTCGGTCCGAAGCCGGCGGCGGCAAACCCCGCGATCGCCATGCCGAAGCCCAGCCCGGCGATGAGCCCGCGCCGTGCGGCGAACCGGTCCGCGATGACGCCGAAGGCGAGGCGGCCGACCAGGCCGCCCGCCTGGAAGACTGAGAGCGCCAGTCCTGCTTCGACATAGCCGACACCGACGCGCTCGATCATGGTGACGACGACATAGGTGGCGAAGGCGACCTCAAGTCCCGCGAAGAAGATCGCGGCGAAGCCCAGGGCGCGCAGCAGCGGGTGCCGCAGGAGGAGGTTGATCGGCTGGAAGGCCGAGCGCCCGAACAGGCGTCGCCCGGGCTGCAGGTCCACGTCCAGGCTCCGGCGCAGCGGGATCAGCAGGCCGGCCAGCAGGATCGGCACGGCGGCAAAGGCGAGAAGCGCCGGCCGCCAGCCGAACGCGATGACGAGCGCCGGCGTCGCCGCGCCGGCGATCAGCCCGCCCACGGGCACGCCGGACTGGCGGATCGAGAACGCGATGTTGTAGAGGCGCGGCGGCGTATGGCGCGCCAGCACATGGGCGCCCGCCGGGATCGGCAGGGCGTAGACGGAGCCCAGGATGAGCGCGCTCGCCACCATCGGCGCCAGCCCGCCGACGGTCGCCAGCGCCAAGCCCAGGCCAATGCCGACCAGCGCCGTCTGGCTGGCCCTGATGCCGCCGACCCGCATGATGAAGGCCGGGCAGAGCAGCGCTGCGCACGTCGCGGCGACATAGGCGATGGACATGTAGGCGCCGACGAGCGAGGGCGGCACGCCGAGGTCGAGCGCCATGGCCGGCGCCATCACCGGCACGGCGAACAGCGTCATGGTTGCGCAGACCTGGACCGAGAAGGTCGCCAGGATCGGGACGAGCGGCAGTTTCGCCATGCTTCGGCGGGATCTCGTGCGGCGGGCGTTTGTCCGATCATTTCGGGTCCGACCGCCGCTGTCCAGGGCCGAGGCTTGCGCATCGCGGTCCGGTGTGAGACGTTATGACATAACGTTTCGCTGCTGAATGAGGTCGGGATGCGCGGAGCTCTGGGCGTGGGCTTGGCTGCGGCGCTGTCGCTCGCGGGGGGAATGGGCGGCGCGCTGGCGAAGCCCTCGGTGGTCGTGTCGGTGGCGCCGGTGCATGCGCTGGTCGCCGGGGTGATGGCCGGCGTGGCGGAACCGAAGCTGCTCGTCTCCGGGGGCGCGTCGCCGCACACGTACCAGTTGCGTCCGTCGGACGCCCGCGCCCTCGGCGATGCCGATGTCGTCGTCTGGGTGGGCGAGGGACTGGAGGCGTTCCTGGTCAAGCCGATCGAGGCGCTGGGGCAGGGTGCGCGGTCCGTCGAGCTTTCGGAGGACGCCGATCTCGTCCTGCTGCCGAACCGCGAAGGCGGCGCGTGGGAGCCCGAGGACGCTGGCGGGGAGAAGCACGGCCACAAGCATGGCCACAAGAACGGGCATGATCACCGGGCACACAAGGACCACGATCACGGCAAGGCCGCGCATGGCGGACACGACCATGGGGCGGAGGACATGCACGTCTGGCTCGACCCCGGGAACGCGCGCCGGATCGTACGGCATGTCGCGGGCGTGCTGAGCGAGGTCGATCCGGAGAACGGCGTCGCCTATGCCGCCAACGCCGACCGCGCGGTGGCGCGCATCGACGCTCTCGACGCGGAGCTCCGGTCGACGCTGGCACCAGTGCGGACGGCGCCTTACATCGTCTTCCACGACGCTTATCAGTATCTGGAGCACCATTACGGGCTCAACGCGGTCGGATCCGTGACCATCAGTGCCGACCAGGTGCCGGGGGCGCGGCGTCTCCTCGAGATCCGCCGCAAGATCGCCGACACCGGCGCGCGCTGCGTCTTCAGCGAGCCGCAGTTCTCGCCGTCTCTGGTCGCCACCGTGACGGAGGGTAGCCCGGCGCGGGTTGCCCAGCTGGATCCGCTCGGCGCCACGCTCGAGCCCGGCGCGGGTCTTTACGAGACATTGATGCGCGGGCTGGTGGCGTCCCTCCGGACCTGCCTCGACTCCGCCGGCTGAAGCCCCGCGGCAGCCTTCCCGGCGTGCCGCGTCGCGGCGTCAGACGATCGGAACGTCGACGACCTGGGTCTTGAACGCCGGCCGCGCGCAGAGGCGCTCGTACCATGCGGCGAGGGCCGGGAACGACGGCCGCTCGAAGTCCAGGCGGAACCAGCGGTGCAGGATCGGGCCGTAGGGGATGTCGGCGACGGTGACCGCGTCCCCGCAGAGGTACGGCCGGCCCGCCATCCGCGCCTCGAGGACCTGGAAGAGGTCGGCGGTCTTGGCGACGGCCGCGGCGATGGCCGCCGGGTCGCGCTGCTCGGGCGGCGTGCGAACCAGTCCGTGGAAGATCGGCCCGTAGGTCGGGCCGACGGTCGTCAGCTGCCAGTCCATCCACCGCTCGGCGTCGGCACGCGCGCGCCGGTCGGCCGGATAGAAGGTGTCGTGCCCGGAGGCGAGGTAGCGCACGATGCTGTTGGATTCCCAAAGGACGAAGCCGTCGGGCTCCTCCAGGGTCGGCACCAGACCGTTCGGGTTCTTGTCGAGATAGGCCTTCTCGCGATTGCCGCCGAACGGTCCGCCGATGTCGATCCGCTCGAACGGGATGTCGAGTTCGGCGCAGGTCCACACGACCTTCATGACGTTGCTGGACGTCGGGCGGCCCCAGATCTTCAGCATGCGAAACGTCCTCTCCCAGTTGGCTGCGCGGCAGGATAGTGCCGCCGGCCGAAGCGGGACAGCCCCCGGCTACTCCGCGAGGAAGGCCCTGACGAGATCCATGAATTCGTCGAGCTGGTCGTGATGCACCCAGTGCCCGGCATTGGCGATGTTGGCCACCCGTGCGTTGCGGAAGTGCTTCGCCCGGCCGTCCTTCTCCGGATCGCTCGCCCAGCTCTCCATGCCGCGCACCAGCAGCGTCGGGCAGGTGATCCGCGCCCAGAGGGCATAGGTCTCGTTCGGATCGAGCCCGGTGGGCCGGTCGGCGCGGACGTAGTTGTCGAACTTCCAGCTCCAGGTGCCGTCCTCGTTGCGGTTCATGCCGTGGACGGTCAGGTGCTCGGCGCGCTCCGGCGAGAGATGCGGGTTGGCCGCCTGCATCCGGTCGACCGCCTCCGCGAACGTCGCGTAGCGGCGCGGGATGCGGCCGGACAGGTCGCGCATTTCCGCCATCCACTTCACGATCCGCTCGTGGGTCGGGACCTTGGCGCGTTCGGCGATCTTGTCGGGCGACGAGCCCAGGCCCTCGATCGCCACGGCCTTGACCACCGTCTCCGGGAAGAGGCCGGTGTAGCGCAGCGTGATGGCGCCGCCCAGCGAGTGGCCGATGATGGTCAGCGGCTTCAGTTCGAGCTGGTGGACCAGCTGGGCGATGTCGCAGACATAGTCCGACATCGTGTAGACGCCGCCCTTGATCCACTCGGAATCGCCGTGGCCGCGCAGGTCCGGTGCTATGATGTGCCAGTCGTTGCGCAGCCGCTGCGCCACCCAGTCCCAGTTGCGGCAATGATCGCGCCCGCCGTGCACGAGCAGCAGCGGCGGCTTCTCGGGATTGCCCCAGTCGACATAGTGGAGACGGAGTCGCTGCGAGAAGTAGGCCCGCGAGATGGGGCCGGGAATGTCGGTGCTCACGGTGTCTTCCTCGATAAACGCCCTGCGGGCGGACGGTCAGCCTTCGGCCAGGAACGCCGCATAGTCCTCGGCGACGTCCTCGACCGACGCCTCGAACAGCCGCCTGCCGTCCTCGACGGAGGCGAGCGACGGATCCGAGCCGATTCGGCCGTCCGGGAACTGGCGGCGATAGTCAAGCGCGTCGCGGATCTCGCCGACCGGGGCCACCTTGGGCTCCATCTGCGCCTGCTTCACCGATTCGGGATGAGCGTAGTAGCTGACCGAGACTTCGGACGGGGTGGCGTGGCGGCCTTCGGAATCTCCGTATAGTTCGCGCGCCAGCTGCTTGGTGCGGCGGCCGGCGAACCAGTTGGCGAGGCGGCAGCGCAGCACGCCCTTCTCGCCCGCCATGCTCCGCTCGGCATAGATCTCGGAGAAGGCCGTGGTGATCGTGGCGATGTTGCCGCCGTGGCCGTTCAGGAAATAGATGCGCTCGAAGCCGTGCCGCTCCAATGAGCCGATCACGTCCTTCAGCACGGCGATGAACGTGCTCGGGCGATAGGTGATCGTGCCGGCGAAGGCCATGTGGTGCTGCGCCATGCCGATCGAGAGCGTCGGGCCGACGAGGATGTCGCCCTTGGCGGCGACGCCGTCGGCGATGGTCTCGGGGCAGATCGCGTCGGTGCCGATCAGCCCGTTCGGGCCGTGCTGCTCGGTGGAGCCCACGGGCATGATGATGCCCTTCGATCGGCCCAGATAGGCTTCGACTTCCTGCCAGGTGGACAGTTGCAGGCGCATGTCATGTTCCCGTGCTGCGGTCGGCGTGGCAGGGCCGAGGCTAGCCCATGCTGCACTGCAAGACCACCGTGGGAACGCGTCGTCGGGCAATGCGGCGGCAAGGCGTCCGACGCCCTGCCGCCGACGAGATCAATAGGCCGGGCGGGAACCGCTGAGCGGTGCGGCCTCCTTCGGTGCCTCCAGGCCGGCGTCATGGCGGACCGACTTCGCGGCGGCGGTCGCGGCCGCCTGCATCATGCCCATCTCGCTGCTGAGCGAGACGAGCTGGAAGCCCTTCTTGATCATCTGCGCCGCATAGGCGGGGCTGCCGCAGTGCAGGCCGGCATGCACGCCGTGCTGCTTCGCGCTCGCCAGGATCCTGTCCAGAGCCTCGACCACCACCGGGTCGGTCTGGTCCAGCTTCGCCTCGCGGCCCATCGACAGGCCGAGGTCGGACGGGCCGACATAGATGCCGTCCAGGCCCGGCGTGCTCATGATCGCGTCGAGATTCTGCATCGCCTCGACCGTCTCGATCATGGCGATGGCGAGCACCGTCTCGTTCGCCGCCTTGGGGCTGAAGCCGGGGCCGCCATAGAGCGAGTTCCGCGCGCCGGCGAAGCTGCGATAGCCGATCGGCGCGTACTTGCAGGCGCCGACCAGCTTCTCGGCCTCGGCGCGGGTGTTGATCATCGGGCAGATGATGCCGTAGGTGCCGGCGTCGAGCATCTTCATGATGATGCCGGGCTCCAGCCACGGCACGCGCGCGAGCGGCGTCACCTCGCGGGTGGAGATCGCCTGCAGCATCGGCAGGGCGCTGCTGTAGTCGATCAGGCCGTGCTGGACGTCGATGGTCAGCGAATCGAAGCCGCAATGCGCCATCGCCTCGGCCGAGACGCTGCTCGGGATGGCGAGCCAGCCGTTGACCACCGCGCCGCCGGATTTCCAGATCGTCTTGACCTTGTTCTCGCGCATCATGGCGTTTCCCCTTTTCGATTTGACGTCGCTGCCGACGCGGGAGACTAGCCGCTCGCGGAGGTGGCGCGCCACTGCCTTCCGGCTGCGGCCGAAACCGATCACTATGCGCCGCAATGCAAGAGCCCGCGCGCAGGAGCCCCGGGCCGAACGAGGAGGGAGCCGACATGAAGAAGCGCGTCATGATCCAGATGCCGATCACCGCGGGCATCGAGCGGGTGTTCGGCGAGCGTGGCGACATCGAGTACGAACGCTTCACCGAACTGTCGGAGAACAACATCCTCCAGCACATCGGCAATTACGACGCGGTCATCCTCGGCGTCGCGGCCTTCACGCCGCGCATCATCGAGAACGCGACCCGGCTGAAGATCGCCTCGCGCCACGGCGTCGGCTACGATTCCGTGGACGTGCCTGCGCTGACCAAGGCGGGCATCCCGCTGACCGTCGTCGGCACGGCGAACTCCGTCACGGTCGCCGAGCACGCGCTGTTCTTCATGCTGGCGCTCGCCAAGCGCGCGGTGCAGTACGACCGCGAGGTGCGCAAGGGCAACTGGAACATCCGCTTCGACCTGCCGGCCTACGACATCGCCGAGAAGAAGGTGCTGATCCTCGGCTTCGGCCGCATCGGCCGCCGCCTGGTGAAGCGGCTCGTCGCCATGGAAATGGACGTCTACGTCTACGACCCGTACGTGCTGCGCGACGCCATCTTCACCGCGGGCGCGACGCCCGTCGTCGACTGGAGGGCGGCGCTGCCCGACATGGACTTCGTCTCGGTCAACTGCCCGAAGAACGAGGAGACCACGGGCATGATTGGCACCGCGGAGATGGAGGCGATGAAGAAGACGGCCTTCGTCGTGAACACGGCGCGCGGCGGCATCGTCGACGAGGCGGCTCTCTGCGACGCGCTGAAGCGCAACGTCATCGCCGGCGCGGGCATCGACCCGTTCGTCGTCGAACCGGCGACGGCGGACAACCCGCTGTTCGCGTTGGACAACATCCTCGTCTCGCCGCACTCGGCCGGCGTGACGCAGGAATCGATGTACCGGATGGGCGAGTGGGCGGCGCAGAACATCGTCGACTGTTTCGACGGCAAGCTGAACCCCGACAACGTCATCAACAAGGAAGTGCTGGGCTGACGCCCTGCGGCCTCAGCGGCCGCCGCGCGCCAGTTCGATGCGCGGCGCGCCGCCGAGTGCCACCTGGAGCTGCGCCGGCATGACCGACATCGGATCGATCGCGTCGTCGCCGACCAGCACCTCGAAATGCAGGTGCGGTCCGGTCGACCGGCCGGTTGTACCGACATAGCCGATGATGTCGCCGGCCTGGACGGCCGTCCCGGGCGCCAGCCCCGGCGCGTAGCTCTGCAGGTGCGCATAGGCCGTGCCGATCGGGCCGTGCGCGATGCGGACATAGTTGCCGTAGCCGCCGTTCCATCCCGCGGTCTCGATCGTACCCGCGACGGCCGCGCGCACCGGCGTGCCGGCGGGCGCGGCGAGGTCGATGCCGGCGTGCAGCCTGTCGCCGCCCAGGATGGGATGCTCGCGCATGCCGAAACCGGAGGTGAAGGTCGCCCCGGAGACCGGCAGCACGAAGCCGTCCACGGCTTCCGCTTCCGTTACCGCGAAGGCCGGCACGGCGGTGCGCCCGGCATTGCGGACCGTCCGGCCGGTGCGCGCCGGCGGAACCAGCCAGGCGCCGCTCGCCCGGCTCCAGCCGGAGGGCGCCGGAATCCACTTCATCCGCCCGTCGGGTGCCATCGCCAGCTGCGTGCCCTGTCGGCCCGGTGCGGTTACGGCCCCAGGCGTGTGGTCGATGCGGTTCACGAGCCGGTACTCGAGGCCCGCGGGCATTCCGCCACCCGACAGGCAGCCGCCGAGCAGGAGCGGGAGGAGCACGGCTGCAAGCATGCCGCGGGGGGGAAGGTTGCGATGCATTCCCCCGTGATAGCCGCGCCCGCTTAAGCGCCGGTAAACCAGGATCGAGAAGGCCGGTGCGCCGCTTCGCCGGCGCCCTCGACGGTTGCCCGTTTCGCCGCGGTACCGTTCCGGGCTATCACGTCCTCAGGAAGCGCGATGCAGGAGCGAGCGATGAACGGTGCGGAAAGTCTGGTCAGGACGCTGGTCGAGAACGAGGTCGACGTCTGTTTCACCAATCCCGGCACGTCGGAAATGCATTTCGTCGCCGCGCTGGACAAGGTCGACGGCATGCGCTGCGTCCTCGGCCTGTTCGAAGGCGTCGTGACGGGAGCGGCCGACGGCTACGCCCGCATGCTCGACAAGCCGGCCTGCACCCTGCTCCATCTCGGTCCCGGCCTCGCCAACGCGTCGGCCAACCTGCACAACGCGAAGAAGGCCAACTCGCCGATCGTCAACATCGTCGGCGAGCACGCGACCTATCACATCAAGTACGACGCGCCGCTGACCGCCGACATCGAGGGCCTCGCCCGGCCGGTGTCGCACTGGGTGCGCACCTCGCCGGACGCCAAGTCGGTCGCCCGCGACGGCGCCGAGGCGATCACCGCCTCGATGTCCGGCGCCGGCCAGATCGCGACCCTCATCCTGCCGGCCAACACCGCCTGGAACGAGGCCGACGGCACCGTGCGCATGCCCGCCGTGCCGAAGCTGCCGACCGTGCCCGAGGACGGGGTGAAGGCCGCCGCCGAGGCGCTGCGCAGCGCCGGTGCGGCCGGCATGCTGCTGCTCAGCGGCATCGCGGTGCGTGAGAAGGGCCTGGAACTCGCCGGCCGCATCGCCGCCAAGACCGGCTGCCGCGTCATGGCGCAGGGGTCGAACGCGCGCGTGCAGCGCGGCGCCGGCCGGTTCGCCGTCAACCGCATCCCCTATCCGGTGGACCAGGCGCTCGCCGTCCTGAAGGACGTGAGCAAGCTCGTCCTCGTCGGCGCCAAGCACCCGGTGGCCTTCTTCGCCTATCCGGACAAGCCCAGCCTGCTGACGCCGGCCGACTGCCACGTCCTGCCGCTGGCGACGCTGGAGCAGGACATGCTCGACGCGCTGGAGCGGCTGGCCGACGCACTCGGCGCCAAGGCGACCGAGCCGAAGCTGCAGAAGCTGGCCCGCCCCGACCTTCCGTCCGGCGCCCTCAATCCGGACAGCATCGCCGCCATCCTGGGCGCCCTGCTGCCGGAGAACGCCATCGTCTGCGACGAGTCCGTTACCACGGGCCGCGGCTTCTATCCGCTGACCGCCGGGGCGCCGCCGCACGACTGGCTGCAGAACATGGGCGGCTCGATCGGCCTCGGCCTGCCGCTCGCGACCGGCTGCGCGGTCGCCTGCCCGGACCGCAAGGTCGTCTGCCTCGAAGGCGACGGGAGCGGCATGTATACGGTCCAGTCGCTGTGGACGATGGCGCGGGAGAAGCTGGACGTGACCGTCCTGGTCTTCGCCAACCGCACCTATCAGATCCTGAAGGGCGAACTCGCCAACGTCGGCGCCGGCAATCCCGGCCGCAAGGCGATGGACATGCTGGAAATCGGCCGTCCCGATCTCGACTGGGTCTCGATGGCCCGTTCGATGGGCGTCGAGGCCGGCCGCGCCTCGACCGCCGAGGAACTGGCGCACCAGTTCCAGGCCGGGCTGCGGTCCGAAGGGCCGTACCTGATCGAAGTCATGCTCTGAGGGAGGCGGGCCAATGCGTCTCGGTATCGTCATCGGCTACAGTACGGCCGGCGCCCTCGACATGGATCTCGTCCGGACCGCCGAGGACAGCGGCCTGGACTCGATCTGGACTTCCGAAGCCTACGGCACCGACGCCGTGACCCCGGCCGCCTGGATCCTGTCCCGGACCAGTCGGATCCACGTCGGCACCGCGATCATGCAGATGCCGGCGCGCACCCCGGCCTGCGCCGCGATGACGGCGATGACGCTGCAGATGCTGTCGGGCAACCGCTTTCGCCTGGGGGTCGGTCCGTCCGGCCCGCAGGTGGTCGAGGGCTGGCACGGCGTCGCCTTCGGCAAGCCGATGGCGCGCACGCGCGAATATATCGAGATCGTGCGGCGCATTCTGAAGCGCGAGGCGCCGCTGGAGTTCGAGGGCGAGATGTACCAGGTCCCCTACAAGGGACCGGGCGCCACGGGGCTCGGCAAGCCGCTGAAGAGCATCGGCCAGGGCGATCCGACCATGCCGATCTACACGGCGTCGATCACGCCGGCCGGCCTGCGCACCGCGGCCGAGGTGGCCGACGGCGTGTTCCCGATCTTCATGAGCCCGGAGAAGTACGGCGTGATCGGCGAACATCTCGACGCCGGCTTCGCCAAGGCGACGCCGGGCAAGGCCTTCGACGTCGCCCCCTTCGTGCCGATCCGTATGGGCGACGACCTCGACGCCTGCCGGCAGGCGGTGAAGCAGAACCTGGCGCTCTACATCGGCGGCATGGGCGCGCGCGGGAAGAATTTCTACAACGACTACGCCACCCGCCTGGGTTACGGCGACGCGGCGACCAGCATCCAGGACCTGTTCCTGGGCGGGAAGAAGGCCGAGGCCGTGGCGGCGGTCCCCGATGCGCTCGTCGACGAGATCGCGCTGGTCGGACCGGCCGACCGCATCAAGGACCGGCTGCAGGCCTGGAAGCAGGCGGGCGCGGAGGGCAAGGTCGGCTCGATGCTGCTGACCGGTGCCACGCCCGACGCGATCCGCACCGTCGCGAGCGTCCTATTGTGACGTCGTCACGGTAGGCGCTTCGATCGACCAGTCGGCGAGGGCCACGACCACGCTGCCGAAGCGGGTCGGGACCTCGAGTCGCTGCGGCACCGGGGGAAAGCCGTCGGCCAGCCGCACGTAGCGGATGAGCCCGGGTGTCGCCTTGCTGGCGTCGACGTAGGGCTCCTTGCTCTTCGAGAAGCCGGCGACCTGCCTGTAGGCGATATGGCACGACAGGGCGTCCGGGCCGGCCGACATCAGCAGGTCGTAGCGGTAGCGCCCGTCGAAGACCGCGATCGGGCCGTCGCAACCGCGGCCGCGATCCAGCCGCTCCGCCAGGATGTAGAAGGCGGTGAGCGGATCGACGGTACCATTGCGCAGGGGCGGCGGTACCTGCCGGTTCTCCGAAAGCGCCTTGGGCGCCAGCTTGACGGCCTCGACCGTCGTGAGCGTTGGTTCGAACAGCAACTGCGCGTAGGTTTCTTCGCTGCGCCGGACGCTGTCGCCCCGGTACCGGACCCCCGCAATGCCCGCGCCGTCCGCCGAAAGGCGCCCTGCCGCTGACGCATGGTGGCGCCATGGGCTGAACAGGTCGACGATGCCGGCGGTCTCTAGATCGCTGGTGATCCGGAATGTCGACCGCGGATCCAGGACGGCCGAAACGTTCGCCAGGGGCAACCCGATCAGCGTGGCCTGATATCTCAACGCCATTGCCGCCGAGGCCGGTGTCGGAGCCGCCGTCAGAGCGGCTGCGGCCGCGATCAGGAACGACAGTGCCAGACGTCGGACAGTGCACATGGATCGGACTCCGGTCGGTTCCCCTGATGTCGGTTCGCCCGCGTGATATTGGATCGGCGTCCCGGCGTGCCCATGGCGGAAGAAGATGCGATCCGCTTCCCCCATTTCTTGGGGCTTCTGCCGGTGTGCGGAACCCGACATTCTGATGCCTGCATCGACCGTTCATGCGCTTCCGGCCGCTGCGCCTCCAGCCTCGCCTTCACCAGGGAAACGATCCCATGATCCTGCCGGCGCTTCCGGTCAATTTCTCGTGCCTCCCCACCGAATGAGCACCTCACCGGCCGCTCCGGCATTGCCGATCCTTGTGGTGGAGGACGACGCGGCGATCAGGCGGATCGTCCTCGCGCAGTTGAAGGCGCTCGGCTACGAAGCTGTGGGCGCCCCCGACGGCCGTGTCGCGCTGGCACTTCTGGACGACGGCCTGCGGCCGGGCCTTCTGTTCACCGACATGGTCATGCCCGGGGGCATGGACGGGCTCCAACTCGCAGCCGCTGTGGCGGATCGGCTGCCTGATGTCCGCGTGCTCTTCACTTCGGGTTACGGCCATCTGGGCGACGTGGAGGACGGTCGCCGTCCGCACGTGCTGGACAAGCCGTATCCGCGCGCCGCACTGGCCGCGAAGCTCGCCGAGGTCTGGGCGGCGGCGCCCTATCGCGACTGAGGCACGGCGGCGCGGGCGGCGAGGATGCTCTCCGCCATGGTCAGGTCGTCGGGCTTGTCGACATCCATCGAGGCTTCGGCGAACGGCATCGAGACCGCCTCGGCCCGCGCGCCGAGAACGCGGGAGGCATGCCGCATCCCCTGCGCCAGCGTCAGCCGGCGCGTCAGGAACAGCAGCAGCGGCCACAGCCCGAACGCCCGGACCATGCGCCACGGCCGCTTGCGCTCCTGCTCGACACGGATCCAGAAGCGTACGGCCGCGAGCCCCTGTGGCCGCATGACGGCGAAGAGGTTGCAGCCCGAATAGCCGTCGTCGCGGAAGTTCAGATAGGTGCGCCGCGTCTGTGGATAGGCGGGCCGGATCACGCTCCTGGGGGCCAGGCCGACGGTGATGTCCGCATCGGTGCCCGCCGAACGGCCGCAGAAATGCTCGACCATCTCCGCAGTCAACAGAGGGTGGTCGGCCGTCGTGACCAGCAGCGGGCCGCTTTCTCCCAGGCTTTCGGCGGCAGCGAGGATGCTCCGGCTCGGGCTCGCCGCCGCAGCCACCGTCTCCACCCCGGGCGGCAGCACCGTGCGCAGGCTTCCGGGATCGTCGGTGCACACGAGGATCCGCCCGACGCTGCCCGACGTGGCCAGCGTGTCGAGCACCCGCGCCAGCATCGGCCGGCCGGCGACGTCGGCCAGGAACTTGTGGGTCACGCCGCGGGCGCGCGCCACCGGATCGTCGGCGGATCGCCGTCCGGCGAGGACGAGCGCCGTGAACCGCGTCTGCGTCACAGGCTCTTCTCGTAGATCCGCCACGCCTTGTAGGGCATGCCGCCGGCCGACTCGATCATCCGGCGCATCGGCAGGTTGTCCTCCAGGATCCACGACAGTTCGGCTTCGCGGAAGCCGCGCTGCGCTGCGGCGGCGTAGATCCGGTCGATCACCATGAAGGCCAGCGCTGCTCCGATCGCCGTGCTGTGCAGGTGGCTGCGCACGCCCATCAGCGGCAGCCGGCACGACCGGATCCGTCCGCCGAGCAGGCGCCAGGCCAGCTTCGCCCAGCCGAACGGCAGGAGGGAGCCGTTCAGGTCCGCCATCGCCTCGTTCATGTTCGGCAGCAGGATGCCGAAGGCGACGGGTTCGCCGTCCATCTCGACGATCTGCCCGAACTCGGGCCGCAGCACCATCTTCAGGTCCGACGCGACGCGGTCCATCTCGGCCTGGGTGAATGGCACGAATCCCCAGTTCCCGGACCAGGCGTCGTTGAAGATGCCGATGATGATCCGCAGCTCTTCGTCGAACGACTTCATCCGCAGGGGGCGGACCGTGATGTTGGGGACGTTGCGGGTCCGGTCGACGAGCCGCCGCGCCACCGCCGGCAGCGGCTCACCGCGGATGTCGAAGCGATAGGCGATGGTGTCCCGGGCCTTGGCGTAGCCCCGCGCTTCCACATGGTCCGCATACCAGCGCCGGGCATGACCCGTCAGGAACACGGGCGGCAGGTCGAAGCCCTCGATCAGCAGGCCGCACTCGTCGTTGATCGAGAAGTTGAAGGGACCGCGCACCCGCCCGATGCCGCGCGCCTTCAGCCAGCCTTCGGCGGCCTCGAACAGGGCGTCGAACACCGCAGGGTCGTCGATCGCCTCGATGAAGCCGAAATGGCCGAGATCGGCGCCCTGGCGCTCCTGGTCGAGGCGGTCGATCTGGGCGCTGATGCGGCCGACGGGCCGGCCGTCCCGCACCGCCACGAACAGTTCGGCCTCGGCGTGCTGGAAGTAGGGATTGCGCTTCCGGTCCAGGTGCTGGCGGCGCTCGAAGTTGAGCGGCGCCACCCAGTTCGGATCGTCACGATAGATGTCGAACGGGACCGCGATGAAGCGGCCGAGGTCGCGCTTGTCGCGGACCGGCTCGATCGTGACCCGGTTCCCGCCGGTCATGCGCCCTCTCCGGTCCGCCGACAGCTCAGCCGCGGCCCGACCCCTCCGCGAGGTCGCCCCTGTCGCGCAGGTCGTTCCCCTGCTGGGCGCGGGTCAGGTCCGCAACCCAGGGATAGCGCTCGGCCGCCTCGCCCTCGTAGCCGAGATTGCGGACCGTCGGGCTCCGCGGCACCTGGCCAGGCTTCTCGTAATAGGTCGAGAGCATCCGGTCCCACAGATAGTTGGTGATGCCGTAGTTGCCGTTCTCGTTGTGGAAGTGGTGCGCGAGGTGGAGCCGCTTGATCCGGCGCAGGAACTCCCACTTCGGCGTATAGGCCAGGTGCTGGATGCAGTGGCAGAACTCGTAGAAGCAGGTCATGGCCAGTCCGCCGGCGAGAGCGGCCGCAGCCCCGGGAAGGCTGCCGATCGCCCAGCCCACCGGCACCGTGGCGATCACGATCGTCGGCAACGTCGTGTGCAGCCCGCCGAACAGCACGCCCAGGTCGTTGGGATGCTGGTGATGGTCGAAGTGCACCCGTTTCCACAGCGCGGCGGTATAGGGGCTCTTGTAGGGCCAGCTGCCGTGCAGCACCCAGCGGTGCAGCGCATACCAGACCAGCGGGTAGAGCAGGCAGGCGGCGAGGGCCGACGCGAGGAGCGGCAGGACGCTCGTCGCGGTGGCGACGGCGATGACGGCACTGACGACCAACAGCGCCAGATACACCTGGATCGCCGGGTAGGTGAAGTAGGCCCTGACGAGGTCCCGTAGCGTCATCCTGTTGAGGAGCCAGCTCTGCTCCCGCCACCGCCGGTAGCCGATGATCACCCTGCTTCTCCGCGACAAAAAGGCTGGGGCACGCCGCCCGCTGACCGTCAAGACCACGTCCGCGAGAGGCTAGCGATCTGGCCTCTCCGACGCGACTTCGCTAAAGACTGGGGTGATGTACGGAACAAGAGGGGTGTTTTCAACCGCCCCGGTCACCAGATGAGCGCGGTCCGACACCTGCGACCGTCGGCCCGTGGAGCCATGCCGAACACGATCAGCCGCTACATCCTGCGACGGGTGCTGGTCTACCTTTTTGCGATGACCGGGCTCGCGCTGCTCGCGCTCCTGCTGGAGCGCATGATCCGCGTGATGGGCATCATCACGAATTGGGAAGGCGGCCTCACGCTCGTCGTCCGGATGATGCTGAACCTCGTGCCGCACTATCTCGGCATGGCGCTCCCGGCGGCCTTCTTCTTCGGCGTGCTGCTCACCTTCAACCACATGAACCGCAACGGCGAACTGGCCGTCCTGCAGGCGTCGGGGCTGGGGCTGATCCGCCTGCTGCGGCCGGTGATCGGGCTGGCGCTCATTCTCGCCGCCGTCGCCGCCGTCACCTTCAGCTATCTGCAGCCCTACGGCCGCTATGCCTACAGGACGATCGCGCACGACGCGTCGCACGTGACGATCGGCTCCTCGGTGATGCCCGGGAAGTTCTTCCATACGGACGACATGACGTTCATGGCGGAGCGTGTCTCGCCGGACGGCATGCGCCTGGGCGGGATCTTCGTCTACGAGCGCGACGGCAGCGGCCGGATGTTCACCACCACGGCCGACGAGGGCTCCTTCCTGCCCGGTCGGCAGTCCGGCGAGATCATGCTGCTTCTGCGCAACGGGGTGCGCACGGAGAGCAGCCCGGCGGGGGGTGCCAAGAGCACGCTCACCTTCGACGAATATCGCTGGCCGATAAACCGCGGCGACGACTGGAACTACCGTCCGCGCGGCAAGGACGAGCGTGAGCTTACCCTTCCGGAACTGTGGGCGGCGCGCAGCGATGCCCCGCCCGGCATCCGTGTGGCCGAGATCCGCGCGGAGTACCACGCCCGGATCGTTCAGATCCTGTCCGTCGTCTTTCTGCCGTTCCTGGCGATGCCGCTGGGGCTGGGGGGCGGGCGAGGCGGCCAGACATACGGCATCGGCCTCGGCATGCTGGCCTTGGTGGTCTACGAGCAGGCGCTGCAGTTCGGCCTGTCGCTCTCGGCCAAGGGCATCATCGCCCCGATGTTCGGCCTCTGGCTGCCGTTCCTTCTGTTCGCCGGCGGCAGTCTCGTCTTCTTCCTACACACCAGCCTGCGCATCGTTTCGGAGCCGCTGGGATCGCTTCCGGCCCGGGTGGAAGGGCTGGTCGCGGGCATTTCCGGGCGTCTGCCGCGCCTGCGCCGTTCCACCTGATGGGCGTCATCGACCGGTATTTCACGCGTCTCTTCGCCGCGCGTTTCCTGCTCCTGCTCTTCGGCATCGTCGCGCTGATGAGCCTGCTCGATTTCCTCGCCCAGGGGGACGACGTCGTCCGCGAGGGAACGGCCGCGCCCGCCGCGACGATCATCCGCTACCTCGCGCTTCGCCTGCCGGAGATCGTCTCGCGTGCGATTCCCTTCGCGGTCCTGCTGGCGACATTGGTCACCCTGTCGGGCATGCAGCGGCAGAGCGAGCTCACGGCGCTGAAATCCTTCGGCATATCCCAGCTGCGGATCATGATGGCATTGGCGCCGGTCGCCGTGCTCATCGCCATTCCGCAGTTCTGGATCGACAGCGCCCTCGTGCCCTCCTCCGTGTCGGCGCTGCGCACCTGGGGCGTCGGCGACTACAAGCCGGTCGCCGCGAAGGACGATGCGGGCCTCACCTGGGCGCGGCAGGGCCATGACGTGGTCAGCTTCCGTGCCGCCGGCAGGGGCGGTCTGTCCGACGTCACCATCTTCCGGCGCGACGAGACGGGCCGGCTGCGCGAGCAGATCGAGGCGGCCCGGGCGCGGCCCGGCGCGGCGGGGTGGCGGCTGGAGGATGTGCGGGTGACACGGCCCGGCGCTCCGGCGCCCGAGCTTCACGAGAGCCTCGACTGGGCAGCGGGGCCGGACCGATCGCTGCTGCGCTCGCTCTCCGCCTATCCCCGCGAGATGTCCTTTCCGGAACTGGTGCGCTATGCCTACGAGCAGAATGTCGGCAGCAGCCCGCCCTATCTCTATGTCTTCTGGCTCCACAAGAAGGTCGCAGTCCCCGTGGCGACCGTGCTGATCGTGTTCCTGGCGGTACCCCTGGTCCAGGGCTTCAATCGCCGCGGCGGGGCCGCGCTCGTCATCGCGGCGGGCATCGCTCTGGGCTTCGTCTTCTTCAGCTTCGACGGCATCGTGGTGGCGCTCGGCGAGGCGGGGCTGCTGCCGCCGGCGCTTGCGGCCTGGGGACCGACCATCGCCTTCGCGGCGATCGCGGGGTCCATCGCCCTGCGGCACGAGACGCTCTGACGCCCGTGAAGATTGGCCTCATCAGCAACGGTCGCAGCCGCCGCAACCGCCGCACGCTCGCCCGGGTTTCCGAAATCGCCGGTGCAGCGCCGGACGTCGAGCATGCCGTCCTGGACGGCGTCGAGGGCCTCGAGGAGGCGCTGGCGGGGTTCGCCGCACGCGGGGTGGAGATCGTCGCCGTGAACGGCGGCGACGGGACGGTCCAGGCCGCCCTGACGGTCTTGCTCGGCCCGGCCACTCCCTTCGCGCGGCTGCCGCTTCTGGCCCTCCTGCCCGGCGGGACGACCAACATGACGGCGGCCGACGTCGGGCTGCGCGGCGGCCGGGAGCGTGGTCTCGCGCGGCTGATCGCCGCCGCGGCGGGGGCCGCCCGCCCCGCCACCGTCGAGCGGCATGTCGTCGGTGTGGACCGCGGCGTCGGCGAACCGGTCCAGTTTGGGATGTTCTTCGGGACCGCCGGAATCTGCCGCGCCATCGAATATTGCCGGCAAGCGGTGCACCCGTTGAAGGTGAATTCTGGCCTCGCCTCGGCACTCACCCTGGCCGGCCTGTTCCGCCGCCTGCTGTTTCAGCGGGGCGGCTCGGATGCGGTGCTGTCGGGGGATCGGATCGCCGTCGCGCTGGACGGTCAAGACCCACAGGCGGCCGAGCATTTTCTGCTGCTGGTGACGACGCTAGACCGGCTCGTCCTCCGTTCGCGGCCGTTCTGGGGTACGGGATCGGGGGGGCTGCGCTACACCTCGGTGCGCTGGCCGCCGCGCGGGCTGCTCACGCGTGTGCCGCGCGTGATGTATGGTGGTGCGCCGCGCCGGCTGCCGCCGGAGACATACGAGAGCCGGTGCGCCGACCGGATCAGCCTGACGATGGACTGTCCCTACACGCTCGACGGGGAGACGTTCCGGCCGGCGCCGGGCATTCCGCTCACGCTGCACGACGGCGGCCGTGTTTCGTTCGTCCGGGTCTGAGCTCCCGGCGGTGCCGGCGGCGCTGCGCAGCCTTCTGGCGGCGGAACTCGATGCCGAGGTGGCGCCCGGCGTCGCCCGTATCGCCGCCGCCGTCCGCGAGCGGCTCGGCGGCGCGGTGGTCGCGATCCTGTTCTACGGATCCTGCCTGCGCGACCGCACCGACGACGGCGTCATCGACTTCTACGTGATCGTCGAAGGCTATCGTGGGGCCTACGGTCGGGCCGTCCCCGCCGTCGCGAACGCCCTGGTGCCGCCGAACGTCTACTTCACTCAGGTTCCGCGCGGGCCGGACGAACCCGGTGCCGATCCCGACCTGCGCTGCAAGTATGCGGTCGTGTCCAGCAGCGACCTCGCTTCCGGCACTTCGCCCGCTGCCGGAACGCCCGCCCTCTGGGCGCGTCTGTCGCAGCCCTGCGCCCTGGTCCATGTGCGCGACCCGGCCGCCCGGGCGGAGATCGAGCGGGCTCTCGCCGCTGCCGTGACCACGCTGCTCGCGGCTGCCGCTCCGCTGGCGGGCGGCGGCGACGGCCGCGCCCTCTGGGTCTGCGCCTATGGCGAGACGTTCCGTACCGAACTGCGCGCGGAGAAGGGGAACCGCCCCGAACTCCTCTACGAGACGTTCGCGGCGCGTTACGACCGGATCGCGGAGATCCTGGCCGACGACATCTCGCGATGGCGGCGACGCGATCCTCGGGCGGCTCGGCGCCTGTGGCGGCGCCTGCGGATCCGCGGGCGTGCGGCGCAGGTGCTGCGGCTGGCCAAGGCGACGTTCACCTTCGCGGGCGGCCTCGACTACATCCTATGGAAGGTGAAGCGGCATTCCGGCGTCGCTCTGGAACCGACCCCGTGGCAGCGCCGGCATCCGCTCCTCGCCGCCCCGGTGATCGCGCTCCGGCTCTACCGCCGCGGCGGCTTCCGCTGATGCTCTAGTGGTTAGAACCTAACAAACGATTCCCAGGCGGATCAGCCTGTGCGAGTCTCGGCGGATGCGCGAAGGTATCACCGTCGAGATAAACGCCGCAGACCGTGCCCGATTGGAAGCGGTCGTCGCGG
>Ga0209643_1000526_pt1 | contig 65569 bp, 72 predicted proteins | sample AutmiccBRH37_all_FD_187383 | JGI IMG/M metagenome (GOLD analysis project Ga0209643, IMG submission 187383) | Deep subsurface microbial communities from Mt. Terri, Switzerland - Autotrophic microbial communities BRH/37_all (SPAdes) (version 2) | ecosystem: Environmental > Aquatic > Deep... | reverse complement strand
GGAGGCTGTTCAAAAAGCTCCAGATGCAAGGCGCGGCAAGGCTTCAAGCGGAGGCGTACTCCTTGTACGTTGAGCATTGAAGCCGCCGCCGCAACGCCGCAGATGGACTTTTTCAACAGCCTCCTAGTATGACTGCCTCCGGGGGTCAGAGGAATGTCCCCGATGCATAGACGGCGGAATCCAGAAGCCGGGAGTCAGCATTCAGAAAAGTCATATACGGCTTTACGATAAAAAGGCCACTGGTGTTTGCCAGTGGCCTTTTTCTGTTAACCCGCCAGTTCTTTGTCGTTCAGGAATTCTGTAAGGAGTTTTGCGGTATTGCCGGTAATTTTTATACAGTTGCGTAAGTGATCCTTGGTGTCAAAAGGAAACGGGTTCAGATTCCGGCAGCAGGTATATTTGAAATTTGACTCGAAGCGGTCGTGGAATTCCCTGGAAAGGTTATAGGCCTCGTCACGTTTTTCTTCCGCGCTCTTTCTGCCCTTCAGCAGTCCCAGCACCATTGCCCCTCCGTTCAACGCCCCGCAGATGCACCCGGCACGTCCCATGCCGCCTCCCATCCCGGTTGCCATACAAACCATTTCCCTGGGCGCATCCAGTTGAAGTAAGTCTCTGAACGTCAGAAATATGGCTTCCGCGCAGTTGTAACCGTTCCGGAAGTATTCTCCGGCCAGATTTCGGGCTTCCAAAGGATCTTTAGACATATGTACTCCCCATTCATATAAATCATTCTGAATTTAGAATTTTACCTGTTTACCTTTAATTTGGTCACAGCCCGGTCCAGACCCTCTACGGTCAGATCGAACATGGGGAAAATATCCCGGATAATTCCGATGGTATCGTAGGTTCTCTCCCCCACCGGGGGCCACATGCTCTCGGGAATTGGATTCAGCCATACACTGTGGGAAAAATGATCCGCCAGCCTTTTTAGCCAGATACTTCCCGGCTCGTTGTCATCCACCCCCCAGTCCAGTGCCCCACCTTCCATGAGCAGCTCGCTGGGAGCCATGCTGGCGTCCCCCACCAGTATCAGCCGGTAAGTTCCGTCCAGGCTCCGTATCACATCGGTGGTTTTCTCAGAGTTTTTCGCCATACAAAAGGGGTCTTTAAATAGCCTGTCATAAATACAGTTGTGAAAGTAATAAAATTTTATGTCTTTGAAATGGTTCATCCTGGAGGCCGCCGCAAAAAGATGGCTGCAAAGCCTGGCGTAAGGATTCATGGAGCCCCCGGAGTCCATCATGAGAACCACCTTGACGGTGTTTTTACGGGGTCTGTCCCAAACCAGATCCAATAAGCCTCCTTTTCGGCAGGTGGCGTCAATGGTTTTGTCCATGCTCAGCACATCCTGGGGGGCTTCCTCATTTTTACTCAACTGGCGGAGCTTGCGCAGGGCCAACTCGAACTGCCGGGTATCCAAAATATTATCCTGGCGAAAATCCCTGTACCTTCTTTCAGCGGCCACCTTTACCGCCGATTGGTTGTTGGACTGCCCCCCTATGCGAACCCCGGAGGGGTGGTAGCCTGAGTGCCCGAAAGGAGATCTGCCCCCCGTTCCGATCCACTTAGAACCGCCGTGGTGTTCACCGTCCTGGGACTTAAGCCTTTCTTCCAGATCCCTCTTTAATTTTTCAAGGCTCCAGTCAGAGAAGGGCAATTTATCCTGCGCACCGATTTTCAGTGGCGGAAGGCCCTTTTCCAGCCAGTTGGCCACCTGGGAGGCCAGGCTGTCCGGTGTTTCCACACCGTCAAAATATCGCTTGAAGGCCATGTCAAAACGGTCATAATAGGCCTCGCTCTTTACCAGCACAGACCTGGAAAGATAATAGAAACCCGACAGGGTGCCTCCGGCCAGCCCCCTGTCCAGGGCATCCATCAGCGTCATCCACTCTGTTGGCGTCACGGGAACTCTCTCTCCCCGCAGTGTATAGAAAAAACCGGTAAACAAAATAAATACCCCCGTTAGCATTGCTTTCGGGTCAGAATCCAGAACCCAGAAGCCAGAATTGTTTAATCAGACGTATTTCCTGCTGCCGGTAAGCCCAGCTTGGCGCTGGAGTCCCCCGGGTGAGTGGATCCTTCTCAGAACCTGCTCGAAATCCTGGTTTTTCTTGAGTATTACACCCAGGAAGGGCAATTCCGACATGATCCTGTCCGGGTGAATGCCTCCCACCGTCAGGGCCTGCACCCAGTCCAGAAGTTCGCTGGTGCTGGGTTTTTTCAGTAACCCCGGAAGGGACCGCACCCAGTAAAATGCCTTCAGCGCCCCGGCCAGGAGATTGGACTCCAGATTGGGGTAATGTACCCTTACAATGCTCTCCATCATTTCCTCATCGGGAAAGGAGATGTAGTGGAAAATACAACGGCGCAGAAAGGCGTCGGGCAGTTCCTTTTCAGCGTTGCTGGTGATTACCACCGCCGGCCTGTGTTTGGCTGAAATGGTTTCCCCTGTCTCGGGGATGAAAAAATTCATTACATCCAGTTCCCAGAGGAGGTCGTTGGGAAACTCCAGGTCGGCCTTGTCAATTTCATCTATGAGCAAAACCACCTGCTTTTCAGAATTGAAGGCCTCTCCCACCTTGCCCGGCCTTATGTACTGCTTTATGTCGGAAACGTCCCGGTCCCCGAACTGGCTGTCGTAAAGCCTCTGGACTGTATCATACACGTACAGCCCTTCCTGGGCCTTGGTGGTGGATTTAATATTCCAGATTATAAACGGCATGTCCAGTCCCAGGGCTATGCTCCTGGCCAGCATGGTTTTTCCGGTCCCCGGCTCCCCTTTAATCAGAAGCGGCCTCCCCAATGCTATGGAAATATTGACTGCATTTCGCAAATCTTCTGAAACCATGTAATCCGAGGTGCCGGAATATATGTTACGCTCCATCTTCTCTCCCCCACATCAGTATTTATATACAAAACAGTATACCATAAATATCAGCCCTTAACATTGGACATATTATCAAATGTCAAGGGCTGACCCCACAATTTCGTTATCTTTTTAGATTGATTTATTTTTATTTTATTGTTAGATGACTTTTAATTAGTGAATAAATTGTGTATATTGTAAGTAAGGGAGTAAGGAGGTAAGGATGAAAAATAATAAGGTTCTCTGAAGGGGGTGTTAGCAATGAGCTTTCAATCAAGAAAAGGAGCTAAGAAAAAAAATCCTGAACAACCTGAAGGTAAATATATTGGTGGTGTTGATCCTCTAATTCCAATAATTCCAGGGCTTGAAGGTGTTGTTAAGCCCAAAATTGGAGCGACCGGGTTTGTAAGGGGCTCTGGAAAGGTTGGTTCTTTCAAGGGTATTAGAAGGGATATACTTCATGCAAAACGATTAGCAATTGCTACAAGTTTAATTCGTTATGCTGCCAAAATTACCAGTAAAGGTCAAGTAACCATCCCTGCTGATGTCCGTAAGGCATTAAAGCTGGCTGAGGGTGACCAGATTGTATTTGAAGTGAAAGGCACACGTGCCAATATCCGTAAAATAACTGCCATAGATAAGCTGGCCATGGAAATAGGACCTCAGCTGAGAAAAGAGTTTCCCACCCCCAGGGACTTTGAAAATTATTTGAGGAATCACCGAAAAGAATTGTTTGAAAAGGTTTATGGTTCATCAAATGCTGAAGATAGCAATTGATACTAATATTATATTTTCAGCTATAGTGTATCGGGGGAAAACACGTCAGTTATTGGGTTTGGCAGAAAATAATCAAATAAGACTGGGTATTCCAAAATATTGCGTTTTAGAAATTGAGTCTGTTTTTAAAGATAGGCTCGGGACTGATTGGGAGACCTATTTTCGAAACCTAACGGACTGGTCTGATGTATATTCAGAATTACTTCCAAAGCCAAGAAATAAGGTTGTCAATCAATATAAGGACTGCACCAGAGATGTTTTCGATACTCCAGTAATTGCTTCTGTGGTGGCTTGGCAACCGGATTATTTCGTCGGCACTGATAAGGGTTATATTAAGGAGGAAGTAGAAAAGTATGTGAGAATAGCTTCCGTTTCTGAAATACTAGCTCTTTTCGATGCGAAAGATGGACAAGCCAAGGGCTAAACAAAGAACCGGGGGTTTTTTGCCCCATCCCATAGGGACATAATGTGAACCGTGGGTAGTTTGGTGAGGCAGACAGCAGATTAAGCTGTCTGCCTTTGCCGTTGTCCGGTTATTTTCTCGGCTTCCTCGGCATCTTGCGGAGATAGCTACATATATTTCTCTATATCTGCTTATATGTCGAATAGATGTAAACTAATTCTTTACAAATGCGTAAAATATATTGTAAAACGCATGCAGATTTTGGTATAATAAGTTAAAACTTATAAAATGGGTGGCGAATATGAGAGTAAGTTATAAAAAATTATGGAAGCTCCTTATTGACAGAGACATGAAAAAGAAGGATTTGCAGTTGGCAGCCGGATTAAGTTCAACCACCATTGCCAAGCTCTCAAATCATGAGAATGTCAGCATGGAGGTCTTGATAAAGGTATGTACCATTCTCGGCGTTGATTTCGGCGATATCATGGAGTTGGTTCCAGACCTGCAGGACAACACAAAACAAGATAACATATAGCCATCAAAGGAGCGTAGTATGGAGATTTTCGATAATATAACAAAAACGGTGAAGGATGATTTGACGGTCACAATCGAAAAGGGCAGCCGCCTTTCGATTGCTGCTGCTTGTTTTTCCATATACGCATACCAGGTCTTGAAGAAACAGTTTGACCAAATTGATGAGCTTCGTTTCATTTTTACATCGCCTGCCTTTGTCACCGAAAAAGCGCCTAAAGAAAAACGCGAATTTTATATCCCCCGCCTCAACCGCGAGCGCAGTCTATACGGAACAGAGTTTGAAGTGAAGCTGCGCAACGAATTGACACAGAAGGCAATCGCCCGAGAATGCGCTGATTGGATCAGGAAAAAGGTTACGTTTAAATCAAATACCACGCCGGAGAACATGGGCGGTATAAATAAAAAGATTGCAGAAAAAAGAAAGAAACGTGCCGATACAGCCGTTAAGCTCCAACGGGAAGAGGCCGCTGAAACTCAAAAGACAAACAAGGCGCAGCAGGCAATACAAAACGGTTATGAACGGCGGAGTAAAGGTGTGGTATGACGCACTCAGCATTGGATGGGGCGATAGCCTGCGAGCCAAGATAGATGATGGCTTGAAAAAATCGAAATTTGGTATAGTCGTTCTTTCAAAAGACTATATTCGCAAAGCCTTGAATACTTCAATGTTCTCTGTACAAGAAATTGCGAATGAACTTATAAAGATATTGCCTGGCACCAGTAATACTGAGGCAGCAGAAGAAATGGAGGATATATCAAATGGATAAAATGCGTTTTGAATCGGCGGATCTGACTACCGCAAATATTGATAAGATAGCGGAGCTTTTCCCCGGAGTCGTTACTGAAGGAAAAGTAAATTTTGATCTGCTCCGTTCCCTGCTGGGCGATGAGGTGTATGGCGATGAAGCCTATGAATTTACCTGGGTGGGCAAAAGAACCGCCATTGCCGAGGCCGGAAGGCCTATTCGCAAGACGCTGCGCCCTTGCGTGGAAGAAAGCAAAAACTGGGACACCACCGAAAACCTTTACATAGAGGGCGATAACCTCGATGTGCTGAAGCTGTTGCAGGAGAGCTATCTCGGCAAGGTGAAGATGATTTACATAGATCCGCCATACAATACGGGCAATGATTTTGTTTACCGTGACAATTTCACGCAGGACAAAGACGAGTATGACGAAGAAGCGGGCGTATATGACGAGGATGGTGACCGCCTGTTCCGCAACACCGAAAGTAACGGGCGTTTTCATTCCGACTGGTGCAGCATGATGTATCCGCGCCTTGTGTTAGCGAGGAATTTGCTGCGGAATGCTGAATTAAAAGAACAAGGACGGCTAGAATTAGGTAATTCCGAATTACGCATTCCGAATTCCGAATTATTCACCCTCCACACCTACAACGACGGCGACCTTATCGCCTGCTTTGACCACCACATCAGTAACGAGGTGGTCAAGGAAATTGCCAAGCGCCAGCCTCTGCGCGCCGTGTTCAGGGACAGTGGCTTTACCAGCTCGCCCGAAAAAATCAATGTGGAGGAGATTTTTAAATTATTGACTCCGAACACGAGTGTGAGGGTGATCTGATATGAAGCAGGAAGATAAAATCATTTTATATACGACAGCCAGCGGCAATGTAGCCGTATCGGTGCGCTTTGAAGACGAAAACTTTTGGATTACGCAAAAAGCCATTGCAGAGCTGTTTGACGTACAAGTGCCGGCGATAACAAAACACTTGAAGAATATCTACGATGAGGAAGAATTGACTCGCGAAGCAACTGTTTCCAAAAAGGAAATAGTTCAAATAGAAGGCAGCCGCGAGGTTTCCCGACTGGTGGATTTCTATAATCTCGATGCGATTATTGCGGTTGGGTACCGCATCAACTCAAAAAAAGCGATGCGTTTCCGCCAATGGGCGACCGAAACGCTGCATGAATACATCCAAAAGGGCTTTGTTTTGAACAACGAATTACTGAAGAACGGCAAACCTTTCGGCAAGGATTATTTTGACGAGTTGCTGGAGCGTATCCGTGAGATACGCTCCAGCGAACGGAGAGCCTACCAGAAGATTGCCGATGTGTTTGAGCAATGTAGTTACGACTATGACAAAAACAGCAACCTGACACGAGAGTTTTATACCTTTGTGCAGAACAAGCTCCACTATGCCATAACCGGAAAGACCGCTGCCGAGCTGATTGCCGAGCGGGTCAGCCTTGGGCATCCCACAATGGGGCTCACCACATGGAAAGCGGCTCCGGACGGCAAAATTATAAAACGAGATGTTGTTATCGCAAAAAACTATCTCAACGAAAAGGAGCTTTCTCGGTTGAACCGAATTGTGACCATGTTCATCGACTATGCTGAGTTAATGGCGGAGGATGAAGTGCCGATGAGCATGGCGGACTGGTTGCGCGAAACAGATAATTTCTTGCTGAATAACCGCCGGAAAGTCCTTGAAGGCAAAGGCACGGTTTCCCATGAGGATGCGGTTAAAAAGGCGGAAGATATATACGGGCAGTTCCGCATTCAGCAAGACAGGGATTATATTTCGCAATTCGATATAGAAATGTCAAAATACTTAAAGGGCGAGGGAGGCAAAGACAAATGAAACTGCAATTCAAGCACCAGAAATTCCAGGCGGATGCGGCAAAGGCCGTGTGCGATGTGTTTGCCGGACAGCCCTACCTCACGCCCAGCTATATGATGGACAAGGGTTATATAAAAAACGAACAGATAACCCTCTATGAAGCGGAACGCTTCACCGGGTTTGGCAATTCCAGGCTTGTGCCGGAATTGAACGACGGGGTTATCCTCGAAAATATCAACAAAATTCAGCGCAGCAACCAGATTGAGCCTTCCAGGCAATTGGAGGGGCGGTATAACCTGACCGTGGAAAATGAAGTGGCGGTCTATGTTAAGCTGCCGAACGGCTTTTTCATCGTTAAGGAAAGTATATGCCATATTAAAGTATTAAAGTACTAAATCGCCAAAGCATTTTTATGTAGCCCAGAGTTTTTCTGGGGTCGCTCCGGGGTCACTTGAGGGTCGCTGCATTGTCGCTAATGGGTAGGTGGAGCGATTTAAGTCCGGCCTGCATAACCTCCTGCTGCAACTGTCTCTAAACTCGGTCGCCAACGGAATGCCGACCGCCTCCAACGCCGCGTCCTTGCGTCGATTCCGGCTTCCGGCTGCGTCCTGCAGCCGGCTCGGCATTCCGTAGGCTCGGTCGTTAAGAGACAGTAGCATCCTCCGGTACATTCCGCACGGACTTAAATCACTCCCCCTCACTGCATGTCGCTTGAGGGTCACGCTTGCTTTTTCTGGCTTCTGGCTTCTGGCTTCCGCCGTCTACAAGACGGCAACGCCCGTCAGGGCGTTTTTTCATCAGCACGCCGGTCGGAAAATATAACCCCGACTGGGCGATAGCTTTTCACGAGGGCAAGGTGAAGCACATCTACTTCGTTGCCGAGACAAAAGGCTCCATGTCCACCATGCAGCTGCGTATGGTCGAGGAAGCAAAAATTCATTGCGCCCGTGAGCATTTTAAGGCCATCAGCACAGATTCTGTAGTGTATGACGTAGTGGACAGTTATGCGGCCTTATTGGATAAGGTAATGAGTTGATTTACTGCATGGACTATTGGTATTGTTGGGTAGCGGCATCCTTGGCTGCTTCGAATTTGATTTTTTCCTGAATATCGACACAAAATTAGGCGCTGCTTTCGGCTATATAAAAAGCCCGGATACGAATTACGTTTTATTAGGATGCGGAATTGTTCTCATTGGACATGCTTGATGTGCAAAAGATAGGCACTATCCCTTGCGGGACAGTGCCTATCTTTTCGCTTTTCCGTATCGGTTCGGGGTATGGTTCGTCTGGTATTTAATGGGTAATGAAGAACGAGTGGGCGGCTGTGTTTACCACCTCCGCCAAGGGCCCCGGGTATATGCCCAGGAACAGTGTGACCGCCATGGCCAGCACCAGGGTAATGGTGACCGGGCCGCTGACGGTTAGGGGAGATTTGTCGACGGGTTCATCCCTGTACATTACCAGAGCCACCCTCAGGTAGTAATAAACCGACACCATGCTCATCACCAGGCCGATGAAAACCAGCCACAGGTAGTCGTCAACTATGGTGGCGAACAGGTAGAATTTGCCCACGAAGCCGGCCAAGGGCGGTATGCCGGCCATGGAAAGCATGGCCACCAACATAACCGCCGCCATCAGCGGAGAACGCTGGGCCAGTCCTTTATAGTCCTTTATTTCATCGCTGCCGGTGGCATTGTAGAAGTAGGCGGCTACCGTAAAGGCGCCCACCGTGGCGAAGACATAGAGGAACCCGTAGAACATGATACCCTTGATTCCGGCCTCGGAAGCCGCCACCAGTCCCACCAGGATGTATCCGGCCTGGGCAATGCTGGAGTATGCCAAAAGCCTCTTGATGTTGGTCTGGGGTATGGCTGCCAGGTTGCCCACTATAATGGTGACCGCCGCCAGGAGGGCCAAAACCATCTCCCAGTTTAGCTGTATTCCCGGCATTCCCAGCATGAAGATCCTGACCAGAACCGCAAAGGACGCGGCCTTGGATCCCACTGCCAGGAAAGCTGTGACCGGTGTGGGCGCCCCCTCGTAAATATCAGGTGACCACATGTGGAAGGGAACTGCGGAAATCTTGAATCCAAGCCCTGCCACCAGCATAACCAGACCCAGCATCAGCAGAGGGAGAGATTCCTTCAGAGCCAGCACCTTACCCACTTCCGAGATAACCACCGTTCCGGTGAGTCCGTAAATCAGGCTTAAGCCGTAAAGCAGCACGGCAGAAGACATTCCTGCCAGCAGAACGTATTTCATCCCCGCTTCCAGGGACTTGGACTCGGTGCGGCGGAAGCATACCAGGATGATAAAGGCTATGGTCATGAGCTCCAGGCCCAGGTACAGGGTCATGAAGTCACCGGCCGAGGCCATCACCATCATTCCCAGGGTGGCAAACAGCACCAGGCTGTAATACTCGCTCTGCCCGCCCAGGTGTTTGTCCACGTACCTCATTGATCCCAGCACCACCATAAAGGCGGCTGACAGGAATGTTATTTTGAAGAACTGGGCGTACTGGTCGACGATGTACAGACCCCCGTACAGGTTGCCCTGCTTGCCCCAGCCCATCAATACCAGACCCATAACCCCCAGTATCGAAAGGGCGGTGAACCAGCCCAGGCCGTGACGGGACTCCCTGGGAACAATCAGCCCCATTATAAGCACCATCAACCCCAGTACCGCCATGGCGATTTCAGGAACTATAAGCGTAAAATCCGGCAACTGCATCTGCATTTGCATTTATAACACACCCCCTATCTTCAGGGCGCCTTCAATGTGTGTCATGAGCTTGGTGGCGCCGCTGTTGATCATGTCAAACAACAGGGAGGGCATCAGTCCGCCAACCACCAGAACCGTTCCCAACACCACAAGGGGTACCATCTCCGGTCCGTGTATATCCTCCAGGTGGCCGTATTCCGGCCTGGGGGGGCCAAACAGGGTATTTGCCCCGGCCCTCAGAACATACAGGGCGGTGATGATGATGCCGGCGATACCTACGACAGCCAGGCCGCCGTACACCTGGAAGGCCGCCACAAAGATGGTGAACTCAGGAATAAAGGTGACCAGGCCGGGGAGGCCCAGAGAAGCCATGGCGGCCAGCATGAAGGCCACCGCCAGCCTGGGTGTCTGCCGGGCCAGTCCGCCCATGTCCGGAATCCAGCGGGTATGGGTTTTTTCGTAAATAAAACCAATGGTTGAGAAGAACAGGGCCGCCATTACGCCGTGGGCGAACATGTTGGCCACCGCTCCGTTGATGCCTATGACGTTTAAGGACCCTATGGCCAGCATCACATAACCCATGTGCGACACCGAGGAGTATCCCACAACATATTTAAGGTCTTTCTGGGCCAGGGCTGCGAAGGCCGCATAGGTCACACCGGCAACCCCCAGCACCGCCATGTAGGGCGCCCAGAACTTTGCCCCCAGGGGCAGGAAGAACAGAGCTATTTTCACCAGCCCGTACCCTCCTATTTTCTTCAAAACGCCGGCGTGGATCATTGACACCGCCGTGGGCGCCCCGGCGTAACCGTCGGGCGACCAGGAGTGGAAGGGCCACATGGAAATCAGCGATCCGAATCCGAAGAGCATCAGGCCGAAAAGCCATATCTGGTCAAAGGAGCTTAGTTTTATGCCGGCCTCGGCCAGCCTGGTGAAGCTCATATCCGGCTGTCCCAGAATGGCCGTTGATTTTACAAACAGGGCGATGACACCCACCAGCAGGAAGGCCGACCCTATCAAAAGGTAGATGGTCAGCTTCATACCGGCGTATTCCTTGGTCACCCGCTTGGAGCTGCCCCATATGACCACCATGATGTAGATGGGGATTACCACTACTTCGTAGAACAGCAGGAAGATAAACAGGTCGTGGGCCATAAAGGTGCCCATGACACCGGTTATCAGCAGGCAGAGCAGTATGAAAAACTCCCGGGGGCGGCTGTTCACGTTCCAGGAGGCGAATACCGCCGAAAACCCTATGAGGTTGGTGAGCAGCAGCATGGGCAGGCTAATGCCGTCCACCGCCATAAAGTAGGTTACTCCCAGGTCTTTGATCCAGGGGATCCGCTCCACAAACTGGAGGCCTCCCAGGTTCTGGTCGTATGCGAAATACACGTACAGGGAAAGCGCCATGGATATGAAGGTGCCCACGGCAGCCAGACATTTGATCAGCTTGCCCTCATCCCTGGGGATGAAGATCATGAACAGCGCTGCCGCTACGGGCGCCAGAAGTATTGCCGTTAGAAAAGGAAAGCCGCTCATTACTTAGCACCTCCCGTCACCAGGCCGAATGCAGCGGAGGTTTCGGTAAAGGCCAGGGCAACGGCCAGGGCCAGAACACCCAGGAAGAACACCAGGGCGTAGTTCTGCAGCCGGCCGGTCTGGGTAATCCTCAACCCCTCACCGGAGAGTCTGGTAAACGCTGCGATACCATTGATGATGATCCCGTCCACCACGTAGATGTCAAACAGGTAGAACAGCTTTGCCGACCCGTCCACGATGGTGTGGTTGAACCAAAGGTAAATCTCGTCAATGTAGTACTTGTTGTATGACAGGTTGTGGAAAAACTTGTACTTTTCCGCCATGGCATGGGCCCTGGCCTTTGTCTTGTCGGCTACATACAGGGTGTAGGCCAGGTAGATACCGGCAAAGCCCAGCACCACCGAACCAATCATAATCAGCCAGTTAACATGACCCTCATGCGGGTGGCCGAAGTAAATCCACTGGGCCCACATGTTGTTCACGGGGGTTCCCACCAGTCCGCCTACCGCGGCCAGAATGGCCAGCACCACCAGAGGCATGGTCATATTCCAGGGAGACTCGTGGGGATGATTTTCCGGCTTTTCGTCCCCCATAAAGGCCAGGAAGAACAGCCTCCACATGTAAAAGGCGGTCATGAAGGCGGTTAGGGCGGCCATGGTGAAGAGCACGTAGTGTCCACTGTCAAAGACCGCCAGAAGTATCTCATCCTTGCTCCAGAATCCGGCGAAGGGCGGTATCCCGGCGATGGCCAGGCAGCCCGCCATGAAGGTATAGCCGGTAATGGGCATTTTCTTTAAAAGGCCTCCCATTTCCCATACATCAGCCTTGTGGTGCAGAGCATGCAGCACTGAGCCGGCGCCAAGGAACATCAGGGCCTTGAAAAAGGCGTGGGTCCAGAGGTGGAACATGGAGGCGGTCAGGCTTCCAACACCCAGGGCCAGCATCATGTAACCCAGCTGGCTGACGGTGGAGTAGGCCAGTATCCTCTTGATCTCATTCTGGGTTATGGCTATGGAAGCCGCAAACAGGGCCGTAAAGGCGCCGGTGACGGCCACCAGCTCCATGGCTGTTGGCACCTTGTCGAACATGAAGATCATCCTGCCCACCAGGTAAACCCCGGCCACCACCATGGTGGCCGCATGGATCAGGGCGCTGACCGGCGTGGGGCCCTCCATGGCGTCCGGAAGCCACACATGCAGCGGGAACTGACCGGATTTGCCGATGGGGCCGATGAATACCAGCACCGCTATCAGGGTCATCATGCCCATGGTGGTGTACTGCTCAAAATGATTTATCTTCTCGGCCAGCTCGGTAAGGTTCAGGGTGCCGAAGACAATCTGCAGGGAAAGTATGCCCAGCAGCAGTCCGAAATCGGCCACCCGGCAGGTAACGAAGGCCTTTTTGGCGGCCTCCCGGGCCGAGATTTTATGGGTGTAAAAACCGATTAGCAGGTAAGAGCACAGTCCCACCAGCTCCCAGGCCACGAACATCTGCAGCAGGTTGCTGGAGATGACCAGCAGCAGCATGGATGAACCGAACAGGGAAAGGTAAGAGAAGAACACCGAGTATCCGGGGTCCCCTTTCATATAACCGGTCGCATAAATAAAAATCAGCGACGCCACCAGTGTCACCATGAACATCATCATGGCCGAGGTGGGGTCAAGCTGCACCCCCACGTCTATGTGCAGGCCGGGCATGGAGAACCAGCGGGTGGCATAGACCAGGGGCTTTTCTGCTATTGCATGATTGGTAAACACTCCGTAAGCGGCAAAGCTGGCAACTGCGCAGGCTAAAACCATGCCTGCCACCGTTACCAGGCCGCTTAACTTAGGCCAGGGCTTCGTCAAAAATATGATTATAACGAAGGAGAGGGCGGGGAGGAGCGGCACCAGCCATGCATTATGCATCGCAAATTCTACCATCTCAGATCAGCACCTACCTTAAATTCCAAAGTTCTACCATTTAAGCCAGTCGAAGTCATCCAGGTTCACCGACAGCTTGTTCCGGTAGATGGCAATGATAATGGCCAGTCCAACCCCTACCTCGGCCGCGGCAACTGTTATCACGAAAATGGCGAATATCTGGCCGATAAAATCGCCGGGGGTCATATACTTGTTAAAGGCCAGCAGGTTTATATTGATGGCGTTGAGCATCAGCTCAATACAGATTAACACCGCTATGGCGTTTCTCTTGGCCAGCACCCCAAACAGCCCTATGCCGAAAAGGATTGCCGACAGTATCAGGTAGTGATACAGGCTAACTGTCAGAGTCAGCATCGGCCTTCACCTCCTTGGCTAGGAAAACTGCGCCCACCAGAGCCACCAGCAGCAGCAGGGCGGCCACCTCAAAAGGTATTACATACTTGCTTAACAGCAGCGTGGCGATATTCCCTACGGTATCGGCGGGTACCGGGGCCGGGCTTGTCACGCTTCCGACCTTGAAGGACAAAAAGCCGCTCAGCATGATAACCAGAGCCGTTACTCCGGCGGCTGCCACCGTCTGGCCGTTGAAGAGGTTTGTTTCACCCATGTCCCTGCGGCGGATCAGCATTATACCGAAAACCACCATGATACATACCGCCCCGGCGTAAACCATCACCTGAACGGCCGCAATAAAGTCCGCGTTCAGTGTGAGGAAGACCCCCGCCAGGGATACAAAGCACACAGCCAGCCATAAAACTGAGTGCACTATGTTCCTGACGAAAACCACCAGCAGGGCTGATATAACCACCACTGCGGCCAGGGTATGGAAAGCCGCCGCCACGTAGCTAATACTGTTTAAAAATCCCATTATCATCTGCCTCAACCCTCCTTGACGGGAGCCTGGCCGGCCGCCGCCTCTACCTTGACGGTTTTTGCCGGAGTCTCCTCCTTAGGGGCTTCTTCCGCGGCTTCCGGCGCCGGGCGGTCCACCAGCGATAGACGGACCCAACTGCGCCGGTACTGGTTCATATCAAGAACATTGGTAAATTTAAGGGCGTCCTTGTTGCACGACTCCACGCACAGACCACAGAAAAGGCAGTACTCTATGCGCATCACGTACTTTGTGAGAAACTGCTTCTTGTCGACCTTTTCTTTCTCCATCTCGATAACCTTGTTGGGGCACGCATTGGCGCACAGCCCGCAGGCTATACACTTTTCCACGTCCAGTTCAAACCGGCCGTGAAAGCGGGGAAACATCTCAATTTTTTCATACGGATATTTAACCGTATGCTTCTTATCCAGCAACCGTCCCCAGGTTATCTGAAGACCTTTGATCAGTCCTTGTCCGAACATATAATCACCACCCTATCGCCCGGTAGATATACATGCCAACACCGGTCACAAATATGTTGGCCAGGGAAAGGGGCACCAGTACCTTCCAGCCAAAGCCCATAAGCTGGTCAACCCGGATACGCGGGTAAGTCCAGCGAACCCACATGAAGATGAATATCATGACGTACATCTTCAGGAAAAACCACAGCCAGGACGGGATAAAGTCCAGTCCGAAGGGCGCCAGCCAGCCGCCCAGGAACATCACGGTGCACATGGCCGAAATAATCATCACGTTGGCGTACTCAGCCAGGAAGAACATCGCAAAGCCCATTCCGGAATACTCGGTATAGGGGCCGGCAATAATCTCGGATTCCCCTTCCACCAGGCAGAAGGGTGTCCGATTAGTTTCGGCCACACCGGCAATGAAGTAAATCAGGAAGGCGATGGGCTGTGTCAGTATAAACCATATACCATTTTGAGCGTTGACAATCTGGTTGATGTTCAGAGTGCCGGTCAGCATAATTACTCCCAGCAGGGCCAGGATCAGAGGCAGCTCATAGCTCACCATCTGGGCCACTGAACGCATGCCGCCGATCAGTGAGTATTTGTTGTTGGAAGACCAGCCGGCCGCCCAAAAAAGGATGGTGGACAGAGAGGCCACAGCCAACAGATAAAATACCCCGATATTCATGTCAACGGCCACCATGTCCTTGCCGAAGGGAATCACCGCGTAAATCAACAGCGGCGGGACAAATATAAGCACCGGCATAAGCAGGAAAACAACCAGGTCAATACCCTTGGGCAGGATAATCTCCTTACCCAACAGCTTTCCTATGTCGGCGAAGCTTTGCAGCAGCCCCTTGGGCCCCACGTGGATGGGCCCCAGGCGGGACTGCATAAAGGCGCAAACCCGGCGCTCCATGTACACCAGCCAGAGGGCGTTTACCAGTATAAATACCAGGATGGACACCAACTTGACAACCAACATTATAATGTCGTTATACAGGTCGGGCACACCCAGGCCGCTGAAAAACCCTCTGAGTGAGGAGGCAATACCTATAAAAATATTTTCCATACCTCTTCTCCCCTACTACTGTTTTTCGCTAACAGTCCACTTCGCCCAGCACGATATCAATGCTGCCCAAAATGGCGATGACGTCAGCTATCTTCCAGCCCTCGCACAGCTTGGCCAGGTATCCCAGGTTGATAAAGGACGGGCGGCGGAAATGAACCCGGTAGGGCTTGGGGCTTCCGTCACTGACCAGGTAACATCCGTAGACACCCTTGGAGCTCTCCACCTCGGCATAGGCATCACCCACCGGCGGCTTGATTACCTTGGGCACCTTGGCCTGTATGGATCCCTCGGGAATTTGGTCCAGGGCCTGCTGGATGATTTTCCCGCACTGACGCATTTCCTCAATTCTAATACGGAAGCGGTCAAAGCAATCTCCATTTTTACCCAGGGGAACCTCGAAGTTCAAGCGGTCATAAACACTGTACGGCCTTACCTTGCGAAGGTCGTAGTTTACCCCGCTGCCCCGCAGCGTGGGACCGCTAAGGCTATAGTTAATACCCATTTCAGGAGTGATTACACCCACATGTTTGGTACGGGCCTGGAAAATCTCGTTCCCGGTAATCAGCCCGTCATACTCGTCGCACATTCCCGGAAGATCGGCCAGAAATTTCCTCGCCGCCGGGTAAAACTCCCCGGGCAAATCATCGGCCACGCCACCCACTCGGAAGTAACTGAAGGTCATGCGGGACCCGGAAACCATTTCCAATAAGTCTATACAATATTCTCTGTCCCGGAAGGTATACGTGAATGCCGTCAGGGCGCCTATATCACCACCGTAAGCGCCGGTGGCAATCATGTGGCTGGCAATCCTGGAGAGTTCCCCCACGATAACCCTGATATATTCCGCCCTTTCCGGAACCTCTATACCCATCAGCTTTTCAACGGCCTGTACATAGCCCCAGTTCATCAGCATTCCGGCCAGATAGTCCATCCGGTCGGTATAGGGAATGACCTGGGTATAGGTCCTGGCCTCGGCCAGCTTTTCAATCCCCCTGTGCAGGTAGCCCGGCACGGGGGTGGCTTTGACCACTGTCTCCCCATCCAGTTCCAGGATGATGCGAAACACTCCGTGGGTACTGGGGTGCTGGGGGCCGAGGTTCAGGGAATAAGTTTGAGTTTTCATTTACCACAACACCTCTTATCCCGTAAGTCGCAATTTTAGGCTTCCCTGCCGCCTTGCCACTGGAAATCCTTGCGCAGGGGATGGCCCTGGAAATTATCATCAAGGAAAATCCGGGTGGGATGGCCGGTATAGCCTGTGAAAACAATGCCCATCAGGTCGTATATCTCGCGCTCCTGCCAGTTGGCCCCCCCCCAAATGGGGCAAAGGGATGGGATTTCCGGCTTTTCCTTGTCCTCGATTCTCACCTTAACCATAAGGGTATAGCCGTGAGTCATTGAAACCAGGTTGTAGACCATTTCAAAACGGTCCTTGTAATCCGCCCCCGTCAGGTTGGTCAGGAAGTCCATGGCATAGTCCTGATTATCCTTTATTTCGCTCATAAAGGGGATCAAATCGGCCGCAGGAACTATAACATCCCGGTTTTCCTGTATCTCCAACCCGGGAAACTTATTTTTCAGCGCCTCCATCAAATCGGCTGGTATACTGTAATCAGCCACGGACCTTGCTCACCACCTTCGGGTTCAGTATTTTTTCCTTGACCATCAGCCAGCCATCAATGACGGCCTCGGGCCGGGGCGGGCATCCGGGTATATAGGCGTCCACCGGTATGAGCTTATCCACACCGGGCACCACATGATATGAATCCACAAAGGGACCGCCGGAAATTGCGCAACTGCCCATGGCTATAACCCACTTGGGCTCCGACATCTGCTCGTAAAGCCTGACCACGAAAGGCGCAGCCTTGTGGGTGACCGTGCCGCACACCAGCATCACATCCGCCTGGCGCGGGGATCCCCTCATAACCTCGTAGCCGAAACGGGACAGGTCAAAACGGGGCATGTTGGCGGCCATCAGACCCTCGATGGCGCAGCAGGCCAGCCCGAATCCGAAGGGCCAGAGTGAATGGGCCCGGGCTACATTAAGAATCTTTTCCAGCGGAGCAATGTGAATGAGGCGTTTTACCTGATCAATAACCACCGGGTCTTTGGTCAATTCCTCCACCGGGTGCTTATCTTTTGTTACTTCCATTCTAATGCTCCTTCCTTCCAGGCGTACCACAGTCCGACAATCAGTATAAACAGGAAGATAATCATTTCAATAAAGGCAAACAGGCCTAAACTCTGAAACTTAACGGCCCAGGGATACAGGTATATTGTTTCCACATCGAATATCACAAACAATAAAGCGTACAGAAAATAGCTGGTTTTGAACTGTACCCAGGTGGGTCCGATGGTGTCCACACCGCACTCATACGTGGTAAGTTTGGCGGCGGTGGGCCGGCGAGGGTGTATTAGAAAACTGGTAACGATACCCCCTGCCCCAAACGCTAAGGCAACAGCAAAAAAGATAAAAACAGCACCCCAGTCAGAAAGCAAAAATTCTCCCCCCTTTCTTTATAAAATAATCACACCAAGAATAAAGGCCTTTTTGGAAAGCCGGGACAGGTTACAGCTTCAACTTAATAAACCGGTTTTTCCAAAAGCCATTTCAAGGTCTTTTTCCAGAAAAGACAACACAGTAAATTATATATCATACAAGTCAATTAGTTGAGCAGTAATAATTGACACCTCTCATTTCTCTTCTTACCGGAGCGAAGCCCTCCCGATGCAGGGGGCACGGCCCGTAACGGCGCAAGGCCTCGATATGGCCGGCGGTGGCATACCCCTTGTGGCGGTCAAAACCATACCGGGGATAAAGGTGGTGGCAAAGCTCCATCAATTCATCCCGGGTTTCCTTGGCTATAATTGAGGCAGCAGCAATGGAGGCGCTTTTCCCATCGCCCCCGATAATATGGGTCTGGGGCAATTCCAGTGCGGGGATGGCGAAACCGTCCGCCAAAACATGCCCGGGATCACCCTTAAGCCCCGCCAGCGCCCTCCTCATGGCCAGCATGGAGGCATGGTATATGTTTAAATTCAGAATTTCTTTAACTGTAGACACACCTATAGCCCAGGCCCCAGAATTTTTAATCTGAAAAGCCAGGGCTTTCCTCTTAGCCGGTGAAAGCTGTTTTGAGTCATTTAGCTGGTATATGCGCACCCGGGGCGGTAAAATCACTGCGGCGGCCACCACCGGGCCTGCCAGAGGCCCCCGCCCGGCCTCGTCAACCCCGGCCACCAATTCAACGCCGCTGGCCCAAAGCCTTTTTTCATAACACAAAAGATCTTCAAGCCTTTTTTCCTCGTTTATCACCTGAAGGCGTCGTTTCTGCAAAGTATCGTACAGTTGCCTGACACCGACCCTGCTGTCCCGGGACATTGCCTGCAGAAGATTCGACCCCTGATCTCCCGACTGCTCCAAAGCCCTATACAATTGCCTTATTTCCGCCACGGTCATGGCCGACAGATCCAAGGGCAAACCCCCGTGAAAAATTTTGGATTATATAGGTTTTTCGAGATGAAAGGCCAAATCCCTGCCCCGAAAGTAAATATTTTTTACCTGAACGGTTTTAACCACTTACCGGACGGTTGCCGAACATTTATTTTACAAAAACATTTTGCGGAAAGGGAGGGAGTGCGAAATCACAAATATTCACCGATATTAAAAATACTATCGGTTTTCTTTATTATTTCAAAATTAGCCGCCTCTTTTAAAAGAGGTTCAGAGATCCACAAGTGTTCAAGATGCTTGGTATCTTTTATCCGGGCTATTTTACAATCCTTCAACCCATGCAAATTAAAGGCCGTCAGGATTGCCTCCCGCTCTGTCGGCAGTGTGCATGGAATTTTTACCGTTCCTAAAAAGCCGGTAGTAAACCCATTTTTATAGGTGGTTTGAAAATCAATTTTATCCACCAGTGTTTTTGTGGTTATATCGGCATACCCGATACCCAGTGCGTTTCCCCTTGATTCCGGGGTCAAATCAAGCACCACTATGGTTTCATATTTTAGCTCCGGCTCTCCGCCTATTCGCCTGTGCATTCCTATTACGTTGACGTCCATACCCGAACCGCTGATATTTTTTCCCATGAAATCCACCAATAAAACGTGAAGGTGGCTGAAAGGAACCCTCGGCAATTGTTGCCACGCCAGTTCAAGCAGTTCTTTTTCCGTTTCTTTGCGGCCTTCCGGCCTAACCCCCTTTAATACCGATGCGTCCCCCCTGAAGTTGTCCACCGAGGCAATACCGCCCAGGAATTTAATATTCTTTTCAATAACATCCGACATTTCCACCAGGTGGTGACCCAATCCGGCTTTGTGAGCAGCTTCCGCCCCTTTTACCTTTCCCATCCCCACCGACATCATTTTGGTCAGGCCGCTTTCTATGGAAGATCTAAATGCAGTATGCGGTTTAACCCGGTTAAACAGGAACACTCCATCAGCTTCCAGTGCATATCTGTCACAGTATACCGGCACTCCACCGGCTGTTTGACCGATAAAAACCGAATCCGCACATGATTTTACCGGCACATCAAGATCTTCCCCGGTAATTCCCATCTTTTTCAACACCTGCATTTGCCCCTCATCAGTTCCCCCGCCATGGCTTCCCATTGCCGGTATAATGAAGGGGTCGGCTCCCCAGGCTTTAAAAATTTCAATCAGGGTACTTATTACTTTAAATCCATACGGAAATCCCCTTGATCCATATGCAAGACAAAGTTTCATTCCGCTGAATATTTTTTCACGGATACCCATTTTATTTAACTCAGAAAGGATATGCTCTTCTATGTTATTAACCGACTTACATGTAAAATTTTGCTTTACCAAATACATGGGAATCATAACACATACTCCTCTGTACCAGATAAGATTTTATCGTCACATTGCATTCTTTGTAGTATTTTCACTCTTTAAACAGACAGTTTTATATTTAGTTCGTCAATGCATTTTTGTATTTTTTCTATTACGCTGTCATCAAGCGGTATCCCTTCAGCTTTCCTTACAGATTCATTGCGCGCTTCCAGTTCCCCCGGATAGAGCACCTCCTGAACTCCAGGGGCAGGCTTCACATTCTTTATCGTTCCGATAAAATCATCCATCCTGCTGTAATATTGTTCCATTGACAGGAAGGATTCGATTGAAATTGCACCCGAAATATGCCCTACATTCTGGGAACGTTTAAAGTCGTCGACAAGTCCTCCTACATTGCATGTAAAAGCCGCACCAGTAATTACAGCCGAAAAAATTTCAGCAATAATGGCCAATCCGTAACCCTTGACGCCCGCTGCCGGCAGCAAAACCCCTGCATATCCTTCATCCGCCGTTTTGGCCGGATAGCCTTCCTTATTTAATGCCCATCCTTCGGGAATTTCCGTTTTATCAGCCGCCATATTACGTAATTTAGTTCTTGCTATGGCGCTGGTTGCGAAATCCACCGAAACTGCCGTCCTGTTTTTTACGGGAAAAGCAAAAGATATAGGGTTTGTCCCAAATAATGGTTCCATACCCCCAAAAGGGGCAACGCTTGACGGTGCGTTTGTCATACTAAAACCAATACAGTTTTGTTTGGCCGCTTCCAAGCTGTAGTATGAAGTCATGCCGAAATGACCGGAATTACGCACACCCACAATGCCCACATTATGGGAAAGGGCTTTCTTTATTGACAGATCCATTGATTTAACGCCGTTTACTTGGCCAAGGCCGTTTTTACCATCAATAATTGCTGTACTATAGGTTTCATTTAATATATCGGGCTCCGCTTTAGGATCTATCACACCTTTTTTTATCCTTTCAGCATAAACCGGGAGATATGCCACACCATGGGAGTCGATTCCCCTTAAATTGGCGTATATCATTATGGATGAAGTCATTTCGGCATACTGGGGCTTTACGCCATACCCTTTAAGAACCTCTACACAGATATTTCTTAGTTCTGATTCTGAATATTTTTTCACAATGCCAATTCTCCTTATAATAGATTATAAGTGTGTTTTATATTGCTTTCTCGGTAATCACGGTTTCCTTTTTTCCCCTCTTAAACTGTATCATATATACAACGATACCAGTTATCAGGCCGATTATGTCCGTGAGCATTTCCGGGAAAATCAAGAATATACCGGCGGTTAACAAAAATATTCTCTCTACCAAGGTGCATTTAATTCTAAAATATCCTATAAGAGCTGCTCCCAGCAAAATGACACCGACTATCGCGGGTATTATTGAATGCAAGGCTCCTGATGTTGTTCCTCTTACTATAAGCAAGGACGGTTCCAAAACAAACATGAACGGGATTATAAAACCAGACGCAGCCAATCTCATCGCATACCACCCGGTGGTGAATACCGGGGAGCCGGCAAGACCTGCCGCGGCATATGCTGCGATGGCCACAGGCGGTGTAACTGTTGACAGTGTCGCGTAATAGAATACAAACAAGTTGGCGGCCAGATCATCTACACCCATGGCTATCAGCACGGGAACCGCGATGGTGGCAGCCATAATATAGGCAGGAGTTGTGGGAAGTCCCATTCCTAAAATAACACACGCAACCATTGTTAAAATTAATGTGGGCAACAGCATACCCTGAGTCAGACTAAGAATGCTATCAGTAAAAACCACGCCCACACTGGTCAGTGATACAGCGCCAATCACGAATCCCACGACTGCGCATGCCACAGCCACACTCAGCGCTGTTCTGCCGCCGTCAACCATCGCCTTTATCAAATCATTCAGCGTCATGCGCGTTTCCTTACGCAATGAGGATATAACAAGCGTGGCTATAATTCCATAAAAGGCGGAAAACATGGCCGAAAACCCCATAATCAGTGTAACCACGATTATAACAAGGGGTATAAGCATATGGCCCCTTACTTTCAGAACATCAATTATCCGTGGAATATTTGACGCATCTACACCCTTTAGTCCCATTATTCTTGCTTCGCGATCCACCATGGTCCAAACACCTAAAAAATACAACAGGGCCGGTATTATGGCGGCAATCATTACCGTGCCGTAAGGTATTCCTGATAATTCAGCCAATACAAAGGCTGCAGCGCCCATCACCGGGGGCATGATTTGACCGCCGCTGGAAGCGGCAGCTTCTACGGCGCCTGCAAACACGGGACGATAACCGGTTTTTTTCATTAAAGGTATTGTAAAAGCGCCTGTGGTCACAACATTGGCCACCGCCGCACCGTTAATCGTACCCATAATACTGCTTGCAATTACCGCCACCTTGGCCGGACCTCCCGGAGATTTACCCGCAGCGGCAAGTGCGCCGTCATTGATAAGTCGGCCCATACCTGATGCAGACATAAACGAGCCAAAAAGAACAAACAGAAAGATATACTGCGCGGATACACCCAAAGCAATACTGAATATTCCTTCTGTGCTTATATACATCTGCTCAATAATTCTTGAATAGCTAAAATCAATATGAGAAAACTGTCCGGGGATTACTTCACCAAACATTGCATACAGAATACATATAACCGCCAGCGAAGGGAGGATCATTCCCATTGTTCTTCTGGATCCTTCAAGCACCAGCAGCATTAATACTGTTCCCAGCACAATATCGGTGGAGTTTGCCATCCCGGCTCTCATGGCAATATCATCAAAGAATACGATAATATACCCGCAAGTTGCCAGGCTTAATACTGAGAATACCATATCAATAACTGAAGGGCGTCCTTTTGGTGACCATTTCTTGTTTGCCGGATAAAGTAAAAACAACATAAATAAAACAATACCAAGGTGAACTGCACGCTGCTTAATCGCAACCAGCATGCCAAAACCCGCAGTATACAAATGAAAAATCGACAGACAAACTGCAGTAACCGTTATGACAGCGACCCATAATTTTACGTTGAATTCGCGAAAGTTACACTCGCTATCATATTTTTTCATTATTTCTTTCTGTTTACTCTCATCAATGATTTCAAGTTCCATAAAAACTCCTCTTTCATTTGATGTTTACCCGTGGTTATTATAGATCTCGGCGATGTCTTATTCGGTGATGGAAAATTGGAATTGGGCAAAAGAATATGCACATCAATTAATTCATTCTCTGCCCAATTTTTTCAGTAAACGTCAAATCTTTAGCCAATAAAGTTAATTTACTGTATTTTTGCTTAATTATTTATGGCTTTAAATTATCAGGAATCTTTACGCCGTTTTCTTCAAAGAATTTAATGGCGCCCGGGTGCAATGGCACGGTCATACCCTTAAGGCCGTCCTTTATATCAAATTTGGCGGCGCCCTTATAGGAATTGGCAAGTTCATTCTTGTTGGCATATATGTTTTTAATCATTTCATAAACTATCTGGGGGTCCACATCTTTTCTGACGACTAATATATTGCCTTGCGCAACGGTTTGAAGGGCCTCAGTCTGTCCTTTATAGGAGTTCGCAGGTATTTCAACGGGGAAGTATGCGGGGTATTTTTTAATCAGAGAGTCTCTGACCTCGCCTTTTACCTCAAGTATTTTAGCATCTCCACGGGTCATCATTTCCGTCACGGAAGCGTGAGGAATTCCTCCGGCTATATAAGCCATATCCGTCTGATTGTCCGCAAATTTTTCAGCCGCTTCAGAGTTTGAAACGTAATTTGCTATGGCGTCCTTTTTATTTTTATAATCTATATCAACTACCGAAAGAATTTCCCGCGCATTTACTTCCGTACCGCTTCCCACAGGTCCCGGAATTATTCTTTTGCCCTTTAAATCCTTCAGTTCGTTAATTCCACTATCCTTTCGCACTACAAAATAACAGTTATTGGGGTATAGATAGACCATTCCGAGAAAATCTCTCTTGGGTTTACCATTGAAATCCTTTTCTCCATTCCAGGCATCAGCGGCGATGCCGTTCTGCAGAAAAGCAACATGGCTTTCCCCCCTGGCAAGCAGTTCGACATTTTGATTTGAGCCTGCTGTAGACTGAACAGATGCGTTTATATTTGGAATTTTGTCTTTCCAAACTTTTGCCAATGCATTGCCCAATACGTAATAAATCCCTGCTGTTGTTGCGGTAGAAATATTGATCTGAGTTTTTTTGCCGGTTGCTTCTGTTTTACCAGTATCCTTTCCACTGGGTTTAGCTGAACAACCAACCATCCCGAGCAGTAGAATGCTCAAACATAAAAATACGGCAACTAACTTTTTGGTCATTTAAGCTTCCTCCTTTTTTATATTTCTGATAAGTCATAACTTTCCCGACAAACTATTACCTTGGAATATTTAATTGTGTTAATAGCATCGATCACCTCACTGTTTATTGCTATTATTAAATACTGCTAAACCACTTTCAAGAGTTCGTCCAGTGTTCTGACAACCGTTATGCCCACTTCGCTCAAGCTTCGTATTTTTGATTCGGCTGTGCCAAAGCCCTGTGTAACTATGGCCCCGGCATGTCCCATCATTTTTCCTTCCGGTGCTGTCTGCCCTGCTATAAATGCCACTATTTTTTTGGGATATCCGTTTTCCATAACGTATTTTGCCGCCAGTTCCTCGCCGGCTCCGCCGATTTCACCAACCATAATCACAGTTTCCGTCTGGTCATCTTCACGGAAAAGCTTTAAGACGTCAACAAAATCCGTTCCCTTGACGGGGTCGCCCCCTATGCACACACAGGTGGACTGCCCTTTTCCCTTGTATGTCAGATTGGAGGATACTTCGTGCGTTAAAGTACCGCTGCGGGAAATAATCCCCACATTGCCTTCGCTGTAAATATTTCCGGGCATTATACCCACTTTACCTTTTCCCGGACTTATAATCCCTATTGTATTGGGGCCTATAACGCGTATGCGCTTTTGATCGGCCATGCTTTTGATTATTAGAGAATCGTGAATAGGCACAAACTCGGTAATGATTACAATAAGCGGGATTTCATTTTCAATGGCCTCTACGGCTCCGGCAAGAACACCCGCAGGCGGCACCAAAATCATGGAGGCATCCACATGAAAGTGTTTCTTTACATCTCTTACGGTGTCGAAGACGGGTACACCGCAAACATCCTGCCCGCCCTTGCCCGGAGTAACTCCTGCCACCAGGTTAACGTTGTACTCCAGCATCTTCTGGGCATGGTACATACCCTGTTTGCCGGTCGCTCCCTGTATAATAACCTGTGTATTCGGTTGAACCAGTACAGCCACTACATGCCACCTTCTTTTTCCATTTCTCTCATCAACAAAACGACGGCTTCTTCTGTTGTCCCATGTTTGATCAGGGGTATATTCCTGCTTTCTAAAATAGCCCAGCCTTCATCCTGGGAGTGTCCCCTCATCTTCACCACAATGGCTTGGTTTGGTTTAACCTCGTCGAGAACACTGGTTATGCCCTTGGCCATATGCTCACAGTTGTTTATGCCTCCAAACAGATTTAACAAAACACCCTTTACACCGGGTGTCTTCAATACAATTTTTAATGCCTGGGCAGTTTTTTCAGTGGTTGCGCCCCCGCCCAGATCCAAAAAATTCGCCGATACTCCTCCGTGGACTGAAATCATATCCATGGAGGCCATACCCAGTCCTGCGCCTCCCGATATCAGCCCGATGTTTCCTTTTCCCATCCCCACGTAGGATACTCCTGCCACTTTTGCTTCACTCTCCAGGGGATCCAGCAATTCTTCTTTTCTTTCAAAATTGCTTACCGCCTTTATCCTGAATAACGCCAAATCATCAATTTCTACTTTTGAATCGGCTGCTATAACCGTATCATCTTCACAAATGACTAAAGGATTGATTTCAGTAGTCATGGCGTTAAATTTGAAATAGCACTCCGTCAGGTTATGCAATACCCTGGACATCTGCACCAGCACCTTGCCTTTTACCCCAGTTTTCAGTAAAAGGTCAATCATTTCATACTGCCTGGGCTTTTTCAGGGGGTCAAGGTACATTTTAAACAATTGATGGGGGTATTCTTTGGCTACATGTTCTATATCCATCCCTCCCTGGGCCGATATTATCAGCAACGGAAGTGAGGATTTTGGGTCTAAAGTTATCCCCATGTAGAATTCCCGGGATATTTTCAGCTTTTCTTCAATTAGAAGCTTTTCAATCTTTTCTCCCGATATCACCATACCCATGAGTTCATTTACTACCCTGCCCAATTCATCTTCATTTTCCGCAAATTTAATGCCCCCCGCTTTGCCGCGTCCTCCACGTAGAACCTGGCTTTTAACTACCACTGGGTATACCGCTTCTGCTGCCGCTTCTTTTGCTTCATCCAGGCTGGAAATGACCTTACCCTTTGGAACAGGTATGTTCATCTCCCGAAAAATTGTTTTGCCTTCAAATTCATAAAGTTTCATTTACACTACCACCTTGTTATTCACAGTAATTTAGTCCATAATCCAGGGCTTTAAAGTTTAATTCTTGTAATTTGGCCGGCAATTGTTTTGATAAAGTGGCTTTTATTGTGTCAGCTGAAACGATATTTGTGTTTTTCACCAGGGCACCAAGCATAACGGTGTTGGCCGCCATTTTGTTGCCGCACATTTCTTCAGCCAGCTTAGTGGCGGGTATTCTGTGTACATGCTTTATTTCTTCGGGAACCTTCGCTACCAGATCCTGATCCACAAAAACCTCCGTGGTTTCAGGATTTATTCCGAAGACATACTTATCAAAGGCAGGCTGTGACATGGCTACAAAAATGTCCGGGTTCAGGGTTTTAATGTAATCTATCTGCTCGTCCGAGATTACCACTTCCGCCCTGCAAGCCCCACCTCTGGCCTCCGGGCCGTAACTCTGGGTCTGGGCAACCTCTTTCCCTTCGAAATAACCGGCTGCATGGGCCAGAAACACGCCCATCAGAATAATGCCCTGCCCGCCGAAACCAGCCAACTTAATTTCCTTTCTCAATTGTCTCCCTCCTCAACCGTTATAGCAAGTTCAGGGCATATCAGTTCACAGGTCTTACAATTGGAGCACTCTTCAGGATTGGCAATATATGGAACTGCATATCCTTTGCCATTAATATTTGTGGACTTGTCTATAATTTTTTTGGGACAGTAATGCATACACAAAAAGCATCCCTTACAATAATTATTATCAATAATTACCATTATTTTCACCACCTTTTTATCACAAGCTGCTGATAGCGTTGTTCCTCCGGTAATAACAACTGGTAAATTCCGGTTTACACTCGTCGTGGTACAGTTTGCCGACTAACAGCTTACCCTGCAATTCTTCCGCGCTTTTGTTTTTGGCGGCAGTTATGCTTATAGTGCTTTCTTTCAGCATATCCAAAAGCTTGGCGGCATTGGCCGTACCGTACAAAACCCTACCGGCCTGTGTCGGACACTGCGTCAAAACTTCTATAAAGGAAAAACCTTCGTGTGAGATGGCTTCCTGGATTGTTTTACTCAACTGCCGCGGATGGGCCGTAGTCCACCGGGCAACGAAAGACGCCCCCGCAACCCTGGCCAGCTCACATGCGTCAAAGGGCGGTTCATTATTCCCGTACGGAGATGTTTTTGTCTTTCCGTTATATGGAGTTGTCGGCGCCACCTGACCACCGGTCATTCCGTATATCTGGTTGTGGATCATAACCACCGTTATATCAATGTTTCTCCTGGCGCCGTGGATAAAGTGATTGCCACCGATTCCCAAACAATCACCGTCACCGGAAAAAACAACCACCTTTCGGTCACGGTCACTCATTTTAAGCCCGGTCGCAAACGGTATTGTGCGTCCGTGCAATACATGCATCGTATCCGCATTTATATAGGTCGGTATCCAGCCAGAGCAGCCTATTCCACCCACCAAAGCAATCCGGTCCATTATATTCAGCTCGTCAAGCGCACTGAGTGTGGCGTGTAAAACTATGCCGTTTCCACAGCCGGGACACCACAAATAAGGAAGTGTTCCCTTCCTTATATACTTTTCACCTAGCGGGTGCATACTTTGCTCCTCCTTTCGATTTCAGCCAGTATTTCCGATGGTGTATGGAGCAGTCCACCGAGTTTCGGCAGTGAAACAACTTCACATTTACCGGCTACCACCCTTTTTACTTCGTTAACCATCCTGCCGATATTTAACTCGGGTACAATTATGGTATGGGGTTTTAAAGCCAAGTCCGCTATTACATTATCCGGAAATGGCCAAATCGTCCGAATCTTGACACACCCGGCTTTAATACCTTTTTTCCTTGCCTCTTTAACGGCGCTTAATGCCGGTCGGGATGGACTGCCAAAACTTACGACCAGAATATCAGCATCATCTGTAAAACTGTCTTCAATATCAACCAACTGGTTCGCATGATCGGTTATCTTTTTACATATCCTCTCGGTCAGCCCGGCACACACTTCCGGTAAGTGAGCAGCGCGGTTGCCCTCTTCATCGTGTAGCTGCCCGTCTATCAGAATCTTGTAGCCCTTGTTAAATGCCGGCATTCCGTTAAGCAAGCCGTCGGGCCCCGCTTCATATGGCTTGTAATTTTCTTTTAACGGCGGCTCTTTTCTTTCCACTGGTTTCAGACCGGTGGGTATTTTTACCCTTTCCCTGGTATGACCCACTATTTCATCCGAAAGAATATATACCGGCACACGGTATTTTTCCGCCAGAGCAAAGGCCTTGTATGACAAATCAAATGCTTCCTGGCATGAAGAGGGCATTAAGGCTATGATTTCATAGTCGCCGTGGGAGCCGTATTTAGCCTGGTATATGTCTTGCTGCCCCGGTGCGGTCGGCATCCCGGTTGACGGTCCACCGCGCATAACATTGATTATTACAATAGGCGCCTCAACAACAGCGGCGTAGCCGACACCCTCCTGTTTCAAGCTGATTCCGGGGCCCGAGGAAGCGGTACACGCCTTCATGCCTCCAAAGGAAGCACCTATGGTTGCGCATATACTGGCTATTTCATCCTCCATTTGAAGGAATACACCATTTACCTGCGGCATCCGCTGGGCCATTGCTTCCGCTATCTCGGACGCAGGGGTGATCGGATACCCGGCAAAAAATCTGCATCCTGCAGCTATGGCTGCCTCCACTATGGCCTCGTTTCCTTGCATAATTTTGATGTTGTGTTCCACCTGTTCCATACATAACCTCCTTGTGTTGTCTTCTATTTTGAATTTACAAGCTACCCTATTGAACACACCAAATCTGCCTCTTTTGGGCATCAAAAGTTGTAGGTAGCAGATTTGTATGGTATGAGGTATGACCACAAAAGGGAAAAATATGCTCATTCTGCATATCTTCTTATAATCCTGTCATTACCACCTATATTTTTGGTTAAAACCGCTCCGGCCATTTTAACATATTCTATTTTTTGCGGCAGCTCTTTCTGGGCAAAACGATTCTCCGGACCATTAATTCCAATGGTCGCCACCACTCTTCCGTTGCAGTCGAAGACAGGAGAAGCAATGGCTACCGTTCCGGAAGTGACCTCGCCATAACTAATCGCATATCCACTTTCCCTGATGCTGCACAACTCCTCCATAACCACAGAGAATTTCCATGGAATGCCTTTTTTTATGTAAATCTTTTCAATCTTTTGACATATATTATTAACCTCATCCGGAGGCAGAAAAGCCAAGATGGCCTTTTTTAACGCCCCCTGAGTCAAAGGCGTCCTCATGCCGACGGGTTCAACCACTTTAAGTTGATGAACGGTCTCTATTTTATCAATCAAAACCCCGTCACAACCGTCCTGAATAGTGATATGCGCCGTTTCCTGGGCTTGTTCCGCCAGGTCCTTCAAGACAGGCCTGGCTAATTCTAGAATCGACAGGTTTTCCCTGGCGGCAAACCCTAATTCGATCAATAAAAACCCTAATCTAAATTTTTTTGTTACATCATTCTGTATTACCATATCCTGCTTTTTTAATTCAAGAAGGATCCTATGTACCGTACCCACGGGCAACCCGGAGCGGCGGGCCAATTCAGATGCTCCCCATTCTTTAGTGTTTTCTTTAGGAATAAGCAATTTTAGAATCTTAATAACCTTATCAAGAACATTTGACATTGACCTCAAACCCCGCCATCAGGCTTCTCATTATTCGAGAAGCCTTCTCATATTTTACTTTAACAGACAGTAACTGCCCTGTCAATTTTTTTCTTTACCTTTCCTAAACCGTACGTTTCCCGGAAAAGCACCAGATCAATGCCATGGTATTTTGAGGCTATCCCGGGGTAGTTTTTGGCAGGCCTGACATTGGCAAAGAGGCCCAGTTCCTTGCGCAGGGCGACACTGATGCTGGGATATGACCTGACCGCCCCGGCTTCATATCTGGGATTGCCTTCCCAAGTTACTTTTACCGCGTAACTCCCGCCGAAGGGAGTGGTTGTGGGCCCCTTCAAGGCCACCTTATTTTGGGCCATGGAAGAAAGTACGTGATAATATATGTTTTTGTTGATTAAACCCTTTGCGATTTGGTTTTCCCGTGCCTTAACAACAACCGGCTATTGACCTCAAGGATGACCTTGGGACCAACAATAAAAACCGCAAAAAGCCGGACAAACTGAATGGTTGTTACCATGGTCACGTCATACCCCAGGGAAAAGGCGATAGTCGCCATTTCCGAAGCTCCTCCGGGGACGATGGACAGCAAGCTGATAATCATGTTCTCAGAGGTAATATGGGAAAAAGCCACTCCCAGCACCAAGGCTGAAAAAACTGTTAATAGAATGGAAAAGGCGATAGTATATTTCAATCTGTTAATTTTTCTCAGGCTTACCTGGTTAAACCTGGATCCGATGGCGATGCCCAGAACCAACTGTCCCACTGCGTTGAAGAGCAAAGGGGCCTTGGGCATGTGCAATACAAATGTATTGAGCAGGATCCCCACAATGAGCGAAATAAACAGGGCAGAAGCGGGAATCCTCACCCGCTTGGAGATGGTGAAGCATATTGCTGAAATCAATAACAACCCCAGTACCGCCTCAATATTTGTCCCCCCGGCCAGGCTCCGCTGCGATACGTTAAAGACCTGGCGGGCCCCGTCCCGCACCATGTCCAGCCAGGGGATAAAAAAGGACATAAACGATATAATAAAGACTATTCTAAAAGAATGGTATACTGCTACGATCTGTGCGTCCACCTTAAACTCGTCGGCCAGTCCAATCATTTCGGAGGCGCCGCCGGGTGCGCAGCAGAACAGGGCTGTCAGGGGATCCAGGCCGGACATTTTATAAAGCAGGTACCCGGCCAAAAGTCCCAACAGCAGGATAGTCAGCAAATAACCGGCCAAAGGCAGTATCAAATGGCCTATTTCCCGGTAAATGCCCGGGGAAAAAGCCATCCCTATGTTTAAACCGATAATGGACTGGGCAAACATGGTGGTTGTCCTGGGCACAACATGGGGTTCTGCTCTTAATACCTGGAACAACAGCACTGCGATCATCGATCCCAGCAAAAAAGGGATCGGTGTGTGCAGCAGGTAAAAGGCCACTCCGCCGCAAACAGCAATGATTCCAAGTAAAAGCAGTTGTTTAATGTTCAGCATGACACATTCCTTCTTTTACGTTGCTGTAATTTGCTTTCACCCGTTCCTTAATTATAAATGAGAAGAGTTAAATTATATTTGGAGGCTTTAATCTGGAGATGGCGGCAGATCCAGGGTGAATCTGCCCAGTACCCCCTCGCGAAATTCTTTCAGAAGAAGCACCGCAGCCTTGTATGTATCAACCCTGCCGCCCTGCTGGATCAACCCCCTGCTTTGACCTATCAGACCCAGTGTCCCTTCGGCATCAAGGTGGTGGGGCAGCTCAATCCTGTAGCGGGCCTTCAGCTTTTCCGGGTAAACCTCCGCCAGCCAAAGCCCGAGCCGCCCCGCTACAGCTTCCAGGTCGAAGACCTGCTCCCTGATGGCCCCGGTAACGGCCAGCCGGAAGCCCACCTCGGGGTCATCGAATTTGGGCCATAGTATCCCGGGTGTGTCCATGAGGTCAATCTGCCCCCCCACCCTGATCCACTGCTGGCCCCTGGTAACCCCCGGCTTGTTTCCCGTCCTGGCCGCCTTTTTCCCCACCAGGCGGTTGATCAGAAAGGATTTTCCCGCATTGGGAATACCCACAATCATGCAGCGGGGAGGCCTGGGCAAGCGGCCCGAGGATCCCAGAGAGATGGTCTTGTTTCCGGCCATCTGTTTTACCCTGGCCGTTATACCGCCCACCCCAATCCCCCGCAGGGAATCTACCGAAAGGGCATCCATTCCACGCCCCTTGAAATACTCCTCCCAGCGCACCGTAAGGTGCGGGTCCGCCAGATCGGATTTGTTAAGCACCACCAGCAGCGGCTTGTTGCCCACCGTTTTTTCCAGCATGGGATTACGGCTGCTGGACGGTATCCGGGCATCCACCACTTCAATAACTGCGTCAACCAGTTTCAGGTTTTCCTGCAAAAGTCTCCTGGCCTTGGCCATATGTCCGGGAAACCACTGTATATCTGTTGGCAACGATAAAACCCCCGCCCCTTAAGGCATAATAAAGGGGAACCTTGCAGTTCCCCCATCATGATTTCTGCTGTTTTTAACAGGAGGCTGTGCCCTTCATTAATACCCGCCTGAAGTCCGATCTATTCATTGGAAATTATCTGCACCCTGTCCAGCGGCCAGTATATCAACACGGCCTTGCCAATGATCAAATCTTTGGGTAAAGTTCCCCAAACACGGCTGTCATCACTGTTGTTCCTGTTGTCTCCCAGCATCAGATAACTGTTTTCCGGCACTTTGACAGGTCCGAAATCGTGGAATCTTAAGCCTTCGGGCAGGTAGTTTTCGTTAACTATACTGCCATCAATATATAGCTGGCTGTTCCTTATTTCCACTCTTTCACCGGGCTTGCCTATCAGCCTTTTGACAAAATCCCGTTTAGGATCCACGGGGTATCTGAAAACCACTATGTCACCACGCTGGGGCTCCCAGAATCTGTAGTTTACTTTATTGACAATGATGTGGTCCTGGACCATTAGGTTTGGCTCCATCGAACCCGTGGGTATAAAAAAGGGCTGTAGTATATAGGTTCTGATCAACAGCGCCAGAACAACCGCAATTATTATTGACTCCAGAATTTCCCTCAGCACGGACTTTTCCCGCCGTTCCTTTACCTCGCCAAGGGTTCCTTCACCTTCAGACATGACGGTAATCCTCCATAAGGGCAACTCCAAAGGCTAAAAGGAGACTGCTCAACAGTCCCCTGAAAGATTCTCTATCGTCTTACCTTTTCTTTAATCCGGGCAGCCTTGCCCCGCAGCTTGCGGAGATAATACAGCCTGGCCCGGCGTACCTGACCGCGCCTTGTAATCTCGATCTTTTCAATTTTGGGAGTGTTTATCGGGAAGGTTCTTTCCACTCCTACACCATAGGAAACCCTGCGAACGGTAAAGGTTTCACCCAGCCCGCCGCCCCTGCGCCTGATCACAACTCCCTCAAACACTTGTATTCTTTCCCGAGTTCCTTCAATAACCTTTACGTGTACCTTTACAGTATCCCCGGGCCTGAAATCGGGAATATCGTTTCTCAGCTGTTCTTGTTCCAGCGATTGAATAAGACTCATTTTAAATATGTACCTCCCTTCCCGCCCAGACGTTCATACCCCGGCAAATTCCGGAAATAGCGGACCGCCCTTAATTCAACAAGAAAAATTATACCATAAACGCTATGGCCATGCAATACGAAGAGAATACAGAACCCAGAATTCAGGAGTCAGAATTCAGTAAGATGGAGGCATTCCTTTTAGCAGTTTGGATGCCAGCATTCTACCCAATGTGCATCCCCAAGGATTTTTATTCTGGATTCTGGATTCTGGATTCTGGATTCCCTTCCTTTCTCCGCTTCTGCTTTTTCCCAATCTCTTCCGGCAGTCCCAGCTTTTCCAGATCAATAACGGCCTGCTTAAGTATCACCCTGTCCTCATCGGCGAGAGGAGCCCCGGCCAGAAGTTCCGGGCGGCTGGCCAGGGTTTGCAGCAGCGACTGCCTTCTTCTCCAAAGGCGTATCTGTTCATGGTGCCCGTTAAGCAACACCTCGGGCACCTCCATTCCCCTGTAAACCCTGGGCCTGGTGTAATGGGGATACTCCAGCAGCCCGTCAGAGAAGGAGTCCTCCTCGGCCGAGGCCGCTTCCCCCAGCACCCCGGGAATCAAACGGGCCACCGCATCCACCAGAACCATGGCCGGAAGCTCACCGCCGGTAAGCACATAGTCGCCTATGGACACCTCGTCGGTGACCAGACGGTCCCTGACCCTCTGATCAACCCCTTCGTAATGCCCGCAAAGAATTACCAGATGGCTTTCTGAAGAAAAGTCTCTTACCATCCCCTGATGGAGCGGAACCCCGGCCGGACTCATATAAACAAACCGGCCAATGCCCCCCCGCCTGTCTCTCAGCCGGTCCGCCGCCTCAAATATAGCATCGGCGCCCATTACCATACCCGCTCCTCCCCCGTACGGGGTATCATCTACGGTATGGTGTTTGTTTCGTGAAAAATCCCGTATATTGATCAAATCTACAGACAGCAGGCGTTTTTCCCTGGCCTTTTTGATTATGCTGGTGTCAAAGGGACCGCTAAACATTTCAGGGAAAAGCGTAAAAACGTCTATTTGCACGAAATCCCCCCACAGCTCGAGATTCGATGTTCGAGGTTCGAAGTTCGAATTAAACATAAAAAAACTTAAATCTCTTCCGGAAGCTCAACTACCATTCTACCGGCTTTGATATCGATTTCCCTGACAACTTCTTTCAGAGCCGGCACCAGCAACGGGGCTGGCTTGCCTGTATTTATAACGTATACATCGTTTGCCCCGGTCTGGATAATATCTTCCACAACACCCAAATGGTCGCCCCCGGGGGTGTACGCCGTGATCCCCACAATATCAAATATATAATAGCTGCCATCCGGAAGGGGGGTTAATTCCTCCCGCTTTATTTTGATCAGGGCACCTTTGAGGGCCTCGGCCCCGGTCATATCCGGAATCTCTTTCAATTCCAGAAGTACGTTCCGTTTGTGGTGGGAGGCCTCCAATAAAGTGTATTTCTTTTCTTTTCCATCCAGCAGAAGGGTTATGCTGTCCATCCCAAGAAAGCGGTCTGGAAAATCGGTGAGCGGCAGCACCTTCAGCAGCCCTTTATTTCCATGGGTACCCACTATTTTGCCGATGGTAATATCACAGTCTGTTTTTTGCATACCTTTAGGAAGATCCTCCCCGCCTGATTTCAACAACCTGATTGTCCTCCACCACCAGCTCCACCGACATTACGGCATCCCAGCGGTCCCCCGTCTTTATGTCCACCAGGCTCTCCACCCGCCCGTGAACAATTTCCTGCCCATCCTCCAGGCGGCTTATTTCTTTCAGCCTGTCGGTGAGAAGCCTGCGCGACTCCAACACCTTTTGCCTTTCTGCCTCTATCTTCTGCATATCCCCGGAAATCCCCCGGGGATTCTTTTTTTCCAGTTCAGTTATTCTTTTTTGCTGGAAGTCCAGGCGGCTTATCTGAATGTCCAACCTGGCCAAGGCTTCCCTCAGCTCAACAGCCGCAGCCCCCCTGTAGCCCTCGGTTACCCGCACCTTTACAATTACCGGCCGGGTTATGGTAATGGATTGGATAATGGGAAGCACCCTCTTTCACGACCGCCTGCAGGCGGCTAGCTGTCAGCTGTCAGCATTCAGCTATTGATATATATTAATTCCTGTAATAAAAACCGGAGGGGGCAAAAACCCCCTCCGCTGGGATTCCTGCTTATCGCCTTAACCCCTTCAAAAACACCAATTATATAATGTCTACAATTACCTTTTTCTTATACCGGGTGGCAGAAGCCTTAACCACGGTACGAAGCGCCCTGGCAATGCGGCCTTGTTTTCCAATAACCTTTCCCATATCCTCCGGGGCCACTCTTAATTCAATTACACAAGCTTTCTCTTTTTCAATCATATTGACACTGACCCTGTCCGGATTATCCACCAGGGCCTTGGCCAAAATCTCCACGAGTTCCTTCATGAGATAGGACCTCCTCAAGGGTCTGTCAGTTGAACATTTTTTCCGGTAAAAAAACCTGGGCCAATCTGTTACTGGTTCTCTCCGGTAGGTTTGGCCAGCAGACCGGCCTTTTTGAACAAGGCACGGGCTGTATCGGTGAGCTGTGCTCCTTTTTTCAGCCAATCAGAGGCCTTTTCCGGGTCTATCTTTACTTCCGCAGGATTTTTCAGCGGGTCATAGTAGCCCAGTTCCTCTATAAACCGGCCATCCCGCGGTGAACGGGAATCAGCCACCACAATACGATAGAAGGGTTTCTTTTTTGCACCCATTCTTTTAAGTCTGATTTTAACTGCCAACTTTATTGTCACCTCCTTATAAAAGCTGTAAGCTTTTTGTTATAGGTTATAGCTTATAGCTTATAGCTATTAAAACATGCCCTTTTTGCCGAAGGGAAGAAAAGACTTTTTCCCCTTTCCGCCCTTTTTAATGTTTTTCTCCATATCGCTGAATTGTCTCATCATTTTCCTTGTCTGCTCAAACTGTTTTATCAGGCGGTTTACCTCCTGTATGCTGGTACCGCTTCCCATGGCCACACGCTTTCGCCTGCTGCCGTTTATTTCATGGGGGTGGCTTCGTTCCCAGGGTGTCATGGATTTTACTATGGCCTCCACCATCACCAAATCTTTATCGTCTACCTCGCCAATCTCTTTTAATTTCTTCATATTGCCCAGGCCCGGAAGCATACTCAATATTTGGTTCAGGGGGCCCAGTTTCTTGACCTCCTGAATTTGTTCAAGAAAATCCTCCAGGGTGAAGTCCATGCTCCTTATTTTCTTGTTCAGCTTCTCCACCTGGGTGGCGTCAAAATTGGCCTGGGCCTTTTCGATGAGAGAAAGCACATCGCCCATTCCAAGTATCCTGTCGGACATCCTGTCCGGATGGAAGGGTTCCAGGGCATCCAGCTTTTCACCGGTTCCGGCCAGTTTTACCGGACAGCCGGTGACCGCCTTCACCGAAAGGGCCGCCCCACCCCTGGTGTCACCATCCAGCTTGGTCAGAACCACACCATCCAGCCCCAGCCTGCTGTTAAAGGACTGAGCCACCTCCACCGCCACCTGGCCGGTCATGGCGTCAACCACCAGCAGTATTTCATGGGGGTGAACCGTTTTCTTAATGGATTCCAGCTCGGTCATCAGCTCGTCATCAACGTGCAGGCGTCCCGCCGTATCAATGATGATGACATCCCTGTCGTTGGAGGCGGCGTATTCCCTGGCGGCCCTGGCTATGTCCACCGGATCGCTGCGGTCCCCCATGGTGAATACCGGAATGTCCAACTGACCTCCCAGCACCTGAAGCTGCTTTATAGCAGCCGGGCGGTATACGTCCGCCGCCACCAGCACCGGCCTGCGGCCCTGCCGCTTCAGCATGCCGGCCAGTTTTCCCGAGGTTGTGGTCTTCCCGGCCCCGTGCAGCCCCACCATCATAATAATGGTGGGTGGCTTTGAGGCTATATTTATTTTGCTCTGGGTTCCGCCCATAAGGGCGGCAAGCTCATCGTGAACAATTTTTATAACCTGCTGGCCCGGTGTAAGACTGTCCAGAACATCCTGTCCCACAGCCCTCTCCTTAACCTTGGCCTGGAAGTCTTTGACCACCTTGAAATTTACATCGGCATCAAGCAGCGCCCGCCTGACTTCTTTCAGTGCCTCGTCAACATCGGCCTCGGTGAGTCGGCCTTTTCCCTTCAGTTTACGGAAAGTCTCCTGGAGCCTTTCCGCCAGTCCGGAAAATACCACGGCGCCACCTCCTAACTTTCTTGCGCTTGAATAAGTTCCGATAAAATCTCTCTTGCTTTCTGAATGTCCGAGTCACTACCGCTTTTTAAAAGTGAAAGCGCCCTGCGTAAACAGTCCTTCGCCTCCAGGGATTTGGCCAAAAGCCCCAGCTTATCTTCAAATAAGCACAGGGACTGCTCGGATCGTTTGAGGGTATCATAAACGGACTGCCTGCTGACTCCATACTGCTCGGAAATCTCCCCCAGGGAAAGATCGTGGCAGTAGTACAGCTCAACGAATTTCTTTTGCCTTTCGGTAAGCATCTGCCCGTAAAAATCATAGAGCAGATTAATTCTTATCAGCTTTTCCATGAAAGGCTACCCCCGATTATCCGCCAAGGCAAAACACTTGACACTCTGATTCTAATTAAATAAGGTTCCCCTGTCAAGTTAAATCCATTGACACAATTAAGTTATTTCACCACTATATTTATTAATTTCCCCGGAACCGGGATGACCTTGACCACATTCCGGCCCTCCAGCAATTGCCGCACCCTGGGCTGGGAAAGCACCAGTTCACTCATCCTGTCGGGGGTGATATCGACCGGAACCAATATCCTGTCCTTTATTTTTCCGTTTATCTGGATAACAATGGTTACCTCTTCCTCGGCCACGGCATCCGGCCTGTAAGCGGGCCATGGCTGCAGGTGAATGCTCTGGCTATGACCCGTTCCGTGCCAAAGCTCCTCGGCCATATGAGGAGCAAAGGGAGCCAGCAGAACCAGCAGTGTTTCCGCCGCCTCCTTGAGAACTGACGGTTCCCGGTCGGTTTCGGGAACCTCCCGGTACTGATTGAGGCCGTTAACCATCTCCATGATGGCGCTTACAGCGGTATTGAAGTTGAACCTGTTGCCCACATCTTCGGTTACTCTTTTAATGGTAACGTGGGTCAGGCGGTGCATCTCCCGGTCAACCCCCACCAGTTTATCTGTGTCAGGCTGACCGCCGCTCAGTTTTCCGGCCATGGGGGCCACCAGCCTCCACACCCTGTTCAGGAACCTGTAACAGCCCTCCACCCCCTGGTCGCTCCATTCCAGATCCCTCTCCGGCGGGGCGGCAAAAAGTATGAAAAGCCGGGCGGTGTCCGCCCCGTATGCGCTCACAATATCTTCGGGGCTGACCACGTTGCCCTTTGACTTGGACATCTTGGCCCCGTCCTTTAGCACCATTCCCTGGGTCAGAAGATTGGTGAAGGGCTCAGTATTGGGCACCAGGTTTATATCGTTCAGAAACTTTGTAAAGAACCTGGAGTAAAGCAGATGCAGTATGGCATGCTCAACTCCGCCTATATACTGGTCCACGGGCTGCCAGTAGTTGATTTCGCTCTCGCCCCACACCCTTTCGGTGTTGCGGGGGCTGGTGTACCTGAAATAATAAAAGGAAGAACACATAAAGGTATCCATGGTGTCGGTTTCCCTCCGCCCGGGCCCGCCGCAACCGGGGCAGACAGCATTAACAAATTCCGGGCTGTCGGCCAGGGGCGATCGTCCGGTGGGCTTGAACTCCACGCTCATGGGCAGTTCCACCGGGAGGTCGGCATCAGGCACCGGAACGATACCGCATTTTTCACAGTAGATGATGGGAATGGGAGCGCCCCAGTAGCGCTGACGGGAAATGAGCCAGTCTCTGAGCCGGAAGTTTATCACTCCTTTGCCGGCGCCCTTTTCTTCGCAGTACCTGATTACCGCTTTTATACCCTCTTTGTTGGGAAGCCCGTTAAAGGGACCGGAATTAACCATTGACCCTTCCCCGGTGTAGGCCTCGGTCATTTTTTCCGGTTTCAGGTCAGGCCCTTCGGGCTGGATGACCACCTTTATGGAAAGGTCATACTTGCGAGCAAACTCGAAATCCCTCTGGTCGTGGGCCGGAACCCCCATTACACAGCCGGTGCCGTATTCCAGAAGGACGTAGTTGGCCACCAGAATGGGAACTCTTTCCCCGTTCAGAGGGTTTATGCAATGGGCCCCGGTATAAAGTCCTATTTTTTCGGCCTCTGTGGAGGTCCGATCAATTTCACTGAGATTCCTGACATTTTTAACGAATTCCCTTATCTCAACAGCCTGGGGCCTGTCCTGGATGAGCTTTTCCACCAGAGGGTGCTCAGGGGCCAGAACCATGTAGGTTACCCCGAAAACCGTATCCGGCCTGGTGGTGAACACCGTGATGGCATCCCCGCCCTCCACCGGGAAAACTATTTCTGCGCCCTCGCTGCGTCCTATCCAGTTTTCCTGCATTATCTTTACCTTTTCAGGCCAGCCCTTCAGTAGACTCAAATCTTCCAGAAGCCTGTCGGCGTATTTGGTAATGCTGAAAAACCACTGGTCCAGCTCTCTTTTTTCGACGCCGGTCTTACAGCGCTCGCAGGTTCCTTCCTTTACCTGCTCGTTGGCCAGAACGGTGGCGCAGGAGGGACACCAGTTAACGGCCGCTTTTTTCTTATAAGCCAGGCCGTGTTTGTATAGCTGGAGAAAAAGCCACTGGGTCCAGCGATAGTACCCGGGATGGCAGGTGGCAATTTCCCGGCTCCAGTCATAACTTATACCCAGTTGCTTCAACTGGGCCCTCATGGTATTTATATTTTCATAGGTCCACACCGCCGGGTGCATGTTGCCGTGCTTGATGGCCGCATTTTCGGCCGGAAGGCCGAAGGCGTCCCAGCCCATGGGATGCAGCACATTATATCCTTTCATGGTTAAATACCGGGCCAGCACGTCCCCTATGGAGTAATTCCTTACGTGGCCCATGTGGAGCTTGCCGGAGGGGTAGGGAAACATTTCCAGGCAGTAGTATTTGGGCTTTCGGCTGTCTTCAGCAACACGGTAAATATCCTCTTCGGCCCACCTCTTCTGCCATTTTTCTTCAATTTCTCCAAAATAGTACCGGTCCTTCAACACTGCCATAACTGCATCTCCTCCTACTGACGGGGCGTCCAGCCACCCATTTTACCAAGTAAATCAAACTCTGCCAACACAAAAACCCGCCCCATAAAGGGACGGGTTTTATTTGCCCGCGTTACCACCCTGATTGGTAAAGACTATAATGGTGGAGCTGGCGGGAATCGAACCCGCGGCCTCTTCCATGCCAAGGAAGCGCGCTCCCTCTGCGCCACAGCCCCATGCGCTTTACCCTCTCAATGCGGATAACGGCCGCCACCGTACCGGATTACTAATCTTTCCAAGCTTTCTATGCTGGCAACGCTCTTCTTTACTTTCTCCCGGTAAACTCCGGGGCGAGTTCAGCAACACTGCCCTGCCGCCTTACACCTTCCGGCGGCTCTCTGCCAGGCCAGGACCGCTTACTTGTCCCCTTCAAAGTCTTTTCTATAAGATTGACGAATTTCATTATACGATATGGGCCATCATGTGTCAACTTTAAATAGTTTTATTTCCACAGTTATTATTTACATACTGGCGGATATCCTCACCACGGGGGCATCCCCCCACAGGCGCTCCAGGTTGTAGAACCTGCGTTCCTCCTCCTGAAAAAGGTGAATTACCACATCTCCATAGTCCAGCAGTATCCACCGGCCTTCCCTGACTCCCTCTTTCCGGGGTACAAGACCCTCAAACTGCTCCTTGACCTTATCCACTATTTCTCCGGCAATTGCCTGGACATTAACTGACGAGCGGCCACTGCATATAACGAAAAAATCGGCTATGGACGATATATTGCTGATATCCAAAACTTTGAAGTCATAGGCCTTTTTATCTCCGGCAGCCCGTACTGCCAGGTCGGCCAGTTCCCGTGGTTCAACCGTCAATCAGTACTCCTCCTTGTTATTAAGTGGTACTAAATATTATATTCTACTTCCCAGCCAAAGTTCCTTCTAAACCCCCGCTGAAGCAAGGGGGGACACCCCCCTTGAAACCCCTGGTTCAGGATATTTATCAACATAATTCCTCTGGAGTATAATTTCCTTAATCTTAAAAAAAGAAAACCTCCGTCAGGAGGTTCCACCTTTTGAAGGTCTAACTGGGGCGTTCTTCCCTGGCCTTGGCTTCATTAACGGTTAGTACCCGCCCTTCCATTTCTGTACCGTTCAGTGCAGCTATAATCTGTTCGGCGTCCTGATCCGCCACCTCTACAAAACCAAACCCCCGGGACCGGCCCGTCTCACGGTCGGTAATTATCCGGCTGCTAATCACCTCTCCATATTGGGAAAAAAATTTTTCCAAATCCTCAGCCTTTGTGGCCCAGGGTAAGTTACCTACGTACAGGGTCCTCACCACTTAATTCACCTCTTTCAATGGATGCTCATGCTTAATGTAAATGTATTATTTGCAAAACAAAAAGGACTGATACAGCAATCGGAGATTAAAGATTTTTCCATTTTAACTTTGTTTCATTTATATGTAAAGCTCATTGCTATATATATAACTCTCCACCTCCTCGGGCAGTAAATATTTGATGGGCATTCCCTTTCCCACTCTCTCCCTTATGTCGGTGGAGGATATGGCCAGGGCGGGAACCTCCATGACCGATATTTTATCAATACATTGGGAAGGAAGATCCCTTAGTATTCCCGAAAGGTTCTCCAGGCGGTATCCTGGCCTGGTGGCGGCAATAAAATGACAGATTTCCAGGAGTTCCTGCACCCGATGCCAGGTAAGTATCTCCAAAACGGCATCGGCCCCGGTAATAAAATGCACCGTGGCGTCTGGCCGGGATCGGCGGAACTGGTTTACCGTATCTATGGTGTAGGAGGGGCCCATGCGCATTATTTCAATGTCCGAAACCTCAAAATTACTGTTACTGCCAGTGGCCAAAACGGTCATATTAAGCCGGTCAGAGGGATGGCTGATACTGCTGTTCCCCTTGTGGGGCGGCCTGGCGGCAGGCACAAAAACCACGGAGTCCAGTCCGAAATGATGGCGGGCGCCCTCAGCGGCCACCAGGTGGCCGTAGTGAATAGGATCAAATGTGCCGCCCATAATTCCCAGTTTGCGCTTTTTATTGCCTTCATTACCCATAATCCAAAACCTCAGGTTAATTCTATAAGCAGACCGGACAAAAAGCAATACAGCTTATACACATAATAAAGCGGACAGGTTATTTGATTATTCCCCCGGATATGTTAGACTTTAATGATGTCGGCAAGAAGATCTAACCCCACTCGGGATGGATTCAAGAATTTTCTTTATTGAAGGAAAAGTATATTTGCGTATCGAAGTAACTCTAAAACACAATAACCCCGTTACATAATTGCGAATTATTATAAATGGGTTGCTATTAAGGAGGAGTGCCAATGTATAATATAGCCGTTCATAAAGCGGAAACCCTGAAAAAAAGACCTCTGGACAGTGAGCTGACCTTCGGGACCATATTCACCGACCACATGTTCACCATGGACTATGTCGCCCCCGAGGGCTGGAAAAATCCTCGCATTGAGCCGTACCAACCGCTGGTTATGGACCCTTCCACCATGGTCCTTCATTACGGACAAGCCATTTTTGAGGGTATAAAGGCCTACAGGAGAAGTAACGGCAAGGTGGGCATTTTTCGTCCCAGGTCTTACATATCAAGGCTTAACCGATCGGCGGAAAGACTTTGCATACCCAGTGTCGACGAGGAATTATTCTTTGAGGCCCTGACCAAACTGGTTGATCTGGAAAGCGACTGGGTACCGAAGTCAAAGGAAACATCCCTTTACATCAGGCCCTTTATCATAGCCACCGACCCGTACCTGGGAGTCAGGCCCTCAAACACATACAAGTTTATGATTATACTTTCCCCGGTGGGGGCCTATTACCCGGAAGGCTTCAAGCCCGTCAGGATATTCGTTACCGACAGGTACGTGCGGGCCGTTAAAGGGGGACTGGGCTCCGTAAAGACCCCGGCCAATTACGCCGCCAGCCTGATGGCCGCCGAAGAGGCGAAAAAGGCGGGATATACCCAGGTTCTCTGGTTGGATGGGTGCCAGTTCAAGTATATTGAAGAAGTGGGCACCATGAATATATTCTTTGTAATAAACGATGAGGTGATTACCCCTCCCCTGGAAGGCAGCATACTGGGCGGCATGACCCGGGACTCGGTGCTATATGCCGCCAGGAACTGGGGCCTCCGGGTAAAGGAACAGCCCATTACCATTGACGAGGTTTACGAAGCTTACCGGAAGGGCGCCCTGCAGGAGATATTCGGCACCGGAACGGCCGCCGTTATCTCCCCGGTCAGTGAATTGAGGTGGAACGATAAAGTAATTATCCCCGGTGACGGAAACGTGGGCAAGGTGTCCCAGAAGCTTTACGATTATATATCCGGTGTACAGTACGGCCTGCTGCCGGACGATTTCAGCTGGGTGACCGAGCTGTAAAGAGCGTATACATAGCTCCCATCTTTTCCTTCGCCAATTGAGAGGAGCTTTCCGGATTACTCTGGAAAGCTCCTTTTTATAATTACTTTTTAATCAAAAATATCCTCAAACACATCGAAAAAGGACTTCTTTTTGTGATGTTTTTTGTGCTTGTGTTCATCGTGTTTATATTGTTGGCGGGCTTCATCCGGGTGTTTTTCCCCCTGGCCGTACATCTCATCATAATCCCGGCGAGCCTCCCGCCCGGCCGAAAGCATCTTTTCCATCTCGCCCCGGTCCAGCCAGACACCCCGGCAGCGGGGGCACACATCAATCAATACTCCCTGTTTAGTAACCTCTTGCATTTCAACTTCCCTGCAGATAGGGCAATACATTTTAACAACCATCTCCTGTTATAGTTTTATAATACCGGCTCTTTCCTTGAAATTATTCCCTGTCTGAACCCATTTCCCTTCCGTCTTTAATTAACCTCTACAATTTAAAGTATACAGACATTGCCGGTAACACTCCCCAAAGCCGGGATTAATTTCTTCGTAAATCATACGCATCTTTTCGTCCCTTTCCTCTATGAACCACTGCCTCAACTCGTCGTCAATGATATAAATGTCTTTCCTTACTATTTTTTATCATCCCAATCTTCTTCACTTATATTACCCGGCTTCATTATCCATATTAATACAGGCTTGCCGGCCAAACAATTTATTGTTATTCCTGTACTTCAGTGGTAAAATATTTCCAGGACATACCGTCGTAAAGGAGGACGTACCTTGAGTGAACAAATATTAAAGCAGATATTTGAAAAACTTGACGGCATGGAATCCGGCATAGCTGGCCTCAGATCCGATGTGGCCGGGCTGAAAACCGATGTGGCCGAACTTAAAACCGACGTGGCCGGGCTGAAAACTGACGTGGCTGTCCTTAAATCCGGCCAGCAGGAACATACCATGCTGTTAAAGGCACTGGAGCACCGGGTGGAAGAAAACACGGCCAGCCTGCACACCATGCAGGAAACCATGGATAACATGTCCGGCCGGCTTTCCCGTATCGAAAACAGGCAATTCAACGTTGAAAACAGGTTAGTTAACGTGGAAACCGGCCTGGGCCAGTTAACCGGCAAGGTTGCCTCCCTGGAAAACAGCATCGTTTACGTGGTGGACAAACTACAGGATCACGACATAGAAATCCATCGGCTGAAGAAGGCCAGGTAAAAACCTTCCAGAACGGCAGTCGGATATTAGGAATACTTTGGAAAATGCGTATTGTTTTATTGCCGTAAACGCAAAAGACCTTCCGGTCAGTTCACCGGAAGGTCTTTTGCGTTCCGCATATTCTATTGTTTCAAAAGCCTCACCAGGAATGTGGCGGCCTCTCCCCGGGTAACCGCCCTTTCCGGATTGAAATTGCCGCTTTCCTGATCAATAAGCCCCATGGCCAGGGCCGAGGCCGCATAGCCCCTGTATTCCACCGGGATGGAGCCGGCGTCGGCAATCTCAAGCTTGAAAATACGGGGAATCCCGGCCAGTTTGCCCCAACCTCCGGCGTTTATGCCCAGCCGTGACAGCTGCAGCCTGCTCAGGCTGCCCTCGGGATCGACAGTCATACCTCCGTCCAGCATACCCCTGGCCCTGGCTTTTTCAAAAACAGGCTTATACCAGGGGTCTTTTCCACTCTCGGTGATCGGCATGAAATCCTGCCGGCTGTATGCCTTAACCAGCATGGCCAGAACCTCGGCCCCGGTGGCAGGGTCATCGGGACGGAACAGGCCCCCGTTACCCAAAACTATTCCTTCTCCCGCCAGCAGGCGGATATCATCTTCAGCCGGGTGCCCCGATATGTCGGTGAAGTGTCCGTTATCCTTTTTGACCACGGGTTTCCCATGGTAATCGATTTCCTGACCGTTTATGGCGTCCAGCATCACCCCGATACCCTCCCTGGGCCTGTAGATAAGGTAGTAATCGGACTCCCTCCGGCCCTCCAGGCGCTGGTGGCCCCTGCCGTATTCCAGAACCAGGGGGTGGCCGGCCAGGAATTTTTCATTGGCCGAAACTGTATCAATCACTCCTTGAACCGAAGGAAATCCAGCCTCCAGCCAGGTTACCTGATAAGAGGTTACCTCCCCGGTGGTGGTGTCAACCCTTAACCTGAAGCCATTTTCCGGGTACACAACCCCGTTCACCATGCGGGCGTAAACTAGATTGTACGCACCGGGAACGTATTTGCCCGTTTTCACCCAGGGGCCCATTTCAGGTTCCCACTGCCTGAAGATCACCTGGCCAAATTTGCCCGGCTGCAGTTTTTTAATCAGATCTTCCGCCGTTTTTTGGGCCTGCTCGGCGCTGACCCTGACCTGGGGCTCTTTATAGATATCCTCCGGATTAAACCTCTGGTCCTTGCTGAAGGAAACCAGACCCCCGGATCGAGCGTCCAGCGAAACCCTGATCCATTTTTTCTTTTCAGAGTCGGCAAACTGTATGTTCCAAACCCTGCTGCCCGGAACCCCATAGTAGCGCTCCAAATTTCTGCCGCCCACGGTGTAGCCCTTGGGCACCTCCAGCTCTTTGGCGGCAATTTCCTGAGCCCTGTCCGCACTGATCAGATCTACGGTTTCTTTTACCGCCTTATTTTCGGCAGGGGTCAGAGAGCTCCCGGCCTCCATTTTGGCTTTATTCATGGATTGCTCACCACGTCCTCCATATCCCATTTCGTCAAAGTAGAAATCCAAAACTTTGCTGTCAACCACTTCACCGGTAAGGGCGTTTAAGAAAAAGCGGCCCGGGGGCTTCAGACGGTACACAGGCTTCAATTCCCCCGTAGTGTCGGCGTCTGGCTGGCCGGTCATATAATAGGTCAGTTCAAAGCCCGATCTTTCCAGAAATATTTTTTTAGCCTGATCAATGCTTATTTTGCCACCGGGGGAAGGGAGTTTTGCATCGTTGATCCAGTTGCAGCTATACCTGATCAGCTCTCCGGTTTCGGCGTTGATGCCGGCGTTTATTCCCTGTCCGGATACCGGAATCCCTCCGGAGGTCCTGCGGAAATAGAAATCATAAACAGTGGGATAATCCCGCTCTTTCAGCACCGACACAGGGGGCCATTCCTCCCTAGGCGCCAGGATGGTGCTGGAAAATTTATCCGGCTGCAGCCTGGCGGCCTCTTCCCGGGCAATTTTCAGGGACTGCTCCCGGCTGTATCGGGGCATCCCCTTGTAATGGGATGGAGTCACAGACTTGTAATAGTTTACATTTTCCACCTCTCCTGTGCTGGCGTTAATGTTAATATGCATGCTGGCCTCAGGGGTTTCGGAACTGTACCAGCGCAGGTTCCACTGTCCTTTTCCGTTGTACTCATTGTAATCGGAACTGAATTTTTCCAGTTGGGCCGGTACGGGCACCTTATCCCTGGCTATGTTTATGGCCTTCTCCAGAGACACCGCCACACTATCGGGAACAGAAGCCCCTTTCAGGTCCGCACCCGACGCCGCCCCTCCTTCTTTGATCGCCTGATCCTCTCCGGCCAGTGACGGCAGAGGCGATCCCGCCAGGACCGCCGCCAGAAGACAGGCGGCAAGCCCAACTCCGGCTGACTTTAACATGGTAAAACCTCCCGCATCGAATTCTCTCTGACATAAAAGACGAAGCCGCTGATAAAATGTTCCGCTGTCTGCAAATTATTTCAGGCATTTCCAGGGCCATTAAAAATTACTTGACAGCTTAATAAATACCGGATGCTATATTTATTTCCAGGCTGTATAATGAAACAGTGGCGGAAAATGACACCGGGGAGGTGTACAAGTTGTTCTGCAAGGACTGTTTTTATTTCAACGGTTGTCCAATGATGAGAAAAATTCTACTGCCCTTTTGCATGATCATTATTTTCTTTACCGGATGCTCCAAACAGGATAACGGCAGCGCATCCCAGCCAGTGGCGCACAGGGAACCCCGGAAGATCCGTATTGCCATGGTTGGTGATTTTCTTATACACTCTCCGGTATATGAAGCCGTACATGATCCCCGCACAGGCAGTTATAACTTTAAGGGTATTTTCAAAGAGACTGAAAAATATCTTTCCAGTCCGGATTTTACCGTGGCCAATCTGGAAACCCGTCTGGCCGGGGCGGAAAAAGGATACTGCGGATACCCCCTTTTCAACAGCCCGGAGGAATTGGCCCGGGACATGAAGGATTTGGGCATTGACCTGGTAGCCACGGCCAACAATCACAGCATGGACATGGGTAAGGACGGGGTGATCAATACCCTTGATGCCCTGGACAGGGCCGGACTCTACCATGTGGGTACGCACCGCACCGCCCCGGAGAAAGACAAAACGGCTATTTTTGATGTAGGGGGAGTACGGGTGGGGTTTATTAACTATGCCCAGGACACCAACGGAATAACCGTGCCTTCCGGACATGATTACCTGGTTAACCTTATTACAAGGGATTCAATGAAAAGAGATATTGAGAGGCTGAAAGAAAAAGGATCGGATCTGATTATAGCATACATACATTTTGGCACCGAGTACCAGAGGCAGCCCAATGAATTCCAGCGCACCCTGACCGGGGAACTGTTCCAGTTCGGGGCCGATGTGGTGGCGGGGTCCCACCCCCACGTTGTGCAGCCCATGGAATGGAGTATAATAACCAGAGCCGGAAAGGAAAAAAGAGTCCTGGCGGCCTACTCTCTGGGTAACTTTATTTCAAACCAGCAGTGGAGGTACTCTGACTGCGGAATAATACTGAACCTGGATATTATTAAAAACCCCGATGGAGGCGCCGCAGTGGACTCGGCCAGCTATGTGCCGGTGTGGGTGCACCGGTACACCAACGGCTTGTACAGATACCGGTTGCTGCCGGTAGAAAAGGCCATGGCCGACCATGAAAACAAAAGGGACCCTATGCTCACGGAATCTCATTACCGGCGTTTGACCGAAGCTTGGCGGGATACAACCCAACTGATGGAAGGATTCAACCCCCGGTAACAGCTATAAGCGGTAAGCTTTTTTTGCCACAGAGATCATAGAGAACACAGAGATTAAAAAACTATAATCTGCCAGTTCATATTTCTGTCAGCGGAACCGATGACTATAAATGCGGGCTGTAGCTATTCTAGCTCCTGGCTTCCGCCGTCTAAGCATCGGGGACATTCCTCTGACCCCCGGAGGCAGTCCCACTGGAGAGGTGTGTTCCCTTTCCTTAGACGGCACCGCCCGTCAGGGCGTTTTTTTATCGTTAAGGAAAGTATATGCCATATTAAAGTATTAAAGCGCTAAATCGTCAAAGCATTTTTATGTAGCCCAGAGTTTTTCTGGGGTCGCTCCGAGGTCACTCTGTGGCCGGTGGAGGGGTTTTAGTCCGATCTACTTATCCTCCGGCTGAACTGGCTCTAAGCTCGTCGCCTAACGGACTGCCGACCATTTTGGAGGTTGGAGGCCAGAGGTTAGAGGTTAGAAAACTTGTAGGAAACGACCTCGAAGCCATTCCCATCTTAATCCAATTTCCAACTTCCAACATCTAACCTCCAAATTAGCCGGTTCGGCAGTCCGTACGGCTCTGTCGCCAAGAGCCAGATAACAGCCTCCGGAACATCCGCCTAGACTAAAACCCCTCCCCCTCACTGCATGTCGCTTGAGGGTCGCTTTTTAGGTAGGCTGTCACTATTCTGGATTCTGGCTTCTGGCTTCTCAAGCGCCCTACAGGGCGTTTTTTTATTCATTCATACTGCCCGTACGATAGCCTGTGATATCCACGGCAACATACCTGTATCCCAGACGGGTAAGATTTTCTGCTATGGTATCTCTGTTTTCCCCCCGGCAGATCAGATCAATGTCCCGGGCCTGGACCTCCAGCCGGGCTATATCACCATGGTCCCTCACCCTGACTGTCCCCACACCCAGACCCCTTATCACAACCTCGGCCTTATATATCCGGTTTAGAATTTGAGGGGTTATAGCAACACCGTAGGGCACCCTGGAGCACAGGCAGGCATCGGAAGGTCTGTTCCAGTTTGGGATACCTATGGCCCTGGCGGCCTCCCGGACATCACCTTTGGACATCCCCACCTCCAAAAGGGGACTTAAAACTCCCGCCTCCCGGACTGCACGGAAACCAGGCCTGATATCTTTTAGATCGTCTCTGTTGCTCCCCTCCACAATACATTGGAGCTTATTTTTTTCCGCCACTTCAGCCAACAGGCCAAGCAGTCCCCTTTTACAGTAATAACACCTGTGGGGCGGATTGGCCACAAATGCCGGATCGTCCATCTCGGCGGATAGAACAACCTGCCAGGGGCTGCCCAGATGTTCAGCCGTCTTCCGGGCCACCTCCAGATCCTCCGGGGGATGGATCACTGAATCAGCAGTTACCGCCAGCACACTTTCCCTTCCCAGGGCGTCCAGGGCGGCCGCCAGGAGGAGGGAGCTATCCACACCCCCGGAGAAGGCAACCAGTGCACTTCCCATATTTTCCATGTACTTAACCAATATTCCATATTTTGTTCCAAATTCCATATTCATCACCTTTCCGTACTGTCTACAGGGACTTATGAATACAAACGCTATTTGGTGAATTTGCTCCTTGATAAAATTGTCCTTTTTTATTTTGATTCCTTCTTTTAACTATCCTGTCAAATGGTCACACTTGATGATTAGAATTCATAATATATTGTGAACCTGAGTATTTCTACAGTACATACACACTGAAAACCCGTGACAATAAAAACTTTAGAGGTTTTTCCTATCTATTTCTTAAGGAGGGAAATGAAAAGTGAGCGAATCAGCCCGTTTAGAGAAAAATTTCCATGCATACTCCAGAAACGGTTACAGGGAAATAATAACCAAGGCCGTGTGCGGAACGGCTAAAAAGTTTTTCCGCTACAGCCAGCAGTTTGCCACCGCTGACGAAGGGGTACCCACCCAGATACTGGGCACGTCAATTACCCAGATGCGCCTGAAGGAACCGGAAATAGAAGCCGAAGGCGATAAAATCGGGGTAAGGGTTAACGGTATTTTTGAGGCGCACCTGTGGTACGCTTACAACGGAGGCAAATCCACCGATCTGATCAGGCAGGCCATTCATTTTGAGGAAGTAATCCCGGTAAGTGAATACGATGGGCAAATACTCTCCATCACCAACGCCAAGGCCACTGTAATTAAGCCGCCCATTGCGCAGGAAACCGCCATCACCAAGGAAGGTAAGATTAAAATTGACTTTGAGCTGGGTGTCTATGTCGAGGTGATAGGTGAAACCAAGGTTCTGGTCAAAGTAGTTTCTCCTGATGAAGCATAAAACCGGTAAAAAAACGCCCTGACGGGCGTTGCCGTCTTGCAGACGGCGGAATCCAGAATTCAGAATCCAGGAGTCGTTAAAATAAGCCGCCGTTTACACACGTCAGGGTGGAAAACGGCGGCTTGTTGTTTATGCCTTTACCGATATCTTATGAACAATATTAGCCAGCAGGAACGAAATTTGAAAAATGCTTTTGATAAACGGGGAATACTACTGTCAGCACAAACTGAAAGGGTGATCCTTTGACTTCCAGGAAAAAAGAAAAAACAGAGGCCGATATAATGATGGAGAGGCTAAAGCTGGAGATTGCGGAGGAACTGGGACTGCTGGACAAAATCAACCGGGGTGGCTGGGGTGAATTAAACGGGGTGGAATCCGGAAGGGTAGGAGGCATCCTGTCCAGCCGACTGAAAAAAAGCTTAAAATAGCCGCCCTGCCGGTCGGCAAAAAGTCAGAAGACAGGAGTAAGAATCTTCCAGAAAACCTTAAAGCAACTACAAAGGAATAGTGAAAAGCCCCCGGTTTCAGTCTGGGGGCTTTTCACTTGAAATTTTACTGAGTTAGAATTATGGATAACTTTTTATAGGATTCTGGTGGTCTGGATTCTGGCTCCTAACCGTCCCCAGAGTTATTCTGCTCTTTTTACATTGACCTTACAACCCCGGAGCAACGGGGGCACAGTGTGGGATGTTCGCCATCACCGCCCACCCCGCTGTGGTAGTTCCAGCAGCGTTCGCACTTGGCCCCGGGAGCCCTGGCCACGGTTACCCCAAAGTCTGCCACATCGTCATCGGACACCGATTCTTTTGGGGCATTGCCCTGGCTGAGTTCAACCCCGGATACGATAAATATAGTGGCCAGTTCTTTTTCCATGGAGGCCAGCAATTCATAGGTTTCTCCCGAAGCATAGAGCTGGGCCGCCGCCTCCAGGGAATTACCTATGACCTTATCCTTCCGGGCGGTTTCCAGCGCCCTGGTAACCACAGCCCTGACGGCCAGAAGACGGTCCCATTTCTTCTCCAGATCGGGATCGTTATACTCCTCGTTTATCTCGGGCATATCGCAAAGCTGAATACTTTCCGGCATATCCCCCGTCTTGGGGACATAGCGCCAGATTTCCTCGCTGGTAAAGGTAAGAACTGGCGCCAGCAGCCGGACAAGAGAGTTGAGCACCTGGTACATTACGGCCTGGGCCGATCGTCTTTCCCGGGAATGGGGAAGCGCAGTGTACAGGCGGTCCTTAATTATATCCAGATAAAGGGCGCTCATGTCCACGGCACAGAAATTATGGACGGCATGATAAACCACGTGGAATTCATAATCCCTGTATGCGCTCAGAACCCGGGTCACGGTTTTCTGCAGCTTCAGAAGCGCCCAGCGGTCAATCTCCAGCAGTTCGCTGTACTGAACAGCGTTAACGGCAGGGTCGAAATCAAACAGGTTACTGACCAGGAAGCGGCAGGTATTTCTTATTTTACGGTACGACTCGGTCATCTGCTTCAGAATGCCGGGTGAAACGGCCAGGTCACTGCGATAATCGGCGCTGCTGACCCACAGCCTCAGTATGTCGGCGCCCATCTGGGCTATCACCTTCAGGGGGTCCACCACATTGCCCAAAGACTTACTCATTTTTCTGCCCTTTTCATCCACCACAAAGCCGTGGGTGAGTACAGCCCTGTAAGGTGCCTCCCCCCTGACGGCCACAGAGGTGGAAAGAGAGCTGTTGAACCATCCCCTGTGCTGGTCGCTTCCTTCCAGGTAGAGGTCGGCCGGCCACCTAAGCTGTGGCCATATTTCCGGCTGTTCCAGAACCCCCAGATGACTGCTGCCGCTATCGAACCACACGTCCATTATATCGGTTTCCTTGGTAAAGCTCCCCGACCCACAGTGCGGGCACTGAAACGCCGGGGGCGCCAGATCGGCGGCCTCCCTGACAAACCAGACATCGGACCCGTACTCCCTGAACAGACCCTGCAGGTGAGAGATGGTGCTGTCATTTATTATCTCCTTGCCGCAGTCGGCACAGTAGAATATGGGTATGGGCACCCCCCAGGTGCGCTGCCTGGAAATACACCAGTCTCCCCGGCTGGCCACCATGTTGTGGATGCGTTCCTCTCCCCAGGCCGGTATCCACCGGACCTTCCTGATGGCGTCCAGGGCCGGCTGGCGGAAACCCTCGATGGAGGCAAACCACTGCTCGGTGGCCCTGAAAAATACCGGTTTTTTACAGCGCCAGCAGTGAGGATACTGGTGCTGCACCGTGCCCTTGGCCAGCAGGTGCCCGTACCCCGTCATTTTTTCCATTATGCCTTTGTTGGCATCGTTATATTTCTGCCCGGCAAACTCCCCGGCCTCGTCAGTGAAGACTCCCCTGCCGTCCACCGGTGAGATCACCGGCAGCTTATACTGCCGGCCGGCTATAAAATCCTCGTGGCCGTGTCCCGGAGCGGTATGTACGCAACCGGTTCCGGTCTCCAGGGTAACGTGTTCCCCCAGAATCACCAGGGACTGGCGGTCCACAAAGGGATGCCTGCACAATACCCCCTCCAGATCCCTTCCCTTCATTTCTTTGATCACCTCAGCACCGGAAAGCCCGGTGGCTTCCATAAACGAAGACAGCAGTTCCCTGGCCACCACGTACCTGTCACCGCCCAGTCCCACCAGCACATAATCAAATTCCGGGTGCAGGCAGATGGCCGCGTTGGCTATGAGGGTCCAGGGAGTGGTTGTCCATATCACCACATAGGTGTTTTCTTCAGGTATAACACCATTGCCCTGGCTTACAGGGAAGCGCACATATATTGAGGGGGAGTGCTTTTCAGCATACTCCACCTCGGCCTCGGCCAGAGCCGTTTCACAGGCGGAGCACCAGTATACCGGCTTTAGTCCCTTGTAAATGTAGCCCCTTTTGGCCATTTCCCCAAAGACTCCAATCTGGGCGGCCTCGAAGTGGGGCATCAGCGTAAGGTAGGGATTATCCCAGTCCCCCCTGACACCCAGCCTTTTAAACTCTTCCCTCTGGATGTCCACAAATTTTAAAGCGTAATCCTTACATTTTTTCCTGAACTCCACCGGATGGACAGCATGACGGTTGATCCCCATGGCTTTGATGGCCTGCTGCTCGATGGGCAGCCCGTGGGTATCCCACCCCGGAACGTAAGGAGAATCATAGCCTGACATGGTATGATACTTGACAATAATATCCTTTAACACCTTGTTCAGGGTGTGTCCCAGGTGAATATGGCCATTGGCGTAGGGCGGCCCGTCATGAAGGATGAACTTTGGCTTCCCGGCATTTTTCTGTCCCACCTTGCCGTAAATATCCAACCCAGCCCAGAAATTCAGCATCTCCGGCTCCCTTTCGGGCAGATTGGCCTTCATGGGAAAATCTGTTTTAGGCAGATTTAGTGTTTGGCTGTAATCCATAAAAAAACCTCCCGTTTATGCACAAGGCAAATATTAAAAACACTCTTAACCGTCAACTTTTCACAGATCATTTTATGATATTCATTATATCCCGGGCAGACCGCCCCGTTACCCTGACGGTTTTGTTGCGGCCGGTGTGCCCGGATACCAATTCCACTGATTTAAAAGGAACCCCCAGCAGACCGGCCAGAAACCTCAAACAGGCCTCGTTGGCCTCGCCATCCACAGGCGGTGCGGTAATCCTCACCCTCAGGGCGCCGTCCATTACACCCGCCAGCTGATTGCGGGAAGCCCTGGGCTGGACCTTCACCCTGAATGTAACACCGCCCTTTTCTTCCCTGAGATCAAGCAAGAAAAACACCAACCTTGAGAATTCAGAATACATGAGTCAGAATTCAAATCTCCATGTCACAAGCAGCACAGTTAACCTCGCCCATTCTGGATTCTGACTTCTGGCTCCTGGCTTCTGACCTAATAAAATCTCCTCATAGCAATAAATATCCTTCCCCCCCGGGAGGCGCCCTTGACCTCGGCCAGTTCCACCCTTCCCCTGCCCTTTATGGAGATAATGTCCCCTTGCCTGACTGGCTGGGAAGGGGAGTTTTTAACCTGCCAATTGAGATTAACCCTTTCCGAGGTTATATATTCCGCCATTTTCGAGCGGGATACACCGAACCCCGCGGCTGAAACAGAGTCCAGCCTGAGGGAGGAAACGGTGGTATTGACGGTCTTTACCTTCTCCTGGGGCACCTTGAGACTATGGGCGGGGATCTCCCGCACAGTTACTTCCCACCTGCCCACCTTTATAAGGTTGGATTTTATATATGTTACCACTTCGCTTGCCACGATTCCGTGGGCCCCTTCATCATTGACCAGTATATCCCCCAGTTTTTCCCTCTTCAGTCCCAGTCCCGCCAGGGAGCCAAGAAAATCCCTGTGGCCCGGCCGGGAGCCCTGAAAAGAAACGGTAAAGGACAAAAAAGACAGTCCGCTGTCCTCATCCTCCGGGTTTATGTAATCCGGGCAAATCAGCACTCTTTTTCTCTCGGCTCCGGCATAACCTCCGTCAGCCCTGTGATTCAACCCGCTGACAAATTTCAGGGCAGAAATAACCAGACCCGTATGATACGGGTCATAAAAGTCAGTAAAATAAGATTGGTGATTCCTCAATACAGCCCCGGCAATGTCCGCCGCCCTGGCCAGCAATACTTTTTCCTCTTTCACCTCAGAATCTTACCAAAACATTTATGATCAGACTTTTCAGCAAGCCCAGCACCAGAAAGGCCGCCATCGGGGATATATCAATAACACCCAGCGGGGGAATGATTTTTCTGAAAAACCCCAGTACCGGCTCGGTTATTTCATAAATAAATTTAATTATTGGCTGATAGGGATTATGCTTCACCCAGGAAAGCAGAATCCTGCCGAACATCAGCGCCATGTATACCTCAAAGGCAATATCAATCAGTGTAATCAGAAAGCCCATCTCTACCACACTCCTATTTATTACCGCCGGAAATTACCCGGGATTTGCCGGCGGCAGCCTCCACCGCCTTCATCAGCGCCCCCCGGACGCCATCCCTCTCCAGAGAAAAAAGCCCCTCGATGGTTGTTCCCCCGGGAGTGGTCACCATGTCCTTGAGACTTCCCGGATGCCGGCCGGTCTCCAATAGCATCCTGGCGGACCCCAGCATTGTCTGCGCACCCAGAAGGGTGGCCACATCCCTGGGAAGCCCCATTCTTACACCGGCATCGGCCAGGGCCTCCAGCATAACAAACATGTAGGCCGGGCCGCTTCCGCTCAAGCCCGTCACAGCGTCCATCATTGATTCGGGGACCTCCACAGCCCGGCCTACTGCGCCAAATATGGCCAGGGCCTTCTCCATCTCTTGGGGCCCGGCGCCGGAACCCCGGCAGACGGCGCTGGCGCTCTCCCCCACCAGGGCGGGAGTGTTGGGCATTACACGAATTACAGCCACTTTTTCACCGGCGGCTGATTCCAGAAGTCCGGTTGATATGCCTGCGGCAATGGATATAAGCATTTGGCCCGGCCTGAGGACTTCAGCCACCGACCCCACCACCGGCAGAACCACACCCGGTTTCAGAGCAATTATGATAATATCGGCCGTACCCGCCAATTCTTTGTTGTCATATACTATATTAAGATTCAGCGATGATCTTAAATGTTCCAATCTTTCCTTATTTATATCCGCAACGTACAGGTTTCCGGGGGCTACCTTGCCGCTGCCGGCAAGCCCGGTAAGAATAGCGCCAGCCATAGCCCCGCCGCCCAGGAAACCAATCTTCAATCCCGAAAGGGGCAAAAAACTCATCTCCGATCATTTAAGGGAATACTCCACAAATTTTATTTCATCCAGGAAAAAAGGCCCCGATCCTTCAACTGATCCCCCAGTTCACTGGATATATCCATGTTGCTGGGCACCACCAGGAAGATACCGCTGCCCACCTTTTGCAGGGTTCCATTCAGGGCATAGGTTGCCCCGCTGATAAAGTCCACCACCCTTTTGGCCAGCTCAGGTTCTGCTTTCTCCAGGTTTACAATTACTGGCCGACGGCTTTTTAAATTCTCAGCCAACCCCTGGACATCCTCAAAAACCCTGGGCTCGGACACCACCACTTTCATCTGACGCTGGGCGTGAAGGTTTAATACCTGCCCCTTACGCTTACTGGCCGGAACTAAATCATCTTCCTCCCGGAACCTGTTATCGCGCATTTTTTCATCATCATCCATATGTTCTTCTTCAAAACCTATTATACCCAGAACCCTGTCCATCAGCTTTCTTGACAAAATTAAAAACCTCCTTCCTCACCGGGTAATCTTGCCCACTGCCCTGACACCGAAAATGCCTGTTCCCACCCGTAAAATATTGGATCCTTCTTCCACCGCCACCCGGTAGTCATCTGTCATCCCCATGGAGAGATATTCCATGGAAACTCCGGGGAACGCCCGCTTTATACCCTCAAACAATACACGCAATTCTCTGAATACCGGCCTGACCTCCTCGGGGTTGTCCACCATAGGAGCAACTGTCATCAACCCCCTGACGGCGATCCCACCCAAGTCGGAAGCATCCTTTATAAAATCCTGAACCTCCTCCGGACCAAGCCCGTATTTTGACTTTTCACCGGAAATATTTACCTGCACCAAAACTTCAGACACAATCCCAAGATCGCCGGACCTTTTGTTTATTTCCACAGCCAGTCGCCATGAATCCAGGGAATGGATCAGTTTTATTTTACCCACCACGGTTTTTACTTTATTGGTCTGCAGGTGCCCGATGAGATGCCAGTTGACCCCTCTATCAATATGGGGATCTTTGGCCAACAGTTCCTGTACCCTGTTTTCCCCGAGGTCATTGATTCCTTCCTCCATGGCCATGGAAATCACTTCCGCCGGGACATTTTTGGTTACAGCCACCAACTTTATCCCGGTCGGGCTGCGGCCCGCCTTTTCAGCCGCTTTGCAAACTTCTCCGCGAAGACTGATAATGTTATCCCTTATATCTGTTCTCTCCATAAATGTCCACCTAATTGCCGGTCAAAAGCCAGTTGGGGTTTAAAACGTAGCTGACGCCGGGCGCTATTTGTTCCCCCGAAACCGCAGCGCTGTCATTTACTGCCCCCTCCACCTTTACCGGTACCCAATGAATACTTTGTTTAGTCATTATGTAAAGGCCTTCCTGGCCTCCCTTTTTTACCAGCGACTTTGCGGACACAATACACCCGGAAACCTTACCCCCCACCAGTTCAAAGGAAGAACTCCTGATGCTCATCAGATTGGCGGGATAGCTGTGCAGCCGGATAACCAGCCACTGTCCCGTGGTACTGCTCACCACCGGGTTCTCGGCGATACTGCCGGTCAACTCCTGGTTTTCCCATAACATGGTAATACTTTCACCCTTTTTCATAACCCCGGCGGGGAACCCTCCGGGCGCCTGGAGGGCTATAATCAGCGGCGACAGATTATCAACTATTTTTAATACGGCCTGGCCCTTGCTGCACTTTATTCTCTGGCCTTCCCTTACAACGGCGTAACCCTTTGTTTTTACCTGATTTAATTTCACAACCTCAAGGATATCCGTTTGAGCTGGATTCAATACACCCTCCAGGCCGTCCACCGCAAGGTTTATTACCCCGGTCCCGGTGGCCCTGATGAGGGCGGATCTGGCCGGTATTCCCCAGTCCTCTCCAATAGTTCTGACTTCGGCGATATTATCTCCCGCCCTTACTCTTTCTCCGGGTTTAAGCAGAAGTACAAGCTCACCATCGGCTGGAGAGGTGATTACCGTTTCATTCCTTATTAATACCCCTTCGGCCATATATAGTTTTTTTAGTTCTCCGGCAGTCAAAGCCCCTGTTTTAACCAGGGAGGTTGTGGCAAAATGCCATACCTGAACCGCCATAATGTAAAGAATAAAGCCTCCGGCCAACAGCAAAGCCGCCCTGGCCGCCGATAATGCAATCCGACCTTTTTTCCCGGGCCGGGTTCTATTTTCGCTCATTGCCCTCACCCGAAGTCCAGAAATGTACCACTGCCGGATATATAGTCAACTTTTTCTATTCGCCGGCCATAATGATATCTCCTGCGAAAAAACACCCTGATCAGGGTGTTTTTTTAAAATGCAAAATAGTATTAGAGGGCTGTCAGGCTATTGTTAAAATTGCATTAACCGGGCTCACTGAAGCGGTAACCCACTCCCCTTACTGTCTCAATATAGAGCGGGCAACCCGGAATCTGTTCAAATTTTTGCCTTATATGCCGTACATGAACGTCAACTGTCCTGGAATCGCCCATGTAGTCATAACCCCATATTTTTTCCAGCAGGTATTCCCTCGAAAAGACATTTCCCGGCTCGGCCGCAAGAAAGCGAAGCAGTTCAAACTCCTTGGGGGTCAAATCCTGGCGGACCCCGTTGACGGTGACCAGGAACCTGCTCTGATCTATAACCAGATTGCCGTGTACTATTATCTCTGTGTCTCTTTTTTCTGCAAGCCCGCTCTCTTTCTTGCTACGCAGCCTTGCCTTGATCCGGGCCAGAAGCTCCCTGTTGCTAAAGGGCTTGGTGACATAGTCATCCGCCCCCATTTCCAGGCCCAGCACCTTGTCCAGCTCTTCACCCCTGGCACTGATCATAATTATGGGTATTTTACGCGTGGCTTCATTCTGGCGCAGCGCCCGGCACGCCGCAAGCCCGTCCAGGCTGGGAAGCATAACGTCCAGCAGAATAAGGTCGGGCTTTTCTTTCTGAGCCAGATCCAATGCCCTGTTTCCATCGGATGCCGTCAAAACCCCATAGCCGTCCTTCTCCAGATTATACCTGATCAGCTCCAGTATATTTTGCTCGTCATCCACCACAAGGATCCTGTACAAATAATTACCTCCCCACTGCCCCGGCCAGAAAAAAGCATACCCTGGTAAAAAGAAAAGCCGACCGGTATAATTTTAACATAATCATACCAGAGCCATCAGTGATGCCATCCTGCCACATGACCCTGACCTCCGGTATGAAAAAAACAGCTCGGGGCTACAGGCGGCACATAAACCGGTTACCGCTATATTACCCGGCCTCACTCCTGATTCCTCCAGGATATGTCTGTTGGCCCCGCAAAGATCCAGCCTCCACCGGTTTTCCCCGGTCTGCTTTAAAAAAGGGCCGGGGTCAAATCCATATTGGTTAAATGCATCCACCAAAGGGCGGTCAACTTCATAGCAGCAATCTCCTATGGAGGGGGCTATGGCTGCCAGACAGTGGATCGGGTCGGTGCCAAAGGCCTCCGACATTGCCGCAAGAGCAGCGCAGGCAATACGCATGGCCGTTCCCTTCCAGCCTGCATGTACCAGACCGACGGCCTTTTTGACCGGATCCAGCAGCATAACCGGCACACAGTCGGCATAGTAGCTGGACAGTAAAATCCCGGGAACGTTGGTAATCAGTGCGTCAGTCTCCGGAATGGCCGTTTCTGAGTCGGCGGCGCCCCTGCCCCGGTCCTCCCCGGTAACCACATAAACCCGTTTACCGTGTACCTGCTGCCCGGCCACCATTTCATCCAGGCCAAAGCCCAGAGCTGCGCAGACCGCAGCCCTGTTTTCCAGCACCGCCTCCCGGTGGTCCCCCACGTGGGTGGCAAGGTTCAAAGATCGGAACGGGCCCTGGCTTACCCCGCCCAGCCGGGTTGTAAAGGCGTGCCTTACAAATCCGGTATCGCTGAAAATGTTGAAGGATATGTATTTTATACCTCCAGCCGACTTGATACTGTATCCGGACAATTATCTCTATCCCCTTCACTATCCCTGAAAATAGCTCATACTGATGACCTTATTCTGTCGGGAGTCAGGAGTCAGAATGGGGAAATCCGGAAAGAGGGCATTTTCATCCTCCTTGGTGGCCGCTTTTTTGCGGCCCGGGTATCTGTCTCCTGTCTCCTTTATTCCGCATCCTAAGCATTTACAGCTTCTTTTTCACTGAGCTTTTCTATAAGCCCGTTAAGGTCATCCAGCTGCCTCATTATAACGGTGTAGTTATCCTGCCCGCCTCCGGCCTCCAGCAACCTCTGAAGCTTGGCGGCCACAGCCGCATGGGCCTTGAGAACCTGTTCCTCGCTGAATACGATACCCGGTGTAATTTCATGTATATCCAGCCACTGCGGCACCACAGGATCAACCCCGAACCGCTCCTTTATAAGTCCGGCCAGGGTTGCCGCTGAAACAGGCTCCCCGTGCGCCAGGAATACCTTTTTGGGTAATCTGGTAAAATGTCCCAGCCATTCCAGTAATGCCTTCTGGTCGGCGTGGGAAGAATAGCCGTCAATCTCCTTAATATTGGCCCTGACCTTGACATCCTCACCGTGAATCCGGACAAAGTCTGCCCCGTCCAGTATCTGCCTGCCCTTTGTTCCAGGCGCCTGATACCCCACAAAAAGAACGGTGCTCTCCGGTCTCCACAGATTGTGCCTGAGATGGTGCTTTATTCTGCCTGCGTCACACATACCGCTGGCCGACAGAATTACCGCCCCTCCCTTTAGATTGTTTAGGGCCACGGATTCTTCCGTAGTCCTGGAGTATTTGAGGTTTGGCATTTCAAAGGGGTTCTGACTCTTGCACATAATAAGCTTGGTTTGGTCATCGAAGCAGTCCTGGTGCTGCTTGAACACTTCGGTGGCGGCAATGGCCATGGGACTGTCAATATATATGTCCATGGGAGGAAAGCGCCCGTCCGTGACCAGCAGATTAATATCGTACAAAAGATCCTGGGTGCGTTCCACGGCAAAGGCAGGAATAATCAGATTACCGCCTTTACGATATGCTTCCCAAATCACGTCATGAAATAACTCCAATCTGTTGCTAGAGTCCTCGTGCAGACGGGCGCCATATGTTGATTCCATGATTACATAGTCGGCCTCGGCTACCATGGAAGGATCTTCCACATAAGGCTTTCCCTGACTGCCCAGATCCCCGGTAAACAGAAGCTTGGTCTGTTCAGCTCCCTCCCGGACCCATATTTCCAGAATGGCGGAACCCAGTATATGCCCTGCGTTAATAAAACGGACTTTTATTTCGGGAGTAAGATTGAGCATCTCGTCGTAAGAAACCTTGCTGAACTTGCGGAGACAGTCCCTGGCGTCGTCCGCATTGTAGATGGGGGTTAAGAGCGGCCTTCCGGCCCTTGTGTTTTTACGGTTTAGTCTCTCAACCTCCATTTCCTGTATGTAGCCGCTATCCGGAAGCATTACGGCGCAAAGGTCCACGGTGGCCGATGTGGCATAAATCTTGCCGTTAAAACCCTGCTTGACAAACTTGGGAATGAGCCCGCTGTGATCAATATGCGCATGGGTCAGCAGCAGGTAATCCACGGATCCCGGTTCCACCGGAAACTTCTGATAATTTCGCTCCCGGAGTACCCTGGGGCCCTGAAACATCCCACAGTCAACCATTACCCTGACGAGACCGGTTTCTATAAGAAAACATGATCCGGTTACTGTGCCCGCAGCACCCAAAAATCTTAATTTCATTACCTTATACCCCTTTACTAAACTGATAATTATTAATTCCTCCAAAACCTCCCCGAATCCTTCTTAAGCGGAAACATACAGTATAAAATGTAACAATAAACTACTTCTCTTGACATTAAAACGGAAAATGCTTAATCTTAATTGAGAAGAAACTGTATATACGGGAGAGCTAAAAATGCCGATATATGAGTTCAAATGCGCCTCCTGCGGCCAGAGGTTTGAAAAGCTTTGCAATATTGGGGAGAACGGGGGAAAATTTACCTGTCCCAAATGCGGCAAGGCCGGACCCGGCAGGGTAATGAGCGGTTTTGCCTCAAAGGGCTCCGATAAAGGCGGCTTTGCCGGAACTGCAGGCAGCGGCTGCGGCGGATGCACTTCCAGTAACTGCGGCTCATGCCATTAATAGTCGTCGGACGTCGGTCGTCAGTCGCCGGTCTCGTTGGCATTTGACCCGAGGTCAAATTGCCGGGCGTCAGCACAGAAGGCATTGGACAATAGTCCAATGCCTTCTATACCTACGACCTACGACTGACGACTATTACCTGAAGCACTCCAGGAACACATCATCCACAGTTACGGCGTTATTGTTGCCGGTTAACGGATCGAAAATGAAACGAACTTCCAGGCTGCGGGTTCCTGCCGGAGAAAGTCCGGTGGTAAAGCTGAACTGAAAGAAACTCTCGGGAATGGCTTGTTCGTTATACTCCGGGTCTGCGGTGCTGATCAACTGCCCTGCGGCATTGTAAAAGAACACCCTGACCCTTAAACGGAAATTACTGCCGGGGGGAATCTGCGGTATTTCCCTTACCCAGTAAGCCACACGGTAAACCCTATCCCCCAGGGCAGATATTGTCTGGGAAAGCCTCGCACTTCGACCGGGGTTGGTTCCCAGCCTGGCTGAATACCTGCCGGTGTGCCGAATCAGTTCCTGTCTGGATACATTTTCTCCGGTCCAGCCTGGCGGTGGGGCGCCGGGATTGGGCCAGTTCTCAAATCCGCTGTTCACCAGTAAATTTACCCCGGGCCGACAGTCGTCGGGCGGCTGTGTGGTGGGGGGCCGGGTGGTGGCTCCCCGGACAATAACAATGTTGGTGCTGATAAATCTGTTCCTTAAGCCCCGGGCCCAGTTATAGCCACGGATGGTGATGGTCTGGGGAACCACAAGGTTTCCCTGCTGGTTGCGCTGATCCCAGGTGGCCGTGAACACCTGGTTTTGCCCCGGCTGCAGGGTAATAGTCTCGGCAACCTGGGTAACCGCCCGGCCCCGGGACCACCTCCAGACCACAGTACCATCGGCCCGCACCGCCTCGAATTCAAACCTCTGGCCGGTGGTGTAGGTAAGGGTTATGGGAACCCTGGAGACATTAATTTTGGTTAATGTTATGTTAACGGGATCCCCCCTTCTGTACCTCCTCCTGTTTAACACCAAAACATAAAGCAGCCCGTCTATCACCCTGCTGTTGATACTGCGCTCACCTGCCCCGGTGTCAACCCCTTCTACGCTCACCAATAAAGTCTGCCCCGGAAAAATAACATTGGGATCTTCAATCTGGTTCAAAGCCTGCAAGTCTTCCACCGTGGCGCCCGTCCGCCTGGCTATGGACAACAGGGTATCCCCCGGATTTACCGTATAGAAATGCGGCACTGCCGATACCTCCTCCCTCACTGGCAATAATGGTTACTCCATGATATGACAGGCCGGGATAAATAGTTCGTAAAATAACCGCCTTGCCGGCGGTGCCGTCTTGCAGACGGCAGAATCCAGAAGCCAGGAGTCAGAAGCCAGAAGCCAGAAAAAGCAAGCGTGACCCTCAAGCGACATGCAGTGAGGGGGAGGGGTTTTAGTCCAGGCGGATGTTCCGGAGGCTGTTATCTGGCTCTTGGCGACAGAGCCTTACGGACTGCCGAACCGGCTGCAGGACGCAGCCGGTAGCCGGAATCGACGCATGGATGCGGCGTTGGAGGCGGTCGGCAGTCCGTTAGGCGACGAGCTTAGAGCCAGTTCAGCCGGAGGATAAGTAG
>Ga0209643_1000525_pt1 | contig 65616 bp, 59 predicted proteins | sample AutmiccBRH37_all_FD_187383 | JGI IMG/M metagenome (GOLD analysis project Ga0209643, IMG submission 187383) | Deep subsurface microbial communities from Mt. Terri, Switzerland - Autotrophic microbial communities BRH/37_all (SPAdes) (version 2) | ecosystem: Environmental > Aquatic > Deep... | reverse complement strand
ACGGTGGAAACCTCGGACCTGGAAGCCCTGTTCCCCTGGATCGAATGGTCGTTCCATCAGGTCCGCGCCGAGCTTGCCGGTGAAGCCGCCTAAGGGCGGGAACCGTCATGCCGAGAGTGCTGATTTCCGACAAGATGTCGGGCCTTGCGGCGGAGGTCTTCCAACGCCGCGGGATTGAGGTGGACGTGAAGACGGGCCTGTCGCCCGAGGATCTGTCCGCCATCATTGGGGATTACGATGGCCTGGCCGTGCGCTCCGCGACCAAGGTGCGCGGGGCCGTCATTGAGGCCGCCACGAACCTGAAGGTCATCGGCCGGGCCGGGATCGGCGTCGATAACGTCGATCTGTCCGCGGCCACGGCCAAGGGCATCGTGGTGATGAACACGCCGTTCGGCAATTCCATCACCACGGCCGAACACGCCATTGCCATGCTGCTGGCCCTGGCCCGCGACATTCCCCAGGCCAATGCCTCGACCCATGCCGGCAAGTGGGAGAAATCCCGCTTCATGGGGGTCGAGATCACGGGCAAGGTGCTGGGCATCATCGGCTGCGGCAACATCGGATCGGTCGTCGCCGACCGGGCCCAGGGCCTGAAGATGCGGGTCATCGCCTTCGACCCTTATCTGGGCGAGGAGCGGGCCAAGGAACTGGGGGTCGAGAAGGTTTCCCTCGACGATCTTCTGGCCCGCGCCGATTTCATCAGCCTGCACACGCCGCTGACGGATGCCACGCGCTACATCATCGATGCGGACGCCTTGGCCAAGACGCGCCAGGGCGTGCGCCTGGTCAACTGTGCCCGCGGCGGTCTGGTTGACGAGGTGGCGCTCAAGGCGGCACTGGATTCTGGCCATGTGGCGGGGGCGGCGATCGACGTGTTCGAGGAAGAACCGGCGACGGAAAGCCCCCTGTTCGGGATGGAGAACGTTGTTGCCACGCCGCACCTGGGGGCGGCCACCACCGAGGCCCAGGAAAAGGTCGCCGTGCAGATCGCCGAACAGATGGCCGATTATCTGCTCGACGGGGCGGTGTCCAACGCCCTCAACATGCCGTCGGTGACGGCAGAGGAAGCACCCCGTCTGAAACCCTATATGACGCTCGCCCAGCAGCTCGGCAGCTTTGCCGGGCAGGCGACGCGCTCGGCCATCCGCGAGGTCACGATCTCCTACGAAGGGGTGTGCGGTGAGCTGAACTGCAAGCCGCTGACCGCCGTGGTCCTGCAGGGGCTTCTCGGCCCCTCCATGGAAGGCATCAACATGGTCAACGCGCCGACCATCGCCAAGGACCGCGACATCATCGTGCGCGAGGTGCGGTCCGACAACGCGGGGGCGTTCCATACCCGTATCGAAGTGACCGTGACGACGGAAAACCAGACCCGGTCCCTGGCCGGAACCCTGTTCCACGACCGCCCGCGCCTGGTCGAGATCAAGGGTATTCCCATCGACGCGACCCTGGGCAAGCACATGCTCTACATCACCAACTACGACAAACCGGGCCTGATCGGGGCCTTGGGATCGCTGCTGGGCGATGCCGGGATCAACATCGCGACCTTCAACCTGGGCCGCGCCCAGGCCGGCGGTGACGCCATCGCGCTGCTCGAGATCGACGAAGCGCCGCCGCCCGAGGTTCTGGCGAAGATCCAGGGGCTGGAGCACGTCGTCGTTGCCCAGGCCATGAAGTTCTGACCGGGTCGGCTCAATCCGCCCTTTGTCATTTAGGCTTAATGTTCGACCGATATCCTCTGTTCCGTATGCTGGCCGGGACGTTTGCGTTGCGTGTTGCCTGCGCCGGTTCGAGAGGAAGAAATGCTTCGATTCTGCGGTTTAGCCGTCGCGGCGCTGGTGTTCGCCTGCCCGGCGCGGGCGGAAACAATCCAGCTGGTCTATGAGCCTGTGGAAAACCCGCCGCGCTATTACGGTGCCACGGCCAAGGTGCCCGACGACAAGCCCGGCGTTACCATCGAGATATTTCGCGAGGCGGCGCGCCGTCTGAATGTCTCGCTCGATTTCGAGCGCGTGCCCTGGAATAGGGGCCTGTTCATGGTCGAAACCGGCGAAGTCGATGGCATTTTCCATGCCAGCTACAAGCCGGAAAGAGCGGAATTCGGCGTCTATCCGACGCTTGCCGACGGCAAGACGCCGGATGAGTCCCGGGCCGTGTTCTTTCAATCCTATTCCTTTTATGTGCGCCGCGAGGCCGGCGTATCCTTTGACGGGCGCAGGCTGCGCGGCACGCAAGGCCGCGCGGTGGCGGTGACGCGGGGGTATTCCGTCATCAGCGAACTTAAAGCTCTTGGTATTCCTTTTGAGGAAGAACGCACGCAAACATTGAATCTTGCGAAATTGGACAACGGGCGCGTTGCGGCCTATGCGGAACTTGATAACATGATCGCGCCCTACCTGGCGGACAATGGCGGGCCCTTCACCGGAATCGCCATGCTGCGACCCGCGATTTCGGAAAAGGCCTACTACCTTCTATTTTCAAAGCCCTTTTATAAGAACAACACAAAACTCGCCGATGCCTTCTGGAACGAAATCCGCGCCATCAACCGCTCGCCCCTTATCGGCGAGATCATTGGAAAATACCGCTAGGGCCAGCGGCACGCTGAACTCGGGCCGCCGCACCCTTGCCGGGCGCCTGTTTTCATCGATCTTCCTGGCGTTCCTGGGCATCGGTGTTTTGATCACCGCCGTCTTGATCTGGGATGTCCTGCGCCGCGCGGACGCGGAGATCGAGCGTGAAATCCGCATCGTCAAAAGCGCCTTCCATGACCCCATCGCGGATCAGCTTTGGGCCTATGACGAGAAGGAGCTGGGGGCGGTGCTGACGGCCCTGGTGCGGCTGTCCGTGGCCCAGGGGGTGATTGTCGAGGATCCGTTCAGCGGCCGCCGCCTGGGAACCCATGGCATCACCAGCAGCGGTGACGGCTCGGGTATGGCGGTTCATTCCTTCGATATCCACTATGTCGCCCAGGGTTTGGACAAGGCCCGGCATCTCGGGCGTGTCAGCCTGCTGGTGCCGGCGAACCTGGCGCTTACCCGATCGTGGCTGTCGATCATGTTGATTCTCACCGCAGCCATGGTGAAGCTTCTGCTTATCTGGATTTTGTTCAGTTATTTCGCCCAGCGCCAATTGGTGCGCCCGCTATCCCGTCTGTCCGACGCGGTCGACCGCATCGATCCGGGTTTCCGTCCCTACTCGGACATTCAGGCGGTGGGGCCTGACGACGGCGAGTTGAAGCATCTGCAGGATGCCTTCAACCGCCTTCTCAACCGGCTGGAATCCGCCCATGCGGAACGCGCCGCCTATGAGGAGGAATTGATCGGCGCGCGCGCGCAGCTTGAAGACGCCGTGGCCGAGCGGACCCGGCAGTTGGACGGGGCGCGGCGCCGCGCCGAAGAGGCCAGTATCGCCAAGTCGCGCTTCCTCGCGATGATGAGCCACGAATTGCGCACGCCGCTGAATTCGATCCTCGGGTTTTCACAGTTCATGGTCGACGAGATCATGGGCCGCATGGGAAATGCCCAATATCTGGAATATGCCGGTGATATTCAGCATTCAGCGCGCCACCTGTTGGACGTGATCAACGACATCCTGGACATCTCCAAGGTCGAGGCCGGCGAAGCCAAACTGGAAGAAGAGGATTTGGACCTGCGCGACCTTGCCGCCGCGGTGCGGCGCCTGATGTCGCCGCGCATCAGCGCGAAAAGCCAGGTTCTGACCATCAATATTCCCGACAACATGCCGAAATTGCGGGGGGACGGACGTGTGGTCCGTCAGGTCCTGATGAACCTGTTTGCCAACGCCAACAAGTTCACGCCCGAAGGCGGCGCCCTGACGATGTCGACCGGTGTCGATTACCGGGGCGGCATCCGGATTGAGGTTGCCGACACGGGCATCGGTATCGCCGCCGAGGATGTTCCCCTGGTCCTCGAAGCGTTCGGTCAGGTCCGCACCAGCCATACCGTGACCCATGAAGGCACGGGACTGGGCCTGACCCTGTCCAAGCAACTCGTCGAATTGCACGGCGGCGACCTCGCCATTCAAAGCGAGATCGGCAAGGGAACGACGGTGATCCTGCGGTTCCCGGCGGATCGGACCATTGCGGCCGGCTGACACCCGTACCTTGGTGTATGGCACATCCCTTGCGGTATCGATTCGGAACTGGGCGTCATTGTCGAAGTGACGCTGCCGGTTTCGTCCGAGGCTTCCGTACCGATTTTCCGATGTATCCGAAGCGCCTGGGCGGAGCCCGGGGTCAATGCTGAATTTGGCGATTGCCCGGTTGCACGACGGTTCTATCGGGAGATACCTTGAGTCAGTTCATGGAAAGGTTTCGGCGTGCAAAGCCTTTCCGGATTTCCTGTGTGGGGGGAACCGCTAAGGGATCAAGCCATATGGCCGCCGATCATGCCATCCGCCCCTCTGCTGTCGCCATATTCGGCATCGCCCTGACGGTGGTGGTGGCGGTATCTGCGGGCATATTTCAGCATGTCCGCAACAAGAACGACGCGCGCGAGCGCTTTTCCGCGCTCACGCGGGAGTTCACGACCCTCGTCGAGGAGCGCTTTCATCTCTACCAATATGGCCTTCGCGGGACACGCGGCGCGATCATCGCCGGCGGCCGGATCAACATCCCTCGAAACACCTTCAAGGAATACTTCGCGTCGCGTGAGAAATTCCGGGAATTTCCTGGCGCACGCGGTTTCGGGTTCATCGTCAAAATTTCGAACGACCAAACGGAACGGTTCATCGAAGCAGCGCGTGTGGACGAGTTTCCTTCATTCAACCTGCGCGAACTTGCCCCGAACGCGGGTGATCGTTTCATCATCAAGTATATCTATCCTCTCGAGGGTAACGAAGGGGCGACGGGGCTTGATATCGCGTCGGAAAGGAATCGGCGAACCGCCGCGTTGAGTGCGGCGCGAAGCGGTGAAACCCGACTGACGGCGCCGATCACGCTGGTACAGGCGTCGGGTGAGACCAACCACGGGTTTCTCATCCTGATGCCCATCTACTGGCGGGCCGATGTGCCGGACGATCCGGAAAAACGTATGAAGGAAACCGTGGGATGGAGTTATTCGCCCCTTGTCGTCAGCGAGGTTCTGAAGGACCTGGGTCCGCGCCGGGAAGAAATCGCTTTTTCAATTACCGACATCAGTGACGAGATCGAATTTTATCGTTCGCCGGGGTTTGATCCGAAGGTCGACGCGGTCATCGGTGACGAGGTGGAGGTCTTTGGACGCCGTTGGCGCCTCAGCTTCCATCCGCGCCCCGCATTTGCCAAGCGGTATGCCGGGATAGACCCGGGCATTCTTGGTGTAGCTCTGGTTCTGTTGGGAATTCTCGGAACCGCGTCCGCGTACAATTTTTCGCGAAACCGGGCACAAGCGCAGCAGGCCCGATGGGAAGAAGAGGAGATGGCCTATAAGATCATCGACGCGACGCCCCAGGCGCTGCTCGTGATCGACCAGGCAGGGATCATCATCCGCGCGAATGCCTATTGCGAACGCGTTTTCGGCTGGTCCATGTCCGACCTTCTTGGAAAATCCGTCGACGATCTGGTGCCGCCCGGCGTGCGGGATGCGCACAAGGGATTGCGTGAAAGTTACGATTATAGGCCCCGCGACATGGGCGGTCTTCAGGATATGGAGGCGATGAGGGCCGATGGGACGCGGTTTCCGATTACCGTGCGTCTGGCGCCCCTGTCCATCGGGAACAGGAAGCTCGTCGTTGCGGGTGTCACCGATATTTCGGCGCAGCGCGAAGCCGTCAAGGTTCTGGCGGCAAGCCAACAACGCTGGCAGGAGATGGCCAACTCCCTGCCGCAGCTTGTCTGGACCTGCGATGCATCCGGTGCCTGTGATTTTCTCAGCCAGCAATGGGCCGATTACACGGGCACGCCCTCTGGGCCGTTGTTGGGCGCCGGCTGGCTGGACTGGGTCCATCCCGACGATCAAGAACGCCTGATGGCGGTCTGGCGGAAATCGGTTGAGACCAAGGCGCCGTTCTCGACCGAATTCCGCATCAGGGGGCATGATGGGACCTATCGGCTGTTTTTCGCGCGCGCCGATCCGGTTATGGATTCGGACGGAACTGTTCTGCGGTGGCTCGGCTCCAACACGGATATCGAAGACCGGCACCAGGCGGAGCTACAGGTTCGCGCCCTGTTGCGGGAGATGGAGGATCGTGTCGCCACGCGCACGGCGGAGTTGAACACGGCCTTGCGCGACCTGAGAAACGTGTTGGACAGCGTGCCGTCGATGATCGCCTATTGGGACAGCGATCAGCACAACCGCTTCGCCAACAAGGCTTACGAGGAATGGTTCGGTGTGACGCCGGAATGGCTGGCCGGCCGGCACATCAAGGAACTTATGGGCGAGGAGCTGTACCAAAAGAACCACGCGTATATCGAGGGGGCATTGCGGGGGGAACCGCAGGCGTTCGAACGAGAACTTGTCGATGCCGAAGGCGTTCCGCGGTTCACCCAAGCGCAATACCTGCCTGACGTTTCCGGTGACAATGTTCGGGGGTTTTATGCCTTCGTCTTCGACGTCACGGCGATCAAGGCATCGGAACTTGCGCAAAAGCAGGCGCGGGAAGCCGCCGAGGCGGCGACCCGCGCGAAATCGGCATTCCTGACCTCGATGAGTCATGAACTGCGCACGCCGATGAACTCGATCCTTGGATTCACCGATATTCTGATCACCCAGCACTTCGGCAAACTCAACGACAAGCAGCTTGAGCATGCGGGCCTGATCAAAAGAAGCGGTCAGCACCTTCTGAACCTGATGGACAGCGTTCTGGAGTTGAGCAAGATCGAGGCCGGTCGCATCTCGATTTCGATCGAGCCCGTCAACGTCGTCGCAATCGTGAAATCCGCCATGGCGACCCTTGAGCCCCTCGCGGAGAAATTCGGGGTTGAAATGCGTGCGCCGAACCTGGGTAGGGACGACAGTTTCGTGGCTGCGGACGCGACGCGTCTGACGCAGGTCCTGATCAATCTCGGGTCCAACGCCATCAAGTACAATCGCGCGGGCGGTTGGGTGGCGTTCTCCTGCGAGCCTCATTCCGAGGAAACGTTTCGCATCACCGTGACAGACAACGGCCGTGGCATTCCGGCCGATCGGCAAAGCGGCGCCTTTCAGCCGTTCAACCGCCTTGGCGCCGAACAGGGTAAGATCGAAGGCAGCGGCATCGGCCTCGCCTTGGTCAGGAACTATGTCGAACTGATGGGCGGGCGCATCGACTTCGAAAGCGTCGAGGGCCAGGGAAGCCGGTTCTGGATCGATCTGCATTCGGCGGATGTCGGCGACGTCATCGATTATCAGGAGACGGCGGACGCGGCTGGCCTCAAAACGCGCCGCATTGCCGGTGTCATGAAGGTTCTCTATGTCGAGGACAATGACATAAACCGGGCATTGTTCGAGAACTTCATGGAGATGCTCGACAACGTCGAATACCTGGAAGCAGAGGACGGGGCCACGGGGCTTGCCACCGCGCGGAATGTTCATCCTGACATCATTTTCCTGGATATCGACTTGCCGGACATGAGCGGATACGACGTCCTCGCCGAAATCAGATCGGATCCCGAACTGAGGCATACGCCGGTCATCGCGTTGACCGCCAATGCCATGACCGGCGATGCCGAACGCGGCTTGGACGCGGGTTTCGACAGATACCTGCCGAAGCCCTTCAAGCTTGAGGAAATCCTCGCGGCCGTGACCGAGCAGCGGGACATCATCGAACGGAGAAAGCGCCCGCGGGCGAAAAATTAGGCGGCTAGAACAGGATCGAGGCGGTTCGGGCTCAGCCCTTCTTGAAGTGCAGGATGCCCCAGGCGAGATACCCCTTGTCGGCGCCGTCGACCCAATGGTCCAGCCCACGCAGCATGTTGTCGACGTAAGTCTTGCCCGACAGGCGGACGATCTCGTCGTACCGGCGTTTCAGTTCCTCGCCGACGCGGAAGTAATGAGTGCGCAGCTGGGTCAGCATGGGTGACAACTGCACTTCTGAAAATCCGCGCTTGGCGAATTCCGTCCGATAGAAGGCGAAAGATCCCAGGGTCGTCAGATGAATACGGTCCAGGATGGGTTGCAGCACGCCGTCGGGCACGTCGTCGGCCTGCATCGGATCGGTGAAGATGACGTGGCCCCCCGGGGCCAGAACCCGGGAAATCTCGTCCAGAACGCGGGGACGGTCCCCGGAATGGAGGATGGCATCCTGCGACCACACAAGGTCGACGGAGGCATCCTCGGCCGGGATGTCTTCGAACGAGCCGTGCACGACGTCGATCAGGGCATCCAGATCGGTTTCCGCGTTCTTATCCCGGTTCAGGTCGTTCTGGGTTTCGCTCAGGTTCAGGCAGGTCACGTGGCATCCGTACGTGCCCGCAAGATGGCGGGCGGAGCCGCCGTATCCGGCCCCCAGGTCGATGACGCGTGTTTTCCGGCCCAGTCCCGGAATCTGCAAGGCCATGGTTTTCACGGTGCGCCGGCTGGCCTGAGCGATATCCTCGTCGGGGGTGTTGTAGATGCCGATATGGATGTCCTCGCCGCCCCAGACGTTCTGGTAGAAGGCGTCGGCCTCCGATGAATCGTAATATTCCTCGGCCTTGCGGACCGCCTGCGAGCGCCTATTCATGATAATTCTTCTCCGCCACGTGGATGAAAAAGTCCGGGTCGTTTTCCTGGTAGGTTTCCTGGAAATCGCCGTAGGTCTTGATCTTCTGGAACCCGACGTCGGTCAGAAGCTTGCGGGTATAGGCCTTGCGCAGCGGGAACATGTTCAGGTGGAACTGCGATCCGTCGGGGAACGAGTAACAGAACCGGGCCAGACCATCGTCGATGTGTTCGGGTTCAGCCGTCACCTGGTCGCCGCAGTAGTAGTACTTGTGCTTCGATGAAAATCCGTGATCGAGCATGCCGTCGTAATTGCGCTGATCGAGGATCAGGATGCCGTCCCATTTCAGGGCGGCATAGAATTCGGCGAGTGCCCGGCGGCGGTCGTTCTCGTCGAACAGGTGGGTGAACGAATTGCCCAGGCAGATGATGGCGTCGAACTTGCCGTGCACGTCCTTGTTCAGCCAGCGCCAGTCGGCATGGGCCGTGTGCAGCACCAACCCGCGTTCGCGCGCGTTCTCGAAGGCCTTGGTCAGCATCTCCGCGTTGCCGTCGGCGCTGGTCACGTCGAACCCGGCCTTCAACAGCTGCACGGAATGGAATCCGGTGCCCGTGGCGGCGTCGAGCACGCGGTGCTTGTTGCGGGCCTTCAGGATATCGATGAAGAACTGGCCTTCGCTTTCCGCGCGGGCGTCCCAGTCGATCAATTCGTCCCATTTTTCCACGAACGTTTGGACGTATTCCCGCTGGTAGTGGTCGGTTTTGCGGGTTTCCAGCGGATTGTCGCCGAAATCCTGTCGTTCTTGATTGATGTCGTCCATTTTGCCCCTCCAAGGCGTCGTGATGATTCTGCGGCGGCCGGAAACGGCCGCGCACGGCGGCAGGCCCGGGCGGGCCCGCTTGAACGGTCAACGGCATGGCACAACCCGGGGCGACAAGGCCCGGCCATACCGAAGCGATCTGGTTTTATTTGGCGGTCAAAAGGACCCGAAACCCGGTCCGCATGAGTGCGGTGGGTGATCCGAAAGACGCGTTTTCCTGTTGTCGTTACCCACCCCGAAGGGGTAGCGGGACCGGTGCGGCCCCGACGCGTCCACCGCCCGGACGACAAATTTTCATGCCCAACCGGCCCCTGCGTTCTCACGCGGAAACCGGCATGCCGCCCACGGGCAACGCCCCAAGGGTAACAGCCGGGGCGGGAAGGATCAACCGGACCCCCGGGAAAACACGGGTTCGGACGTCGACGGTCCTGCGGAAAGACCGGGTTTCCAGGGTTTACAGGCGGTTATGAAAGTTTTATGCCGCCGCCTGATCGGCGGTTCCGTGGACATTCATGGCCGGATCGCGGGTGCCGGGGGCGGCCTTGTCGCGGGTCAGGCGGGCGGCGTCCCGGCGTTCCAACACGAACATGGCGGTCGCCGCCAGGAACGGCAGGCTCTGCACCAGCAGGGTTCCCGCGAACAGGTAAAGTTCGACGATCCCTGTCGTGTTGACCGTGAACAGGGCGGCCGAGCTGGCCATCAGGGCCAGGCCGATGCGGGTCTCCGCGCGCACGGGCGATACAGGGGCGGTCTTGGCGGCCGGGCTGTTGGCCTTTTGGGACTTGCCCTTCTGGGTCACGCTGAATGGCAGGTCCGGCACCTTGATGCCGTCATAGATGGCGCGCGCCACGGTCCATTGCAGGCTGGCGGCGGCCAGGGCCGCGCCGGCGATGCGCGCCGGGCCGATCTTGACCCGCGCCATGTACAGCAGCACGCAATGCAGCAGTCCGGCCGCGAAGGCGGCCAGGATCGGCAGGGTGAAGGGGATCGGCGGCAGCATCACGCCGACGAACAAAATGAACGGCACCCAGGCCAGGTTGACCACGGCGGCAAGCGCCCCCACCGCGTCCGACAGCCAGTGCAGCCAGCCGGTGATGTAATGGACTTTTTGTCCCCGGGTCAGGGTCTTGGCGCCCGGCAGCATGTGGCGCCAGTGCTTGAAGAAAATCTGCACGGCGCCGTAGGCCCAGCGGTGACGTTGGGTCTTGAACGCGCGGTAGGTGTCCGGCAGCAGGCCCCAGCCATAGCGCCGGCGCGTGTAATGGGCATGGTATCCCGCCTCGAACAGGCGCAGGCCCAGTTCCGTATCCTCGGTGATGGTGTCCGGCGACCAGCCGCCGACGGCGTCGAAGGCGGCGCGGCGGACCAGCAGCATGGTGCCGTGGGCGATGATCGCGTCGGCCTCGTTGCGCTGAACCATGCCGATGTCGAAGAAGCCCGTGTACTCGGCGTTCATGCAGCGCGCCAGCAGCGAGCGTTCGCCGTCGCGGTGATCCTGCGGCGCCTGCACCATGGCCACCTTGGGATCGGTGAACGCGGGCACCAGGTCCTTGAGCCAGTTCGGATCGACCACGTAGTCGGCGTCGATCAGGGCAAGGACTTCCGCGTCCTCGGCGACATGGGCCATGGCGGCGGTCAGCGCACCCGCCTTGAACCCGTCGATCTTGGGGAAATTGAGGAACTTGAAGCGCGGGCCCAGCTTCACGCAATGGGCCTGTACCGGCCGCCACAGGCTTTCGTCGGCCGTGTTGTTGATGATGACCACGACCTCGAAGTCGGGATAGTCGAGGGCCGCGCAGGAATTCAGGGTCTCGATCAGCATTTCCGGGTTTTCCCGGTAGGCGGGGATCTGGATCGACACCTTGGGCAGGGGGGCATCCGCCGGGGCGTTCTCGGGCCGCCACAGGCGCTTGGGCCGGGGGCCCAAGGTGACCTCGGCGACCTCGTCCAGCTTGCCCAGGGTGACCAGGGTCAAGGGCAGCATCAGCACCATGCCCAGGCCCCATGCGATGGCCGACCCGACGTTCAGATAATTTTCGAAGGGATAGAGCAGCGCCACCGCCACGGCGGCGGACAGCGCGTTGGCGGCAATCGCCATGGCCAGGGCATGACCGAAGGTCGGCCGCCGCGTCATTAGCCACAATGTCGTCATGACGGCGCCCAGGATCAGGGCCAGGATGCCGCGCCGCCATTGTTCGGGCTGTTCGACCGCGCCGGCCAGTGAGAACTTGGCGTTGCCGTCATGATCGAACACGCCCCAATAGGGGCCGACGCTTCCTTCCATGGTCTTCCACGGCTGATCGAAGGCCTCCATCAGGTTGTAACCGATACCGTGGCGCGACGCCTCGGACACGAACTTGCGGATGATGGTGGCCTGGGTCATGGGGTCGGGGCCGGCATCGCGGTTGCGGTAGCCGCGCGACGGCCAGCCGAATTCCGCAATGATCGCGTCCTTCCCGGGGAACGTGTCGAGCACCTCTCGGTAGCGTTCGAACGCATAGGAAACGGCGTTTTGCGCGCCGACGGCTTCCCAGTAAGGCAGCACGTGGATCGACATGAAATCGACCTCGTCGACCAGGTCGGGATGGGAAAGCCAGCGGTCCCAGGTTTCCCCCGTCGTTACCGGCACAGGCACGCGGGTCCGCACCTCGCGGATGATGGCGATCAGTTCTTCCAGCGTCAGGTCTTCGCGCAGCAGCGTTTCGTTGCCGACGAACACGGCGCGGATGTTGGAATACTTGCGGACCAAGGCGACCGCGGTCTCGATCTCCCGCCGGTTGGAGGCGTCGTCGCGGCCCAGCCAGATACCGAGCATGACCTCGATCCCGCGTTCCTTGGCAAGTGCGGGCACCTGGGCCTGGATGCCGCTGACCGTATAGGTGCGTATCGACCGGGACACGGGCTTGACGACGTCCAGGGCATTAGCGACCACTTCGGTGGTCGCCGCCCGACCGAACCAGTGCTCCTTGGGCGCGCCGATGTTAAACGACATGGAATGGACCTTGCCCGTGACGTCGGGCAGGACGGCCGTTTCCAAAGTCGTGATCCAGGTCAAGCCGTGGAAGACGGCGGCGATCAAGGCCGCCGCAAGGACGTTTTTCATTTTAAACTAGGCACCCCAAGAGCGGTATCGAGACCGGACTTCATCACGCGGCGCGACCGGGCCGCACGGATGGAACGACGATTACTTAAGTCGCGCAGAACCCCGCGCAAGGGGCGGTGCGGCGTCGGCCACCACAAAGCAAAGATTGCGCCAGTTTGCACCTGCTAACAAGGGGCAGAATTCACAGACCTGGCATGACTGGAACGCCGTGGACGCAGGGCTCTCAGTTCCCGGTGTCCATCTCCCTGACCAGATTGGGGATGCTCGGCACCTGTTCCAGGGACATCAGGCCGTCGAACAGCGGGCGCAGGCGGCCGGCGGGCAGGGCGCGCCCGGCGCAATCCTCGAATTTCTCCCACAATTCGTCCCGGGTCATGGTGTTGTCGCCGCTGCGCCCGATGAGGTTCGACACCGTTTCCGTGAGCTTGCGCCCGTCCTTCAGGGTGACGATCACTTCCGCCCCCCAGTTGTCCTTGTCGTCGCCGTCCAGGTCCGGATGGGGTCGCGCGGTGGTGACCGCAAGCAGGCGGCGCACGGCATCCTCGCGGAACGCGTCGCCCTCGAAATCCTTCAGCCGCACCGTGCCGTCGAGCAGCGTGCGCGCGACCGCGTATTGGACCGAGAACTTGGCCTCCAGCTCGCTGTCGGGCAGGGGCGTGTTGGTGTGCCTGAGGCGCCGCTGGTGCGGCATGATCTCGATCCCCGCCACGGCCTCGGCCGGGATTTCGTGCTTGCCGGCCAGGCGCTGCATGGCGGTGATGCACTGGTGGGTCGATCCGCAGCAGGGGAACTGCTTGATCGCCAAATCTTCGGCCTCGATCTCCCAGGGGCCGTTGTCCCAGCCGTCCAACAGGCGCTCGGCGGCGTAGGTGCCGGTACCGTTGAACACCTCGAAAAAGCCCTGATGGTGCTCCATGGCCCCTGGATTGGCGTCATGGCCCTGTTCGGCCAGCAGCACGGCGAGCACGCCGGAACGGGCCGAATGGCCGACATGCAGCGGCTTGGTCATGGTACCGAAATTGGCCTTCAAGCCGCTGGCCATGGATGCGGCCATGGCCAGGGCCATGGCCGTCTGTTCGACGCTGAGGCCGATCAGCCGCGCCGAACCCGCGACGGTGCCGAAAATGCCGAGCGTCGCGGTCGGGTGCCAGCCCTTGTCGTAATGATGGGGATGGACCGCGCGGGCAAGGCGGATTTCCGCCTCCAGCCCCACGGCATAGGCGGTAATCAGGTTCTGTCCCGAAAGGCCCCGATCCTCGGCCAGCGCGAACAGGGGGGCGACCAGCGGCACCGACTGGTGGCCGCCGAACACGGACGAGAAATCGTCGAAATCAAGCGCGTGCGACGCGATGCCGTTGACGAAGGCGGCGTCCAGGGCACTGGTCCGACGTGCCGTGCCGAACACCAGCGCCGATCCGGGCGCCGTGGCGACGCCGGGGGTGCGCAGGGCGATCTGCGTGCAGTCCTCGGGCAGACCCGCCAGGGTCACGCCGACGGTGTCGGTGATGCCCAGCTTGGCCAGCCACAATCCCCTTTCGGAAATCACTTTGGGATCGTAGCGAACGATGCGCTCCGCCAGGCGTGTCAATAGGGCTCGTTGGTCCGTTGCGGAAATCTTGTTCATGGCTGCCTCATCCCTTGGCGGCCGGACCTTGGGGTCCGTGCGTATGCTTCGATTGTATACAATATCGAAGGTGAGGCTGGCGTCAATCCTCGCCGATCCTGTGCGGATCGAACGGCGTCGACTGATAGACCATGTTGATCCAGTTGCCGAACAGGATATGGGCATAGGCGCGCCAGCGGTTGACCGGCGTCTTGGTCGGATCGTCCCCGGGGTAATAGTTGGCGGGCACCTGGATGTCGGCACCCTTTTCAGAATCGCGGCGGTATTCGGCGTCCAGGGTGTCGGAATCGTATTCCAGGTGATTGAACATGTGGACGTGGTTGAGCTTATGGTCGTGGACCAGGGCGATTCCCGTCGCGGCGCCCTCCATGAGGATTTCCAACTGCGGAAAGGGCTTCAGGTCTTCGGCATGGTTTTCCGTGTGGCGCGACACGGGAATGTTCAGGGTGTCGTTAAGCCCCCGGCACAGCTCCGACGCGGTGTTGAGCACCCGGTGTTCGAACACGCCGAAGGCCTTGTGCGGCAACTGATATTTGGGAATGCCGTAGAAATGATGGAGCGCCGCCTGCGCGCCCCAGCACAGGTTGAACAGGCTGTGCACGTTGCCCCGCGACCAGTCGAAGATCTGGCACAGTTCGTCCCAATAGGTGACGGCTTCGAACGGCAGCTGTTCGATGGGGGCACCGGTGACGATCAGCCCGTCGAACTTCTGGTCCGTGACCTGGGTCCACGGATGGTAGAAGTCGATCATGTGCTGTTCATCGACGGTCTTCGGCTTGTGCGTCGTCAGCGCCAGAAGATGCATTTCGATCTGCAGCGGCGTCGCCCCCAGCACGCGGGCCAACTGGGTTTCCGTCTTCTGCTTCAGCGGCATCAGGTTCAGCACCGCGATGCGCAGCGGGCGGATGTCCTGACGCGTCGCCTGATCGTCGCCGATGATCGGCACGCCTTCCTTTTCCAGGACGGCGCGGGCGGGAAGGTCTGACGGAATCTTGATGGGCATGGCGGCCTGTCCGGCGTTGGTTTCAGGTTCTGGCGGTCAAGGGTCTCATGGACATTGCCGCGGATGCGGCGAAGGAGTGTCTAGATATCCCGCGCCCGGCGGTCGGCCCGGACGAGGCATGCGTTGACATAGTGCGTGGCATTGGCCGCGGCAACCTCGTTGTCGGCGGATTGCGCGCGCATGGTGTCGAACACCCGCCGCAATATCTTGTCGGCGCCGGGTACCAACTGGCCCTGGGGCGGGGCGGCGAACAGGGTGGCGACGTCGATGGTGAAGCCGTATTTTTCCGCCATCCGGGCATAGCGCGGCTTGCGGTCTTGGACCAGGGCGGGGAACAGGGTACGGGCGAAATCCTTGGGCCCGACGCCCTTGCCGTCGTCGGGCTGGCCGGCCAGATGCTGTTCGATGAATGATGGGTAATAGAACAGGGGCTTGGGGTCGCTTTCGGCCCGTTCCTTAAGCGCGTCCTCGTCGGCCTGTCCGGCGCGGATGTAGAGAATCAGGGTATCGGCGCGGAGTGCGGCGATCACCGGATCGTTTGGGTCGTCCAGGTCGACGATTTCGCACAGGCTGCCCGACGCGTCGTTGATGAAATCCTTACAGCGGTAGATTTCCCAGGCCTTGGCGATGAAGTGGCCGGTATCCTTCATGGCTTCCTGCTCGCCCCAGCGATAGAGCCCCTGGCGCTTCAGGAACGTCGCCTTGTCCAGGCCGCCCTCGGCCGGGTCGCCGTACATGCCCAGGAACGTCGAGACTGGGTCCAGGTTGTCGACGCTGATGTTGTGGTTGATGTAGATGGAATCCGAGCGCAGCAGGTTGGCGACGAACCTGTCCTGCATGTGCATGATCTTGTACTTGATGTTGTCCAGGATGTGTTCGGCGAGATAGCGCGTGCCGATGCGGTAGTCGGCCGAATAGTGGTACCAGTCCGCATGGCGGCGCAGGCTGGTGGACAGCATGGTCTTGCCCACGCCCGACATGCCCAGCAGCGTGATCGCGTGGGGGAGTTGGCGGAAGGCCTCGAAATCGTTGAGATAGGATTCACTGCTCATGCCCTTGGTTTGGCGCGCGCCGTTTCGCTTGTAAAGAGCTTTGATCCGCTCCCGGGCGACAAAAATTCATTCCAAGCCCCCAGGGGTGGGGTGCTAAACTCAAATTCAGCGATAAACGGCGCCCGGCACCGCGAAAACGCGGGAAAAAGACCGGGACGTCCCCCACCAGCAAACACCGAACGGGAGGATTTCATGCTGAAAGCCTTGAATATCGATCCGGGCAAATGCACGGGCTGCCTGCAGTGCGAGCTTGCCTGCTCATTCGAAAACGAGGGCGTGTTCAATCCGTCCAAGTCGCGGATTAAGGTCTTCAACTTCCACGACCAGGGCCGCTTCGTGCCCTATACCTGCACGCAATGCGACGAGGCCTGGTGCATGCACGCCTGTCCGGTCGACGCCATATCCCTGAACAAGCTGACGGGGGCTAAAGAGGTCAACGACAATCTCTGCGTCGGCTGCAAGGTCTGCACCATCGCCTGTCCCTTCGGTACGGTGAACTACAATTCCGCCACCGGAAAGGTCATCAAGTGCGACCTGTGCGGCGGCGACCCGGAATGCGCCAAGGCCTGTCCGACGGAGGCCATCACCTTTGTCGACGCCGACTGGACCGGCTTGGACAAGATGCGCAAATGGGCGGCGAAGACCGACGCCGGCCAGCAAGCTGCGCACTGACGGGGAGGATGATGTCATGGCATGGGCACGGCGGATTCTGCGGGTCAACCTGACCAAGGGCACCTGCACGCATGAACCCCTCAACATGGATTGGGCCAAGCGCTACCTGGGACAGCGCGGCCTGGCGACCAAGTACCTGACGGAAGAGATCGATCCCAAGGTCGATCCCCTTGCGCCGGAAAACAAGCTGATCATGGCGACCGGACCGCTGACCGGCACCTGTGCCTCCACCGCCGGGCGCTATTCGGTGATTACCAAGGGGGCGCTCACGGGCGCCATCGCGTGTTCCAACTCGGGCGGCTTCTTCGGCAACGAAATGAAGAACGCCGGGCTGGACATGATCATCTTCGAAGGCCGCGCCAAGGCGCCGGTCTATCTGTTCATCGACAACGACGATTGCCGCTTGCTCGATGCCTCCGGCTATTGGGGCACCTCCGTCTGGGACACCGAAGAAGGCATCAAAGAAGCGCACGGCGATCCCCAGATCCGCGTCGCCTCGATCGGCGTCGCCGGCGAGAAAGGCGTGAAATTCGCCTGTGTCGTCAACGACATGCACCGCGCCGCCGGGCGTTCCGGCGTCGGCACGGTGATGGGCTCGAAGAACCTGAAGGCCGTCGCGATCCGCGGCACCAAGGGGGTGTCCGTGGACGACATGCCGACCTTCCTCAAGGCTGCCGCCGCAGGTAAGAAGGTGCTGGCGGAAAACGCCGTGACCGGGCAGGGCCTGCCGGCCTACGGCACCCAGGTTCTGATGAACGTGATCAACGAAACCGGCGCGCTGCCGACCCGCAACCACCGCGACATCCAGTTCGAGGGCGCGTCGAAGATTTCCGCCGAGGCCATGGCCGAACCGCGCGAATCCGACGGCAAGCCCAACCTGGTGCGCAACGCCGCCTGTTTCGGCTGCACCATCGCCTGCGGGCGCGTGTCGACCATCGACCGCACCCATTACACGGTGGTCGACCGGCCGCAGTACCAAAAGGCGTCGGGCGGGCTGGAATACGAAGCCGCCTGGGCGCTCGGCGCCGCCACCGGTGTCGACGATCTGGACGCCCTGACCTTCGCCAACTTCGTGTGCAACGAACAGGGCATCGATCCCATCTCGTTCGGCGCCACGGTGGGGGCGGCCATGGAGATGTTCGAGGACGGCGTCATCGGCACCAAGGACACCGGCGGGATCGAGGTTAAATTCGGATCGGCCAAGGCGCTGACGGATCTGGCGGAACTGTGCGGCCGGGGCGAGGGCTTCGGGGCCGAAATCGGCCTGGGGTCCAAGCTGCTGTGCGAAAAGTACGGCAAGCCGGAACTGTCCATGTCCGTGAAGGGCCAGGAATTCCCGGCCTATGACGGCCGCGGCATCCAGGGCATGGGCCTGACCTACGCCACGTCCAACCGGGGCGCCTGTCACCTGCGCAGCTATACGGTCGCCTCGGAAATCCTGGGCATTCCGGAAAAGACCGATCCGTTGGTCACCGACGGGAAGGCGGGTCTGGTCAAGGCATTCCAGGACGCGACGGCGGCGGTCGATAGTGCCGGCATCTGCGTGTTCACGACCTTCGCCTGGACGTTGGAGGACATCGCCCCCCAGATCGACGCCGCCTGCGAGGGCGATTGGAGCGTCGAGGCCTTGTTGGAAACGGGGGAACGGATCTGGAATCTGGAACGCCAGTTCAATCTGGCCGCCGGCTTCACCGGCAAGGACGACAACCTGCCCCCGCGCCTGATGAAGGATGCCGCCAAGACGGGGCCGGCCAAGGGTTTGACCAGCGGCTTGGACAAGATGCTGCCGGAATATTACCAGCTGCGCGGCTGGTCCAAGGAGGGTGTGCCGACCAACGAGACGGTCAGCCGGCTCAGTCTGTAAGGATGGGATTCTAGAGCCATGACCTACGTCATCATCGGCGCCGGCCCGGCGGGGGTCGTCGCGGCGGAAACGCTCGCCAAGACGGACACAGGGGCGGACATCGTGCTGTTGGGCGGGGAGGCCGATCCGCCCTATTCCCGCATGGCGATTCCCTATGTCCTGACCGGCATCATCGACCACGGCGGCACGCATCTGCGCAAGACGGCCGGGCATTACGAAAAACTCGGCATCACCTATCGCCAGGGCCGGGCCAAGGGCATCGACGTGAAGGCCCGCAAGGTCCTACTGGAAGGCGGCGGAGAACAAGCCTACGACAAGTTGCTGATCGCCACGGGGGCAAGCCCCGTCAAGCCGCCCGTACCGGGACTCGACCGGCCCGGCGTGCACCATTGCTGGACCCTCGACGACTGCCGCGAGATCGAAAAGCTGGCCAAGAAAGGCGCCGAGGTCGTGCTCATGGGCGCCGGGTTCATCGGCTGCATCATCCTCGAAGCCCTGGTCGAACGGGGCGTCAAGCTGACGGTGGTCGAGGCCCTGGACCGCATGGTGCCGCGCATGATGAACGAGACGGCGGGCACCCTGATCAAGGACTGGTGCCAGGCCAAGGGCATCACCGTGCATACCTCGACCAAGGTGACCGAGGTCGCTGAACGGGACGGCCGTCTCGCCGTCGTCATGGACAACGGCGAAACGGCGCCCGCCGACCTGGTCGTGGTCGCCGCCGGGGTGAAGTCGAACATCGGCTTCATCGACGGCACGGGCATGAAGGCCGAGCAGGGCATTCTGGTCGACGAGTTCCTGCGCACCTCCGTCGACGGCATCTACGCCGCCGGCGACTGCGCCCAGGGCCCCGATTTCGGCGGCGGCTTCAACGTCCACGCGATCCAGCCGACCTCGACCGAGCACGGCCGTTTCGCCGCCCTGAACATGGCGGGGCGGGTCACGCCCTACAAAGGCTCGTTGCAGATGAACGTGCTGGACACGGCAGGGCTGATCTCGACCTCGTTCGGCGACTGGGAAGGCGGTGCGGGCACCGAGGCCGCGGAGGTTCTCGACCGCGATCACTTCAAGTACCTGCGCCTCAACTTCAGGGACGACGTGCTGGTCGGTGCCCTGTCGCTCGGGCGTACGGACCACATGGGCGTGCTGCGCGGCCTGATCCAGAACCGCACGCCGCTGGGCCCGTGGAAGGCCAAGCTGATGGACGACCCGCACCGCATCATGGAAGCCTATGTCGCCCATGCCTATGCCTGACGGCCGGCGCGGGGGCGGGCGATGAAGATCAGGATCAAGCTCTATGCCTCGCTCGCCGAACACCTGCCGGCGGGGACCAAGGGCAACGAGGCCGAGCTGGAGGTTGCCGAGGACGCGACCCCGGCCACGGTCATCGCGCAACTGGGGCTGCCGGAAAAGATGTGTCATCTGGTGTTGCTGAACGGCGTTTATGTCGAGCCCTCGGCGCGGGCCGCCACGGCCTTCCGCGACGGCGACGCGCTCGCCATGTGGCCGCCGGTGGCGGGGGGCGGGCGGGGAGTTGAACAAGGCATTGTCACCCCCGCGAAGGCGGGGGTCCAGGGCGGTGGAATGAAGAAGCAGGGGTATGTTTATCTGCTGGCAAGTAAGCGGAACGGTACGCTCTATGTTGGCGTGACGTCGGACCTCATCCGGCGAATTCATGAGCACAGGCAGGGCGAGGCCGAAGGGTTCACCAAGCGATATGGCGTCAAGACGTTGGTCTATTTTGAAGTGACCGATGACATGGAAAGCGCGATAGCACGGAAAAAGCCATGAAGAAATGGAACCGTGCGTGGAAAATCCGACATATCGAGAGAGAAAACCCGGAATGGCGTGACTTGTATCCGGAGATTTCTGGATTCCCGCCTGCGCGGGAATGACGGGATGGATACGTTGGAAAATGCCCCTGTTGTCATTGAGAAGGAAATGGCCCTGACGCGGACCGGGTTCTTCCGCGGCATCGCCAAGGCGCTCGGCACCGATGCCTATGTGCAAACCGCCGACGGCGTGGTGCTGGAACAGGGCGGTCGCCGCTTTGAGATCATCCTGGGCCCGGAACGCCGGCGCAGGATCGCCTTGATGGAGATCGAGATCATGGACGTCACCTTGGCGTTTTCGGGATATTCGAAGGAAAGCCGCTTGGCGGCGCTCGCGATGTTCGACCGGGCGTTTCAACGGGGCGGCGGGTGACCGGGCCATTAAATTAGAAGCATTCTAACTTTGCCGGTTGATCCGGCTGGTGTATCCACTATCTTCATAGTCCACAAACAAGCTGTATTAAGGAGTTCCCATGTCGAGCGAAGGTTTCCACGAACCGCTGGAGAAACTGTCCGAAGAGACCATGGACCGTCACCGGGCCATCGTCTCCCTGATGGAGGAGCTGGAGGCCGTCGACTGGTACCAGCAGCGCGTCGATGCGACCAAGGATCCGGAACTGAAGGCCATTCTGGCCCATAACCGGGACGAGGAAATCGAACACGCGGCCATGGTTCTGGAATGGCTGCGCCGCAGCATGCCGCAGTTCGATAAGGAACTTCGCGAAAACCTGTTCAAGGAAGGCCCGATCACCGGTCATCACGGCGACGATCACTAGGCCAATCGCTTCCTGACAATTCCGGCGACTTTAGGCCCCGCGCGTCATCGACGCGCGGGGTTTTTCATGCACGGTTGACCTAGGTCATGGCCGGGCGCCGCTCTTTAGATCATCCTTTTTGCATATACCGAACCGTCGCATAAGGAAGGAGGATACCGATGAGCACTGCACAACAATCCACACCGGAAAAAAAGGTGGAGGCAAAGCGCGCCGAGGGTGGCGAAATTTCCGTCAAGCAGGATACCACGACGCCGGCGGAAGCGTGGCGTACCGATATGGAACGCCTGATGGGCGACTGGTTCAGCGCCTGGGGTGGGCTTGGCCGCCTTCAACCGTTCGCGGGATTGTCGAACGGGGGCGCGATGCCGGCGACCGGCCTTGAGGAATGGCGGGCCCAGGCGGACCGCTATTTCGAGGAGATGAACCGGCGTTGGGCCGATGTGGCCCGCCTCAGCCCGCTTGAGATGTTCGGCGTTCCGGCCGGAATTGCCCTCAATCCCGAGGTCGACATCAGCGACGGCGACGGCAAGTTCGTGTTGAAGGCGGACCTACCCGGGCTGTCGGAAGACGATGTCGAGGTTGAGGTCGACGGCGATGTGCTGAGCATTTCCGGCCACAAGTCGGAAACGTCGGAGGACAAGGAGAACGACTATTGCCGACGCGAGCGCCGGTTCGGCTCGTTCCGCCGGTCCTTCAAGTTGCCCGAAGGGGTGGTCAGCGATAAGGCCAAGGCGTCCTTCGACAAGGGTGTTCTGACCGTCACGCTGCCGAAACAGGCTAAGACGGAAAAACCCAAGGGCAAGAAGGTTCCGCTCAACGGCTGAGTGGCTGGCTACTTTCTGTCCGCGTAAGGGTTTTCGCTCTTGCGGTAGATCAGGCGGATCGGCACGCCGTCCAGCCCAAAGTGGTCGCGCAGCCCGTTGACCAGAAAGCGCGTGTAGCTGTCCGGCAGTTCGGTCGCCCGCGTGCAGAATACGATGAACGTGGGCGGACGGGCCTTGGCCTGAGTCGCGTAGCGCAGACGAATGCGCTTGCCGCCCTTACCCATGGGGGCGGGGTGAGCTTCCTGCATGTCCGTCAGCCAGCGGTTCAGGTCACCCGTGCCGATGCGCGTGTTCCACAGGTCGTAAGTCGCGGTGACCGTAGGCAGAAGCTTGTCCAGCCCCTGGCCGGTCAGGGCCGAGCAGGTGATGACGGGAATGCCCCGGACCTGCGGCAGGCTGGTCTGCAGGCGGTCGTTGAGACGCTGGATTGTCTCACCCCGGTCCTTGGCGGCGTCCCACTTGTTGACCGCGATGATCAGTGCGCGGCCTTCCTCGATGACTTGGCGGGCGATGGTCAGGTCCTGCTTTTCCAGGACCGCGTCGGCGTCCAGCACCAGCACCACGACATGGGCGAAGCGCACCGCGCGCAGGGTGTCGCGGGTGCTGAGGGTTTCCAGTTTGTCGGTGATCCGCGCTTTGCGGCGCAGGCCGGCGGTGTCGATCAACCGGTAATCGCGCCCGCCGTGCTGCCAGGATATGGAGATCGAGTCGCGGGTGATCCCGGCCTCGGGCCCGGTCAGCATGCGGTCCTCGCCGAGCAGGCGGTTGATCATGGTCGACTTGCCGACGTTGGGCCGGCCGACGATGGCGAGTTGCAGGGCCTTGGGCTCGGCCGCCTCGTCGCCGTCGCCTTCGTCGTTGAATTCTTCTAGGTCGGCGAATTCATCTTCGTTGTCATAGGCTTGCGTGCCTTCGGCGGCGGCGGCCTCGGCAAAGGGGACAAGCCGGTCGTACAGGTCCGACAGACCCAGACCGTGTTCCGCCGAAAAGGCGACGGGCTCGTCCAGGCCCAGGGAATAGGCGTCGAACAGGCCGGACTCGCCGGCCCGGCCCTCGCATTTGTTGGCGACCAGGATCGCCGGGGTGCCGCGGGCCCGCAGCCAGGACACGAAATGCTGGTCCATCGGCGTCACCCCGGCCCGCGCGTCGATCACCATCAGCGCCACGTCGGCTTCGTCGAGGGCATGTTCGGTCTGGCGCCGCATGCGGGCTTCCAGGCTGTCGTCGGTGACGTCCTCAAGCCCGGCGGTGTCGATGAGCCGGAATTTCATATCGGCAAGCTTGCCCTCCCCCTCGCGGCGGTCGCGGGTCACCCCCGGCGTATCGTCGACGATGGCCAGCTTGCGCCCAACCAGGCGGTTGAACAGGGTCGATTTGCCGACGTTGGGACGGCCGATGATGGCGATGGTGAAGGGCATGACATTGGCCGGACGCGTGTCCGATCCTGATTACCTGAATTGGGTTACGGGTACTGGGTTACTGATAAACGATCAATTCCGCGTCGTCGGACAGGAAGATGACCCGGCCGTCGGCGACGATGGGCGGCACGGAAATGCCGTCGGGCATTTCGACCTCGCCGATGAACTTACCCGAATAGGGCGACAAAGCCCAGGCCACACCGTGCGATCCGGCCACAATCAGGCGGTCGGATGCCAGAATGGGGCCGGTCCAGACAACGGGGTCCCGCTGCTTTTCCGGGTTTTCGAAACGGGGCAGGGGGCGGACCCAGTAGACGCCGCCGGTGTCGCGGCTGACGGCGGCGACTTCCGCGTCGTTGGTCAGCACGAAGATGTAGTCGCCGGCGATCCAGGGGCTTTCGATGCCGCCGATATCCCGTTCCCAGATCCGCCGGCCCGTGCGCAGGTCATAGGCCGCCATGATCCCGGAATGGCTGATCGCGATGACCCGGCCGCGGTCGATGATCGGACGGCCGCGGATGTGCGACAGGGCGGAGACGATGTCCGAACGCTTCAGGGACGCCAGGGAATCCGACCACAGCAGGCGGCCGTTTTCGGCCCGCAGCGCGACCAGTTCACCGGATGAATAGGGGACGACGACCACGCCCTGGTCGACGGCCGGGCTGCCGCTGCCGAGAAGGGACGCGGACTCGGTGATGCCCGAATGATCCCAAAGCTGCTGGCCCGTTTTGGCGTCCAGGGCAAAGGTGCGGTTGTCCAGGGTGACGACGAAGACCCGGCCGCCGCGCACCGTGGGGGCGGCGTGCATGGGGCCGCTCAGCACCGTGCGCCAAATTTCCTTGCCCGTCGCGGCATCCAGGGCGATGACATGACCGAACCCGGTTGCCGCATAGACCCGCCCGCCCTCGGTGGTCACGCCGCCGGACAACAGGCCGTCGTCGGCCTCGGCATCGGGCGCCAGTTCGACGTCCCAGACGGTGTCGCCGGACTTCATGTCGACGGCATAGACCTCGGATTCGGAATCCATGGTGAAGATGCGCCCATCCGCGGCGACGGGAGAGCCGAGAATGCGCAGCTCGTCATCGACGCCCTTGCCGACGTTCGTGCTCCAGGCCTTGGCGATGTTCTCCGGCACCAGGATGTGGTGCATGGCGTGGTTCGGGTAGCCGCCCGGCTGTGGCCATTCCGGATTGGGCGAGGGGGCCGGCAGCAGGATCTGGTGATCCTTCAATTCGGCATCGGCCGCCAAGGTCCGCTGATTGGTCAGGATCGCGATGCGGGTACCCGGCAGGGGCACCTCTTCCTTGGAAAACAGGTCGGTGAAATAAGTGCAGCCGCCGACGCTCAGGGGCGCCGCCAGGGCGATGGCGATAGACAGGGCCATGCCTCGGGCCGTGCCGCGCGGACAGGCCCGCAGGCCCCGTTCCCGGCGATTTCCGCTATTCGGCGCAGCCATACCGATTGTTCCCCTGTTCCCCGTGACCCATCCTGATTAATTCAGGGGTCCTTCTAACGCAATATCGTTAACAATTCCGTTGCGCGTTGGCGCATGCGGGCCGGCGTTTCCGCGTCCTTGGACAGGGCGCCGTAAATTTCGATTGCCTTGGCCTTGTCCCCGGCGCGAAGCGCCAGCGCCGCCGCCAGTTCCTGGGCGCTGAACCGCCACGGATTGCCGGCCGCCATGAGCGGTGCCAGGCGGTCTTGAACCTTCTGGGCGTCGGCGCCGGGGTTGTTGACCTCCAGCCCCGCGGCCAGGATCACCGCCAGGTCCTGATAAAGTTTTCCGGCACCCGTGTCGGCCGCGATGGCGTTATAGGCGGCGATGGCCCCGGCCGTATCGCCGTTTTTGGCGAGAAGCCCCGCTTCTTGAATGCGGGCAAGCAGGCCGTAACCGCCGCCTTCGCCAGACAGGCTTTTGAACGCGCCGGCCGCCGCGTCCGTGCTGCCGGTTTCGGCCAGTTTCTGGGCGGCGGCGAACCGGTCCCCCAGGGCCTGACGGGTTTCCAGGTCGTATTTGACCCAGAACTGGTATCCGGCGGCGGCGGCCACGCACAGTCCCGCCGCGACGAGAATGAGCTTGCCGTAGCGGCTCCAGACCTTGTGGAACTGTTCCTGGCGGAGCTCGTCGTCGATTTCGCGGATCAGGCTGTCTTCGGTATGATCGGCCACTTTTGGCTCCCGTCGGTAACGGTTGGAATTGGCGGGGAAAATAGTGGCCTTTTCCCGCGATAGCAACTGGCGGTGGCGGGGGACGGTTATGGAGGGATTTACGGCTCCTTAACGATGATGGGCGACAATGCACTGTGGTGGCGGTCTAATGCGCCGTAACCCGTATCGAAGGGCGACCCAAGGGAATGAAACGGCTTCTTGCGATTTTCACCGTCTGTATGCTGGCGGCCGGTTGCGCCGGCATTGTCGGCGCCGAGGGCGTGTCCATCATGGCGACGGACAAGACCGTCGTCGATCATGTGATCTCCCTGTCGAGCGGCAAGAACTGTTCGACCATCCGCAAGGACCTGGGCATGACCTATTGCGAGGAAGACGAGAAGATTCCGCAGATGAACGTATTCTGCTACCGCACGCTGGGCGAAATCACCTGCTACGACAGGCCGGTGTACGACGGCAAGCAGGAGCGGGTCCGCCAGGGCGGCGAAAAACCCCGCTGATCCGCGTAACGGACGCTTGTCCTTAGGGGCCTGCCGTCGTTCAATGGCCGCCCCATGCGATTTCTTGCCTATACATTGCTGCTGACAGCACTTCTGGGTTCCGGTTGGGCTGCCTGGTTCTTTTTCGGCACGCCCGTCCAGGACGACGATCCCGCGTTGACCGCGTTGAAACAGCGCGTGGCGCAGCTTGAGCAATCCGTGCAGAAGGGCGACCTGAACGCCCGGATCGACCTGGGATGGATTCTGATCCGCAAGGAGTCCCGGCTGCCCGATCCGGACCGCGCCGTCGCCCTGTTCCGTGAGGCCGCCGGCAAGGGAGCCGTCCGGGCGCAATACGCCCTCGGTTGGGCCTATGCCCAGGGGCGCGGCGTGCCCGTCGATTATGCCCAGGCGGCGGAATGGTATCGTGTGGCGGCGACGGCGGGCGGCGATGCCGATGCTCAGTTCGCACTGGGCGAGCTTTATTTTCGCGGCCTTGGCGTGGCCAACGACTACGGCCGGGCGATCGACCTGTATCGCGCCGCCGCGATGCGGGGGCATCCGGTCGCCCAGTATCTGATGGGGGTCATGTACCAGGAAGGCTGGGGCGTGAAACGCGATCTGGTCGAGGCCTACAAGTGGCTGACCCTGGCCGCCCCCCAGGCGGCGCGCATCCAGGCCCATAACCCCCAGTTCGATCCCCGCGGCCAGCGCGAGCATTTGATGGTCAAGCTGAACCGGACACAGATCAACCGGGCCGAACGCATGGCCCGCGACATGACGGCAGGTAAATGAGGCATATAACGTGACCACACCGGGGCTTCGCCTTCTCATCATCGAAGGCAACACGGCGGCGGGCAACGCGGCGATGGCGGCCGCGGGCGTGGGCACCAACGCCGATCAGTATGCGGATGCGGTCCGGCGCTCGGCCCCCGACGCGGGGATCCATGTCGTCCATCCCGCCGACGGGGCAGTCTCCCTGCCGGCGGGGACAGCCTTAAGTGATTTCGACGGCGCGATCCTGGGGGGCTCTGGCCTGTTCGTGCGTGCCCAGGGCAATGCCCCCGAGGTTCAACGCCAGGTCGATCTGGTGCGGGCCCTGTTCGGCGCCGGCGTACCGATGCTGGGAAGCTGCTGGGGCCTGCAGGTCGCGGCGGTCGCCGCCGGGGGCGACGTGGCGCCGAGCCCGAACGGCCGCGAGGTCGGCATCTGCCGCGCGATCACGCTGAGCGACGCGGGGGCCGCGTTTCCCATGTTCGCGGGCAAGCCCCGGACGTTCGACTCCCTCGCCATTCATTACGACGAGGTCACCCGCCTGCCGACCGGCGCCGCCGTGCTTGCCGCCAACAGCCATAGTCCGATCCAGGCGGCGGCGTTCACCTTCGGAAAAGGCGTGTTCTGGGGTGTCCAGTATCATCCTGAATTCTCGTTTTCCCACATGGCGCGGCTGATCCGCCGTTATGGTCCGGACATGGTGACACAGGGCATCTATCCCGATCAGACGGCCATGGACCGGGAGACCGAGGCCATGCTGCGCCTGGACGCCAGCGCCGAGGGAGACAAGGCGCATGCCGCGATGCCGTCGGCGGACCTGGGATTTAGTGAAACGGTGACGGAAACGGCGATGCGGTGCCGGGAAATCGATAATTGGTTGCAGTTTTGTCGAAGTGGAAAACCGACTGAATACGGCGCTAGGCAATGATGTTCACGCATCGGCAAGAACCATGATTAAACGATCTATATATTATATTTTTATTTTAAAATTTTGACTGCATATAATAAAGTGTATTTATGTTTTTATAAAGTAATTCCATATTTGTATTTTGATTTATCCGAAATATTATTTAAATAAGACATTAAAAACTCATTCTTATTGTATATGAAATTCAATACATTTTTTATATAGTACTTTTGTATAGCTATCCATTTTCAAAACATTTGGCTTATCCTTCAGTTGTACTGGGGAAAACGGGGCTTCTTTCGATTGAATTTCCAATTTTGTCCGACCGTATCCGTTATGTGGATAGGTAAGGTTGGGCCGTCGGTTGAGGCTCCCGGACTCTCGCGCGGTATGACAGCGAACAGTCCGCCATAGTGCGGACGGAAATGAAGGAGGCATCGACAGTGAAACGCATTTTAAAAACGGCCGCATTTGTTTTGACCGTCGCAGCGATAGCTGGCGGCGCACGGGCGGAAAGCGGCGTGCATGGGGACAAAATTGTTCTTGGCCAATCCGCGGCTCTCGGCGGTCCGGCGTCTGCGTTGGGCATCGGAATGAAGACGGGCCTATTGGCCGCCTTCAAGGAAGTGAATGACGCCAGCGGCGTGCACGGCCGCAAGATCGAGTTGATCAGCTACGACGACGGGTATGAGCCCGAACGCGCCATTGCAAACACCAACAAGCTGATCAGTCAGGACAATGTCTTCGCGCTGATCGGCGAGGTTGGCACGCCGACGTCAAAGGCCGCGCAGCCGATCTCCACGGCCAAGAAGGTGCCGTTCATCGGCCCGTTCACCGGTGCGGGCTTCCTGCGCGACCCGAAGAATTCGAACGTCATCAACGTGCGCGCCACCTACGACCAGGAAACCGAGGCCTGGATCAAGCATCTGACCGAGGACCTGGGCTTCAAGAACATCGCGATCCTCTACCAGGACGACGGCTTTGGCCGGGTCGGGCTGTCCGGGGTGACCAAGGCCATGGACAAGCGCGGCCTGAAGATTTCCGCCGAAGGCACCTATCCGCGCAACACCACGGCGGTGAAGAAAGCGATCCTGGCGATCAAGAAGGTCCAGCCCGAGGCGGTCGTCATGGTCGGCGCCTACAAGCCGATTGCCGAGTTCATCAAGCTGGCCAAGAAGGTCAAGATGGACGCGGTGTTCGTGAACATCTCCTTCGTCGGGTCAAAGGCGCTGTCGAAAGAACTGGGGCCCGATGGCGCCGGTGTCGTGATTACTCAGGTCGTGCCGTTCCCTTGGGACAGCAGCCTGCCTGTGGTCGCCCAATACCAGAAGGCGCTGAAGGCGCTGGACGCCAAGGAAGAACCGGGCTTCGTCAGCCTGGAAGGCTATCTTGTCGGACGCCTGACCATCGAGGCGCTCGCCAAGGCGGGCAAGGACGTCACCCGTCAGGGACTGCTCGATACCATCTACAAAACCGGCACGTTCGACCTGGGCGGCGCCAAGCTTGAGTACGGTCCCGGTGACAATCAAGGCATGAGTGAGGTGTTCCTGACGGTCATTCAGCCGGACGGTAGTTTCAAGTCCGTTTCGAAACTGACGAAATAAGAATTTTGCCTTAGGATGGGTGGTCCTTGAGGAGGAGGGCCACCCGAACCTGCCGGAAAAAAGGCGGGACGGGAGATCAAGTAACCAAGAAAAGGGTTGGGGACGATGACAGACCAAGACAAGCCGGTTAACGAGGACGCGGTGGAGGCCCCTCACATGGATGAGGGTGTTTCGGAGGTTGCGTCTGGGACGACGGAAGTTGAAGACCAAGCGGCTGCCGGTGACGAGCCGGCGCCGGATCACATGGAAAACCAAACATCCCCCGAAGACCACGCCGCACCCCGGCCGGGAAGGATGACACGTGTCGGAATGGGCATCGGCGGGCGGCTGCTGTTATCCGTTCTGGCGATTTTTGCGACGACCGTCGTCGCCATCGTCATCGGTTGGGTGTCGATGACCTCGTCATCGAACACCATGAGCGAGATCACGCATGTGAAGTCGCCGGCCGTGGCGGATGCGCTTCGTCTGTCGGAGACCGTCGCGCGGATCACATCCCTTGCACCGGCCTTGGTGGCCGCCAAGACGAACGTTGAGCGCGAGGATATCGCCGCGCGTGTGCAATCCATCTTCGAGCAGTTTTCCGGGATCGTCGCCGCCGCGAAGATCCGCGACGAGGTGATGAGCGATCTGAAATCAGGCGCGGATCAATTGAAGGCACTGCTCGGTGAGATCGAGGCAAAGGTCGCCGAACGCAACAGATTGGCAGACGTTCGCATCGAAGCCATGAACCAACTGCGGGCCTTGCACAAAGAACTCGCCGTTGGCGCCGCCGGGATCATTGACGACGTGACCTTCAATCTTTCCCTCGGTGTCGAGGCTGTTGATGCGACCCAACCGGGCGCGTTGCTGGAATTCGTCGAGTCCGGAATCGAGCCCCTGTCGGCGGCCATGAACGTGAAGGCGGAAGCAAACCAGATCGTCGGTCTTCTGGGCAATGCGGCAACGGAAACCCAAAGCGAAAACCTGCAGCCTTTGCGGGAACGGTTCATCGCGTCGAAGTCACAATTCCTGGACGCCATGTCGCTGATCAGCGAGTCTGACGCAGCTCAGAAGTTGGCCGAGCAGGGCGGCAAGCTGCTTGCCTTCGGGGCCTCCGAAAACAATGTCTTCGACAACCGCATCGCCGAACTGCAGACGCAGGACGATATCGAAGGCCTGATGACCAAAAGCCGTGAGCTCTCGGCGAAGTTCAGCGACGACATCGCGGGCGTGGTTGACGTGGCGGAAACGCAGATGGCCGAAGAGGCCGCGGCCGCCGAAGCATCCGCTGCGGCGAACAAGAAGATTCTCATGTTCCTCGCCGGGTTCTCGCTGCTGATCGCCGCGGGTGTGTACCTGATGTACGTCCGCCGTCTGGTGGCCCGTCTGGTGACTCTGTCGGACACCATGGTGGCGCTTGCTGACGGCGATCTGAATGTCGCGGTCGACACCCACGGTTCGGACGAGGTCGCCGCCATGGCCGGCACGGTCCAGGTGTTCAAGGAAAACGCCGAGGAAGTGAACCGCATGTCGGCGGAGCGCGAGACCGAGGACCGGCGCAACCGCCGCCGGCTCCGCAGTCAGGTTCTGGCGCTCAATGCCGCGCTGGAGGAAGAAGTCGCCAAGGCCGTCGAACTGGTCAAGGACCGGGTCAACACGGTCGAGAACTCGGCCCGGGCGGCGGCGGACCTGTCGCAATCGGCCCATACCCAGGCCTCGACCGTGGCCAGTGCCGCCGAGGAAGCGACGATCAACGTGCAGACCGTCGCCTCAGCGGCGGAGCAACTCTCGGCCTCGATCAACGAGATTTCCTCGCAGGTCGGCCAGTCGTCGCAGATCGCGCGGCAGGCGACCGAGGAAGCGGACCGCACCAACGCCCAGATCCAGGGTCTGGCCCAGGCGGCGGAGAAGATCGGCGAGGTCGTGTCGCTGATCACCGACATCGCCGAGCAGACCAACCTGCTGGCCCTCAATGCGACCATCGAGGCGGCCCGCGCCGGCGACGCCGGCAAGGGCTTCGCCGTGGTCGCCAGTGAGGTCAAGAACCTGGCCAACCAGACGGCCAAGGCGACGGAGGAAATCGGTAAGCAGATCGGCGACATCCAGTCGGCGACGCAAAGCAGCGTCGATGCCATCGCCGGGATCACCAAGACGATCTCGGACATCAACGAGATTTCGTCGTCGGTGGCGGCGGCGGTCGAACAGCAGGGCGTGGCGACGCAGGAGATCGCGCGCAACGTGGAACAGGCCGCGGCGGGCACGCAGGAAGTGTCGTCCAACATCATCCAGGTGACGGAGGTCGCGGGCCAGTCCGGCGACGCGGCGGCGCAGCAGCTGGAGGCGGCGGCCCAGGTCAAGTCGGGCATCGACCATATGAACGGCCGTTTGCTGGAGATCATCCGCGACAGTCAGGATCCCGACTATTCGACGCGCCATCCGATGGGCCAGACGGTTACGGTGACGGTTGCGGGCACGGTCAAGGAAACGACGCTGCACAGCCTGTCCATGGGCGGCGGCGTGGTGCTCGACCGGGGGCTTGAGGTCACGGAAGGCGATACCTTCACCATCGACCTGCCGGACATTGGGACCTACGAGGCCTCGATCGTCGCCAAGACCGATGATCGTACCCATGCCCGTTTGGATATGAATGACGCGGATGCGGAACGCCTCACGGCGTTTGTCCGGGCCTTGGCCTAGATCGCCATTGCTGAATTGCGGCTTCCGGGCCGCCGGGGGATTACACCTCCGGCGCGCCCGGTCCGCCCGTGAAGCGGTAGTAGTACCACAGCATCAAGGCGGCGGTGGACCGCCAGGGCCGCCAGCGTTCGGCGATGACGGCCAGTTCCTTAGGCTTGGGCCGAGCCTCCAGGCGCATCAGGCGGGCCGCTGATTCCGCCAGCGCGAGATCGCCCGACGGCATGACGTCGGGCCGCCCCAGCGCGAACATCAGATAGATTTCCGCCGTCCATTGGCCGATGCCCTTGAGCCGCGTCAGGGTTTCCAGAACCTCGTCGTCGGGGGCCTGGCGCAGGCTGTCGAAATCAAGGTCCCCCACCGTCACGGCCTCGGCCACGCCGCGGATGTATTTCACCTTGGGGCGGGACAGCCCGAAGGCGCGCAATTCATCGTCGCTCTTGGCGAGAACGGCCTCGGCGCTGACGTTGCCCAATCCGGCTTCGACCCGGCGCTGGATGGCAGCCCCGGCATGGGCGGACACCTGCTGGCCGATGATGCTGGAGACGATGGCCGGAAATCCGTCCGGGCGGCGGCGGGGCAGGGGGGCGCCGGCCTCGGCATAGGCGCGGGCCATGTATTCGCACTGATCGACCAGTTCCAAAAGACCGGGTGTGGCGGGCATGGCGCTGTCCTATCCCAGGGTACCGGAAAGGGCCCGAGCCATGATCCCGCGCAAGGCGGCGGTATCCACGGGGACCGGATTTTCCCGCGCGGTGACGTCGGCGGCGGCGGTTGCCGCGAGGGCGTCCAGATCGTCCGCGCCGACCCCCAGGCCGTCCAAAGTATGGGGAATTTGGAAGGTCTCGCGGATCGCCAATGTCCAATCCATCAGGCCGGTGAAATCCGCGCGCGGCAACCCCATGCAGCGGGCCAACACGGCGCAGCGGTCGTCGATGGCGGCCCGGTTGTGGTCCAGCACATAGGGCAGGACCACGGCGTTGGTCAGACCGTGGTGGCTGTCCTTATGCGCGCCGATGGCGTGCGAGATCGCATGCACGGCGCCGAGCCCCTTGTTGAAGGCGACCGCGCCCATGGCGGCGGCGGCCATCATCTGGCTCCGCGCCTCGAGATCGCCGCCGTCGGCGACGGCGCGCGGCAGCCAGGTCGCGATCAGGCGCAGGCCCTCGGCGGCGATACCGTCGCACAGGGGATTGTAGGTGGTGGCGCAATAGGCCTCGATACAATGCACGGCGGCGTCCATGCCGGTCCAGGCGGTCAGGTTTGCGGGCAGGCCCGTGACCAGTTCCGGGTCGCAGATCACCGTGCGGGCCAGCAGATTGACGTGATAGAGGATGCGTTTGGTCCGCGCCTCTTCGTCTGAGATCACGGCGGCATAGCCCATTTCCGATCCCGTGCCCGATGTGGTGGGCACCGCGATCAGGGGGGCGATGGCGGCGCCATTGATGTCCCGGTAGCGCGGCCCGCCCACGGCATAGTCGAGGACCGGTCCGTTGTGGCCGGCCTGCAGGGCGATGGCCTTGGCCGCATCCATGGCCGACCCGCCGCCGATGGCGACGATGCCGTCATGTCCGCCGTCCCGATACGTGCTGGCGCCGGCGGCGACGTTGGCCGCCGTGGGGTTGGATTTGACCTGGGAAAACACCTCGGCACCCAGGCCCGCGTCGGCCAGAGACGTCCCCGCCGCCGCGACGATGCCGGATGCCGCAAGGCCCGCGTCGGTGACGATCAAGGGCCGCTTGATACCTAAGCGCGCCGCTGTCTTGCCCAGTTCGCCCAGGCGTCCGGGGCCGAAGCGCACGGTGGTGGGAAAGGGCCAATTGGCGGTCAGGCGGGCAGAGTCGGCGGTCATGACGAGAGGCACCCTGTCGGTCGGTTGCGGGGCGCCAGTTTCCCCAGGCCGGAGTTAAATGTCCACCGCTCTAGAAATCGACCGTCGCCAGCGCGCGGGTCACCTTGGTTTGGGCCCAGGTGACGGGGGCGGCCGGCGGCTGATCCGCCGATGGGACAATCGTGCCCTGGCCGACGGTATTGAGTTCTACCGTGCCTGCCCGCGTGGTTACCGTGACGGCGGTGCCGTCCAAAAGTGCCACCTCAAACGCCGTGTCGAGAGTCCCGCCCCAGACCGTGGTGCCGCGGATGCCGATGGTCGCCGTGTTGGTGGCGACGGTCATGGCGTCGGGGTTCCGCGCGGCGATCGATCCGGATGCCGCCTTGAACGCACCGGCAAGGAGACGCAGGGTGATGTTTTCCTTGGCCGGCGTATCCTCGAAATCGGACAGGGCGAACGTCGCCCGTTCGCCCAAGGTGACGACCGACCCGTCGCGAAGGGAAAATTCAAGACGGGCACCTTCGCCGGTGGAAATGACGTCGCTGACGAGAACCTCGCTGCCGACCTTCAGGGACCGGGGTACCGCGCCTTGCAAGGCCACGGCGCCGTTCTTCAGGCGCAGGACCTTGCCCGCGACATCACCCTCGGCAGCTTGAACCGCGGGCCCCGTTCCCGTCAGAAACAGGGCGGCAAGCAGCCCCATGACCATTGTCCTGAGCATAAGCGATTCTCCTTCTTTCCCGGATCGGCGTAACCGCCGTGACGGCCAAGGTCCCCGTTCAATTGGGCGATAATGTGGCCTACCTTGGGGCTTTCGTCCATGGTCGGATGGGTGTTAGTGATCCTGCCTGGCGGCCCGGTATGGGGCGGCGGCGAAATGAGGGTAGACTGCCCCGGCAGTTAGGGAGCATCCGTGCCACGGCAAGACGATGAATTCGGGGCTGAAGGTCATGGTGGCGATCTCGCCGCCGCCACGACGCGTTTCGGCACGCCGCCGGGCGGCTGGATCGATCTGTCCACGGGCATCAACCCGACGCCTTATCCATTGCCCGGTCTGTCGCCCGATTCCTGGACGCGGTTGCCGCAATCGGCCGGCCTGAAGTCCCTGAAGGCGGCGGCGGCGAATGCCTATGGCGCCGCCGGGCCGGACCTGATCGCCTGCGCCCCGGGGACCCAGGCGCTGATTCAGGCGCTGCCCCGGGTGCTGGGGGCCCGGCGGGTGGCGGTCCTCGGCCCGACTTACGCCGAACATGGTGCCGCCTGGCGTGCGTCGGGGACGGAGGTGGATGAGGTGGCAGACCTGCCGCCGCCGGACCGGTCCCTGGTGCTGGTCAATCCCAACAATCCCAACGGCCGGGCGGTCGACCCGGGGCGGCTGTCGGCCTGGGCCCGGGACGCGGCAGAGGCGAACCACTGGCTGATCGTTGACGAGGCCTTTGCCGATGTCCGCCCCGACATCAGCCTTGTCCCTGTCCTGCCCCTGGCGAACGTCATCGTTTTGCGGTCCTTCGGAAAGTTCCACGGGCTTGCAGGCCTGCGTCTGGGTTTCGCCCTGACCGCGCCGCGCATGGTGCGCCGTCTGGAGGCGGATATGGGACCCTGGGCCGTGTCCGGCCCGGCCCAGGACATCGGCGCCCGGGCGTTGGCCGACCAGGCCTGGGCGACGGCGGAGCGCGCCCGTCTGGCGGCCCGCATGGCCCGCCTGCGGGTCCTTCTGACCGGCGCCGGTCTGGGCATCGTCGGCGGCACCGACCTGTTCGTGCTGGCGCACCATGCCGAGGCCCTGACCCTCTACGATCATCTGGCGGGGGCGGGAATTCTGGTTCGGCGGTTCCGGGTAAATTCAACGTGGCTGCGCTTCGGCTTGCCGGGATCGGAAGATCACTGGCAGCGCCTGGACAAGGCGCTGTCTGCCTTTGCCGGAACCGCTCCGATCTCGGACCGCCGCCATGGCTGAGGCGATGGATGCCCTGGCGCGGGCGATCACCCGCCATCAGGCCGGCGATCTGAGTGCTGCCGAAAAGGCTTACCGCGCGATCCTCGTCGATCATCCTGACCATGCCGATGCCCTGCATCTTCTGGGGCTGGTGCACTACCAGAAAGGCGACGCAGTCACGGCCACAGGCCATATCCGCCGCGCCATCGGCATCGACCGCCGCGCGGCCATGTATCACGCTAACCTTGGCCGGGTTCTGATGGCCCAGGGATTGGCGGCGGACGCGGCCGAGGCTTACCGCGAGGCCGTGGCGCTGACCCCCAACGACGCCGCCGTGCATTCGGACATGGCGGCGGCCCTGGTGACCGCCGGGGATTTCGACGCCGCGCGGTCGCGCGCGCGGCTGGCCCTGGAACTCGCCCCCGACCTGGCGCCGGCGCATCTCAACCTGGGGCTGGCCTTGCAGGGCGGCGGGGCAGCGGCGGCAGCCGGCGCCGAAGCCTGCTTCCGGCGCGCGGCGGCATGCGACCCCAATCTGGCCGATGCTCATCAGGCCCTGGGCCAACTGCATCAGGGGCGGGGCGAGGACGACGCGGCCATGGAATGCTACCGCCAGGCAATTCGGGCAAATCCCGGCATGGCCGAGGCCCATTGCAATCTGGGCAATATCCTGCGCGACCGCCTGGACCTGACCGCCGCCCTGGCGCAGTACGACGCCGGCCTGGCGGCGGCCCCCGACATTGCCGCCCTGCATGCCAACAAGGGTGTGGCGTTGCATGAACTGGGGTGCTTTGACGACGCGCTGGCATCTTATGACCGTGCCCTGGCTCTCGACCCGGACGATGCGGAATGCCGACGTAACCGCGCCATGACGCTGTTATTGCTAGGCCGGTTCGCGGAAGGCTGGCCTGCCTATGAGGCACGCTGGCGCACGGCCCGTTTCAAGGGCCAGGACCGGGGTGGAAAGACGCCGCGCTGGACCGCCGCCGGAGCCGAACCCGGGGCAACGGTTCTGGTGCGGGCGGAACAAGGGCTGGGGGATACCCTGCAATTCGCCCGCTACGCGGCCCTGCTGGCGGCGGCCGGCCAACACGTCGTTCTGGAGTGCCCGGCACCCCTGGTGCGGCTGATGGCATCCCTGGACGGGGTCATTCAGGTGGTCGAGCAGGGGGGCGGCACGCCACCGCCCGTCCATGATTTCCAGATCCCCCTGATGTCGCTACCGGGGGCTTTCGCCACCGACCTTGCGACGATCCCGGCCGACGTTCCCTACCTGCGCGCCTCCGAACGTGATTGCGCCGACTGGCGCCGGCGCCTGAACAGGCTTGCGGGGCCGCGCATCGGCATCGTCTGGAAGGGCAGCCCCGATCATCCCCGCGACCGGGTGCGAAGTCCCGGTCTGGCACCGCTGCTGCCCTTGCTGAACCTATCGGAGGCGACGTTCATTTCGCTGCAAATGGACGGCGCCACGGACTTGGCCGCCCATGGCGCCGATGCCGTGGTCGACATGACGGGGGATCTTGGCGACTTCGCCGCGACGGCGGCGCTGGTCGAATGCCTTGACCTTGTCGTGACCTGCGACACCGCCGTCGGCCATCTTGCGGGGGCCCTGGGGCGGCCCGTGGCGATGCTGCTGCCCCATGTTCCCGAATGGCGTTGGCTGCTGGAGCGGGACGACACGCCCTGGTATCCGACGATGCACCTGTTCCGCCAGCCGGCCGCCGGCGGCTGGGACGGCGCGGTCAAATCCCTGGCCGCCTATATCCGACGCCACTGGTTGTGAATTCATGACAATAAATTCGTGAAACAAATCGCCTGACATGTAAAAGTTAGACCGAAGGACTTGGCGCACGAAGAAGATCGTGGCACCCTTTTCCCCGGTTCTTTGCAAGCCGCCGACAAGAGCGGTTGTTATGCATGGGGAGGTGCATATGTCCGGTGTCCAAAGCGGGACGGAGGCCGATTCCGCGCCGTCCGCCGCAGCCCAGCAGATCGACTACAACAAATTCGCCAACGAAATCCTGAAACGGGTCGAGGACCTGAGCCTGGAGCTGGCCGACGTGGCCGGTGACGTGGAGTCCATCGCAAACCATTTTCAGCAGCAGACGGACATGGTCGATCAGATGCGGGAGAAGGCGCAGGAACTGATCGACGCCTTCAACCGCATCGACGCCGCCGGCGGTGATACCTCGCGGGCGGCCCAGGAAGCCGGGGCGGTGATGAACGCTTCCCGCGAACAGGTCACCAGCGCCGTGTCGCGCATCGCGGCCCTGGTCGATTCAGTGACCAACATCGAACAGTCCCTGGGTGTGCTGGAAAATTCCCTCACCGGCGTGACCAAGATCACCCAGGACATCGAGGCCGTATCCAAACAGACCAATCTTCTGGCCCTCAACGCGACGATCGAGGCGGCCCGCGCCGGCGAGGCGGGCAAGGGCTTCGCGGTCGTCGCGGGCGAGGTCAAGGCGCTGGCCAATCAGACCGGCAAGGCCACCGGCGCCATCGACGAGGCGGTTGCCGATCTGGCGTCCAACGTGTCCGAGTTAATGAACACCAGCCAGCAGACCATCGGCATGGCCGAGGAAGTGAACGCCGGCGTCGGCCAGATCAACAGCGCCGTCGACGGCATCGGCCAATCCATCGGCACCATGGAAAACCAGATCGCGGAAATCGTCGGTGCATCGTCGTCGTCGCGCGATCAATGCAACGGCTTCATCAACGAGATGGAACGACTGGTCTCCAGCTTCAAGGAAACCGGCGAGAAACTGCAAACGGCGGAGCAGCGCGTCGGCTCCCTGCTGGAACGCGGCGAGGGCATGATCGGCCAGATCAACCTGGTCGGACTTGAAACCTCGGACAGCCGGTTCATTCGTGAAATTCAGTCCCGGGCCGGGGAGATCGCCCGCCGCTTCGAAGCCGCCCTGGACGCCGGCGAGATTACCGAAGAGGCCTTGTTTTCCGAAAACTACGAGCCGATCCCCGGCACCAACCCGGAACAATGCATGACGCCCTTTGTCAACTTGACGGACCGCCTGCTGCCGGATGTTCAGGAACCCATGCTGGTCTTGGACGACAAGGTCGTGTTCTGCGCCGCCGTCGACCGCAACGGTTTCCTGCCGACCCATAACATCAAGTTTTCCAAGCCCCAGGGCGATGATCCCGTATGGAACAACGGCAACTGCCGCAACCGGCGCCTGTTCAACGACCGCACGGGTCTGCGCGCGGGTCAGAACACGCAGCCGTTCTTCCTGCAGACCTACCGCCGTGACATGGGCGGGGGGAACTTCGTTCTGATGAAGGACCTGTCGGCGCCGATCACCGTACGCGGGCGGCATTGGGGCGGGTTGCGCCTGGGGTACAAGATCTGAGGCGGTTGCCCGCTGCCGGGCCTTCATAGATTGCGCCCGGGGCGCCTCATCTGTTAAGTCCAGCCCTGGAATTCATCCTTCCGGGCCGCCTCCCGGCGGTTCGGCGGCTTCGCCGATCGGAGAGACGTGAGAATGACAAGGCTATTGGTGCGCCTGGCGGCCATTCTGTTGCTGACGGCTGCCGTGATCTGGCCGGCGGGGCCTGTCCGGGCCCAGGCGGCCCAGGATTTCGAAGCCGGCGTCGCCGCGGCCAAGGCCGGCAGTCTGCCGCAGGCGATCGACCTGTTCACCCAGGCGATCGACGCGGGCACGTTGAATGATGGCGATCTGGCGCGGGTTCACAACAACCGGGGAGCGACCTATCGGCGCCTGGGTAACATCGATGCCGCGATCCGCGATTTCTCCCGCGCCATCAAGCTGCGCCCCAAGTATTTCCGCGCCTATGTGAACCGGGGGGCGGCCTACGGCGACGCGGGCAAGTTCAAGGATGCGGAAGAAGACTTTGCCGAGGCGGCCAAGCTTCGCCCCCAGGATATGTCTACGTTCATGGAGCGCGCCAAGACCCGGGCCCAGAGCGGCCGCCTGGACACCGCCATCCTGGATCTCAACGAAGTGCTGCGCGTGCAGCCGCGCAACCGTGAGGCCCTTGTCCTGCGCGGCAAGTACTACCGGTCTCAGGGCGATTACAAACGGGCGCTCGGGGACTTTTCCTTGGCCATCGAACTTAAGGGCTCGGAAGCCGATTATTTCACCGAACGGGGCCTGACCCGGGCCTATCTCGAGGATTATCCCGCCGCCTTGTCGGACATGAACATGGCTGTCAATCTGGGGGCAGGCGATCCGGAAAGCTTCTATTACCGGGGACTGGTCCATGGCGCGCTCGGTAACCACGTTAGCGCGATCGAGGATTACAGCCGCGCCATCGCGCTCAAACCGGGGTATCTGGCGGCGCTCCATGCCCGCGCGCTGGCCGCCCTGGGCGCTGGTGACACCAAAATGGCGCGGGCGGACGCCCTGAAGGTTCTGGAACTCGACCCGGCCCATGTGGGTGCTGCGCGGGTGATCAAGACCCTGGACGAACCGCCGGTCCGCTGACGACAGCATTCAGGGCGTCAACCGGTCCAGCTCCGTCAACAGCCTGCCGATCTGGTTGCGCCAGGACCAATCCTGCATGAAGGCGTTGGCCGCCTGTCCCCGGCGGCGGGCACCGTCGCGGTCCTGATAGATCGCTTCCAGGTTTTCGACGATTTCCTCGATGTCTGACTCGCGCCAATGGTCGGCCCCCTGGGGACCGAAGGTGACGGGCGTTTGCCGGTTCAGGGCATAGCAGTGATCGCCCCCTTGCGGGCCGATCAGATCGAGATGACCGCTGTTGGCCGACAGCACGCAGGGCAGGCCTGATGCCAGGGCTTCCATGGCGACCAGATTGGTGCCGCCCTCGCAGCGGTTGGGAAACACCGCCGCGTCGCATTCGCGCAGCAGTGCCGGCATGTCGGCGTTGAACGTCGGGCTTAGGTCCATATGGGCGCCTTCCGGCACGCCCTGGGCGCGGACCCAGTCGTTGATGCAATTGGGGAACGGCTGGTCCATGGCGGGCGGCCCGCTGACATGGGGGCTTGCCGCCATGTCGGCCATGATTGCCGGCCAGGGATTCAGCCAGACCGTGACCAGAAGAGCGTCCGGATGGCGCGCCTGAAACCGTTTGAACGCGGCGACGACCAGGTCCTGGCCCTTGCGCAGTTCCAGCTTGCCGCCGGAAAATACCACGAAGCGGTCGCCGAACCGGCCCGTGCGCGGGCCGGGGGCGAAGGCGCCGGGATCAATGCCCTGGAACACGCAGCCGACGCGGGGAAACCCCAGATCGCGCAGGATGTCCGCGTTCCAGGTCGATCCCGCCATCATGATCTGGAAATGGGCGCTGCGGGCCACGACGTCTTCGCCGAACACCATGTTCTCGAAGAATGTGAACCCGACGTTGGGCTCACCCCGGAACCGCGCAGCGACGGCAGGCTCCTCCAGGTTGTTGCCGAGTGAATGCAGGACATGGACGCCGCCAAGGGTCACGTTTCCCTGAGTGGCTCCGATCTGTTGCTCGATTTGGCGCTGCTCCGCCATCAGGGGCTGGAAAAGAGTGCGGTCGCTTGCATCGATCAATTCCGGCTGCATGGCGAACAGGGTGATCGGCTTCGGCGCGCCCCGGCGCAGCACCTCGCGCAGCAGGTTCGCCCCGAACACGCCCCAGCCGTGAACGGCGGAAGGCGGCCAGGTCAGGGCGATGGCGTTGATGGCCATGTCAGCTTTCCGGCGCGGCTTCCTTGGCGGTCACGATTTCGCCGTGCAGGGTGCAGGCGGGCTCGCACAGGCGCACGAAGTCCTCGGTGATCGACGCGGGCGTCTTGACCGTTTCCGGGTCCTCCCCGGGGAAGGCGCGGGCCCGCATGTTGGTCCGCGTCGCGCCGGGGTTGAGGATGTTGACCTTCACGTTGGTCTTCACCGTTTCCTCGGCGTAGATCCTTGTCGCCATTTCCAGCGCCGCCTTGGACACGGCATAGGCCGACCAATAGGCGCGCGGCTCATGCCCGACCGTCGACGTGACCATGACCACCCGCCCGGCATCGGACGTGCGCAGCAGCGGGTCGAAGGAACGGATCAGACGCCAGTTGGCGGTCGTGTTGATGGCCATCACCTGGTCCCATACCTTGGGGTCCGTATGGGCCAGCGGGCTCAGGTTGCCCAGCATGCCCGCGTTGCCGACCAGGATATCGAGCCTGCCGTGGCGTTCGAAAATGGCGGCGCCCAGGCGGTCGATGGCGTCGAAATCGGTTAGGTCCATGGGCACCAGGGTGGCGTTCCTGCCCGATGCGGCGCGGACCTCGTCGTCGACTTCCTCGAGCGCCCCGGTGGTTCGGCCGATCAGAATCAGCTCGGCCCCCTCGGCGGCGAAGCGTCCCGCCACGGCGCGGCCGATGCCCCGGGTTGCCCCGGTGATCACGGCGATCCGGTTTTCGAGACGGCGTCCCGGCAAAGGCCCTAGCCCTCTTCCAGAAGGGAAAGCTGGCGGGGGCCCCGGTCCGCTTCGCGGTCGGTCAGGGGAATGGGGTAGTCGCCGGTGAAGCAGGCGTCGCAATAGCGCGGAATTTCCATGTCGCGGCCGGTCTCGCCGACCGCGCGGTAAAGCCCGTCCCAGGAAATGAAGGCCAGACTGTCGACGCCGATGATGTCGGCCATGCCCTGGATGTCGTGCTGGGCGGCGAGCAGCTGCGAGCGTTCCGGCGTATCGATCCCGTAGAAGCAGGAATGGGTCGTCGGCGGGCTGGAAATCCGCATGTGGACCTCCGTCGCCCCGGCGTCGCGCACCATTTCGACGATCTTCACCGAGGTCGTGCCGCGGACGATGGAATCGTCGACCAGGACGACGCGTTTGCCCTTCAGTTCGGCAACGTTGCCGTTGTGCTTCAGGCGCACGCCCAGGTGGCGGATGTTGTCCGTCGGTTCGATGAAGGTGCGGCCCACGTAATGATTGCGGATAATCCCCAGTTCGAAGGGGATCCCCGTCTCGCGCGCGAAGCCGATGGCCGAAGGCACGCCGGAATCCGGCACGGGCACCACGACGTCGGCGTCGACCGGGGATTCGTGGGCCAGTTCGGCGCCGATGCGCTTGCGCACTTCGTAAACGTTCTGGCCTTCGATGATGGAATCGGGGCGCGCGAAATAGATATGTTCGAAGATGCAGAACCGCCGCGTGCGGCTTGTACCAAAGGGGTGATAGCTGTTCACGCCGTTGGCGTCGATGACGATGATTTCGCCCGGCTCCACGTCGCGGATGAAGTCGGCGCCGATGATGTCGAGCGCACAGGTTTCCGATGCCAGGATGTGGGCGTCGCCCAGGCGGCCCAGGACCAGCGGCCGAACGCCCAAGGGGTCGCGCACGCCGATCAGCTTTTTCTGGGTCATGGCGACCAGGGAATAGGCACCCTCGATCTGGCGCAGGGCGTCGATCAGCCGGTCGATGACGTGGCCGGCGCCGCTCACGGCCATCAGATGGATGATGACTTCGGTGTCGCTGGTCGACTGGAAGATGTTGCCCCGCTCGACCAGGGCCTGACGCAGCTGGTAGGCGTTGGTCAGGTTGCCGTTATGGGCGACGGCCAGGCCGCCGAACATGAATTCGGCGAACAAGGGCTGGATATTGCGGATGAACGTGCCGCCCGAGGTGGAATAGCGCACATGGCCCATGGCGACGCTGCCCTTGAGGCGGGCCATGGTGTCCATGTCGTTGAAGTTGTCGCCGACCAGACCGAGGGCCCGGTGGCTGTGGAACTGTTCGCCGTCGTAGGCGACGATCCCGGCCGATTCCTGGCCTCGATGCTGGAGCGCATGCAGGCCCAGCGCGGTATGCGCGGCGGCATCTTCGTGGCCGGAGATGCCGAATACGCCGCATTCCTCGCGCAGCTTGTCGTCGTCCCAGGGGGCGGCTTTGCGATGGGCCGACGCCGTGAAGGGAGACGCGGGCAAGAGCAGGGGAGACTTCATGTCGGGTATGTACTCCGGATCGGATCGCTTTTCATCGTTATTTTGCTCCGGCGCACCCGATTATTTGCTTTGGCCGGTGGCGTTTTCGATGGCGCGGTCCATGATCGCCCGCTCTTTCGAGCCGTAGGCGTCCTTTGGTGTGGTTTTCCCGCCGTCCGCCGGCGGGGTGAACAGGCGCTTGAGGGCCTCGCCCTCGGTCTTCGGCACATTGGGCATGCGCCCGGAAAAGCCCGAGGGGGCCGCTTCCTTCAGCTTGTCATCCAGGTTGTCGGGAATCAGGTCGCGCAGGGTGTCCGATCCCCGCAGAATCAGGGGCATGGACTTGGCCTCGCGGATCCATTTCGGCTGTTCCTCCGGGGTCATAAGGAATTCGACACCAAGGTAGATCAGGCAGACGATGAGGCCGCCCCGCACCAGGCCGAACAGAAAGCCCAGCGATCGGTCGAGCACGTTGAGCGAGCTTTGCTGAATGTGATTGGCGATGGCACGGATGATGAACGACAGGGAAAACAGGGTGAACACGAAGACCACAACGCCGGCCGCCAGATCCGCCGCAAGCTGGATGGGGATCAGGTCGCGGGCATAGGGCTGGACATAGGGAAAGCCGTAGATGGTCGCGAAAATGGCGCCGATCCAGCCACCGATCGACAGGATTTCGTGCATGAAACCGCGGGCATAGGCGAACACGGCGGATACCAGCAGCACTGCGAGCACGGCAAGATCGACCACGTTCACCGGCAGGTCCTTGAGGGTTTCCATGTCGTGGTTCGCCTCCGGCGCCGGGTCACGAAGCGGACCGGGCGGGCTGCCGGGGCGCAGCACCTGTTTCGAATAGGGTCACAAGGTCGTCCAACCGTTCCAGCGCCTTCACCGTCAGGCCCGCGTCGCGGGCGGCCGCCCCTTCCTTGCTTTTGCCCCGGACCCTCGGCACGAAGGCGCCGGTAAAGCCCAGCTTGCCGGCCTCCTTCAGGCGCACATCCGTGCGGCTGACGGGGCGAATTTCCCCTGATAGGCCGATTTCACCGAACACCACCGTTTCCGGCGGCAGGGCCACGCCCGTCAGGGACGACACTAAAGCCGCGGCGACGGCAAGGTCCGCCGCCGGCTCGCCGATGCGAAGCCCACCGGCCACGTTTAGGTACACGTCGCATGCCCCCAGTGCAAGGCCGCACCGGGCTTCGAGAACAGCCAGGATCATGGACAGGCGGCCGGAATCCCAGCCGACCACGGCACGCCGCGGCGTGCCCAGGCTGGAGTGTGCGACCAGGGCCTGAATTTCCACCAGGACCGGTCGCGATCCCTCGATCCCGGCGAACACGGCGGAGCCGGCCTCGCGGCCGTCGCCGTCGTCACGGTCGCCCAGAAACAGGGCCGAGGGATTGGTGATTTCGTTCAGGCCCCCGTCGGTCATTTCGAACACGCCGATCTCGTCGGCCGGGCCGAAGCGGTTCTTGACCGCACGCAGGATGCGGAACTGGTGGCCGCGTTCGCCCTCGAAATAGAGCACCGTGTCGACCATGTGCTCCAGCACGCGGGGGCCGGCGATGGTGCCTTCCTTGGTCACATGGCCGACCAGGATCAGGGCGAATCCCCGGCGCTTGGCCAAGCGGATCAACTCCTGGGCCGAGGTCCGCACCTGCGCCACTGTGCCGGGGGCCGATTCCAGGGTGTCGACGAACATGGTCTGGATGCTGTCGATGATGACCAGGTCGGGGCCGCCGGGGGCGTCCAGGGTGGCCACGATGTCGCGCACGTTGGTCGCCGCCGTCAACTGTACGGGTGCTTCGGACAGACCCAGGCGCCGGGCGCGCAGGCGCAGCTGTTCGACCGCTTCCTCGCCAGAGATATAGGCGGTTGAGTGATTGGCCGCCAATTTGGCCGCGACCTGCATCAGAAGGGTCGATTTGCCGATTCCCGGATCGCCGCCGACCAGCACGGCGGAGCCCTGGACCAGTCCGCCGCCGGTGACGCGGTCGAACTCCTCCATATTGGCGGTCCAGCGCGGCGGCTGGGGATTCTCGCCCTTGAGGCCGACGAATTCGATCCTGCGGCCCTTGCGGCCTGTGCCCAGGCCCTTGGGCGTGGCGTCGCCCTGGGATTCCTCGACCAGGGTGTTCCAGGCGTCGCAGCCGTCGCACTTGCCGGACCACCGATGATGGACGGCGCCGCATTCCTGACAGACGTACTGGCTCGCCGGGCGCTTGGCCAATGGAACCTTGCCTTTCCGGGGTGATCGAGATGGGCAGTTCGAGTTTGCTTCTCATATCGCGTGGGGCGGGCAGGGGCAAGGCAAACCCGGGCCGCCGCCACTTGCGAATCTTGGTTTGCCGCCATAAGAATGCGGCCGGGAGGGCATCATGAACGACAATGACGATACAGCAGCCAACCTCACGCCGGACGCCGCCGAGCGCCAAGTCGACCGGGGCATGGCGCTGTCGGGGCGCATGGATCTGGACGGGGCGCTGGCCGACTTTACCGCCGTCGAGGCGGCCCTGCGGTTTTCCCCCGACCCGGCAGCCCGGGTGCAATGGGCGCGCGCCCTCAACGGCCTTGGCTTTATCGACCTAATGGATGCCAAGGCGGCGCGGGACGCCGTTTCCGAACTGAACGCGGACGCGGAGCGGGCCGTTCGTTGGGGGCTGAAACAGGCGCTTGCGCGTTTCGAACAGGCCCTGGCCGTGCAGACGGATGTTCGCTACCGAGCCTATGCGGCGGGCAACAGAGCCTATGCCCTGGCCCTTCTGGACCGCACCGACGACGCGCGGGAGGCCTTCCGGCGCCTGTTTGCGGAGGGCGGGCGCGCGGCCTATGACGGCCAGGTGCGTGATACGGAACGCCATCCGATCCCCGAAGATCGGGCGGTTCGGCGTCTGATTGACGACGTTTGGCGTGAAACGGGCGAGACCTGAACAGCCGACCCTTGAACTTCCCGAGGTTTTCTTCGAAGAGTCAACGCAAGGGGCGGCACGGGCAATAGTCCGACCGCAAAACCAATGAATGTGTTTCGGGAGGACAGTATGACCGACGACAATTTCTTCAATCTTCACGATCTTGCCCAGGGCATCCATCGCGTACTCTGTGATGGCATCGAAACCCGCATCTTTCCGGGCGACCAGGCCATGCTGTCCGTCGTGCGGGCGGAACCCAACGCCGAGGGCAGCATCCACAGCCACCCGCAGGAACAATGGGGGGTGATGCTCGAAGGATCGGGGGTGCGGACCCAGGACGGCGTCGAATTTCCCGTCAAGGCCGGGGATTTCTGGCGCTCGCCGGGCGGGGTCGAACACGGTTTCAAGGCCGGGCCCGAGGGGGCGGTCATCCTCGATATCTTTTCGCCGCCGCGTGACGAGTACAAAAAGGCGGGGGCGGGGTTCTCCGGCTAGGGAGGATCGCGCGCCGACTTATTTCAAATATTTCGCGAAGGCGTCGGACGCCAGGGCGCATTTTGCGGGCGGGTAGTCTCTCGAATCCATGGGGATCGCCAAGCGAATACCCGTGACCGAAGGCGGTTCGAGCCGGGAGTTCAGGATGGCTTCAACGCGCCGCGCGACGCCGGCAAGAACCTGTACGTCGAATACGTCGATATCCTGGAATGCCTTGCTGAGCTCCACATTCAGGGTGCTCAGGATATGGGGCAATTGCCGGCACAGGTTGGCGACATCGCCCTCGCCCCTGACGAAGATAAAGGGCATGACATGGGTCGGGCCGCGTTTCCATTTGCCAAGGCTGCGTGGAAGGGTGACGTGGCGCAGAACAACCGCCACGGGCGCCATCGTGGCTTCTTGCTTCGTTGGCTTGAACTCAGGCAGGGGCATGTCCTGCTGGGTCGGCTTTGCCTCGGGCGCGTCTTTGCCGTCTGCGGCATCCTTTTGCGGGTCGGCGGAATGTTCTGCGCGGTCAGCATCTTCCGCCGTATGCGCCCCACCAATGACGAGGGCGGCGATGACGCCGACCAACAGAACCGTCAGAATGAGGCCCAGGCCGATGAAGTACTTGGGGTTCTTGAACAGAAGGTAGATGGCGTTTTTCGTGCCGGCCGAACCGGCGGCGCGCCGGTTCTTCCGGCGTTTCTTCCTTTTCTTATCCGCCAGATAGGCCTGGGCCAGTTCCTGCCGCTGGGCCTTGATTTGGCGCAGCATGGCGATTGCGGCGTCCGTTGGGACGGCGCCACCCGACTGGGCCAGCAGGTCGTCAAGTTGCCGGGTTAACTGTGCAACCTGAAGCTCGTCATTATCCCGGGTGAACAACTGCCGGATCACGATCATCATGCAGGCACGCAGGTTTTCCGACGTTTGGGCGGTGCGGATCACCGAGGCCAGCCCCTGATCCGGGTCTTCGAAGACTTTTTCCCAATCGGTGACGCCGTCCGGCGTTTGCGGAAAGGCCGGCTTGTTCGTTTCACCCATTTTCATCGCATTCTTTTTCAGGTGTCATGCCCATAAGTCAGGCAACCATCCCCCGACCGTTCAATCGGGGTGGGGGATTCTCAGGCCCGCACCTGCATCTTGATCGGCCCGTCGACGCGGCCGTGGATGAATTGGTCGACGACCGGGTTGGCCGCCGCCTCGGCGGAATCCGGATCGCCGGCCCAGACGATCTTGCCCTGATACAGCATGGCGATGCGGTCGCCGGTCTTGCGCGCGGATTCCATGTCGTGGGAGATCGACAGCGCCGTGGCGCCCACCTCGCGGTTCACATGCACGATCAACTCGTTGATCATGTCGGCCATGATCGGGTCGAGACCCGTCGTCGGTTCGTCGAAGAAGATGATTTCCGGATCCGTGGCGATGGCCCGGGCCAGGCCCACGCGTTTCTGCATGCCGATGGACAGATCCGCCGGCCAGGCATCGGCCAGATGCGGCTTGAGGCCGACCAGGGCCAGCTTCTTCACGGCGATCTCGCGCGCTTCGGCGCGTCCGCATTGCCCCCGCGACAACAGACCGAAGGCGACATTTTCCCACACGGGCAGGGAGTCGAACAACGCCCCACCCTGGAACAGCATGCCGACTTGACGATTGACCTGATCCCGTTCCGAGGTCGTGAGACCCGTGACTTCCCGGCCGTCGATCTTGATGGAGCCCGCATCGGGGGTGAGCAGGCCCAGGATGCATTTCAGGGTCACCGACTTGCCCGTGCCCGAACCGCCGATGATGACCACGCTTTCGCCCTCGGCCACGTCCAGGTCGACTCCGGTCAGGACCTTCTTGGGCCCGAAGGCCTTGGTCACGCCGCGCAGTTGGATTTTCGGCTCGGCCATGGTGCCCGCCTTACAGGCCGAAGAAGGCTTCGGTCAGGATGTAGTTGAAGCAGAGGATCAGGATCGAGGACGAGACCACGGAATTGGTCGTTGCCGCCCCCACGCCCTGGGCGCCGCCCTTGGAATAATAGCCGTGGTAGCAGCCCATCAACGCCACCAGGAAGCCGAACACCGATGCCTTCACCAGGCCGGAAATGACGTCCAGCGGTTCCAGGAAATCCCAGGTGTTCTGCAGGTAGATGGCCGGGTTGAAGCCCAGCTTGTAGACCGACACCAGGAAGCCGCCGAACACGCCGATGATGTCGGCGACGAAAATCAGAATCGGCAGCATGACCACGCCCGCGATGATGCGTGGCACCACCAGATATTTGAAGGCGTTGGTCGAGAGCGTCGTCAGCGCATCGATCTGTTCGGTCACCCGCATGGTGCCGATCTCGGCCGCCATGGACGCACCGACGCGTCCGGCGATCATCAGCCCGCCCAGCACGGGCGCCAGTTCGCGGGTGATCGACAGGACGACCACGTTGGCGATGGCGCCCTCGGCCGAGAAACGGGCGAAGCCGGTATAGCTTTGCAGCGCCAGCACCATGCCCGCGAAGATCGCCGTCAGGCCGACCACGGGCAGGGAAAAATACCCGATCTCGACCATCTGGCGGATCATGATGCGGGGATAATAGGGCGGCAGGAAGCAATGGGTGACCGCGGTGGCCGCGAACATGATCAGCCGCCCTGTGGCGCCGAGAAAGGCCAGGAAGACCCGGCCGATGGCTTGCAGAAGCTTCATCGTGTCTAGACCGCGCCGTCCGCATAGACGCGGTGATACCGGCGGCCGAGCGAGGTCAGAATTTCATAGCCGATGGTACCGGCCTGGGCGGCCAGGTCGTCGACCGTATGGTGCCGGCCGATCAGGTCGACCGTCATGCCGGGGCGGCACTGGGCCTCGGGTACGGCCGTCACGTCGATGGTGATGAGATCCATGGATACCCGTCCCACTAGGGGCGCCTCGTAGTCCCCGATATACGCCGTCGCCCGGTTGCTGAGAGAGCGGAGATAACCGTCCGCATAGCCCACGGGCAGGGTCGCGATGCGGGAAGGGCCCGCGATCCGGTGGGTGGCACCGTAGCCAACGGTCTCGGTACTGTCAACGTCCCGCACCTGCAGGATTTTTGCTTTCAGACGAACGACTTGTGTCATGGGATTGGGGCTGCCGGGGGTCGGGTTGACGCCGTAGAGGGCGACCCCCGGGCGGGCCAGATCGAAGTGATAATCAGGCCCCAGGAACACGCCCGACGAATTGGCGAAGGACGCCCGCCCCATGGGCAGATGGGCCCGCGCGTCCCGGAACAGGGCAAGCTGCTGGGCGTTCTGCGGGCTGTCCTCGTCGGCGGAGGCGAGGTGGCTCATCACGGTGCGGATGTCGAGGCCGTCGAGCAAGGAGGGGTCGGCCACAACGCGGGCGTATTCCCGCCGGTCGAGGCCCAGGCGGCACATGCCCGTGTCGACATGCAGGACGCAGGGCAGGGGCCTTCCCGCCTGGGCGCAGAAGACGCGCCAGCGCGCGGCGTCGCCCAGACAGTTGAGGGCGGGGATCAGGTTGTATTCCAGGAACGCGTCCTCGGCCCCCGCGTGGGCGCCGTTCAGAACATGGATGCGGGCGTCGGCCAGATGCCCGCGCAGGGTTACGCCTTCGTTCGCATGGGCGACGAAAAAGTCGCGCGCACCTGCCGCCCACAGCGCCTTGGCCGCCGGGCCGATGCCGATGCCGTAGGCGTCGGCCTTGACCACGGCCGATGCCGTGGCGCCGCCGGTAAGCCTGCTGGAAATAAGCCGGTAATTGGCCTGAAGGGCGGCCAGGTCGACGGTCAATACAGCGCCGGCCAGGCGCGCATCGACGCCGCCGGAGTGCTGTCCGTCAGTCGTCGCCATGGAAGCGCTGGCGGTAGGGATGGTCCTTCGACAGGTTTCCGAATCGCGTGAAGGCGCCGTTGAAATGCATGGGCACGTTGCCGATGGGGCCGTGGCGCTGCTTGGCGACGATCACTTCGGCAACCTGATGGATGTCCTGCAACGCACCTTCCCAGCGCTCCAGACGTTCGACCAGCTTGCTGTCGTCCTCGTCGGCGCGGCGTGACGGCTTTTTGCGCTCCATGTAATATTCTTCGCGGTAGATGAACATGACCACGTCGGCGTCCTGTTCGATGGATCCCGATTCACGAAGGTCCGCCAACTGCGGGCGCGGCGGGTCGCGTTGTTCGACCGTTCGCGACAACTGCGACAGGGCCAGCACGGGGACCTCCAGTTCCTTGGCCAGGGTCTTCAGGCCGCGGGTGATTTCCGACACTTCCTGGACGCGGCCGTCGCTGCGGCTGGTCGAAGAGCCGGACACCAGCTGAAGATAATCGATCACGATCAGGCCCAGATTGTGGCGGCGTTTGAGGCGCCGGGCACGGGTGCGGAGCGCGCTGACGGTCAGCGCCGGGGTGTCGTCGATGAACAGCGGGATATTGTGCAGGGTGGTCGAGGCGCTGACCAGCTTGGTGAACTCATCGTTCTCCAGAAGCCCCTTGCGGATGCGGTCGGAGCCGATTTCCGCCTGCTCCGAAAGAATACGGCTGGCCAACTGTTCCGCCGACATTTCCAGAGAGAAAAAGCCGACCACGGCACCCTCGGCCCCTTGGGTGCGGGAATGGTTCCAGGCCACGTTGAAGGCGATGTTGGTGGCCAGGGCCGTTTTGCCCATGGAAGGCCGGCCGGCCAGGATGATCAAATCCGACGAATGCAGGCCGCCCAGCAGCGCGTCCATGTCGATGAAGTCGGTGGCCACGCCCGCCAGACCGCCGTCGCGCTTATGCGCCAGTTCGGCGGAGTTGATGGCGGCGACGACCGACGACTTGAAGTCCTGGAACCCGCCTTCGTAATTGCCCGATGTGGCAAGGTCGTAGAGCGCCTGTTCGGCGCGCTCAATCTGGTCCGTCGCGGTTTCGTCGACCTCGCCGCCGTAGGCGCCGTTGACCACATCCTCGCCCAGGTTGATCAGCTCGCGTCTCAGATACAGGTCATAGACGATGCGCCCGTATTCGCGGGCGTTGATGACGGTGACGGCGCTGGCCGCCAGATCGGTGAGATAGGCCGGGCCGCCGATTTCCGTGAGGGAGTTTTCGTTCTCGAAAAACCGTTTCAGGGTCACCGGGTCGGCGATCTGGCCGTGGTCGATGAGCTTTTCCGCCGCCTGATACACCTTGGCGTGCTGTTCGACGGCGAAGTGTTCCGGCTTGAGGAACTCGGCGACCTGCTCATACGCCCGGTTGTTGACCAGGAGCGCGCCGAGCAGCGCCTTCTCCGCATCAAGGTTGTGCGGCATGGAGCGGAATCCCGCCGCCGCGCCGCGGTCGTGACCGCCGCCCGGATCGCCATGATGGGGGGCGTCGTCACGGTACGGGTCTTCGGCGTGCGACAGGGTGTCTTCGGGGGGATCGCTGAGGGTCGTGTTCATGGCTCTGTGGTAATCCAAAGCCCGCGCGACGGGGAGAGGAATAAGCAATCGCAGTGTGTATGAAACTGCATACCCGACGGTCGGAATGTGAGTATGAGGATGGATTGTGGATAAATTCAAGGCAGCCGGTCGAACGCCGGGGCTGGCGCGGCCTTCGGCGGGATAAGGTCAGGCGGCGGCGCCGTCGCGGGTCGATGCCTTTTGCCGGCGATTCGCCCGCTTCTCCCATTCGGTGATGTAGTCACGGGTCAGCGGCAGCACGTCGCGCTTCTTCGTCAACTGGATCTGGAACACCACGCTGTCCATATTTCGGAAGGAACACTCGCTGGCCGCCAGATAATATTCCCACATGCGGCAGAAGCGCTCGTCATAGAGCGCCTTGGCCTCGTCGCGCCGCTTGTGGAAGCGCTGGCGCCAGTGCTTCAGGGTTTCCGCGTAATGCAGGCGCAGAATCTCCACATCCGTGGTGATCAGACCTGTCTGTTCGATGCTGCGCATGACCTCGGACAGGGCCGGGACATAGCCGCCGGGGAAGATGTATTTGCGGATCCAGGGGTTGGTCGCGCGCGGCATCTCCGAGCGTCCGATGGTGTGGATCAACGCCACGCCGTCCTCGGTCAAAAGGTTCCTCACGGTGTCGAAGTATTCCAGGTAGTGGGTGATGCCGACGTGTTCGAACATGCCGACGGACACGATGCGGTCGAAGGTGCCCGTCTGTTCCCGGTAGTCGCGCAGGTGAAACTGGACCCGGTCCGACAGCCCCGTCTTGGCCGCCCGCTCCTGGGCCACGCCGAGTTGTTCCGTCGACAGGGTCAGGCCCGTGACCTGGGCCCCCAGTTCGCTAGCCAGGTAAAGGCCCAGGCCGCCCCAGCCGCAGCCGATATCCAGCACCTTCATGCCGGGCTCGATCATCAGTTTGGCCGCCAGGTGGCGCTTTTTGTTCAGTTGCGCGGCATCCAGGCTGTCCTGCGGCGTCTGGAAATAGGCGCAGGAATACTGCCGGTCGCGGTCCAGGAACAGCTCGTACAGCCGCCCGTTGAGGTCGTAATGATGGGCCACGTTCCGGCGCGCCCGCGACGCGGGATTGTACTGCTGCACGCGGCGGAACAGGGTGTCGGCGGCGGCGACCCAGGCCATCATCGGGTGCTCGCCGCTGCTGTCCATGTTGGCGGTGATGAAATCCAGGAAATCGAAAATCGTGCCGTCCTCGACCGTGAAGGTGCCGTCCATATAGGCCTCGCCCAGGTACAGGCCCGGGTTGAAGAACAGCTTCCAATGGAGGGACGGGTCGTGAAACCGGATGGTCAGATTGGCGCCGGGTGAACCGGAAAACACGTGTTCACGTCCGTGTGCGTCGATGGCCGTCAGTCTGCCGGTCTGAACGATATGGCGAAGAACATGCGCAAACAGCATTTTCCACCTCCCTGGGGCAGGAATGCCAGTTCTTACCCCTGGGCGTTTCCCTGAAACGCAAAAGCAACCGCAGGTCTTTATAATTGTTCTAAAAATTATCGGCGGTGTCAATCCGCCGTAATTCGCGGTGCCCGAACACGAAAAAAGGCGGCCCCCAACGGGACCGCCTTCTTTCACCTGTTCCGCTGGATGGGCGGGAAGGCTTACTTGTCTTCGTCGGCCTTGTCGGCGGCGTCGCTTTCGGCCTCAGCGGCTTCGGCAGCAGCGGCGGCGGCAACGGCGCGGGCTTCGGCCTCGGCTTTTTTCTTGGCGGCGGCTTCGGCCTCGTCGGCGGCGTCCTCGGCGGCTTCGGCGACGGCCTCACCGGCGACGTCCTCCTCGAACACGGCGTCGGCCTGGGCGGCGACGGCTTCGGCGGCCTCGGCCGCGATGTCGGCGGCTTCCTTGGCGTCATCGCCGACAAGGGCCACGCCGGTGTCGGACTGGACCTGGGCTTCGTCCGGGGTGCGGGCGACGTTGGCGGTGATGGTCACCGTGACTTCCGGGTGCAGGCGCACGATGACGTCATGCAGGCCCAGGGTCTTGATCGGGCGGGCCAGTTCGACCTGGTGGCGGGCGACGGTGAAGCCCGCGGTTTCCAGGGCCTCGGCGACGTCGCGGGCGTTGACCGAACCGTACAACTGCCCGGCTTCGCCGGCCTGACGGATCAGGACGACCTTTTGGCCGTCCATCTTGGCGGCAACGCCTTCCGCTTCCTTGCGGGTTTCCAGGTTCTGGGTTTCGAGCTGCGCCTTCTGGGCCTCGAACACGCGCTTGTTGTCTTCGGTCGCGCGCAGGGCCTTTTTCTGCGGCAGCAGGTAATTGCGGGCAAAGCCGGCCTTGACCTTAACCACGTCGCCCATCTGGCCCAGTTTCTCGATACGTTCCAACAGGATCACGTCCATTGCGATCTCTCCTAATTAATCATCATGCGGCGAGGTGCCGCCTGCGGGGCCGGTCAGCCGGTTTCGGATGCCGCCCCATTGTTCCAGAACGCCGACCGCGGCGGTCACAAGAAGACCGGCCCAGCCGACAACGAAAATCAGAAAGTAGACAGCCACCAGGGCCAACGCCCCGTTCCGGACCCGCCGCGCCCAGTGGTGAATGACGGCGAGGCCCAACAGGAAGAACGGCACGGCCAGGGCCAAGGTCAGGTTGCGGGCGAGGAACTGAACCTCGCCGCCTGCGACCAGGGACACCAGGGCCGCCCCCACCATGGCCCAGGAAATCCATTCCGGCAGGACCATGTTGGCGTAGCGCGGGGTCGGACGCAGGTTGCGCCCCATCCGGGCCAGGATAGCCTGCGCCACGGTGGCGCTGACCAGGGCCATGATGACCCAGCTCGATCCCAGGGATGCCGGCAGAAGCGGGCCGTAAAGCGCCACCATCTCGTCGCGTGCCGCCTGCGGCGTGTTTGGCGACACGGCCGCCAGAACGTCGGTCAGGCGGTCGGTGACGATGGTGCTGAGACCCGTGCCGTTAGCGTAGAACACCAGACCCGCCAGAAGCATCATCGTCGCCGCCATGCCGGATAGGCCGGCGACGATCGGACCCGGGGCCATCCATTCCGTATGGCCGTCGGGTGCCGTGCGCTGAAGCATGGCTTGCCGGATCACGGTCCAGGCCGGCAGCAGGTGGACCAGGGCGAAGACCCCGGCCACCAGCACGCCGCCCAAAGCCGTCGCCGCGACGAAACCGCTGAGCGTCGCCACCGTGCCCGCCGTCGCGCCGAAGGCGAAACCGGCCATATAGATGGGCAGGGCGGCAACATAGAACAGCAACAGCCCACCGGGGGCGCCGTTCAGGGCCGGCATGGCCGCCACCAGGCTTAAAAGACCTGCACAGATGGCGATCAGGAACGATTTCGGCATCGGCTTAAGTATCCCTGTTCCGTGCCCCGTTTTCGCGGGGCACGGTTAGCAGTTACTTCACCACGTAGGGAAGCAAGGCAAGGAAGCGGGCTTGTTTGATGGCTTTGGCAAGTTCACGCTGTTTCTTGTTGGAAACGGCGGTGATGCGCGAGGGGACGATCTTTCCGCGTTCGGAAATGAAGCGGCCCAGCAGGCGCGTGTCCTTATAGTCGATCTTCGGACCGTTCGGCCCGGCGAACGGGCAGCTTTTGCGGCGCCGATTGAAGACCGGCCGGGCGCTACGGCCGGCGGGCTTTCCGGATTCTTCACTCATGCGTCGTCTCCTCTGTCGCGATTGCGACCGGAGTCGCCACCATCAAAATCAGGGCGCGGGCCACGGTCGGGACGGTCGCCACGGTCAGGGCGCGGGCCCCGGCGCGGACGTTCGTCGCCGCGGTCCTTGTTCTGGATGATCACGGACGGACCTTCTTCAAGCTCGTCGACGCGCAGGGTCATGTGACGCATGACGTCTTCGTTGATCCGCATCTGGCGCTCCATTTCGGCGACGGCATCGGCCGGCGCGTCGATGTTCATGAGCATGTAGTGGCCCTTGCGGTTCTTCTTGATCCGGTATGCGAGGTTGCGCAGCCCCCAGTATTCTTTCTTCTGGATGCTGCCGCCGCCGCCGGCGATGGCTTTTTCGAAGGTTTCGACCAGACCGTCGACCTGTGCGGCCGAAATGTCGGGTCGCGCGATGAACACGCTTTCGTAATAAGGCATATAAGCTCCCTTTGGCTTGTCTCAGTCCCCACCCTGGGGACATAGCCGGTCATCAGAGTTTCCTGACCGACAAGGAGGTCGGGGAATTTGCCCCGAGGCGGCGCACTATACACATTCCCGGAACCGGCGCAAGCGCGCAGAATTCTTGGATTTAGGCGTCGGTGAAGGGAGAGATCAGCCTCCCTTTTTCGTCAGTTGCGCCGCCTTTGCGTTCAGCCATTGGAACACGCCGAGGCCCAAGGTGATGACGACGGCGGTCAACAGCAGGTACACCGGATAGATCAGGCGCTGAATATCGTTATCCTTGATTGAGCCGAAGATCAGCACGATGGCTTCCAGGCTGATGGCGATGGTGATGATGGTGAAGAACTTCGTCAGTGTCGCCCGGGCTTCCGATGCGGCGCCCAGTTCCCGGTTGCGGAACACCTCTTCGTCCAGCAGGTACTTGGACACGTCAATGACCGCCAGCCCCAGAACCGACAGGGCGACACCGTCCAGCAGGGGCGTGATGATGCCGGTGCCGGCGCGGAACGCTTTCCAAATTTCGGCAATGCCATAGCCGACAATGCCGATTGAAATGCCCAGCAGGATCAAGGCGACGACGAAATAGATCGCTTTTCCGCATATTACGGAAATCCGCACCTGGGCGTCCTCGACGTCGTAACTCTTGGTTTCCTTGGCTTCGTCACTCACGTCCGGGGCTTCCTTATCGATTGGTACATCTCAGAGCATCTGATACCTTATTCAGTAATTTCAATATTTTAAAGCCGCGGGCGGTGACAAAGCCGCAGCGGGGATGGGGGTGCGTCCGTGTGCCCTTGACAGGCCGGGGGCGGGGCGGCAATACCTCTCGCCCCAATTCAACGAAGGGAGCACGGTCGCTTTCATGGCACGCGCACTGATTTTTCCGGGGCAGGGGTCCCAGACCGTGGGCATGGGCAAGGACATCCATGATGCCTTCGCCGCCGCCCGCGAGGTCCACCAGGAAGTGGACGAAACCCTGAAACAAAAGCTTTCCAAGACCATGTTCAATGGGCCGGAGGACGAACTGACCCTGACGGCCAACGCCCAGCCTGCGATCATGACGGCGAGCCTGGCCGTTCTTGCGGTGCTGAAATCCGAAGGCGGGTTCGACCTAAAGGCGCAGGCAGGCTTCGTCGCGGGCCATTCGCTCGGCGAATATTCGGCCCTGGCCGCCGCCGGGACGTTCTCGCTGGCCGATACGGCGCGGCTTCTCAAGACGCGCGGCACGGAAATGCAGAAGGCCGTGCCCGTGGGCCAGGGCGCCATGGCGGCGCTCATGGGTCTGGAAATGGACGCGGTCGAAAAGGTCTGCACCGACGCCATGGCCGCCCCCGGCGCCAAGGAGGGCGAGGTCTGCCAGGCCGGTAACGACAACGCGCCGGGTCAGATCGTGATTTCCGGCTCCACCGCCGCCATCGAGCGCGCGTGTGAGCTGGCCAAGGAAGCGGGTGCGAAGCGTGCCGTCCTGCTGCCCGTGTCCGCCCCCTTCCATTGTGCCCTGATGCAGCCCGCCGCCGACGCCATGGACGAAGCCCTGGGCGGCGTTCAGATCAACGCCCCGGCCGTGCCGGTGATGGCCAATGTCACCGCCGCCCCGGTCGAGGACCCGGGCGAGATCAAGCGCCTTCTGGTCGAACAGGTGACCGGCATGGTGCGCTGGCGCGAATGCGTCGCGCAGTTGAAGGCCCAGGGCGTCGATACCCTGGTCGAGATCGGTTCCGGCAAGATCCTGGCCGGTCTGGCGCGCCGCATCGATCGTGAGCTCAACGTCGTCAACGTCGGCACGCCGGATGAGATCGAGGCCTTCCTGGCCTCGCTGTGACGCGGGCCGGACTGTATAATTGAAAAGGTAGAGGAAACCGCGATGTTCGATCTTACGGGAAAAACCGCTCTGGTTACCGGAGCCTCGGGTGGCATCGGCGGAGCCATTGCCCGCGCGCTGCACGGCGCCGGCGCCACTGTCGGCCTGTCGGGCCGCCGGGTTGACGCGCTGCAGCCTTTGGCCAAGGAACTGGGCGACCGCGCCCATGTCCTGCCCGCCGACCTGTCATCGGCCGAGGGCACCAACACGCTGGCCGCCGACGCCGAATCGGCCATGGGCGGCATCGACATCCTGATCAACAATGCCGGCCTGACCCGCGATACCCTGATGCTGCGCATGAAGGACGAGGACTGGCAGGAGGTCATCGATGTCAACCTGACCGCCGCCTTCCGCCTGTCACGGGCGGTTCTGCGCGGCATGATGAAGAAGCGCCTGGGCCGAATCATCGGCATTACCTCCATCGTCGGGGTCACGGGCAATGCGGGGCAGGCCAATTACGCGGCATCCAAGGCCGGCATGATCGGCATGTCCAAGTCGCTGGCCCAGGAAGTGGCGGCGCGGGGCATCACGGTCAACTGCATCGCGCCTGGTTTCATCCAGACGGCCATGACCGACGACCTGACCGATGCCCAGAAGGAATCGATCATGGGCGCCATTCCCGCGGGGCGCATGGGGACGTCGGAAGAGATTGCCGCCGCCGCCCTTTATCTGGCCAGCGACGAAGCCGCCTACGTGACGGGTCAGACAATCCACGTCAACGGCGGCATGGCCATGATCTAGGCCCGAATTCCGGGCCTCGCGAAGGCTTGAACAATGGTGTGTAGAGGTGGCTGGTCAAACGCGTTCGATATGTGATAGGAAGCGGGCGAACTTGGTCCGGGACCCCCGAAATCCCGCCACCACCGTCAGAATTTCAACCTTTATTTCCTGATCCATAAATGGGGAATCAACAGGGGAATCGATATGAGTGATGTTGCTGAACGCGTAAAGAAGATCGTCCATGACCACCTGGGTGTGGATGAAGCCAAAGTTGTTGAAAACGCGAGCTTTATCGACGATCTGGGCGCGGACAGCCTCGACACCGTGGAGCTGGTCATGGCGTTCGAGGAAGAGTTCGGCATCGAGATTCCCGATGACGCCGCCGAGAAGATCCTGACCATCAAGGACGCTATCGACTTCATCGAATCGCAGCAGTAGTCCTGCTCGATTTTGTCCCGCGTTCGCCCACCCCCTCGGGGGTTCGGGCGTTCGTGCGGCCAGATGAGATTAAGCAAATATGAGACGTGTCGTCGTTACCGGGTTGGGTATCGTCAATTCCCTGGGCACGGGTGTCGACCTTAACTGGTCGCGTCTGCTGGCGGGGCAATCCGGTATACGCCGGCTCGAAGGCTATGACGAATACGATCTGCCGGCCAAGATCGGCGGTACCGTGCCCCTGGGCGACGGGGCCGACGGCACCTTCAATGCCGAGGCCTGGGTCCCGACCAAGGACCAGCGCCGGATGGACACGTTCATCATCTACGGCATGGCCGCCGCCATTCAGGCGATCGAGGATTCGGGCTGGAAGCCGGAAGCCGACGAGGACCGCTGGAAAACCGGCGTTCTGATCGGCTCGGGCATCGGCGGCCTGCCGGAAATCGCCAGTGGTGCGATCACCGTGCACGAAGGCCGGGCGCGGCGTCTCAGCCCGTTCTTCATCCCGGCCAGCCTGATCAATCTGGTGTCCGGCCATGTCTCCATCCGCTACGGCCTCAAGGGCCCGAACCATGCGGTGGTCACGGCCTGTTCGACAGGGGCGCATGCCATCGGCGACGCCGCCCGTCTGATCATGTGGGAAGACGCCGACGTGATGGTCGCCGGCGGGGCCGAAGCCGCGATCTGCCCCTTGGGCGTCGCCGGGTTCTGCGCCGCGCGGGCTCTTTCGACCGGCTACAACGACACCCCGGAAAAGGCGTCCCGCCCCTGGGACAAGGACCGCGATGGATTCGTCATGGGTGACGGCGCCGGCGTTGTCGTGCTTGAGGAACTGGAGCATGCCAAGAAGCGCGGGGCCAAGATTTACGCCGAAATCGTCGGCTACGGGATGTCGGGCGACGCCCATCACATCACCGCCCCGGCGGAAGACGGCGACGGCGCCTTCCGCTGCATGCAGGCGGCCCTGAAGCGGGCCGGAATGAACCCGGAAGACATCGATTACGTGAACGCCCACGGCACCTCGACGCCGCTCGGCGACGAGATCGAACTGGGCGCCATCAAGCGTGTGTTCGGCGACGCCATCAAGGGCATCTCCATGTCGTCGACCAAGTCCGCGGTCGGCCATCTTCTGGGCGCGGCCGGTGCGGTCGAGGCGATCTATTCGATCCTCGCCATGAACAACAGCATCGTCCCGCCGACCCTCAACCTGGACAATCCGTCCGAGGCCTGTATCGGCGTCGATCTGGTGCCGCACAAGCCCAAGGAACGTAAGGTGCGGGCGGCGCTCTCCAACTCTTTCGGTTTCGGCGGCACGAACGCTTCTTTGGTGTTCAAGGCCTACAGCTGATTTAAAGTCGCGGTATGATCCGCCGGCTTTTCCTCGCAGTTCTGTTCCTGATCGTCGTCGCCGCTGTGGCGGCCGGTGGCGGTTGGCTGTGGTTTTCCAATCAGATTTCCCGCGACGGGCCCCATGCGGCGGACGAAATTGTCCTGATTCCGCCGGGCAGTCATATCCAGGCCATTGCCAAGACCCTGGTGCAGCGTGGGATTGTCCGCTCGGACCTGTTGTTCCGCCTGGCCGGTCGCCTGAGCAAGGCCGACCGCGCCCTGAAATCCGGGGAATTCCGCATTCCGGCCCGGGCCAGCGTGACCGGGGTGCTCGACGTGCTGACCAAGGGTGAGACCGTGGCCCGCACGTTTACGATTCCCGAAGGCCTGACCGTGGCGGAAGCACTCGACATCGTCGCCAAGGCGGAAGGCCTCATGGGTCCCCTGCCGCCGCCGCCGGACGAGGGCCGCCTTTTGCCCGAGACCTATCATTACGCCTATTACGACACTAAGGTTCAGGCCGTGCGGCGCATGGAACAGGCGATGGACGCGGCCCTGGCCAAGGCCTGGGCCGGGCGTGACGACGGCCTGCCGCTGAACAGCCCGGCGGAGGCCCTGGTCCTCGCCTCCATCGTCGAAAAGGAAACGGGGGTGGCATCGGAACGCGCGCGGGTCGCGGGCGTGTTCCTGAACCGCCTGAAGCGCGGCATGAAACTGCAATCGGACCCGACGGTGATCTACGGCCTCACGCAGGGCAAGGCGCCGCTCGACCGGGACCTGACCCGCGCCGACCTGGACGCGCCCACGCCCTGGAACACCTATGCCGTCCAAGGGCTGCCGCCGACACCCATCGCCAATCCGGGCCTCGCCGCGATCGACGCCGTGCTGCATCCGGAGGCGACCAAGGACCTCTACTTCGTCGCCGACGGCACCGGCGGCCACGCCTTTGCGGAAACGCTGATGGAGCACAATCGCAACGTCGCTAAGTGGCGGAAGTTTCAGAGGAACGGGAAATAGGGCGCATGCCCTAAAATCAGGCTCACTTGACCTTTGAAAAACCAGTCGGCTTTAGGATGAGGTTTTCCAAGGCCGCAACGATGGTGCCGTCCGATCCGTCGCCCTCTATTCCTTGCCGCCGTTGATGGTCAAGATCGTGCCCGAGGTATAGGCGGACAACGGACTGGCGAAGAACGCGGCGGCATGGGCGACCTCTTCCGGCAGGCCGGCGCGGCCGAAGGGCAGGGACTTGTGCAACTCGGGCCAGCGTTCGGCGTCGCCGAACTGGGATTCGGCCTTGGTGCGGGCCAGCATGATCGCGCGTTCGGTCAGGATCGCCCCCGGGTTGATGCCGACCACGCGGATGCCGTCGGCGTGGGCCCCATGGGCCAGCGCCTTGGTGAAGCCCATCAACGCCGCATTGCCCGCCGCCCCCGCGATGTAGCCGGGCGGATGGCTTTCGCCCGCATGGCCGATGATGTTGATGATGACGCCCGACTTGCGCGCCGCCATGGCGGGATAGATTTCCCGGCACATGGAAATGAAACCGTAGACCTTCAAATCCCAGGCCTTGCGCCAGATCGTATCGTCGACCTCGGCCAAAGTTCCCGGCGGGATGGCGCCCGCGTTGTTGATCAGAATATCGATCTCGCCCACCTGCCGGGCGACGGATTTGACCGCGTCGTCGCTCGACAGGTCGGCGGCGATGACCTGGACGTTCACCTGGTTCCTGGCGCGGATCGCCTGGGCCGTGTCCTCAAGGACCCGGGCGTCGCGGGCGGCCAGGATCAGGTCGCAGCCCTCGGCCGCCAGAACCTCGGCGACGGCCTTGCCGATGCCCTTGCTGCCGCCGGTGATCAGGGCCCGCTGGCCGGAAATCTGTAAATCCATGGATGTTCCTCCGAGAACAGAATGTGGCGTCTGATTACAGGCAACGGCAGGGAAGGGCGGCGGTCAGGCGGCTACCACTCCCGCCCGGAAAGCTTGCGGTTGAGGATCGGGTCGGTCCAGGCCGGCGGCAGGGCCGCGAGCAGCCAGATCGCCAGGTGCATCTGCCAGGGAAAGACGATGCGCGCGTCGTCGCGGGCGAGGCCGCGGCGGATGATTGCAGCCGCCTTGTCCGCCGCCATCAGGAACGGCATGTCGAATGTATTGGCGTCGGTGATGCGGCTTTCGACCCAGCCGGGACAGACCACGTTGACCCGCACGCCGGTTTTCAGGCGCTCGCCGCGCAGCCCTTCGCCCCAGGTCTTGACCATGGCCTTGGACGCGGAATAGGCCGATGAGGTCGGCAGGCCCCGGAACCCGGCGATGGAGGCGACGAGGGCGATCTGGCCCGCGTTGCGCGCGTCCATGGCGGCCAGGGCCGGCAGCACCGTATTGACCGCGCCGTCCACGTTGACGGCCAGGATGCGCCGCGTACGGTCCGGCCCATCGGCAAGGCCCGAGGTCGAATTGGTGATGCCCGCGTTGGCGATGACGAGGTCCAGGGGCGTTTTGGCGTCGGCCTCGGCGACCCAACCGGCCATGGCGTCGGCGTCGGTCACGTCGATGATCCGGCCCTCGGCGGTCGCCCCCCGCTGGCGGCATTCCTCGGCCACGGCGTCGAGCCGTCCCTGGTCGCGGCCGGACAGATGGATCGTCGTGCCGTGCCCGGCGTAGGCAAGGGCGAGGGCGCGGCCGATGCCGCTGGAGGCACCCGTGATGAGGACGGACTTGGGATGGCTCAGGCTCATGCACCGGTTATAGGGGGGCATCGGGGGGGATGGGAAGCCTGCGCCGCTTGTTGGCGGCGAATGCGCTCGGTATAAGTTTCGCACCGCCCTTGGCAATACGACCGAAAAGGAAAGCACTTTGGCCATCAGTTCAATGACAGGGTTCGCCCGCGCCGAAGGCAGCCTGGACGACCTCTCCTGGGTCTGGGAGGTGCGCAGCGTCAACGCCAAGGGCCTGGATCTGCGGTTCCGCCCCCCACCGGGGTTCGAGGCGCTGGACCCCCTGGTGCGCGCCAAGGTGACCGCGGCGTTCAAACGCGGCAGCGTATCGGTAAACCTGTCGACCCGGCGCGAGACGGGCGGCGGCGCCTACCGCATCAACGACGATTTCCTGGCCCAGGTGACGGCCCGCATGGCGCGCCTGAAGGACGAGGTGCCGGACGCCCGCCCACCGTCGCTTGACGGCATTTTGGGCCTGCGTGGGGTGATCGAGCCCATCGACGAGATGATGGCCGAGGACGATTTCGAGGTCATCGCCAAGGCCATGATGGCCGACCTTGGCAAGGCGCTCACAGGCTTGGCCGCCATGCGCGACGAAGAGGGGGCACGGCTGTTGGCGGTCCTTTCGGGCCAGATCGATCAGGTCGCCGACCTGACGGCGCGCGCGGGCCAGGTCGCGGGCGCCCAGCCCGACGCCATCCGCCAGCGCCTGAACGATCAGATTCAGCGCCTGATCGCCGACAACACGGCGATGCCCGAGGAACGCCTGGCCCAGGAGGCGGCCATGCTGATGACCAAGGCCGATATCCGCGAGGAGTTGGACCGTCTCGCCGCCCATACCCAGGCGGCGCGCGAGCTTCTCGCCAAGGCCGAGGGGCCCGTGGGACGGCGATTGGACTTCCTGTGCCAGGAATTCAACCGCGAGGCCAATACGCTCTGCTCCAAGTCGCCGGACACGGATCTGACGACCCTGGGGCTCGACCTGAAAACCGTGATCGACCAGCTTCGCGAGCAGGTCCAGAACATCGAATAGGACGGATAGGGACGGCGCCATGGTCGAGATTTCACGCAGGGGCATGATGCTGGTGCTGTCGTCGCCGTCGGGTGCCGGCAAGACCAGCATTTCGCGCCGTCTTTTGGCCGAGGAAACAGGCATCGTCATGTCCATTTCCGCGACCACGCGCCCGCCCCGCCCGGGCGAGGTCGACGGCAAGGATTATTATTTCTACGACCAGGAGACGTTCGCCAGGATGGTGGCGAACAACGAGTTTCTGGAGCACGCGACCGTGTTCGACAATTCCTACGGCACGCCGAAGAAACCCGTGTGGGACGCCCTGGACCGGGGCCAGGACGTGCTGTTCGATGTCGATTGGCAGGGTACGCGCAAGCTGCGGGAAAGTGCCCGCGAACATCTGGTCAGCGTGTTCATCCTGCCGCCGTCCATTGAGGAGCTGGAAAACCGCCTGAAGGGGCGGGGCCAGGATTCCGATGAGGTCGTCGCCGGGCGCATGGCCCGGGCCAAGTCGGAAATGAGTCATTACGAGGAATACGATTACATCGTCATCAACGACGACCTGGACTCAAGCGTCGAGAACGTGAAGGCGATTCTCAAGGCCGAGCGACTGAGGAAGGACCGCCGGACGGGACTGCTCGATTTTGTTCAGGGCATGGGCGTCGAGGGCTAGAGCCTATCATCTTGATACGGAATCGCTGAGACGGCGGAGGACGTGCTCTGGCCAGGAAGGCGGCGCGCAGCGATGCGGTGTCATCGGAAGCGCCGTCTGACGCCGCCAGAGCGCGTCATCCGCCGCCTGCGGTCGGTTGTC
>Ga0209643_1000524_pt1 | contig 65622 bp, 60 predicted proteins | sample AutmiccBRH37_all_FD_187383 | JGI IMG/M metagenome (GOLD analysis project Ga0209643, IMG submission 187383) | Deep subsurface microbial communities from Mt. Terri, Switzerland - Autotrophic microbial communities BRH/37_all (SPAdes) (version 2) | ecosystem: Environmental > Aquatic > Deep... | reverse complement strand
AATGCACCTTGTTTATCGTGTTTACCGAGCATAGCGCGCCTCCTTTGGGATGTCATCTCGCTACATAGAGACTTCGACATCGAGGGGGCAAAACCATTGCTTGCTGGACGACTTTTTCACAACGGTTCTAGAGGGCCCAAGTATCAGTAGTATTGTCCACCAAGAGCTTGTGAAAGTCGTCGAGGGACCCTCGGTGGTCGAAGTGAAGTAGGCTATCGCCTGCGGTATCAGCCTCGCCTAGAAGCTGCTCGTCATTGAGAAAGGTCTTCATACCAATCCTGGCAGCTACCATATCTTCTTGCACATCGTTACCAACCATCATGCACGACGCCGGGTTGAGACCTAGTAGCGCCACAATCTCCTTGTAGTACTCAACCTGGGGTTTGCAGAAGTGCATTGTCTCATAGTCGGTTACAAGGGTGTAGTCAAACTCGCCGGGGCCAACCCCTGCCCACTCAAGCCTGTGCTCAATGGCGCGAAGGGGGAATACGGGGTTCGTGGCTATTATTACCCTAAAGCCGCGCTTAAAAGCCTCTTTCATTACTGCCCTGGCCGCCGGCTTCTGCCTTGTAACTGATTTCAGTTTTGCGAAATCTGTGTCGTAGAAACGCTGGAGCTCCGGCATGACCTCAGCCTCGTCCCATCCTAGGGCCGGGAAGAAATCCTCACAAAAGGCCTGCCTGTTGGTTTTGTCAGGATCTCTATTGGTTATCATGGTCCTGGTCGAGGCCAGCAACTGCTCTACAAACCGATCGGGCGGTATTTGCTGGGCAAAGCGGGCGCTCAGCGCTGGCAGGTAGACGGCAAAGAACTCGTCCAAATCATTGTCAAGCAGCGTTCCATCAAGGTCAAATAGCAGTGTGTCTACCATCGCTTCCCCCAGTCTATCTTTCAGCCAAGCCAATCTCCTTCAGCCCCCACCAGTCCATCTCCAGCCCTCAATGTGGGCTACCAGAACCCAGTCCTACAGGTTAGATTCAATTAATTGTCAATCATCTCCTGCCTCACCGTTGCCCTCAGGGCGACATCAGGGAGATCAGTGATGATGGCGTCCACACCCAGGCCGGCAAGGGCCTTCATCCTGGTAGGGCTGTTAACAGTCCAGACTGAAACCGTCAGGCCTGCAGTCTTTAGTCTTTGGATTAACCAGGGACCCAGAACGGGAAAGGCCAACCATATACTCCACGGGTTATAGCCCACAGCACCAGATCTGATGGCTCTGCCCTCGGGCTTGAAAGCTGGCTTAAAAGTCAGAAGTTGAGGACTTGCCTCGGGCATTCGCTGAAGGACCCTTGTCACCACCTGAGGGTCAAAGGATTGGATTACGACACGTTTCGCCATGTCTCCCTCTCGTACCAGGTCAATCACTTTATCGGTGAGCATTGGATGCTTCTCTTTCGAGGGTTTCACCTCGATGTAGAGGCCGATATCTTCGCTCCTGGCAAGCTCCAGAACTTCAGCAAGGGTCGGAATGGACTCGCCGGCAAACTCCGGGCCCCACCAGGCCCCCGCGTCGAGTTTCCTAAGGTCAGCCAGGGTCAACTGGTCTACCCTGCCGGTGCCGTTGGTGGTCCTATCCACAGTATCATCGTGGATGACAATAACCTCATCATCCAGCGACAGGGTTACATCAAGCTCAATAAAATCTGCCCCCAGCTTCTTTGAGGCCCCGAAGGCCGCCAAGGTGTTCTCAGGCGCGTAGCCTGAGGCGCCCCGATGAGCAACAATCAGGGGTCTGCTGTCTTCAAGGCTGATGTTCTGAAGGCTGTTATTCTCAGGACCGATGTCTTGAGGACTGATGCCTTTGGCCCTCATGGCCTTCATCTTTTCGCTATGTGATGCTGCCGCGGCAAACTGGCGCGCATGCCTGATCCGCGCCACAAGGGATGGATGGGTATACAGAAGGGTTTCAACGGCCCAGGGCGGATCATATTCCGCCAGATTCTGCTGCCCCAGCTTTGCCATGGCCCAGGCTAGTGCCTGCGGCTTATCAGTGACCTCAAGGGCAAACTGGTCGCTCTCAACCTCGTACCAGCGCGAAACAGTGTTCTGCAGCGGCAAGGCCAGGGTCGCCACGATACCAAGAAGCAGGATAGCCGCTGGAACTAGCGACAGGAGGGGCCATTCCACCCCGGCAGTTGCCAATTGGGTCAGGGCCTGCTGGAGACCTGGCGACAGTACCCGGGACGACAGGAACATGGCCGTCATCACCAGCAACGCGCCGCCGGCAATGCCCCGGACTATGTGGTTGCGGGCATGGTGTCCAAGCTCATGGGCGAGGACCGTCTCTATCTCGTCGGCGCTGAAGTTATCCAGCAGAGTATCGCCAAGGATGATGCGGCGCGTGTTCCCGAGTCCTGTCAGCATCGCGTTGGCGGCAGTGGTCCTCCTGCTCATGTCCATGCTGTAGACTCCGCGCACCCTGACCCCTGCCCGCTCCACCATCCTCGCAAGCCGCCGCGATAGCTCCTCGTCATCAAGAGGCGTGAACCTGTTAAAGAGGGGCATCACCAGTACTGGGGCCAGGTTGGCCATTAACAAAAAGAATACAACCCACAGCCCTGATGCCCACAGCCACCACAGGGGGCCAGCCGCCTTGAGCAGGTGGAAAAGGACAAGGAAAGTGGCTCCGCCCAGAAGAAGCACCTGTAGTACAAGGCCTAATACCCTGTCCTTGAGCCACCCTGCTGGTGTCTGGGTGGTCAACCCAAACTCTCTACCCACCCTGAAGCCCGTGAAATAAGACAGCGTTGACTGCAGGAGGTAGTGAAACCCCAGGATAAACCAGCCATAGCCGAGGACAGCCAGCGTCGGTTCTTCAACTAGCCCCGCGGCGACCCTGGCCAGTTCTCTATGACCTCCCGACAGGATCAGCCCTCCAAAGTACAGGGCCGATAACCCCAGACGCGCCGCCAGCGCTACATAACGCCTCCGCTGAAAGGCCTTTGCTTCAAGTCCGGTCTCGACATCGGGCCACCGGTTTTTCGTCACCCTCACCCCTCCCTTAGACTTACTCTAAGCCCTCTCAACCCTGATGATCTCACCCTCCACCCTGCGGTGATTGCTCTCATCGTCAGAAATATGAAGAATACCGTAGGTACAGTAGGGACTCCAGCGCCTGTCTGTGGGGGAACCTGGGTTAAATAGCAGGATGCCCTGATGATAACGGCAGTAGGGCGAGTGGGTGTGACCAAAGACAACGCAGTGGGCGGTCTCATTGAGATGGTTGGCCCTGTTCCCGCCATGGGGAGTTAGCTTCACCCCGTCGAAGGAAAGGCGCCGGATCGCGAGGTCCGTAGGATTGTCAGTAAAGACCCTCAGGGAACGGGCGGGTGTCTGCCCGCGACCCAGGTCCCCATGGGTGATGCCGATTGACACAGAGTGCTCTGTCAGCTGGATCAGGGTGGCCTTGCCCAGATCCGCCTGGATCTGAGCGGGGTCGCAGTTTCCAGCGACAGCCACCACCGGGGCAAAGCCCCTCAGGGCATCAAGGACCTCTGCCGACACGATGTCGCCGGCGTGCATAATGAGGTCAACCTCTGTCAATGCCTCCAGCACCACATCGGGGAGAGACTTAGCCCTTACTGGCATGTGGGTGTCGGATAGTACGCCTACTCGCACTTGAGAAGTACACCTCCAACCTGCCCTGTTGCTGAGCCATCCACTGTTCACTGCCGCCACACAGAGATATCTTACCACAGAGGTCCCCGATTAACAGCCACGAAAACGCAGGAAATCCCCTGGTGTGGGAGAAACCTAAGGGAGATAGTGCCTAGTCCCTGCAATAGGAGTTGTTCTACCTTGAGAGTACAGAAAATCATGGCCGTCTTCGCCCATCCTGATGATGAGACCTTTGGCCCAGGGGCAACCCTGGCGCGATACGCCCGGACTGGGTCCGAAGTACAGCTGGTCTGCGCCACCAGGGGCGAGGCCGGCAGGCGCCTTGGTGACCCGCCCTTCTGCGTCAAGAAGGACCTGCCTGTCATCCGCGAGAATGAGTTGAGGGAGGCCTGCGCCGAACTGGGGATTAACCCCCCTCTATTCCTGAATATCCCAGACAAACAGGTCGGAGGCGGTGACCTGGATAGTAAGATGCGCCTGATCTACCGCCACATCAATGCCTTCAAACCCGAGGTAGTTATTACCTTCGGGCCCGATGGTAGCCTATCGGCCCATCCCGACCATATTGCCATTGGCCAACTGGCCACCGCGGCCTTCAGGCAGATACCTCAACCAACTTCCAACAGACTATATTACCACGTGTCTCTGTGGCACTCAACCCTTGAGGAGAAGCTCCGCCAGTGGCAGGCGCAAATGGCGCTGGTGACCGTTGAGGGGCAACCGGTTGTGGCTTCAATCGATGTGACAGGTTTCGCCCAATACCGTTTGCGGGCCCTGCGCAGGCATCGCACCCAGACAGAACAGGTTCACTGGCTGTGGGGTGATGACCAGCGGATTCTTGCTCAGTTCCCTACGGTAGACCATTTCATCCTGGCAGAAGGGTGCCCGCCGGGTAGCGATGAGATCCCCGTACCTGCCGCCTGCAGCGACCTTAAGTATTTGTCAGTCCCAGAACTTTAGGGCGTGGTAAAAGTGCTTTCAAAAGAGAAATGGCAGGAAATATACAACCTACTGGCAGAGACTACCCCGCTCCCGGTTGACTGCGGACAGCTGTGCAACGAACGATGCTGCGCCGAGTGGGAGAGCGGTGTCGGAATGTACCTGTGGCCCGGCGAGGACCAGGTCCTCACCGAGACTGAAGAGTACTTGGCCTGGGAGAAACACTGGGTTGGTCAGTATGAACTGCCGCCATCGTCAACAGGCTATCACCATTTTGTTACCTGCAGTGGCAGCTGCAGGCGGCACCTGCGACCTTTTGAGTGCCGGGCGTTCCCCCTATTTGGCTACCTGAACCCCCAGGGGCAGCTTGAACTACGTGTCAATCTATACGGTGTTGGCATCTGCCCCCTGGTGCAGCTCGGCGACATCAATGAGCTTGACCCCAGATTTGTCAGGGCATCCCGACAGGTATGGGAAAGGCTGGCAACAGACCCTGACTGCAGAAAGGTAATGGAATGGCACTCGCGAGAGTTCGATGCCATGGATGGCCCCTGGAAGCGACTGTTCACACCGCCTGATTGACCAGCGCTAGCCCGTGTGTGTCAGGAGAAGAAAGGCCGCCAGCAGTGATGTAAGGTTGAAAAACACGTGACTTACGATGGGTACCGCAATGGACCCAGTGCCCTCAAACAGCAAGGCGTGAATGGCCCCCACCGCCACCATTGGCAGGGCAATCGCCCAGTGACCATGTAAGGCGCCAAAGAGTAGCGATGTTGATGCTACCGCCCACCACACCCCCAGGTGTTGCCGCACCGGCAGGTAGAGAAAGGCCCTGAAGAGGAGCTCCTCCAAGATGGGGACAACGACCCCAAAGCCGAGGGCAATCAGGATCCAACCCGCCGGACTCTCAGTGGCCTCAGATACCAGTATCAGCGGGTTATTTGTCAGCTCCTCTGGCGCGAAGGGGGACTCCAACAATCCGATGACAATCGTTGCCGCCTTGGCAATGACCCCTCCCACAAGACCTGCCTTAATCCACTTCAGGCTAAGGCCCATCCCAATACTGCCAGCCATTCTGTACACTCCAAAGAGGATGGCGCTGACAAGGGCCAGGATCAGGAGGGGACTACCGAGTCCTGCCCAAAGGACACCAACCAGCCTGGCATCGACCAGGCCTTCCAGGAGATTAACCAGAATTCCCTGGCCAAATGCGGCCAGGAGAGTAAACAGGAAAAGGACTGCCACTGGTAGGGCGATGCCCCAAGGGACGGCCACGGTATCCAGCGGACGAACCCTCCTGGTTTTGATACCATTATCCCGCATAATTTATCCCCACCCCTAAAGGCATACTAAGGTCAGCCAAACCGCAATCCGAACCTGTGGAGGGATGTTCCTTGAGCCAGACAACGAGCAGAAAGGCACTGCTAGCACTCCTGACAATTATACTCCTTATGGCAGCAGCTTTCCAGTGTGTTGGATGTGGGCTTCTCCAACCTCAGCAGCAGCCCGAGCCAACGCGAAGTGAAATCCGGTCCATGGTCCAGGACGAACTGCAGTCACCTGAGATGCAAGAGCGGATCAGGGAAGCTACAAAGACCGCGGAACTGCAGCCCCTGCTCCGCGAGATGCTCATGTCCTCAGAGGGCGAGAAACAGATCCAGAAGGCCATGACAAGCCTTGTAGAATCACCAGAGTTTCAGAAGAAGCTGCAGGACGAGATGAAAAAAATCATTCAAGCCCCTGAGGTACAAAAACAGATCGAGCAGGCCGTTACCTCTGCCCTTATGATGATACTCCAGGGTGGCGGCGGTGGCGGCGGTGGCGGCGGCGGTGGCGGTGGTGGCGGCGGAGGCGGCGGAGGCGGCGGTTAGTACCTCCAATAATCCTGGCCACAGGCCTGTCAAGAGAGCCCCCCCTTCTCCCCGCAACAGTCGCAGTCCTTGGGCACTTTGTGGGGCCGGGAAGGAAATGCCCTACCACTGCCCAAATAGTCTTAATAGGCTATAGACACTAGGGGGGAGGTACCAAAGTTGCCCAAATCGAAATTCCCTGTAATGTTAACCTTTGACCTTGACGGAGAATCGCTGCCACTGGCCCAGGATCCGTCAAATGCATCCAGGCCTGGCATCCTATCTCAGGCAGCCTACGGTCCCAAGGTCGGTGTTCACCGAATCCTTGAGATGCTTGACGCTGAAGGGGTGCTGGCCACCTTCTTTGTTCCCGGTATTATCGTTGAGAGCTATTCGAGGACCGTTGAAGCCATTCACCAGGCCGGACATGAGATTGCTCACCACGGATATACCCACCACTCACCACGGGTCTTCAATCCCCAGCAAGAGGAGGAAGACCTGCTGAGGGCCGGTAAAGTAATCGAGGATATTACCGGATATTTCCCTGAAGGTTACCGCTCGCCCTCATGGGATTTCAGCGATGTAACCCTTGAACTCCTTCACAAGCACGACTTTACCTATTCAAGTAATCTCATGGATAGTGACGAACCATATGTGCACGAGATTGAGGGTGAGCAGTCCAGCCTGGTTGAATTGCCGGTGCAGTGGATACTGGATGACGCACCCTTCTTCCTCTATCGTCCACCCTACAACAGGCCGATCTCACCTGTTAGCGCGGTCCTGGAAACCTGGCAGGGGGAATTTGACGCCCTTTACAAGGAAGACAATAAATGCTTTGTGCTAACACTGCATCCGCAGCTATCGGGGCGGCCATCAAGGGTCAAGATGCTGCGAGACTTCATCCGCAACATTAAGAAGAACTACTCGCGGTCAGAGTTCGGCACCTGCCGTGATGTGGCCTCTAGGTTCTTACCCTAGGAACCTGGGAGCGAACATGTGTTAATCGATCTGGCTCAAGTGAGGGTTAATGGCTTGGCTGGGGCTGAAGTAAAGGGGAGGAGAGAGACATGGCAGGGAAGGTTAGCCTGAAATGGATCCAAGAAAACCGCGGTGAATTGGTAGAGGTTAGCGACAAGATTTGGGCCTACGCTGAGCCGGGGCTGAAAGAGAATAAATCCGCACAACTCCAAGCTAAGGTTCTGCAGGAAGCCGGCTTTGAGGTGGAGATCGGTGTGGCTGGAATGCCCAGTGCCCTTGTGGCAACCTGGGGTTCCGGGAAACCCGTCATTGGCTTGTTGGGAGAATACGACGCCCTGCCAGGTATATCTCAAAAGGCCGTCCCCCATCAGGAACCCCTTGAAGCAGGGGCGGCGGGACACGGCTGTGGTCACAATCTCCTGGGTACAGCCGCCATGGGCGCTGCCATGGCTATTAAGGAAGAGATGCAGGCCAGGGGCCTGGCAGGAACCATCCGCTACTACGGCTGCCCCGCCGAGGAGACACTGGTCGGCAAGGTGTTCATGGTTCGGGACGGGCTCTTCGACGATGTCGATGCCTCCCTAACCTGGCACCCGGGCTCAACAAACAGCCTCTGGGGCTCAAGTTCACTGGCCCTGAACTCAGCGAAGTTCAAATTCTTCGGACGCTCGTCCCATGCGGCAGGTAATCCCCAGGCGGGGCGGAGCGCCCTTGACGCCGTCGAACTCATGAACGTAGGGGTTAACTTCTTGCGGGAGCATGTAACCCCAAAGTCCCGCATCCACTATGTCATTACCAACGGCGGCGGCGAACCCAATGTGGTTCCACCTGAGGCCGAGGTATGGTACTATGTCCGCGCCCCGGAACGGGACGAAGTTGACGAGATCTATAAGCGGATTGTGAACATTGCCGAGGGCGCCACCCTGATGACTGAGACCACCTATGAGCTGGAGTTCCTGTCAGGTTGCTACAACATGATCCCCAACGATGTGCTGGGTAAGCTCCTCCATGATACCCTAGTGGACCTGGGGGCCCCTGAGTGGGATGAGGATGATGAGGCCTGGGCGAGAAAGCATGCTGCAGGCTTCGTTGAGGGCAGTCGAGAGAAATCCCTCAAGTTCATGGGCAAGTTTGAGGAGATTGCTGACGATGTCTACCTGCATAACTCAGTAACCCCGATCCCAGAGCACCAGGACGAACCAATGGGCGGTTCCACCGATGTGGCGGATGTCAGCTGGGTAACACCTACCGCCCAGTTTACGACGGCCTGCGGTGTCATAGGAATGACCGGCCACTCCTGGCAGTTTGTTGCCTCCTCGGGAATGAGTATTGGCCACAAGGGGATGCTCAGGGCCACCGAGGTTCTGGCCCTGGCGGGCCTGAGATTGATCGAGGATGCGGAGCTCCTCGACAAAGCAAAGAAGGAATTTGCCGAGGCTAGTGCGGACAAGCCCTATGAGTCGCCCCTCCCTGAGGGTATGGCTCCACCGCTGCACCAGCTTGACCACTGATGGGGTAGGGTCTACTGTGAAGAGAATAAACTGGGGGTGGGAAATAGATGAACTCAGAGTACAGGTTTAGCTACGGAAAGCTCTTCCTGATTGGTCTCGGATTCTTTAGTATCAGTCTCGTCTGGGCAATCTTCAACTCCTATGTGCCGATTTTTCTCAAGGGGTTCATAGCCAGTAGCACCGTTGTAGGCTTGATCATGGTCCTCAATAACCTGGCGGGAATGAGTCTTCAGCCGTGGTTTTCAGCCCTGAGCGACGGCACCCTGACCAGAATTGGCCGGAGGATGCCCTTTCTGTTGGTGGGTATGCCCTTGGCGGCCCTGTTCTTCGTGGTGCTGCCGCTGCACTCGACCCTGTTCACCCTGGTGGTAACGATTGTTGCCGTTGATGTGTCCATGAGCCTCTTCAGAGGCCCAACCGTTGCCTTGATGCCAGATTTCACGCCATCGCCGCTTCGAAGCAAGGCCAACGGCATCATCAACTTCATGGGCGGCCTTGGGGCAGTCGCCGCCTTTGGGCTGGGTTCTGTCCTCTACGGCATGAACAAGGTATACCCCTTCATCTTTGCCGCCGCCCTGATGATCATCAGTTTGCTGTTGCTGCTCCTCTTCGCCAGGGAGCCAGTTGTAGCGGCCTTAACCCGCCGCCAAAAGGGAATGAACCCAGCCGCTGAGATCAGTGGGGACACTGAGGCAAGTGAGGGCGCTAAAACGAGGGATCTGGGCAGTATTAAGACGGCCTTCCTTGAGGTAGTCAGGAGCCAGGACAAGAGCAAGCTCTTTGTCCTTCTGGCCATCTTCTCCTGGTTCATAGCCTGGAACGGTGCCGAGACCTAGTTTACCAGTTACGGGAAGTACTTCATCGGCATCCCTGAAGAACAGGCATCCTTCATGCTGACCTTCTTCTCCCTGAGCTTCCTGGTGTTTGCCATACCCAGCGGCTTTATCGCCACAAGGTTTGGGCGGAAAAATGTGATCAGGACCGGATTGATTGGCATGGCCCTCATGTTTGTGCTCCTCTATCTCACAACGAACCTGCTCTTCATGATGATTATTCTGGCCTTCGGCGGCCTCTGCTGGGCTTTAATCAACATCAATTCATATCCCATGGTGGCCGACATGGCAGGCGAAGGGAAACTTGGCTCTTACACGGGTCTTTACTACTTCTTCTCGTCGACGGCGGCCGTTGTGGCCCCACCGATCTTCGGCTTCTTCATAGACATTGTCGGGTTTCCTGTCCTCTTCGGTATCGGGTTCCTGGCGCTAGTAGCGGCCTTCTACTTCATGAGCAAAGTCGAAAGCGGCGAGGTTGTGGTAGCAGGACCAGATCCAGGGGTGACCTTTTAGACACGCGCAATCCGCTAGACAATAGAGACTTCCTGAAACTGCCTGTCCTCAAAGCGAACAAGGCGGGTGTATCCCGTCGCCCTGGCAAGGTCAACGGCCTGGGTTAACAGGTAGCCGGCCTCCTCAGGTTCATGGGCGTCGGAACCAAAGGTGATGGGTACAGAGAGGTCTGCCGCCAACCGCAGCAACTCTGGGGCTGGATATATCTCAGCCACCGGCTTGCGCCAGCCAGCGGTGTTAATCTCAATGCAGCATCCAGCTTCCTTTATCTTCAGCAATGCTTCCCGTGCCGCCCTCAGGGCGGCACGGCCATCGGCGGGGCGATGGCCGTGGACCTTGATTACATCCAGGTGCCCGATTATGTCAAAGAGACCGCTGGCAGCGGCCTGAGAGACGGCCCCAAAGTAATCGGCATAGGCCCTGTCAACACTCCTCTCTGGCCAGCCCAGCTCTGGGCGATAGTCAAAACACCACTTCCCGATGAAGTGGACTGACCCAATCACATAGTCCCAGGGCCAATCGGCGATCCACTCCTGAATGGCTTCTTCGCGCCCGGGGATGAAGTCTACCTCCACCCCCAGTTTTACTGGGAGGCCGGACTCCTTGGCCCTGCTCACAAGCTCAACATAGTCCTTAACATCGTTCCTGAAGTCCCCTGACAGCCACTGGCCGATGGCAGGGTAAGCACCTTCTCCCTTGCCCAGATGCTCCATGATCGGGGCAAAACCCTTGAACCGATGCCCGTGTTCTGAAAAACCGATCTCGCTTACCCCTCGGCTGATGGCAGTATCAACAAAGCGCCTGAGCCAGTCTAGACTAAAGGGCCCTCGCTCAAGGTGATTGTGGTAGTCGACAAGAATACCGTTGCTGGCGTGGATCCCAACAGTAACATCCTCTAGCCGCCGGCCTTGCATCGTGTCCACCCTTTCTCTGCGCCCTCTTCATTCTTGCGCTGTCTTCATTCTATCCGCGCTCTCTTCATTGGCAATGGCCTGCTAGATGCCGACTGCCTCCATCTAACAACAACCATGCTTGACACCAAACCCCTATTGCATCCCTCTCATCTATGCTATAGGATAACAAGACAGATGCCTAGAGAAGATTGCTTCGGCGATATGAGCCTATGTTCAAAAAGAGGGAAGACAAGTTCGCATATCGAATTACTACGTGTTGTTATTATTTCTCATATCAGCGCAAGGATTTGACCGAGGGGGCCAAGGATGACATCAAGAATTGGTTTTAACGTGGTTAACGAGTATAAGAGCATGAAAGGGCATTGGGCCCTCATACTGGGTTCGTCCAGCGGCTTTGGGGCGGAGATCTCCAGGGCCCTGGCTCAGAACGGGTTTAACATCTTCGGGGTTCACCTTGACCGGCGAGCAACTCTGCCTGCCGTAGAAGAACTGGTTGAAGAGCTCAAGGGCTATGGGAGCAGGGTTCACTTTTTCAACATCAATGCTGGCGACTCTGATGCCCAGGCCCAAACCATATCAAGCATGAAGCAGGCCATGTCTGAGGCGAGTGATACGCGCATCCATGTGATGGTGCACTCTCTGGCCTTTGGCACCCTCCGGCCCTTTGTTAGCGGCGCGCCGGAGATGCCTGGAATTGAAGGCCTTGACCCTATAACCCGCAAGCAGCTGGACATGACCCTCCACGTCATGGCCAATACCCTGGTCTACTGGACCCAGGGCCTGGTGGCCGAGGAACTGCTTCAACCATCGGGGCGGATCTTCGCCATGACCAGTTCTGGCTCGGAGATTGTGATACCAACCTACGGCGCGGTCTCTGCGGCAAAGTCTGCCCTGGAGGCTCACGTCCGCCAGTTGGCCTTTGAACTAGCTCCCAGGGGGATTGCCGTTAATGCCCTGCGGGCTGGGGTGACTGATACTCCCGCCCTTCGAAAGATCCCCGTACACAACCACATCCTGACTGAGGCAGAACGCCGGAACCCAAGCGGACGCCTGACAACGCCTGAGGATGTGGCCAGGGCCGTTGTCGCCCTGTCCGCACCTGGCATCAATTGGATTACGGGCAATATCATAAACGTAGACGGTGGAGAGTTAATCTCCGGCTAAGGAGGGCTTAGATGCAGATAGCTCTCGTTCTTGGCATTCTCATAGCTGCGCTGATACTGTTTGTCTCCGAAAGGGTACCAGTCGACCTGGTGTCGGTGGGGATTCTCATTGCCCTCGTGGTATTTGGCCTGGTAACCCCGGATGAGGCCATCGCCGGCTTTAGCAACCAGGCAACCATTACCGTGGCAGCAATGTTCATTCTCAGCGCGGGCCTTGTGCGGACCGGCGTCATTTCCACCATCAGTGAGAAGCTTGTCCTCAGGGGCCGCGGCAATGAGACCAAGGTCCTCTTGATGTTGATGCTGATTGTGGGCCTGTCCTCTGGCTTTATTAACAACACAGCAGCGGTGGCGGTTATGCTTCCTGCAACCCTGAGGATTGCCCGAGAGATGGGAATGAGCCCGTCAAAACTGCTGATTCCCCTCTCCTTCAGCGCCATAATGGGCGGAAGCATTACACTCCTGGGCACCTCAACTAACATCCTGGTTCACTCTATCTCCCTCAAGGCCGGATATGATGGCATTTCCATGTTTGAACTGGCAAGGCTCGGATTGATTCTCTTCGCAGTTGGCGTTGTATACCTGCTCTATGTAGCGCCGCGGATGCTTCCCGACCGGGTCAAACCACAGCGCATCGCCGAGAGCTACAAACTGAAAGAATACTTCGCCTGCATGAGGGTTCCCGAGGGTTCACCGCTGATAGGAATGACACTAAGTGACGCCGGCCTGATGGAAGGGAAGGAAAACGTCCGGATCCTTGGGATAATGCGCGAAGATCAGCGCATTTGGACGGGGATTCGAACTGTACCTCTTCACTCTGGGGATATCCTGCAGTTTGAGGGCTCATTGGATGACATCATAGACCTCAGGAAGAACGACATGCTCCTGCCATCGCCAACAGCAGAGCCCGTTGAGTTGGCCATGGATACCCAGGAGGTAGGCCTGACTGAAGGGCTCATTAGTGAGCGATCCCCTCTCATTGGGCAGACCCTTCATAATACAGATATCCGCAGCCGCTATGGTGTCTTTGTCCTTGCTCTGAGACGGCCCCAAGAGACCTATGTCAGGGAATTTGGCCACATTCACCTGCGCTTTGGTGACGTTCTACTGTTGCAGGGCCCAAGGGAGAGACTGGCCGCCCTTGAACATGGGATCAGCTTCCTGATGCTCAATGAGGTGGAGCGCTCCGTATATCGCAAATCCAAGCTCGGGCTTGCCCTCGGGATCATCGCCGGGGTTGTGCTACTGGCAGCCCTTAATATCCTATCAATCGTGGTCAGCGCCATTGCCGGCGCCGTTCTCATGGTTACCCTGGGAATCCTGGAAAGGCAAGAGGCCTATGAGGCCGTGGACTGGTCTGTAATCCTGCTCCTGGCGGGGATCCTCCCGCTTGGAACCGCAATGCAGAACTCCGGGGCCGCTGATCTGATCGCGGCGAGCCTGATGAATGCGGCTCAGGGCGCTGGGCCCTACCTGATTATTGCCGGCCTCTATTTCCTGACGTCCCTAATGACAGCGGTCATGTCCAACAATGCCTCAGCGGTCCTGGTAGCGCCGATTGCCATTTCAGTGGCTCAGGTGCTTGGGATCAGCGCCCAACCGTTGATAATTGCCATTACCTTCGCGGCCTCGGCTAGTTTCGCGACTCCCATAGGATACCAGACCAACACAATGGTATATGGCCCTGGGGGTTACCGTTTCTCCGACTTTACCAGGGTTGGCCTCCCCCTGAACATTATTTTCGGGCTAATCGCAACACTTCTAATCCCCGTCTTCTGGCCCCTGTAGAGGGGATCTCTGTTATGCCACTATGCCTGTCCCATTAAAACCTTGAGGGCCGCCTGCTGTCCAGGCGGCCCTCAAATGACCAGTTCCTTGATTGATACCCTCAGCGTTACTGTTAGATCCAGCGTCCGCCCTGCTTTCATCCCCTGACCAGCCTGGGAATGTTTCGCACCGGGGCGGCCAGAAGCCGCAGCAGTTCGACTAGTAGTACTCGCATTGCATATCATCCTCCTCGTGCTAAGTTTTGGGGCGCCAGCACCAGGCCCCGAGAACCAAGTATAGCCCCGAAGGGCCTGTCCTGTCCAGTGGAAAGATTGAATATGAAGCAAGAGCTGTGGAAGGTGGGGTAAACTACTGGCTGAGGTGAAATACACTGTGCTCACTGACCTTGTGAACTCTCAAATAGTGAACCTGAAATTCCTTGACCTGGCCCTTCTAGGCCTGGCGAGTTACCGCCTCACTCATCTTATTGTCTATGATAAGATCTTTGAGTTCCTGCGCAGACCTTTCATGAAGGAGGTTAAGGAGAAAGATAGTGAAGGAAACCTGGAGGTCTATGTTGAACCACGAGGAACGGGGATAAGGCACTTCCTCGGCGAACTGGTTAGCTGCTACTGGTGTGTCGGGATCTGGATGTCGGGAGGACTGGTTGTCCTCCACCTCCTTCTTCCCGCCGTAGTGATCAAGACCTTCATACTGTTTATGGCCGTTGCCGGAATCCAGTCACTGCTTGAGACCTTTGTCACAAGCCGTTAGGCCACCGATGGCGAACATGCAGGAACATGAGAGAAGGCAGCAGCGTGGGAGGCCCTCAGAGCATGACAGTAACCTGGGTGAAAGGCAATCGCCCCCTGCAGGACATCAGAGTCATCGTCTATGACCTTGACGGTACCCTATACGATGACAGAAGTCACTTTGACTACTACGCCCGGAGACTGCGGGAGCGAATCCCCAGTTCTAGAAGAGAACGCTTCTGGGACGATTATGTCTCGATAACCGAGGGCAGGCACCCACTGCGCTTTGGCATGATCTATGATGCCCGCGCTGACCTGCTTGTCGAGGCTGACGCCGAGTCCCGATGGATTCTCGCCGTCAGGCGCTGGGACGGCACTGAGATTAGTTCTGGCCAGATCCAGGACTCCTACCCTGAATACCCCAAGTTGCCAGCCACAGACATGACCTCCCGGCTCTTCATAGGAGACCTCTGGTGGGTTCCGGCGGCCGCCGCCCTCCATCACGGGGTTGACCGGGCCGCCGTTCACCAAGCCTTTATGGAAACGCGAGATTTCATGTCTGGACCTCAGTACCGCATCAGCCCCGTACCGGGACTGCGCCAATGCCTGGCTGCCCTGAAGGCCTCAGGCATCACGCAGCTGTTGGCCACCAACAGCCCTGAACCAGACTCCAGGGCCCTCCTGGCCCAACTTGGGCTGGATGATACCTTTGACGGACTTCGCTTTGACTGCAACAAGCCCCTCTCATCGGAGACACTCTTCACTGAGGTTGCGGCAGCAACTGGAGTCGCTCCAGCCCAGCTCCTGAGTGTGGGAGACAACTACCATAACGAAATCGTCCCCGCCCATGAAATCGGGGCGAGGACGCTCTTTATAGATCCTTTTGGTTATCTAGACCACGGGCGTTGGGACCTCCGCGTCAGGACAATCCCTGAGGCCGTCGCTACCCTCCAGGCTATACCAGCTTACTTCTGAGCCAGCCGCTGATTGCGTCAATCAGGGTCACCGCCACAACAATGACGATCATGATCATCGCTACCTTGTCCCAGTTCCGGTAGGATATGTTCAGGATCAGCGGTTTGCCGATACCTCCAGCACCGACAAAGCCCAGTACTGTAGCGGCCCTAACGTTGATCTCAAACCTATACAGGGCATAGGAGACGAACTCCGGGAGCACCTGGGGCAACACGGCAAACCAGGTTGTGGCCACCGAGTTGGCGCCCGTCGCCCTTACACCCTCAACGGGATTGGGATCTATCGCCTCAACCACCTCTGAATAGAGCTTCCCCAGGGTACCGATGGAGTGAAGACCAAGAGCCAATACACCGGCAAAGGGTCCCAGGCCAACGGCGCGGACGAAGATAATGGCCAGAAGCAGTTCGGGAAATGACCGGTCGGCATTGAGTAGCGTCTTAGTCAGCTGTGAGCCCTTCTTGCCTGTGACAGTAAAGGCAGCCAGGAAACCAAAGGGTATCGCCAGCACTGCCGCCATCACCGTTCCCACAACCGCCATATTGATACTCTCCATCATACCCTTGAAGACGGAGCCGGCGTAACTCCAGTCGGGGGGGAAGGCGCTCTTGATAATACTCATAGCGCTAAGCCGAGTGGGTACATACTCAAGGTTCGTAATCAGCAGGACGTAGAAGACCACGATGAGAGCCAACAAGAACCCGCGCTTGTAGATACCTCCCCGTAGCTTCCCGATGATTTGAGCCTGGAGATCGCTCATATCAATCTCTCCCTCAGTTTTCTACTGGCATAGTCAATCAGCATAACGCTAACGAAAAACATTAGAATGATTGCAGCGGCCTTCCGGTACTGGAATAGGGCCATACTTGTGTTAAGCCACATGCCAATGCCACCGGCGCCGACCATCCCCAGAATCCCCGCTACGCGCACGTTGATCTCCAGCACATAGAGAACATGGGCGGTAAACTGCGGCAGGATCTGCGGAACCACGGCGAAGGCTATCTGGCTAAGCTTCCCACTACCAACGGCGTCCATGGCCTCTAGGGGACCCGGGTCAATGGCCTCAATAGACTCGCTACTGAGCTTGCAAATAATACCGAAAGAGAATAGGGTCAGGGCGGCAGCACCAGCCAAGGGACCAACCCCAAGAACCGGAACAAATAACGCAGCCAGCAGGATGTCGGGCATGGTCCTGATGAAGTTCATGACTGTTCGGGCCGCAAGGTAAATCCCCCGGTTTGAGTTAACATTTCGGGCCGCCATCAAAACCGTGGGAACCGCCAGGATTCCGCCAAAGGTTGTACCCAACAAGGCCATCTGAGCCGTCTCAGCCAGGGGACCAATCATCGCGGGAATGTAGGCCCAGTCTGGGGGCCACATTCGCCGCAGCAGGCCACCCATCTGAGGGAAGCCCTTCAAGAACATAATCGGATCTACTTCGAGCTTCATGAAACTCCAGCCATAGACAAGAGCAAAGACCAGCAGAGCAAAGTGCCAGGGGTGCCGGGCCAGAAGTCCCTTGTTCTGTTGAGCCTTCATTTCCGCCAGGGTGCTCCTGCTAGTCACTGTAAGCACCGCTTCCCGCCAACTCGTCAGTGGAACTATCCTCCACAACCCCACCTCGCAGGTCATCTTCGCGGATCGGGCGGCCGTATATCTCTGCGAAGGTCTTCTCATCTACTTCAGATGCAGGACCGTCAAAAACCAGTTCCCCTTCGCGAAGGCCAATAATGCGGTCAGCGTACTCAGTAGCCAGGTCAATAAAGTGCAGGTTCACCAGAGTAGTTATACCCAGTTCCCGATTGATACGCTTGAGGTCCCTCATGACCACATGCGAGGTAGGCGGATCAAGGCTGGCCACAGGTTCATCAGCCAGGATGATGTCGGGTTCCTGACAGAGGGCACGGGCAATGGAAACCCGCTGCTGCTGACCGCCACTGAGTTGATCTGCCCTCACCAAGGCCTTGTCCCTGATCTCAACTTTGTCAAGACACTCGATAGCCAGTTCAATATCGCTCTCAGGGAACAGACCCAGCAATGCTCGCCAGGTTGGGGTGCGTCCCAGACGGCCTGAAAGCACGTTCTTTAGAACCGATGAGCGTTTCACCAGGTTAAAGGTCTGAAAAATCATGCCAATCTTGGCCCTTACCTTGCGCAGATCATTCCCTCTCACCTTGGTAATATCAACGCCATCGATGTAGATGAGGCCTGAGGTTGGCTCCACGAGTCGGTTAATACAGCGCAGCATCGTAGATTTCCCGGCACCGCTCATGCCCACTATAACAACGAAGTCACCGTCCTCAATCTCGACGGTTACGTCTTTAAGGGCCTGAACCCCACCGGGAAAGTTCTTAGTTACATTCTCAAGTCTGATCATTATGGATGTTCACCGCCTCTTCTTCATCAGAAGCCTCAGATAAGCAGACAAGAAGGGGCAGATTAGACCCCCGCCCCTTCTCGTCTGGGCAAATCCAGAAATTATACACCCGCCAAAATGGGGGCTAGCAGCTAACTACAGTTAGCTTATCCTCCCATCATCTCTTCAAGGTCGATACCCAGCTTCTCAGCGGCTGCCCGGACTGGATCGTACTCGGAATCCTCGGCTGGCTCGAGTCCGTCGATTTCGTAGATGTCATGGAGCATCTGCTGGCCTTCCTCAGTGCTGGCAATGTCCAGAAGTGCCTGCTTAATCTGTTCTGTCAACTCGTCGCCAAGGTCAGCGCGAACTGAAACGGTGTCATTGGGAATCTCATCTGTGAAACCGATTACCCTGGTCTCTTCTTTGACGTTGGGGAATTCTCCCTCAACACGGGTCCGGGCGTCATCATAGCTAACGGCAACGTCAACCTGGCCATTCATCAAGGCGATAATGGCGCTGTCGTGACCACCAGCAAACATGGTCTCCATGTCGGTCTCCGGGTTGATACCGTTCTCAAGCAGTGTTACCGTTGCAAAGATGTACCCAGAGGTTGACGTGGGATCCGTAAAGGCAATCTTCTTCCCTGCCAGGTCAGCGATGTCCTCGATATCGCTGTCAGCCATGACTACAAACTGACCGTGGTAGGTAGCGGAACCATACCTGACGGATTTGAGGATGCACCTGGTCTCACTGAGCTGGTGAGAAAGCACGTAGCCAAAGGAGTTGAGCATGGCAATGTCAACGGTGCCAGCATCCAGGCCCTCAACAACCCCACTGTAGCTGGTAGGAACCTCTACATCCACGGGAATTCCGAGCTTGTCGGAAAGGGCGTCAGCCAAGGGCTGGGCGTTCTCCAACAGGGTCTCGGCGTTCTGAGATGGAACAAGGGCCAGAACCAACTTATCGGGCGCAGCGGTTTCATCCTGGCCTGTGCAGCCAAACAGCGCTGTACTGGCTGCAACCATTAGCACTAATGCAATCAAAAGAACTCTCTTACCCAACATACATTCCCCCCTACTTAAACTCGGTTAACGGGACCTTAACATTGGCAATAAAGCACCGAACCGAGTTTTCGTTGTCGGCGGCGGATTCTCCTCCACCAGTTCGACAATTATTTCAGCCCAGCCGGGCCACTAATTGGCTTCAGAAGGAACTACTGCAATGCCTGGATAAGGGCATCGCTGGTATCGGGATGAGAGAATATGAAGAGCGACAGCCCCTGGCGCCGGAAGTTCTTGGCGATGCTTGCCGTCAGCACTGATATCTCGGGATTCGCCGCGCTCTGGATCTCGCCCCCCGCCGTCAAGACCGGCACATTAAAGGACAGGGTCTTCTGGAGGCCAACCCCGTCGAACAAGACCTCATGGGGTTGGAGATCCCGGCCAGCGCGACGCTGGTAGCCACTTGACAGGAGGGCCCTGAACTCGTCGAGGTCAGGCTCTGGGGTCCCGCCGGTTCCACAGACATCCCTGAGCCACCTGGACAGTGGTGTGCGGCCCTCCAGTGACAGGTACCTGCCACCGGCCTCTCCACGGCCGTAGAGATATGCCCTGGGAGGGACCGTGGTCTCGCCAACGGGTTGAAGGTCAATCCGCAGAAGGCGCTTGTAGATGCGCCGACCAGGCCCCCTTAAGGCCTCAATAAGGTGCTGGACCAGGTCATCCCTGCTGCGGGAGAGGACCTCAAGGGCCTCCTCGTCATCCATCCTGGAGAAGGCTGTAAAGGGTACCTCACCGGTCTCATGACCCCTCTTGATGGCCAGTTTCAGCATGGCGTTAGCGGCCCTCGAGGTGTGGTGCCAGTAAACCTCGCGATACATCATGTAACTAGCGAAGAGAAGAGTCTCCACCGCTGTTATGCCCTTGTGGTCTACCGCAAGTTCCCCGGTGTCCAACAGGACCATGGCATCCAGCAGTCGCTGGTAGTCAATGCCGTGTCCGTAGGGCACCCCAACATGCTGACTGTCGCGCCCAAGGTAGTCCAGTTTGTCGGGATTGATGGGGCCACCCAGGAGCTGCCGAAGACACCTCTCCTCGTTGTTCTGGGCAATAGAACTGTCATCGATGATTCTCACTACGTCCTCGGGTAGGATCCCCCAATCCTCGACAATGGCAACGCAGAGGTCATCATCGTTGAGGATCAGGTCCCGGGCTCTCTCCTCATGGCGAACGTCAGTAAGAGAGAGCTGGTCTCCCAATTCTCCCGCCACCTCTTCCACAACATGCGAGAAGGGGTAGTGGCCAACATCGTGCAGCAGCGCCGCCAACAGCAGAAGGGTCACCTGCCTGTCACTGAGGCCGGCCTGCCCTCCTACAGCCAGCGTCTCACCGCTGCCTGTATCTGTCCCACAAAATAAGGACCTGCTATGCCCGCCAGGCAGGCGCAGGTGCCAGGCCAACCGCCGCGCCATTTCGTATGTTCCCAATGAGTGTTCAAAGCGGGTGTGTGACGCCCCGGGGTAAACCAGATTAACGGTCCCCAACTGGCGGACGCGCCTGAGTCGCTGAAATGTTCTTGTATCAATAAGCCGTCTCACCCGGGACGTAATCCTGACGTTCCCGGTCCAGGGGATCCGGATGGGCGGAGTACCGTCACTGCCGCCTAAGAGCTCTGGAACACTTGTCAGGTTCATCATCTGCCACTACTCCCATTGCTCCCGCCCATGCCAAAGGCCCCAGGCAGGAGATCCTCCACCGTTGCCGTCCTGGTCTCCTTGCCGTTAGTCATGACGACCTTGGCTCCGGGGGCTAGCTCTGCCAAGACCTGCCGACAGGCGCCGCAGGGGCTTGGAAAATGGGGGCCGTAGGACGCCACCACAACCAGCCTGATATCGTCGGGACGAGCGCCGTGAACGATGGCATGGTGGAGCGCAACCCTCTCAGCGCAGCAGGTCAGGCCGTAACTCGCATTCTCTATGTTGGCGCCGGTGTAGGCCTCTCCATCTGCCGTTACAACAGCGCAGCCAACCTGGTACCCAGAGTAGGGAGCGTAGGCGTATTTAGTGGCTTTCAAGGCCAGATCAAGGTAGTCACCCTCACTGTTCTTCAGCTTCATCAGGCCTCGACCTCCTCTTCGGGGCTGACAGTCCCCAGTATGAGCTGGGGCTTGTCTGCCCTGACATCAGATAGAGCCAGCGCTTCCTTCAGGGCCGCGGCTGCCTCTTCGGCGGCGTCCTGGGTTGCGGCATGAACCGTTGCCCAGGGCTCACCCGACTCCAGCCTGTCGCCGACCTTGGCGTAAAGCATTACACCTGTCCTGTGGTCGATTGGATCTCCCTTCTTAACCCTTCCGGCCCCAAGGCCCACGGCGGCAGTTCCAACTGCAAGGGCATCAATGGTCTCCACCCAACCGACACGGTCCACTGTGAGCTGATACTGGACCGGAGCCTCCGGGAGGATGGAATCATTTTCGCACACGGCGGCGTTGCCGCCCTGGGCCCTGATGAGAGCGGCCATCTTCGCAAGGGCCTTACCATTGTCCAGGTTCTGGCGGCACATTTCAATGCCTTCCTCAACTGTGCCGGCAATGCCACCCAGATGACAGATGATACTCCCCAGGGTCAGGCACAGTTCCCTCAGGTCGTCGGGGCCGTGGCCCTTTAGTGTCGAGATCGCCTCCCTCACCTCCAGGCTGTTGCCAATGGCCCTGCCTAAGGGCTGATCCATGCTGCTTAAGACCGCCCTGGTATCGCGCCCTGCCCTTTGCCCGATCTCCACCATGGTTCTGGCTAATTCTCGGGCATCCTCCGGGTTCGCCATGAAGGCGCCCCGGCCGACCTTGACGTCAAGGACAATGGCACGGGCCCCACCGGCTATCTTCTTGCTCATGATGCTTGAGGCGATCAGTGGAGTAGAGTCCACGGTGGCGGTGACATCGCGAAGGGCATATAGCTTCTTGTCGGCCGGAACCAGGTTGGCGGTCTGCCCTGCCACCGCAAGACCAATCTCGTCGACCTGCTCAAGCAGGGCCGATCTGTCCATCTCAACGCGCAGCCCGGGGATGGACTCTAGTTTGTCCAGGGTACCACCGGTGTGGCCAAGGCCCCGACCGGACATCTTTGCCACGGGTAGACCGCAACTGGCAACCAGGGGGACCAACACAAGGGTTGTCTTGTCCCCCACCCCGCCTGTGCTATGCTTGTCAACGGGCATGCCCGGAAGCCCATGGAGGTCAACCACCTCACCGGAGTTAACCATTGATTCGGTCAGGGCCGCTACTTCAGGGCCAGACATGCCCTGAAAGCAGACGGCCATTGCCCAGGCGGACATCTGATAGTCGTGGATATCTCCCCGCACAAAGCCCTGGATCAGGTAGTCAATTTCCGCAGGCGTCAGCTCCTTGCCACGCCGCGTTTTCAGTATAATATCATAGGGTCGAAACATCGTTTGCTCACTTCCTCAGGACAGGCTCAACCTCTCCAGTATGCCTTTGACAAGCTTGATGAAACGGGGCTTAGCCTGATCGGCCATGGCCACTACCATCTCATGCTCAAGCTTCTCCAGTTCTTCACCGATGGCCATGTCCGTAACACAGGATATCCCCAGCACCCGCTGACCACCGTGGTTAGCCACTATGACCTCTGGCGCTGTTGACATGCCGACGGCGTCTCCCCCAATCTCTCGGAGGAAGACCAGTTCCGACCCGGTGCAGTAGCTAGGCCCGCTGATGGGGACATAGACGCCCTCTTGAAGCTTGATACCAAGTTCCGCGCCGACATCTCTGGCCAACTGCCGCAAGTCAGGGTCATAGGCCTCCGACATATCTGGGAAACGAGGCCCAAACTCAGAGAGGTTCTCGCCAACCAGCGGGTTGTCCCCGATCATGTTGATGTGGTCCCTGATGAGCATCAGGTCTCCAGCTCTAAAGCTGCGGTTCATACCACCACAGGCGTTGGTTACTATCAGGGTCGAGATCCCAAGGTGCTGCATAACCCTGACGGGGAAGGTGACCTCGAACATCGAGTATCCCTCGTAGTAATGGAACCGGCCCTGCATACACAAAACTGTCATGCCGCAGAGCTCTCCGGCGACGAAGCGGCCAGCGTGCCCTGGGACCGTCGAATGCGGGAAATGGGGAATATCATCGTAGTCAATAACAGTGGGTCCCTCTACCTCATCGGCCAGGTCCCCCAGGCCAGACCCCAGTATGAGGCCCACCTGTGGCTGCAAACCCTCCAGCCGCTTCGACAGAAAGGCCCCTGCCTCTCTTATCCGGCTCATCATCTCTTCTTCAGTCAGACGGGTGCCATCTCTTAGCATCTTAAACCCCCCTCGGGTATTCACTTCGTAAAACACCTCGCAGCAGGGCGCTAAAACCACCCTTGATGCGGCTAGATACCTCAATTACTTCCTCATGGCTCAACTTCTGGTCCAGGACTCCTGCCGCCATGTTAGTGATGCAGGAGATGCCCAGGACCCTGGCGCCGCAGGCCCGGGCCACAATGACCTCCGGAACCGTCGACATACCAACGGCGTCAGCCCCTATCTTGCGCAGATAGCGAATCTCCGCTGGCGTCTCATAACTCGGACCTGTGTAAGCGGCGTAGACCCCTTTCCTCAGGGCCAATCCCTGCTGCTCCGCCGCATCCTGGGCAGAGCTCATCAAGTCATGGCTATAGGGCCTGGACATGTCCACGAACTGGCTTGAGCCCGCCAACAGTCCTTGACCCCCTGCCAGGCCCATCAGGGGATTGACCCCAAGCAGGTTTATATGGTCCCTGATTAGCATCAAGTCCCCTGGGGTAAATGAGGTGTTAACCCCTCCGGCAGCGTTGGTGAAAATAAAGGTTTTAACCCCCAGGGCCGCCAGGGTCCAGATGGGGAAGGTTGTGCTGTGAATGCCGTGGCCCTCGTAGTAGTGAACCCGACCCTGCATGGCGCAGATTGGGACCCCTTCGATATCACCGAGAACCAACTGCCCTGCATGACCCGGAACCGTGGAGCGAGGGAACCCTGGAATGTCTGCGTAGGGGATCCTCGACCCCGACTGGGCCTCGTCAGCGAAACCTCCCAACCCTGACCCCAAGACAAGGCCCACCACTGGCACCCGCCGTCCGCCTTCCTCGGCAGGTCCCGCCTGGGCTTCTGTCAACCTCCAGATGGCCTCGGTTGCCCTCTCTAGCCTGGAAGCAAAGGAGGGATTGAGCTGGGAACCATCAATATTTCGTAACTGGCCAACTCCCAATTTAAGCTACCTCCAACCTGGCATCCACTGTCTTGTCGGTCGAATCTGCAGTACTTCAAACTACCTGCCCATAGCGACATCAATGAGGTAGGCAAAACTCCGGCCCGGGCCTTCTGGCACGAACACCCCCAGCAGTTCTGCAACGGTCTTGCCCAGATCAGCAAAAGATGACCTGGTCTCAAGCTCAATGCCGTGATTAACCCCAGGCCACCAACCCAGAACAGGCGCGTACTCGCGAGTGTGGTCTGTCCCCGGTGTGGTCGGGTCGCACCCGTGATCCGCCGTAATGAAGACGATGTCGTCCTCATTCATGTGCCCCTTTAGCCGGGGCAGGTACTGGTCAAAGGCACTCAGGCATTGCGCATAGCCCCTGGCATCGTTACGATGGCCGTACAGCATGTCAAAGTCAACCAGGTTGACAAAGATGAAGCCGGAGTCGAATCCCTTGAGGGCGCCGAGGGTGGCCTCCATACCCTCATGGTTGCTTTTGGTGTGATAGGTCTTGTCAATACCGCGGCCGCCAAAGATATCGCTGATCTTGCCTATGGCAACTGTGCTGACACCCGCGTCACTGATCCTATCAAGAAAGGTTGGCTCCGGTGGAAGAAGCGAGAAATCCTTGCGCCGGGCGGTGCGTCTAAATGAGCCGGGCAAACCCTCAAAGGGCCGGGCAATTACCCTGGCTACCGCGTGCTCCCCGGTGAGCAGACCGCGAGCCGTCTCACAGATCTCGTACAATACCGGGACTGGGATGATGTCCTCATGGGCAGCGACCTGAAAAACACTATCTGCAGAGGTGTAGACAATGGGCCTGCCTGTGCCCATGTGCTCCTCGCCCAGTTCCTCAATTATTGCTGTCCCTGAAGCCGCCCTGTTTCCAAGGATCTTCCGCCCGATGGCCTCCTCAAAGGCCCTGATCAGGTCAACGGGAAAACCCTCCGGGTAGGTCGGGAAGGGACGGTCAAGGATAACCCCCATCAACTCCCAGTGCCCCGTAATGGTATCCTTGCCCGCCGTCATGGACGCCATCTTACCGTAGAGCCTCTCCGGCAGCCCGGTCATGGCGGCATCTGAAGACCCGGTGGTGCCGGGAAAGACTACCCTGTGGAGCCCCAAGCCCCCCATGTTGGGTAGAGGGCAACCTGTGGCCTCAATTACGTGCCGGAGGGTATTGGAGCCGCCATCTCCATATTCATCTGCATCAGGAAGAGCGCCAACGCCGGCGCTATCCAGTACTATCACAATAACTCGGCTAAATGGCACCGTCTTACCTCCAATAACCGGTCGATCCTGTATGCTTAACCGTCGGTGGCCCCAGAGACAATCCTGACTCCAGCGCTGGCGCCAAGCCGGGTAGCCCCGGCCTCAATCATGGCGATGGCGGCCTCATAGTCGCCGATGCCGCCGGCGGCCTTGACACCAAACCCCGGGCCTACCGCTTCCCTCAGAAGCCTGACGTCGCTAAGAGTGGCGCCGCCGGAACTGAACCCTGTTGAAGTCTTTACATAGTGGGCCCCTGCTTCTCTTGTAATCTTAACGGCAAGGCGCTTCTCTTCATCGTTGAGAAGGGCACACTCAATTATCACCTTTACCGTTGCGCCCCCCTGGGCTGCCGCCACTACTGCTCTAATATCATCCCTAACCCTATCATCCAGTCCGGCTTTGAGCAGTCCCACATTGATGACCATGTCCACCTCAGTGGCGCCCTCTTTAACGGCCCACCGGGTCTCAGCGGCCTTAACTTCACTTGAGGTCGCCCCCAGCGGAAATCCAATCACTGTACAGACCGCCACGTCGGTACCCTCTAGCTCCGCAACCGCCTGGGGAACGAAGGATGGGTTAATACACACCGCCGCAAAGCTGTACTCCCTGGCCTCGTCACAGAGATCACTAATGGCTGCCGGTGTTGTGTCTGCCTTAAGAGCTGTGTGGTCAATATAACCGGCCAACTCACCCTTGGAAAGGTTCCTCGCGCCCATTACTCAATCCCTCCCTTGTGATTTCCTCCAGCCGTAGCTGCCACTTCCCTGCGACTGATGTCCGGAGCCCGACTTTTATCCTCCACCCCGGGCAGTTGATGGCAGATCCTGCACCGGGCTTCGTAGGTTTCCTGTCCGCCAATAAGGACGATGGGATCGTCCACCCTGGCGGCTTCACCGTCTATGAGCCTCTGAGTAAAGGTAGCTGGTTCGCCGCACTTCACACAGATCGCCTTGAGCTTCACAACCTCATCTGCCAATGACAGCAGGACTGGCACCGGGCCGAAGGGGCGACGGGCAAAATCCATGTCCAGCCCTGACACCAACACTCGCTTGCCCCTGTCCACCAGGTCCTGAATGACCTCAACCACATCGGCCGGGAAGAACTGAACCTCGTCAATGGCAACAACTTCAGCTTCCTCCACTGCTTTTAGTATCTCCCAGGGAGCACCTGTGTCAACAATGATTGCCTCCAGGCTGCGCCCATCGTGTGACGATACTGAGTCCCGGGAATAACGTTCGTCTACTGCGGGTTTGATAATAACGGCCTTGCGCCTGGCAATGATCGCTCGCTTGACCCGGCGGATTAACTCCTCGGTCTTTCCAGAGAACATGCTTCCAACAATTGCCTCAAGTCTTCCTACCACATCTGGACCCCTTTCGTTCTCATTTGCTAGCGGCATCTTACGCTATTCTTGAATTAAACTGGCTAATCCTGCCCAAAAGAAGAGCCCGCGTAAACGCGGGCCACTTCAAACTACTGCAGCAATATTGACAGTGCTTTTGCGGTAATGAGCTCCTGAGTCAGGCTACTTCTTCTTTGAGGAGGTCTTCTTAACAGGAGCGCTCTTGCTGCTGCTCTTCTTCTTGCCAGCCATTCTTTCAACCTCCCTTCCGTTCTCTCATTTCAAACTTACATAGTTTCAGGAATTATAGCAATGCGCGCGCGAAAGCGATTCGGCAAGCCCGGGAGCACTGGAAGACTATCAGGGGTCATAAGCGGCCTAAATCAGACCAAAACGCCTGTTTTTGGCTATCGCCCTGCGCCTATTGACTTCGGATGAGAACTATCGTACAGTCAGTTCATTGAGCCAAGAAGCAACCCTGAGAAAAGCCTTTACAGGGACCTTGGCAGGAGGATTGCCATGATCGAGCAGATGATCACCTTTAACCCCCTGAGATCCTCAGGAATGCCAGGGGTCAAGTACATAAAACCGGAGGCAATGTACTCACATATTTCGGAGATCCAGACCGCCAGTTGGGTGCTTTTCCCCGCCTATTGGCAGGTAAACACCCTGAGCTACGCTCTCAAGAAGAGGATTTTCCCCAGTGTCAGCACATATCACCTGGGACACAACAAGATTGAGCAGACCCGGGCCCTGATGGCAGTTGCCCCCAATCACATCCCTCAGACTCTAATTGCTGCCAACACTGATGCTGGTCTCGATGAGGTCCGGGATAGGTTCGACTTCCCTGTCATCGGCAAAGATGTGAGGAGCGCCCAGGGCAAGGGAGTCTTTCTCCTCAAGAATCGTCGCGACCTGAAGGACTATGCCGCCGACAGAGAGACCCTTTATATTCAGGAGCAGTTACCCATCGACCGCGATCTCAGGGTAGTCTATGTGGGAGACAAGGTGATTGCGTCCTACTGGCGCATAGGAGATGGCACCAGTCATCTCAACAACGTGGCCCAGGGAGGGACCATCTGCTACTCACCAGTACCGCTGGAGGCCCTTGAGTTGGTCACAGGGATTGCCCAGGAACTGGGTATTGATCACGCGGGCTTTGATATGGCCCTTGTCGACGGGCACTGGTATGTCCTGGAGTTCAACGTCTTCTTTGGAACAAAGGGCCTCTCGCCGCTGAAGCTTCCAGTGGGTCTTATAATACAGGACTATCTTGAGGGCAGGGCCAGGTCCCTCTTGACGGAAGTCGGCTAGAGGCCAGGATTAACCGATGGGCTGGTTTACCAGAATCAGCCCATCGCCCATCTCTCGGCAGCTGTTTTCCCCCCACGCAGGGCTTAGCTCAATTTCTCCTCATATCCCAAATCAGAGGTTACGGAAATCAAATATCTCCATAAGCTGTTACTAACCGACACGTGAAACACCTGTCTGGAACTACTCCCTGTGTGAGGAGGTGGCGCGAATTGTCTCGCTTAAACATCGTTTTCACTGTAGAGGACCCTGAACGGTTACAGCGGATCGGCGGCAGCAGGCCCGAACTCAGTACCCCGGTTCTGTACTATGGAACCCTGCAGTTCAAGGAGGCCGAAATGGTTGTGCGCGGTACAACCCAGTACCGGGCTGGGGTGCAGTTTAACATCGAATACCCTAATGTAGAGAGCGTTGAACCGTTTGAGGGTGAACCATATCGAACCTGGCTGGAGCCCAGAGACAAGGTACCTCCAGTTAAGGTCAGCTTCCTGCAGGGCGAGGAAGGCTACTCGATAATAATCAAGGCCAGGGTGATGAGGACGAACGGATACTCCAACGCTAACGACAACCTGCTGAAGATGCTGCAGGCCCATGTCTACGGACAAGAATAGTGCTAATAGAGTAACCTCCTTAAACCCCACCCGCCGCTGCGGCCGGTGGGGTTTTTCTGCTCTATCCTGGGCTATCTCCCTTTCCTCTGAAAACAACCCACTGTAACGGAAGTCCTCTTCCCGCAATATGATGTACCAAGTTCCTGTGCCCTGCATCGTGAATAGGTAGCATCTCCACTGGGCTGTATTCAACACCCCCAACACCGGCGATTCCTAGATGGGCACCACACAATCAACCAGCATTTGCTGAAAGGAGGCAACACTTTGACGCAGTTCCACAGACACGTAGCATGGGTTACCATTGTCTTCTTGACAACTGCCCTCTTGCTCTCCGCCTGTGCCGTTCCTCCTCAGGATGGCAGTAGCGGCGAGGAACAGTGGGTTGGCACCGGCCATGCTGCCCTTGACAAGCTCATTGAGGAGGGCAAGATTGCCCCCCTGAAAGAACCCGTAACCGTCAAAATTGCTGAAGACGGCTCGCCCTCCGGCGCCGGCTTCTACATTGCCAAGGAGCTTGGCTACTTCGAGCGCCTGGGCATCAACGCCGAATTCGTCACCTTCTCATCAAGCGCCTACATGCTGCCCTCCCTGGCGGCAGGCCAGGTGGACGTTGCAGGAGGCATCTGCAGTGTTTCACTGTTTAACGCCATCAAGCGCGGGCTAGACATCAAGATCATCGGCGACAAGGGCAAAAACATCCCAGGCCAGTCCTACTTTGACCTGGTTCTCTCTGCAGAGCGAGTTGATGACATCAAGACCCTGGCTGATCTCAAGGGCGAGAAGATTGCCGTGACCAGTCCCGGCAGCGTTGACGAGCTCTTTGCCGATATGGCCCTTAAAGCCGCAGGGCTTACCAAGGATGATGTCGAGTATGTGATCCTGGAGTCCTTTAGTGAAATGAACCCGGCCCTGGCCAGTGGCAGCGTTGCAGCGGCCATGCACATCGAACCCCTAATAACCCAGGGCGAGGATAAAGGCATCCTGGACCGGTGGGTTGACGCCACCGAATTCGCCCCTGACTTCCAGGTAGCCATCGTCCTCGGCAGCCCCCAATTTGTTGGCGAGAAACGCGCCATTGGCGAGCTCTTCATGATCGGTTATGTCCTTGGCCTTCGCGACTATCACGAAGCCTTCATTAAGGGCGAAGACACCGAGAGCATCATCGAGATAATGGCGGAATACACGCCAATGAAGGACAGAGAACTATGGCACAAGGTCAATGTTGTTGGGCTTAGCCCCAACAGTGAGGTCATCGAGGAGAGCATTGCCCAACAGCTGCAGTGGTTCCATGACATGGGTTACTTTGAGGACGAGGTCGATTTGAGTACTGTAATCGATATGTCCCTGGTTGACAACGCCGTAGAACTCCTGGGAACCTACGACACTGGAGAATAGAACCCCGGTTGGTGAGGGGGAATGGGGGCCTGGCCACCGACCAGGTTCCCCTTTCTCACCTCAGCACCGTGCTTATTCTTTGAAGAAAGGGGGCCCTTTTGGTGAGACTTGCGAACAAGCTGTCAGAGTTGTTAGATCCGCTTAAAAACGAAGAACAGCGAAACCAAATCATCTCAATCCTTTCACCAGTGGCCCTGCTCCTCCTCTGGGAACTGATGGTGCGGTCCGGTTGGCTGGACGCCAGGTTTTTCCCTCCGCCAACTGTGATTGCCGCTCGTTTTTGGGAACTGGCGACAAATGGCATCCTTGCAGAGCACATCGGCATTAGCCTGGCCCGCGTCTTTGCCGGTTTTCTGGCAGGTACAATTCCCGCCCTCCTCATCGGGCTCACCATGGGCCTGTTCCCATTGGTTCGGGCGATCCTTGAGCCGATGGTTGCAGCAACATACCCAATCCCCAAACTGGCTCTACTACCCCTCATGCTCCTGGTCTTTGGCAGTGGTGAGCTCTCAAAGGTGGTCACTATCGGTCTGGGCTGCTTCTTCCTGGTGCTGATGAACACTGTTGCCGGTGTCGTCAACATTGAGCCCATCTACCTGGATGTGGCCAGAAACTACGGGGCCTCCAAGCGTGACTTCTACACCACCATTGCCCTGCCTGGGGCGCTCCCAATGATCTTCACTGGGATGAAACTGGGTATGGGGGTATCCCTCCTGCTGATCGTGGCAGCAGAGATGATCGGCGCCCAGAACGGGATAGGGTATATGATCTGGACCAGTTACCAGATCTTCGTCCTCGAAGACATGTATATCGGCCTTGTGCTGATGGCATTCTTCGGCTACTTCTTTACAATGTCTCTGAGCTATCTTGAGAAGGTGGTTGTCCCATGGAAACAGCAATAGAGCAGGCAAAGATCAGGGTCGACAACCTGACCAAGGTCTTCCGCGGAACCAAACGGGGCTCCGATCCAGTGGTCGCCCTCGATGACATCTCCTTCGAGGTGCCCGATGGGCAATTCCTCTGTGTCGTCGGCCCCAGTGGCTGCGGGAAGACAACCCTGCTTAGAATTATGGCGGGACTGGAGACCGAGACATCTGGCAGTCTCGCCATCCGCTGCGACGACCCCGAAAGGCCCCTTAACTCCATGGTCTTCCAGGAGTCATCTGTGCTGCCCTGGATGACGGTGCGTAAAAACATTGGCTATGGGCTCCGGATGCGGGGACTACCGAGGTCACAGCAGAAAGACATTGTCGAGCAGTTTCTCAAGAAGGTGGGGCTGTCAAAGTTTAGAGATACCTACCCGCACCAGCTCTCGGGGGGCATGAAACAACGGGTCAGCGTAGCTCGGGCCTTTGCCAATGACCCGGAAATCCTGCTGATGGATGAGCCCTTCGCAGCCCTCGACGAGCAGAACAAGATCCTGCTCCAGCGGGAGCTCCTGCGGATCTGGGAGGGACCAGGGACCGACACGAAGACCGTTGTGTATGTGACCCACAGCCTGGATGAGGCCCTCTTCCTGGCAGACAGGGTGATCCTGATGACGGCGCTCCCGGGTAAGGTCAAGCTCGATGTCGAAGTTGACCTACCCCGGCCACGGAAGATCACGGAACTCAGGACCTCTCCCCGCTTCACCCGGCTCTTCAGGGAGATCTGGGAGGCCCTCCGGGAGGAGGTAGTGAAGGATAAACAATCACGGGGCCTGGATTTTGTGGCCGAGAGCTAGTAGATCGGTTCTAACAGCATCCAGCCAAGCCCATAGGCCCCACATCAGAACAGGACTGACACGGCTGTCCACCTTGTCGATGGCCGTGTTTAATTGCGCCGTTGTGGTAGAATGAAACCATGGATGGAAGGGGTGATCGATCTGATGCGTTATTTTACCTTGAACAGGGCGAAACGACTCTGGAGGTTCTTGACTGACCCGGGGGTGGAGATCTGGCCCAAGCTGGTGGCCCTCCTCATCGTGGCCTACATTCTCTCGCCTGTGGACCTTCTCCCGGGGCTGCCGCCCATTTCAGGGCTTGACGACGTTCTCCTTGGGCTCTTGGGTTGGTGGTCCCTGAACGCCACAATGGATTACCACAGCAAGGCCAGCGATCACGATCAGGACTGATCGAACATTGTCACCTTACCCCTCCGCTTCATCCTCTTCAGCAGGTGGAGGGTCTCCTTCACCGGTTCGTAGTCTGGCGATATCTGAAGAGCCTTATACAGGTGCCACCGCGCCTGCGGTAGTTTGCCCAGACCAATCAGGGCCGAGGCCAGATTGTGGTGGGCCTTGACATTGTCAGAATCCAGGTCAAGCAGATACTGGGAGTAGCGGTAGGCCTCCTGGTAGTTGCTGGTCTGCCCATAGACCGTTGACAGGTTGAAGAGGGTGTCCTCATCGGTGCTATCAAGGGTCAGGGCATCGTGGAGGAGCTTAATCGCCATCTCCTCCATCCCCAGATTTGCCTGGCTGATGGCCAGGTTGTTAAGGAGCGGCACCCGGAGATCCTCCCACTCATCTTCTATTCGATCAAGGGCCTGGGTATAGCTATTAGTTGCCTCTTCATACTGGCCAAGCTCAAAGAGGAGATCGCCCTTGGCTTTCCAGTTGATAACCCGGTCTGGATTCTTGGCAATGGCGCGGTCGATGCTATCCAGGACCTGCTCCGGCGCCTGCCAAGTGTGGTATATCTGGGCAAGGTTGAAATTGAGGAACTCGTCTGACGGGTTCCTCTCCAAACCGCGAAGGAAGGCGGAAATTGCCTTGGCATAGTTCTCCCGAAGCATGTAGAAGGTACCCAGGTTCAGAAAGGCCTCGCCGCTATCAGGTTGCAGCCGGGCCTGGATCTCCAGGCAGCGGGCCGCCCTATCCATGTCATCATCGTCGGAATCATAGCCAAAGGCCAGCTCCTCCCAGCAGTAGACCCGCTCATCTTCCTTGAAGAACCAGGGGGCCTGGTGGTAGATCTGGTAGAAGAGGTCAAAGGCCAGATCAAACCGACCCTCCTCCATCTCTCTCTTGCCCCGGTCATAGAGCATCTGGAGGCGCTGGATCAGGCTGTCATCGTAGGTCACCGCTGTCTCCCTGGCGGCCTGCTCAGCGGCCTCGGCCATCCGCGCCACCAGGGCTTCCCTTGTGGCGCGACCGCTGGAGTTGTCGGCCAGGTCAAGCTGAATCCAGCTGCCTTCAATATCTTTGTGGCTATCCTTAAACTCGACCCCAAGGATACCTAACCGCGACGCCACCTCTTGAAGAGGAAGTAACTCACCAGCGTTGTCCCGATCAGAGTCAGGGCTAACCTCCGCCTCTTCAAGTTCCGAGATAAGCAAATCCACCGCCTGCCGGAGCGGATCGCCGACAAGGGCTGGGGAATCGACAAAGATGCGGCGAATAAAATCCGCCCGCTGGAGTCCGCTAGGAAATACGAAATGCATTGAAGACAACGCCTATAACACCCTCTTCTCAAGTCCATCACTACGCGGCAACCTGCCCCAATATTCGTCGAAGACCAGTGTCAAAACTGACGCTGATATTAAGGCTGGAACCGAAGGGTCATAGGGAACTTCGCCTTTACCAGCGGGAATCCTCCCCCCCGAGTGATGGCTGTAACCAGCCACCAGTAGGTACAAATCTATATTCTAAGTTAGCCGTGAATGAGCTGAGGCAGACAACGAGTACAGACCCAGAGGCTTTGGCCCTTGTGTCTAACAGGGACAAGGGTGCCCTGCTCATCGCTGGTGCCACAGTTAAGACAGGTAATCTCTATTACCTGCCGTTTACCGGCGGTGGAACCCCGCTCCCGTTCTTCAAGGTGCTGTTCAACAGCAGCTTCATCAAAGGCGGGGGCCTCTCTCTCTTCCAGGCTGAGGGCACCAGTGGGGCAGACTGGCAGGCAGAAGCCAGCGCCATCGCAGAGGTCCTCTCGAATCACGCGGGCCTTGCCATCCACAATCTCAATGGCACCCTCGGCGCAGGGCATGACACACTTGCCGCACCCGTCACACAGGTCTTCATCTATCAGAACAATGTTTCTTACCACCATGTCAATTCACTCCTTGTACGATAAAGTCAGTATCTTCAGTGCCTCATGGATCTCATCACGAACTCTCTCGTGGTCCTCCGATAAGAGGGCCCGGCTTAGTGCCTCTCGTCCTCTATCGACAGTCTTCTCAAGCCACTTTGACCTTAAGCCAGCTTCACCGGCGACGGTCTGAGCCTTGACCACCTCAGCAATCGCCCAGGCGGCATGACCCCTGATCACGGGTCGCTCATCGGAGACCTGCTGGATTAAGACGTCGAGGGCCTCCGGGTTCCCGCTGTTTCCCAGGACAATGATGGCGTTTCGCTGCAGGGTGGTCCTGCCCCGCCAGCCCGCGGCAGTCTTACCGTACCCGGCGCTAAACTCGCCACTTGATACTGTCAGGAACTCAGGGAGGTCCACGGTGTTGACTTCATCAGGGCTGCCACTGCTGACCTCATTGCTGACCTCTCCCTCTGTTTCCAGGGGGCTGCACGCCCACTGGCAGGCGTCGCACCCGTATATCATCCGGCCCATCAGAGGGCGCAGATCCCGTGGGATGAAACCCTTGCGCTGCGTCAGATAGGATACACAGCGGTAGGGATTGTAGTCTTTCATCTCCGCCGCCCTGCCGGCGGGTGGGATAATCCCAGCGGGACAGGCCCTGGCGCAAGCGCCGCAGTCTGAGCAGCCAGTGCCACTGCCTTCAGGAGCTCCCCCCTGGAACCCCGCAAAATCGAGGGGGGGGTTCAGCGTGGTATATATCAGACCAAGGTAGATTTGGGCCCCGTACTCCGGCGTTACCAGGAGACCGCTCCTTCCAATGGACCCAATCCCGGTCCGGGCCGCAATGGAGCGCTCAAGGGCCGGGCCGCTGTCGACATGCGCAGCGAAGCCAGCCGTCGGGTAGATCTCTCTAAGCCGGGAAATAACGGCCTCAAGCTTCCTCCCCACAACACGATGATAGTCCTCCCCCAGGGCGAAGGCGGCGATAAACCCAACCATGGATCCCCTGGCCGCCAACGAGTCAACAAGGCCCTGACCGACACTGTGTTGTTGGTGCGGTACCGCCACAGCGATGATTGAGGCAGCGCCCTTTAGCACCGCCTCGGGGTCGGCGCGCCTGTCGATATCTTTCTCGGCAAAGGGTGGATAGGTCCCCGCCACCTGCAGTTGCCTGAGAGTGGCTAACCCCTCTGTGAGAGGTAGGGCCGGACAGACGCCCACCCTGATATTGAGTTCCCGCGCTAGCTGAGTCAGGAGACCCTGAGACAGGGTCTCTTTGGCTTCCACCATTTCTCTCATGCCCTTCTCTCCCGGGTCTCCATAGATGTTACCGCGCTAACAGCCCTATTGGCTGTGAGTCAGGTCACAGTATTCCGTAGCCATTAACATTATTGACTCCTTGGACTAATCTAATTGTAACAGAGGGTTCTACCTTGGGAGGGATAACCTTGATCACAAGCACAAAGCCGTTGATTCGCAAGCGCCGACTCTCGCTAGACTCAGGGAAGGTACTGTTTCTATCCGACATCCACCTGGGCTCCAGGACCTTTGTGGCCCAGGATGAGCTCTTGGACCTACTAGAGCGCCTGGCCACCGACGAAGGCCTTGGACACCTGGTGCTGCTAGGAGACATCTTTGACTTCCAGCACTCCAGCGAAGAGATGGTGATTGAACAGAGTAGAGACTTCATGCAGAAGCTCTACCACCTGTCCTCCAGGGGCATCGGTGTGGACTACGTTGTGGGCAACCACGACCTACCCTTCCTGGAGAGGCACAACTGGGTCTCTGACAACTTCGGCATTCCTGAAACAATGTGGGAGGTCCACTACGCCCACCTTCATCTCCAGGTGGAATCAAAGCTGTTCCACCTGGAGCACGGCCACCTCCATGACCCAAGTTTCAAGAAACACAGGGAGCTCTACCAGCTGATCAGTGAAACCTTCGGGCCCATTGCCGATAATTGGCCTGGCCTGAAGGATTGGCTCGGTCGCCTCTACAAGAAACTACACCTGATCAGGGAGATCATCACCCCATCCAGCGACGGCTATATCCAGCAGTATGAGGGGGCCTTCAATGAGTTCAAGATTGCCGCCGCCAGGATCCTGTTTGAGGAAGACTGCCAGTATGTGTGCTTTGGCCACACCCACCGCCCCTACCTTCGGGAGTTCCTTGATGACAAGACCTATGTCAACACTGGATGTTGGACCAGGTACCGCACGTGCATGGTCTACGACCCCAGGGACGATAACTTCACCTGGTTTGAGCACGGACGCAAGGAGCTCATTAGTCTTGAAGGCCTGGAGCTCCTCCTGGGCGAGGTTCCCCAGAGTACCCTGGCGAATGCCCTGCCCTCGTAAATAAATCTGCCCAATCGGAATTATCCTAGAACTGCGTACCCCCTCCGCCAACGGGCTGAGGGTTGGAATGCAGTCTACTTACAGATGCGGCTGGGCTGACTGCCTGAAGCCAGTCAATGGGGAGGAATAGATAATGGTTGCCACCACTAACACCCAACAGCGACAGCAGGGGTTCCACTTTTCACCCCGGCCCAACAGGGCCAGCAAGATTAGCTGGCGGCACTGGTCCCGTGAAGCCTTTGAGGAGGCCAAGTCCCAGGACAAGCTCATTTTATTGGGGATCAGCGGGGTCTGGTGCCACTGGTGTCATGTCATGGACGAGACCAGTTACTCTCAGGGAGATGTCATCGAGGTCATCAACAGGGATCTGGTGGCCATCAGGGTCGACACAGACCAGCGCCCTGACATCAACGCCCGCTACAACCTTGGCGGGTGGCCGACAACCGCTGTCCTCTCACCCGACGGTGAACTCCTTACGGGAGGAACAAACATCCCCCCTGAGCGCCTCAAGCCCTGGTTAACCCAGGTGGTTCAGGAGTGGAAGGAAAACCGGGACCGGATCGAGAGTAGGGTCAACAGGGTCCTGAAACGGGAGAACATCCGGCAGCGGATGGTGAAGAGCGGTTCCCTGGACCAGGAGATTTATAATGATATCCTTGCTCAGGTCCTGGCCAGCTATGATCAGCAGTACGGTGGATTTGGGGAAGAACCCAAGTTTCCCATGATCTCCGCCCTTGAGCTGGCACTGGAGGCGCACCTGGCGACCGGCAACAAGCAGCTGCTGGAGGTTGTGACCTATACCCTTGAGGCCATGTCCGGCGGAGGCACCTATGACCCGGAGGAGGGTGGATTCTTCCGGTACTCCGTAACTCGAGACTGGTCCATACCGCATTTCGAGAAGATGCTCGAAGACAATGCCAAGCTCCTACGGCTCCTGGCGTGGACACACCTTGTCACCGGCGAGGAACACTTCGAGAGCGTTGCCAGAGACGTCCTCAGATACCTTCTGGACAACCTCTACCTGCCATCAAGGGATGCCTGGGCCGGCACCCAGGACGCCGACGAAGACTACTACAGCCTTGAGATGCCTGACCGGCGCCGCGGGGAGGCCCCTTACATTGACAAGACCATCTACACTGATTGGAACGGCCTGATGGCGCAGGCCCTGTTCGCTTGCCACCGCGTCTTTGGGGACAAGAAGTGGCTTCGCCTTGGCCTTGACACCCTGAGCTTCATTAAGACAAACTGCTACCGGGAAGACGGGGGCCTGGCCCATTACTACATTGAGGGGCCGGAACTGTGGAACCAGCTCATGGATCAGGTTGAGGTGGGGATAGCGGCAGCGGAGGCCTATGAGATCACAATGGATCAGAGGTGGTTGGCCTTCAGTGAGGAACTAGCCAGATTTGCCCTGGAGAAACTGGCGGCTCCTGAGGGTGGCCTCTACGATTCCACTCCCGAAGAGGACCAGGCCTACGGCGCCCTGAGCAGACCTCTTCTCCTGATGGAGGAGAACGCCCGGGCGGCCAGGTGGCTTATTCTCCTTCACAAGCTCACTGAGAACAGCCGCTACCTTGATAGCGCCGAGGGATGCCTGAGGTCTTTTGCTGGCAGTCGCCGGCGTCACGGCTTGATGGCAGCGGAGTATGCCCTTGCCATCGGCGACTTCCTGAACCCCTGGACCGTCGTCTCCCTGGTGGGAGACCCGGCAGATCCCAAGATGGTGAGGATGCAGAGGGCATGCCTTACCAATGCCCTACCCAGAAGGGCGCTGCGGGAGATCAGTTCGGTTCAAGATGCCAACACCGACCTCTCCCAGTGGCCCGACATTGATGAGGGGAAAACCCCTGTTGCCCTGATTAGAGTGGGCGATAGGGCCATTGACCCCATCTACCGCCTGGATCGACTGGGCGAGGCGTTGAACGCCAATCCCGATATGGAGCTGGGTATTGCCGAGGAGGTCCTTGTGGGTAGCAGGCCCACAATCGACGGTGACGGCCGCCACCCCCAGTAGGCTACATGGGTGCTATGTAGAGGACCATCATGAGGAAATGGGCCACCGTTCCCGCCATCACGAAGAGGTGGAATATCTCATGAAACCCAAAGCGGTTGGGCAGGAAGTTAAAGGCCTTGGTGGCGTAAATGATGGCGCCAATGGTGTAGAAGACACCGCCAATAAAGATCAGCATGATCGCCCCCATGGGGAGGTTCCCTACCAACTGGAAGATGGGGATCAGGGCTACCCAACCCATGGACATATAGAAGCCAGCCGAGACAAACCGGGGGGCATTTATCAGCCAGAATTTAAGGACAATGCCAACAAGGGCAAGGCCCCAGATAGACCCCAGCATTGACCAGCGCCACGCCCCGGTCAGGCCGTGGTAGAACACTGGGGTGGCTGTGCCTGCTATCAACAGGTAGATGGCAATGTGGTCCAGCTTTCGCAGGGCCTGCTCCACCCGGGGGGTACTCTTTATCCAGTGATAGAGGGAGCTCGCCCCATAGAGCAGAACTGTGGTAACCCCGAATACCGTCAGGGTAACGAGTTTTGGGACCTCGTTCCGGGCCAAGAGAATCAGCAAGACCAGGCCGCCGATGGCCGCCAGGAAGGCTGTGAAGTGGGTCAGGGCGTTGACGGGCTCTTTCATTCGTAGCAGTCGGCGCAAAGGAGCGGGCATAGGGCTACCTCCTCCGTACAATCTGGGCCACACACTCAACGTGGGTTGTGGCTGCAACTCGAATGTGCTTCTATCGCTTCCTGAATTATATGATGGCAGCACTTACCTAATGGGTTGTTCTTATGACATTGCGAATTTCTCATTGCTCCAGTTAGATCGATAATATCTTTAACGCTCCTTGCACCATTCTCTATTACGGCATCTTTAACCTGTTCTTCCGTCACTTTACTACAGTAACAGGCATATTGCGGGTCTGCATCGCTCTTAAACCATATTGGTACTTTTACTTGCTGCTTATTAAACCTGACACCTGTTTCCTGATTAAAGTAAGTAATATCACATTCTGCATTCATGCATAAATAATAGTCCCGATCTCCAGCTAATTCTGCTAATGAATCCAGTACCAAATGCCTAACAGTAATATTGTTGACTTTATCACCTGGTGCTTTGCAGACAGGGCATAGGTTGCCCATTGAAATTCCTCCCGTTGTGTCTTTTACCTCTTCCCATTAAAGTACAGCTGAGCTACCATTTCAACGTGAATGGTCTGGGGAAACATGTCAACGGGTTGGACGACGCGGGTCTCATAGCCCAGGCTGACCAGGACCTCCAGGTCTCGAGCCAGGGTTGCCGGGTCACAGGAAACATAGATCACCGTACCCACCTGGTGAGCGGCAATACTTTCCAGCAGTTCTGCTGAACACCCGCTTCTGGGAGGATCAACAATGGCCGTTAATCCCCCAAGGTGTCCACCATCCTCTTCCTTTAGTTCGACGGACAGGTGGGGCAATACCTGCTCTGCGCGGCCCCGTCGAAAAGAAACCTTGGAAATCCCATTCAGGGCTGCGTTGCCAACGGCTTCAGCCACGGCCTCCGGGGCCGACTCAATGCCAATCACCCTCTGGAAGTCTGAGGCCAGCGACAGCCCAAAGAGCCCTACACCGCAGTAAATATCCAGAAGGGTGCCGCCAGAAGAGAACTTTCTTGCCAGGTCAACAAGGGTTTCAGCCTGCAGGGGATTGACCTGGAAAAAGGATCGCGGCCCATACCGGAGACATACCCCAGCTAGTTCCTGCTCCATCCACCCGCTGCCCCAGACCAGTTCAAGCCTTCCGGGCAGCGTCACATCGACGGCGCCAGCCGGAACAACGTTCACATAGACGCTAGAGAGTTCAGGCACGCGCGCCGACACCGCCCTTGCCAAGGGCGCCAGCAGGGCTGTTGCCTCTGTATTGAGCTTGCCCCCATAGATCAGGACGAGCATGGCAGCGGTTTCAGGGCTATTTGAGCGGATGAGGAGGCCCCGCAGTCCCGCTGCCAGCCCCTGCCGGCCAACCACTTCCTCCAAGACAGCAGATTTCACCCTCTCAATCAGACGGCTGACAACGGCGCAGCTATCAACGGCCGCCACCCTTCCGCTACCGCTCTCAAGGAAGCCGGCCCTGAGGGCAAAATCCCCGCTGGGGGTTACCCGGAATAGGGCCTTATTCCGGTAGTGGAGGCGGGCCCCTTCCGGGGCAGGGAGAGTCTCTTCAACAAGCCTTGGCGATAACCCCCCAATTCGCTCTACGGCAGCCCTGACCCGTCGTGTCTTCCAGTCAACCTGCGCCTCGTATGACATCTCCCCTAACTGGCAGCCTCCACAGGCGCTGCCCTCTTGACAGAAGCCAGTGGTTCTATCTTTAGAGGGAGTAGTTATCTCCTCCGTCTTCCCCTTGACGAAGCTCTTCCCAACGGACTCAACGGAAACCAGAATGCTGTCTCCGGGGATACCCCTGTCTGAAAAGATGGTCAAGCCCTTATACCTCGCAACAGCGTCGCCCTTATGGCCGATGTCCACTACTTCGGCCTCAACCCTGTCTCCCTTGGAGAGCCCTGGTGACTGCCGCTGTGAGTCCCCAGCGGGTGTATGGCCCTTTACAGGCTTCCTGTTACCCTTTATAGGCTTCCTGTTACCCTTTACAGGCTTCCTGTTACCCTTTGCCAAGCGTCCTTCCACCCTTCATAGCTGCCCTTTCCGGCCATGGTTCTAGTGAGGTCCTTCCTCCAGCGCATCGCCCACCGTTATCCCATCAATCTCAACGGCGTCATCGCTGACAACGGCCAGCGCAACCTCGCCTCGAGACTTGCCAGACTCCACAACCTCAAAGTCGACACCCGCGTCCTTGGCCATCTCAATGTAGCGGTAGTAGTCGCCGAAATGGGCCTCACCGCTTATGAGCAAGTGCTTCGCCTCAGGCAGGTCCAACGCCTCCTGGATCTCCGAGAATGTCTCATCGGCGCGGACCTGGTCGAAGGTGAGGACCCTGATTACCCTCTCCCTGATGCTGCCCAGGAAGAACGCCCTCTCCCGGGACTTGGGGTCGAATACATCCCCATGGGCCAGGGTCAGCAGATCGGCCTCTCCCTGAATACCCCGCTTGGTAAGATAGCTCCGGCGGGCGGCCCTCTCCATCTCGCTCTCCTCTTCCCAGTGAACCACTGTTCGATCCCTGGTTTTGCCCTCTCGCCTCTTGCGGTCGTCATCGCGGCCCACAGTGAAGAACCCCTTTCTGTCCAGTCTCGTACCCGGTCCCCGGTGCCCGGTGCCTGGCAGGTACATTCCCGGGTTTGTTCTTATATCCCAAAAATATGTTGCCCCAAGGGCATAAAGGTAACTAGGGCCCAAAGGTCCAATAAATTCAGTAAACTCAGTCCTGAGCTTTTGCAGACCCTAAGGAAGGATTGCTTCCCCTTCGTATTGAAATATAGACCTAAGGTATGATGTCTGACAACCGTGAAGATTATGGTCTGTTATTCATACATCACCTGACGCCAACATATGGTTCGAGTCAAGAACCACGTTCAGGAACTGAGATATGGTGATAAAGACCTGCATTGAGAAACGAGGGAGGAACTTGAGCTCGGGACTGGTTTTTGATATCAAGAGATATGCCATTCACGACGGACCGGGTATACGCACTACCGTCTTCTTCAAGGGGTGTTCGCTTCAATGCTGGTGGTGTCACAATCCTGAAAGCCAGCGCAAAGGAGCTGAGGTCCTGTTTCGCACCGACAGGTGCATCGGCTGTGGTTTGTGCGCATCCGCTTGTCCTAATGCAGCAATCTCCGCCCCGGGAGCAGGAGTTGATTCAACAAAATGTATGGGCTGCGGCACTTGTGCTGCGGTTTGCCCATCTGAGGCCCTTGAGATTGTTGGTCGTACAATGACTGTTGGCGATGTGATGCAAGAGATTGAGAGGGATGTTCTGTTCTACGACGAGTCAGGTGGCGGTGTCACTTTCTCGGGTGGAGACCCTTTAGCACAGCCAAACTTTCTGGAGGGGCTACTGGATGCATGCCAGGAGAAGGGGATTCACACTGCCGTAGACACGGCGGGCCATGTAGATGCCAAACTCATCCAACGTTTGGCTCACAAGGTTGATCTGTTTCTGTATGACCTGAAACACATGGACCCGAAAAGACATATGAAGTACACGGGCGTGTCTAACGAGATTATACTACGCAATCTTAAACTCCTCGCAGAAAGCGGCGCCAATATAAACGTACGAATTCCATTAATTCAGGGCGTAAATGATGACCGAGAGAACATCGTACGTACCCGTCGGTTCCTGAACTCTCTCCCCGGGATAAGGGATGTCAGTATTCTACCCTACCATGGTACTGCGGCCCACAAATATGAAGGCCTTGGACGGGATTATTGCCTTGCACACCTGAGGAAGCCCAGTGAGGAAAAAGTCAATGAAGTGTCCGCCCTTTTGGCACAGTCGGGATTACACGTGAAGGTAGGAGGCTAGAGATGAAGAAACGAGTAGCGCGATTACGCCATGAGAGCCGTGAGGCCAAACCCTGTCTCTCAACGGAGCGGGCGGAACTCATTACCGAGTTCTACAAGGCCAACGAAGGTAAGCATTCGGTGCCGATTAGCCGAGCATTGGCCTTTAAGCATCTATGCGAGAATCAGACCATCTATATCGGGATAGGGGAGCTCATCGTTGGAGAGCGGGGCCCCTCCCCCAAAGCCAGTCCCACTTATCCTGAACTGACTTGCCATAGCATCGAGGACCTGAAGGTCCTTAGGTCGCGGGATAAGACCGGATTTGGGGTTACTGACGAAGCTATCAGGGTCTATGAAGAAAAGGTTATTCCGTACTGGCGCGGCCGATCCATCCGTGACCGCATTTTTGATCAGATGCCAGCGGAGTGGATAGCGTCCTATGAGGCGGGAATCTTCACTGAATTCATGGAGCAGCGGGCTCCTGGGCACACCGCCCTTGACGGCAAGATCTACAGAAAGGGCTTTCTTGCGCTCAAGAGGGACATCTCAGAGAGTATGGCAAGAATCAATTTCCTGGAGGATCCTGAGGCCACTGCCAAGCTAGAACAACTCAAGGCAATGGACATTTCCTGTGATGCCATCATTACTTTTGCCAAGCGCCACTCTGAACTTGCCCTGAAGATGGCAGCAGACGAGGGAGACCCCCAGCGGCGGAGGGAACTGGAACGGATTGCTGAGGTTTGTGATTGGGTACCTGCTAACGCTCCCCGGAATCTGTGGGAAGCCCTTCAAATGTACTGGTTTGTTCACCTGGGTGTTATCATTGAGCTAAATGGTTGGGACGCCTTTAGCCCTGGACACCTGGATCATCACCTCTATCCATTCTACAAGAAGGAACTACAAGAGGTGGGCCTTACCCGCGAGGAAGCCAAGGAGCTAATAGGGTGCTTCTGGATTAAGTTCAATAACCATCCGGCTCCACCCAAGGTGGGGGTTACGGCTGCTGAGAGCGCCACATACAATGATTTTGTCAATATTAACTTGGGCGGCCTCAATCCAGACGGATCGGACGCGACAAATGACATGTCCGATCTGATACTGGAGATTGCTGAGGAGATGCACATTCTCCAACCCCAGTGCAACATTCAGCTCAGCCGAAAGACTCCAAACAGGTTCCTCAAGGCTGCGTGTAGGGTGATCCGTAGAGGGTACGGCTACCCGTCGGTGTTCAACGCAGACATGGTTATAGAGCAGATGTTGAGGGCTGGGAAGTCCGTCGAAGATGCTCGCGCCGGTGGTACCAGCGGCTGCGTTGAAACAGGATGCTTCGGCAAGGAAGCCTACATTCTGACTGGCTACTTTAACCTGCCAAAGGTGCTCGAAATAACGCTCAATAACGGCTCTGACCCGATGACAGGCAATTGGGTCGGCCTGGAGACCGGTGACCCGCAGAGGTTCCGAACCTTTAACCAACTGATCGATGCCTTCCAACAGCAGATGCGTCACTTCATAGAGATTAAGGTTAGGGGCAACCAGCGCATTGAGAGGATGTTCGCTACCTCCTATCCTGCTACCTTCCTCTCGGTTGTCATTGACGACTGCATCGCCACGGGAAAAGATTACAATGACGGTGGAGCGCGCTACAACACAACATACATCCAGGGCGTCGGCACCGGAACCATTACTGATAGCCTGTCTGCTATTAAGAAACACGTGTTTGAGGACAAGACGATAACCATGGATGAACTACTTACAACCCTTGGTAGAGATTTTCAAGGAAGAGAAGCCCTTCGGTTACTCTTGACCAACAAGACCCCGAGGTATGGCAATGATGACGATGATGCTGATGCCCTGATGCAGCGGGTTTTTGACGGATTCGTGAAGGAAGTAGAGGGTAGACCAAATACAAAGGGCGGCAGGTATTATATCAATATGCTTCCAACGACCTCCCACATCTACTTTGGCTCTGTGATGGGGGCTTCCCCCGACGGGAGGAAGGCCGGCACGCCGCTTTCGGAGGGGATCTCGCCTGTTCAGGGAGCAGACCGTAGAGGACCCACAGCCGTCATAAGGTCGACGGGCAAAATGGATCATGTCAGGACCGGTGGGACCCTGTTAAACATGAGCTTTATGCCTAGTGTCCTCGAGGGGGAGGAGGGCATTGAGAAACTGGCAGGCTTGATCCGCACCTATTTCCGGTTGGGCGGCCACCATGTCCAGTTCAATGTTGTCGACTCCGAGACCCTTCGCCGGGCCCAAGAAAGACCCGAAGAATACCGTGACCTGATTGTGCGTGTGGCTGGCTACAGTGATTACTTCTGTGATCTAGGCAAAGACCTGCAGGATGAGATCATCTCAAGAACGAGGATCGAGGGCCTCTAGTTGATAAAGCGCCCAGAGTTCGGGCTTTTAGGCTCCGAACTCTGGACGTTTAGTGCACACTGCTCAGTTAACTCTTAGTGATCCGAAAACCCTCTGGCAGTGGATCGTCGGACTCCAGAACAAACTGGTGAAACCCCATAATATGCGCTGTGCCGCTCACTTCGGGGATGACACCCTCAGTATCACCTATTCGAGCAGATCGCTTGACGTATCCCTTGAAGACAGTGTCAATGACACTCTTGTTGGTAAAAAGCGTTCCTTCGCCGATCAGACCTTTGTGATGAAGCAGGGCAAGCCTTGCCGCGGTGCCGGTTCCGGTAGGTGAGCGGTCAATCTGGGCGTCGGCAAAGATAGTTACATTCCTTGACTCCAGGCTGCCTCCCACCCTCCTTACTGGTTCCACAATGATGGTCCCATAGATTCCCTGAAGCTCTTCTTCAAGGGGATGAACAATTTCCATCTGAGCCATGATCTTGTACTTTATCTCCATTCCCAGCTTTACTAATTGATCTAATTCTTCTGGCACGACGCGGACACCCAATCGCTCTGCCTCCACAAAGGCATAGAAAGCGCCGCCAAAGGAAATATCAACAGCAACTTCCCCCACGCCGTCAACCTTCACGCCGACGTCCTCCGCATAGACAAAGGAAGGTACGCTCTCAAAGCTCACACTCTCGACGCTGTCGTCTTTCATTGTGGCCGTGGCTGTGATCCTGCCGGCAGGGGAATCGATTCTTACAACTGTTTTCTCCTTACGGGCCGATATCATGCCCGTCTCAACGGCAGTCTTGGTTACTGCAATAATCCCATGTCCACACATGGTGCTGTACCCTTCGTTGTGCATGAAAAGCACCCCGAAATCACCATCTTCTGTAGCTGGTGGAGTGATAATGCAGCCGTACATGCCGCTATGCCCCCGGGGTTCCAACATCAGCAACTTTCTCAAGTCGTCATGGTTCTCCAGCACAAAACGGCGTCTTTCCAGCATCGACCCACCAGCAAGTGGTGGAAGGCCAGAGGTGATGATACGCAATGGTTCTCCCGCCGTATGGGCATCGACGCTACTGATTACCCTCGAAAACTGAAGCATCCTCAACACTCCCGCTTGAGCCCCGAATCCTTTAGACCTCTAACAGTTTCTTAGTTGTTGTGGATATAACCTCTGGGTCACCCTCTGTCACGACAACCATGTCCTCGATGCGAACGCCGCCCCAACCGGGAATGTATATCCCCGGTTCCATGGTAATGACCATTCCTGGCGAAAGAGTGTCGGGGCAAACTGCGCTAAAGAGCGGTCGTTCATGGATGTCGAGACCGACTCCATGACCTACTCCGTAACGGAAGGCGTACTCTTTGTACTCACTTGAGTCAATGACATCACGGACCATCGCGTCGATTTCTTGCCCAGACTGACCAGACCGCATTGCAGCGATCCCAACCTCTTCAGCTTTGAGAACCAGTTCATACACCTCTCGCTGTCTGGCATCGGCCTTACCAACGACGATGGTACGAGTCATATCTGATCGATAGCCATCAATCTTTGCCCCGATGTCGAAGGTAACAAACTCCCCCGCCTGGATAACCTTGTCAGTCGGTCGGCCATGGGGCAGAGCCGAGCGTGGTCCCGAGGCGATAATGGGGTCAAAGGGCAGGTTTTCGGCGCCGTGTTTCCTTGTGAGATACATGAACTCGGTAGCCAAGTCCCGCTCGACAATCCCCGGTTTGACAGACTCAAGGATCTCTGCAAAGACTGCCTCAGTGATCTCTTGGGCTTCCCGAATAGCGGCAATTTCACTCTGATCCTTAACTATGCGCAGGTCCTCTACAATTCCTTGGGTTCCAACCCATTCGACATCAGTAATGTTTTCTTGCGCTTCGGTGAGCCACTGGACAGCTACATGATACGACTCGTATCCAGCTCGGTTGACACCCAGATCACGTAGTTGCCTCGCTATTATGGACCAATCACGCTTGAATTCAACAATAGAGAGGCCGGGGCACTGCGACTGGGCCTGCTCAATGTAACGTGAATCTGTCAACAGCAGATCTGACCCGTTGGCGGCTATTATGACTAAGCCGAAGCTTCCAGTGAAGCCTGAAAGGTATTGGCGGTTGGACGAATTATGCGTTATAAAGGCGTCAAGATCAAGCTGCAACAGCCCGTCACGTAGCTGCTCTCTCCGTCTAGAAGAATTGGATTCCGTCACTTCTAACATATCTCCCTTCCACACCTTGAGGTCTACCTCACCGCAAAACTAGTTTCTCGACACCTTAGCTGGAACCCTCCAGGAACCCAGCCAATAGACCGACTTGAGGACCTCCTACCAAACTGCTCTTTACAATTGAACCCCGGGCCATAACAAACCGAACATCGCGCAGATGGGAAACAGAATCGTAGGGATTGTCTGGTACAGCTATGAGGTCGGCGGATTTTCCGGTCTCAATTGTCCCCAGCTCATCAGCGAACCCGCATATCTCCGCGGGCACTCTTGTTGCCCATCGAATCACTTCCCGTGGTGATGCCCCTAACCTGGCCAATGCTTCCATCTCTCGTATGGTAACCAGGGTACCATCCATAAAGGCGGTGGGGACATCGGTTCCGACGCCCAGTTTGATACCGGCTTCAATCGCTAACTCGACTGCTCTATGGTGCAAGTTGTAGGCCTTTCGTATTTTATCCACAGCCCACCCAGGTGTTCCAATACCTTCCCAGTATGAAGGGTTATCAGTCACTACCAGGGTCGGTATGTAAGCGGTACCGTTTGCGGCCATGACCTTGATGGCTTCCTCATCCAGGGCGTAACCGTGTTCCACTGTATCCAATCCGATTTCTGAGCACATGATAGCCGCCTGAGTCGATGCAATATGGCCTGAAACATGCTTGCCCCAGTTGTGAGCTACTTCCACTGCCGCCGCAACCTCATCGCGGAGGGTCTGCGGAGCGTCAAAAGCCTCGTGCATACCGGCTATACCTCCGGTAACCATGACTTTTACCAGATCGGCCCCCTGCCACAGCGCCTGACGAGCGGCGCGCCGAAATTCATAGGGGCCATCACACCCCCTACCCTGGGGGGAACCATGTCCGCCAGTGGAAGCAACCGCTTCACCAGCAGTGACTATTCGGGGTCCTATGAAAGTCCCAGATTCGATACCGCTCCGCAGGGCAAAATCAAGCCCGCCCTTGGTCCCAACAACCCGCAAAGATGTAACCCCGGCATTGAGGAAGGTCAGGGCTCGGCGGTAAGCAAACAGGGTGTTAGTCGAGGAGTCAGTTGATGCTGCCAGCAGTTCGTCGATACCCTTGTAGTCCAGATGGATATGCATATCCCATAGGCCCGGAAGAATGAACATGCCCTTCATGTCAATGACTTCGTCGTCTTGGCGGGCATCACCCCAGTCGCATTGCCGGCCAGCCCAACTGATAGTACCACCTTCTATTACCACCAGGGCCTTTTGCAGAGGCTCAGCTTGGATCCCGTCTATCAGATTGCATTGGCTCAGTATCCTACGTCCCAATTCGGTCATCTCCCCCTCTAATGGTGTACTGTAGTCGTTCTATCCTTTCGTTGTCCGACGTCTGAAATCCTGCCCTCCGGTGCGGCGAAGGCCCAATATAACGGCGAGAATTAATTATGCAAAGCGGTAGGCAGGAATAAGATGTCTGACAACGAACCAATAAAATAAACAAGCCATGATTATGTGGAACTTTCAGATTGCTGAATCAGTGGATAACTCAATGAGCGGTGCGAGAGAGAGTGTACGCAGTGTGAAGAGACAAAAGGGAGGGGTTTTGATTGAGTGTAAGGCGAAGATCAACACGGATTGTATGGGTTCTTCTTATTGTCCTATTGGCAGCTACTCTTGCCGGATGCGGTCAGGGTGCACCGCCGGATGACACGGGAACTAGTGATGGTTCGAAGGAAGGAGGAACCATCACTATAGCCTATCCTGGCGCAACACCTCCTCTGCCGGATCCTCACAGGGCTTCAGCTATGAGTGAGCTGTCGATCGCCATGATGATGGCAGACCCCCTGGTATGGTGGGAGAACGAGGAGTACTACGGAGTCTTGGCCGAAGATTGGGAGATCTCAGATGATGTCAAGACCTACACTTTCCACCTGCGCGAGGGCGTCAAATTCCAGAACGGTGAGCCCCTGACAGCGGAAGCAGTCAAGCAGAATGTGAAACGGATTGTTAACCCCGATGACCCATTGTACTTGGCTGGGGTCCTGGCTCAAGTGGAGGAAGTAGAGGTCGTCGACGAGCTCACCGTACGCTTCCACCTGAAAGCCTCAAATGCAGACTTCCTGGCCGACATCTTCTACTTGTGGATCGTCGAACCTGGATCCTGGGAGAACCTTGGTGACAATGAAGCACCAGCTGGGTCCGGTGCCTTCGAGGTAACGGAATACGTGTCTGGCGAGCGCCTGGTACTGGAGCGGTTTGATGGCTACTGGGCAGGGAAAGCCAACCTGGACGAGGTCATTGTCCGCTCGATACCTGAGGCAGGCACCATGGTACTCGAACTGGAAACAGGCAGCGTGGACCTGATCTTCTTTGCGCCAGCCAAGGAAGTCTCTCGACTTGAGGATGCCGGCTTCACAACCCTGCCCTTCAGCCGCGTGAACTGGGCGCGGTTAGCTATAAACCTCTCACAGGTAACGGACGTACAATTGAGGCAGGCGATGAGCTATGCTCTGGACCGCCAGTCCATTATAGATACGGCATATGCCGGACTGGGAGTACCGCAGACGAGTCTTTCTGTACCGAATAGTTGGCTCGATGACCCGAATTTCGAGGGGTATCCCTTTGACCCAGAGAAGGCAAAGGAGATTATGGACGAGGCGGGTTGGCTTGACACAGACGGTGACGGGATCCGGGAGATTGATGGCGAGCCCATTGACCTGCACCTGCCCTGCCGTGGTGACGACGCTTCCTGGTTGACAGCCACTCAGATGATCCAGCAGATGTACGCTGATGTAGGCATTGGAACCCACATAACCACCGCGGACCGCATGAGCTTCTACACCCAGGTTCGCGTTGGCGATTATGATATCGCCTGGTGGCTATCGAACGCTGCTCCAGAGCCTGCCATAGCATCTGGAAACCTGGATTCAAGGCAGTACTGGAATGTTATGCAGGCTGAGTATCCACGGATTGACGAGTTGCTTGCTCTCGGTAAGGCAACGGCCGATAGAGAGGTACGCAAAGACTACTATGGTGAGATTAACCAGATTCATCGTGGCGAAGCCCTTGAGGCTCTGGGTCTCTGGATGTACCAGACCCACGTTGCAAGCACTGACCTTGTCGGTGTCTCCAACTCACCCATGGGCGTTACCTACAACGCGCATCTCTGGTATCTTGAAGGCAAGTAGTCTCGTCCGAACATAGTCACGAAAAGAAAATGGAGTCTTGGGGTCGGGGGGATGTCACCGTTGTGTCAACCCCCTTCCCCCCTCTCTGCTCAGTTGGTGAACTGGAGTTCCAGCCCTGAGCAGCGAGTGCAGAAGGTAGGGATTTCTTGTGCTTGTATATACAGCTAAACGGCTACTGGCCGGAATACCCGTAATCCTCGGCGTTGTCACACTGGTCTTCTTGTCCATGTACTTCGCGCCGGGTGACCCCGTTGAACTACTGATTCCAGCTGACTCGATGGGTAGCGCGGGAGAAGAACTGGTGCAACAGTTGCGGGTGAAGTACGGCCTTGATCAGCCCCTTCATGTTCAGTACTTTACCTATCTTCAGCGGGTTATCTCATTCGATCTTGGCGAATCAATCCGCTCTGGAACCTCCGTAGCAGGTGAGTTGCTACAAAGATATCCAGCAACCGTTGAGTTGGCCGTTGCCAGCCTGATTTTGGGTACAATTATTGGCATACCCCTGGGAATTGTATCCGCCGTCAATCGGAACCGGCTCCTGGACAAGGCAAGTGTTGGGGTATCATTGCTAGGCATCTCCATTCCCAACTTCTGGCTAGGGCTATTGCTGATGCTGCTTTTCTCCCTAAGACTAGGATGGTTACCTCCATCAGGGCGCGTCGCGGGTTTCTGGACATTAGAAGGCCTTCAACACCTGATCATGCCCATGGTGACTCTGGCGATAGGAACCACAGGCATTCTAACGCGCTTGACTCGTTCGGCAATGCTTGACGTTCTTGGAGAGGATTATATTCGCACAGCGAGGGCAAAGGGTTTGAGAGAACAAACTGTCATATACCGGCATGCCTTTAGAAATGCGCTCATTCCTGTTGTGACAGTTTTAGGGCTTCAGTTCGGTGCCTTGCTTGCGGGTGCAGTTATCACTGAATCGGTGTTCGCGTGGCCGGGGATAGGACGCTACATGATCTTGGGCATTCAGGGCAGAGACTTCCCTGTCGTACAGGGAGGAGTCCTTTTCATATCTGTTTCGTTCGTGCTAGTGAACCTTCTAGTAGACTTATTCTATGCCCTTATAGACCCACGAATCGTATATAGTTAGTAGGCACGCCATGGTAGAGGTGAGATTATGGAAGACCGCACATTTTGGCGATTAGCCAAGCGGGAATTTCAGAGGAATATTCTGAATGTCTTGGCCCTGGTTACAGTGTTGGCTCTGGTCTTAATTGGTATATTGGCGCCGCAATTAGCGCCCTACGAGCCTAATGCCGCGAACTTCCAGCGGATTCTCGAACCGCCCAGCAGCGACCACTGGATGGGTACAGACGAAGTTGGTCGTGATGTCTTCAGTCGAATCCTGTATGGAACAAGGCTATCTTTTACTATTGGTGTGCTGGCTGTGGCGTTGGGCGCCTTGGTGGGGGTAAGCATCGGTTTGCTGAGCGGGTACTATGGCGGTACTCTTGACGCAGTCACAATGCGGATCATAGATGTCTTGATGTCGTTCCCCGGCATCCTATTAGCGATGCTGATTGCGACGGCGTTGGGCGCTGGTATTGTTCCGGTCATCCTCGCGGTGGCCATCTATTCCGTGCCGACCTTTGCTCGACTGGCAAGGAGTTCGGCCCTCAGCGTCAAGGAGCGGGAGTTTGTTGAGGCCGCGCTGGCGGCTGGGGCCGGTGACACCCGTATTATCCTGAAACATGTGTTTGTAAACAGCTTTGGCCCTATCGTCGTGTATGCCACGCTACTGTTGGGTGGAGCCATTCTAACCGCAGCTGCCCTAAGTTTCTTAGGAGTAGGGGTTCCGCCCCCCACCGCTGAGTGGGGCGCAATGATAAGCACAGGTCGATCTCATATGAGATTTGCACCCCATGTCGTCTTGTTCCCGGGACTAGCCATATTCATAACGGTTTTGGCCTTCAATGTTCTCGGCGATACACTCCGAGATATGCTTGATTCCAAGGTATAAGGCTAGTGCCGACCACCTGATACAAGGTATTTCAACTGAGAGGATGAAAGCTGAAGTGAAACAGCTGCATATACTGGATGCGAAGATTGCTGACCTGTTTTCGCGGTATGATTCTCGCATGGATTACGAAACAAAGCCCTTTGTCCCAACGCAAAAGAATTCTGACAGCGTCCTTCTGGAGATAGAGTCCTTGGAGGAATTGATTAGGAAAGTCGACAGCGGCGAAGAGAATCCCTCTCAAGGGTTGCTCCTTTATGCCTTCAGAGAGCGCCTCAATCTCATGAGGGCCCGAATTCAGGACGACAGATCCTTTCCCCACCGATTTGTCCACCAGATTATAGGCAAGGTCAATAGCTTGATCAGTCTTGACGCCAGAGATGAAAGGACACGCATTAACATCCTCGATGATCTCCTGGGGCATACGCTCTCCACTCTGGAAGCCGTAGCTGACCTAGGCCCACGAGTTCCTGGCGAGAGGAAAGAGATGTTGATAGCCGTCGTCGATAAGTTTGAGACCCTTGCGGCAACTGGTTCCTCACGTGTGAGAGCGGTCTTCACCTCTGTAGCAGAAGAGCACTTGGACCCCCTGGTTGTAAGGCTTGAGGCAGCTGCAGACAGGGCGCGGGATGTTAAGGCTCGGATTGAGTCAGCCCCTGCGCCTGAATCCCATGATATGATTGCTGGTATTAGCTACGAAGATACGTTGCGGCGGATATATGACATTGAGATTTCCGAGCTCCTCAGCTGGTACCGTGAGGAGATTGATCTGTGCAGAGAGAGGGTACGCAGCCTGGGCAATGAAATAGATCCATCTCGTCATCCCTTCGCAATCCTGGAGGAAGATGCGGGCCCGTATGACAGTCCTGAGGAAATGCTTGCCGCCCTGAAGCACTATGTAGCCATCGCGAGGAAGGCGAGCCTGGAGTACACCACACTGCCAGAGGGAGAAGAGTGCGAGATCTGGTATGTACCAGAGTTCCTAAAAGACTCATATCCGTGGGGCGGTTACTATTACGGCGGAAGTGCCCTAAACGGAGATCTGCTGGGGGCAGTGTTCCTCAACAGATATAACTACCGAGCCGTTAGCCGGGGATGGGTTCAGTTGAACGCAATCCACGAGTGCTACCCCGGTCATCATGCGCAGCGAGTCAAGACCGCTGCCAGTAACATGCCGCGAATCTTCAAGGTAGGTACTCTGCAGTCAACAGCTTCGCCGCTGAACGAGGGGATTGCCCACCGCTCAGAGACTCTGATGCAAGACACTATGGATGACCCTTTGTTCCCTCTGTTCGTTGCCTATCGCAGACTACATACGGCAGTCCGAATCTGGGTAGACCTTGTCCTTCACCATTTTCACAAGGGAACAGAAGCAGCCGTCGAGATATATACTACGGAGATGGGTTTCAGCCGAGAAGTTGCTGAGGGACAAGTATACTCTCAACTGCTGATGCCTGGCTACTTCACTGTGTACTACTACGGCATGAGGGAACTCTCCCGGATGCAGGAAGAGTATCGGTGGGATGATCGAGACTTCACTGAGCTCAGCTTCTCCTGTGGCCTGATTTCATTGTCGACCTTCAGGCAGCTGCTGGAGCTGAAACATGAAGATCGTAGAAGGCTACTGAGTGGCTTCCACCCATCAACTTGAGCCATCAACTGAGGGGTCCTTCCAGCAACTTCCATGGTCCCGCCCATCTCCCGGGAAGGTGATGGCTGGGTCCTGTTGACAGACCTGGGAACCTGCATTAAAGTGAGGAAAGAGGCGCGCAGAAGAGCCATTACTCCACGGATATCAGAGAAAGGGGGGCTAATAGTGCTTGAGTCAATCCAAAGTCTGCAGACTTCGACAAAGGTCACCGACAAGATATTGGAAAAAATCCAGACAATGATTCAGAAAGATCAGCTATCCCCCGGTCAACAATTACCGACGGAAACAGAGCTTGTTGACGCCTTCGGTGTCGGCCGTTCATCTGTACGTGAAGCCCTCCAGGTTCTGGAGCACGTTGGGATCCTGCAGATGAGGCGAGGAGTAGGACGCTTTGTTAGTGAGGATGTCCATGTCTTGAGCAACGGCCTCAATTGGATAAAGACCCTAAAAGTCGCTTCAGCTGTGAATATACTCGAGGCCCGAGTAGCAGTGGAAGTAGCCACGACTCGGTTGGCAGCCGAACGTGCCACCGACTACGACGTTGAAATACTAGAGGGGATCCTAAATGAGATGAAGCAAGCAACCTCTATGGACGATGTGTTTGCTCGAGAACAGCAGTTTCACAGACGTCTCGCTCAGGTCTGCAACAACCCAGTCCTATCGGGGTTGGCTTCCATGCTCTTCGATATGGTGCGAGAAGACGCTGAGGAATTTCTCCGGACAATGCCCTATACTCGCCAACATACCCTGAAAGTTTTTGGAGACCTGCTGGAGGCGCTGAGGAACCATGACCCACGAATAGCAGCAAACGCTATGAGTGAACACCTTTCTTTGTCCAAGGAAGCACTGATTTCGGATTAGCATTGGCGCAACCCTATTGAAGAATGTGCCGGCCCTCCAGAACCGTCTCAACGGATCTGGCAAGGACCTGTAGGTGAGGAAGCGCCTCCAGGGCCTGCCCTGGACGGGAAATCTTCCCGTCAATGTGGTAGAACACTCCCCAGCGGGTGACCTCGATGCCCGATACTCCGGTGTCTCCCAGCCTAATCACGGCCCCGCGAGCCGCCTCATCCATGACACCGTAGACCTCGTCTGGGGACCGTGACACAACGGCAAAGGCCTCATCAAACCCTGGATCATCAAGGGACACCAATCTGGTGGCCTTTGCCGGAACCATGTCCTGCCTGTAGATGGTAAAACCCCGGAGTGAGGAGTCGTAGTAAAGCGCTATCCTGGTGGTATCCTTGAGCCAACGCTCGAACTGAACAGCGTAGGGGGCGCGGAGGCTGAAGGCAAACCCTCCGATCTGTCCAACAGCAAAGGGGTAGCGGCCGCCCACCTTCCAGACGTAGAGGTCCGACTGCATCCAACGCCTCAGGCGGGTACAGGTAAAATTGTCCTGCTCAGCGCCGGGACTGACGATGAATTCAGCAGCGCCTTTGCCTCCTCGGACAACCTCCTCAACAACCCGCATCAGCGCATCGTGGTAGCGCTTCTGGGAGTAGAAGGACGCGGCAGCAAGTCCCAGGCCGGTAAGGACGAGGCCTGCCACAGCCGATCTCCCTCCCCAGACCCCAGGAAGGAACCCCAAGAGGGCTAATGTAAGCAGGAGCCCAACGGTTGACACTACGACATTCAGTCGGGTAGCGAGAGGCAGAGCGAGAAAGCGGCGCGGTGAAACCATCTTGTAGAAAACCCTCCTAATCGGAACCGGGAGCATTGATGATTACGGCCATCTGTCCCGTGTCAATGCTGACCACGGCCTCGTGGCCCTCAAGTATATTGCTAATGCCTAGAGTGGTGTCGCTGTTCAGCGTGGCATTGTCCAATGGATAGTAGAGACCCTCTGTGCGGACACCGGCAACAAGAGGAGAGAGTGGAAGCAGAGACACCACCGTACCAGGGCTGCCACTAATCCTTGCCTCCCTATTCCCTTCACCGTGAAGAAACAGGGCCTGCCAGTGGGAGTCCCAGAGTCGCAGCGCTGCACCGCTGCCTGCCAATCGTCCCATCACAAAAAAGGTAGCCATGCTCTGGTCTATTCGAGTACCGACGCCGCCGAAAACCAGAACCTCATCGCATTTCAACTCCCCTGTGGCAAGCTCCAGGGCAAGCTCGAGGTCTGTGGAATTCTTCTCCACCGGATGCCGTTTCAATGGAACGCCTGCTTGAAGCAGTTGCCTTAAGCCCTCCGGCCCAGCGGAGTCAAAGTCGCCGATGGCCAAGTCTGGCCGCAGATCAGCCTCTAGCAGAGTAACGGCGCCGCTGTCAACGCCTACCACGAAGTCGGTGGGCTCTATGGCCTGACGCAGAGCCGGCAGGTCAACAGACCCGCCGGCAACAATGACGCATCGATCCGAAGGCGCAGTCAACTCAGGCCGCCTTCCCCTGTCCCTCTAAGGCCCGCTGGAGAACTGGGTACACCAATGCCAGGACGATGGCGCTGAGGATGACCTCAGGTACCAGGTACGAGCCGTTGTAAATCGCTGAGTATAACCAGGGGTTCATCCCCTCCGGGGCGTAACTGGCGAAGAAGACAACACCTGACAACAGGTGGCTTACAAAGCGGCCTGCTATGCCCAGGACGGCGGCCAAGACCGGGTTATTTACAAGACCCGCAAGTCCAAGAAGGCCAAAGGCCAGGGGATAGTCCAGAATGACCTGGACTGGGGTGTAGAAATAGGGTTCAGCCATGAACTGAAGGGCGCCAAGAACGGCGCCGGCCATGACACCAACCCGCCATCCCCGTCGCAGGGCCAGGTACAGGATGGGAATCATGCTTCCGGCGGTGACAGAACCGCCGTAAGGCAGATGGTAGACCTTAATCATGCTCAGCACCAGGGCCAGAGCAACCATCACAGCGGCCTCAACAAGATCACGAAGTTTCACAGTAAATCACCTCTGTTTGAATTTGAGGTGGGCCGGGGGCAAAACAAAAGACGCACCCTCCTATGAATGCGTCTATGGAGAACCAACGATATTCCCTCCGCAGGCATTACCCTGATCAGGTTCTCGGGTCAGGCGCTCAAAGCCCTTTCTCAGCCCCTCTCCAGGAGCTCCCCACTCTCAAGTTATAGTATACTCCCCGGCGTAACGGATGGCAAGTGGTGAGGTCAGAGATACCAGGGGAGGCCAGCTAACCACCATGAGTCTCCCCAATCTCCCGTTTCCCGGTCAGCATCCCCATAGCAAATATCGAGAGGAGCACCGTCCAGAACACAGCCTTCCAGGCCAAGGTGTGGGTCAGGTCGTGAGGAAGCAGGGCGATGGCGGGGTGAGTCAGGGTGTGCATCCCAAGCTTAACACCGATCCAAGCGATCATGCCATAGGCCGCAATTTCAAGGCGAGGCCTGCGCTGAAGTAGATCGACAAAGATCCCCGCCGCAAAGCGCATCAGAATCAGGCCCATGAGGCCGCCAGTGAGGACTACTAAAAAGTGCCCTCCATCCATGCCCCCGATAGCGGGAAGGTTCGTCCGAGGAAGAGAAACCGCAATCGCCACAGCGGCTAGTATCGAATCCACCGCAAAGGCGATGTCTGTCAGCTCAATCTTGAGCACTGTCGGCCAGAAACGGGCCTCTGCCTCATCCTGCAGATCTGTCGCGCAGGCCACCGCCGCCTCATCTGCGCGCTTCTTGTGGTTCTTTATGATGTGCTTGGCGCCAAGCCCCATGAGATAGAGGGCTCCAATCGCTTGAACCTGCCAAACGTGAACAAGGATTGAGATGAGAAAGAGCGATATGAATCTGAACACAAAGGCCCCTGCCAGGCCATAGAACAAGGCCCGCCTCTGCAGAAGCTTTGGCAGTGGCTTCACCATAACCGCCAGCACAAGGGCATTGTCCGCTGACAGCAGTCCTTCCAGAACCACCAGGAGCAGTAGTGACCAACCATATTCGGCTAGAATTGTGACGTCCATTGTTAACCTCCAGTACTGAGTTTGTTAAGCGGTCAAAAAACAAAAACCTCGACTTACACACACGGCTGTGTAAGACAAGGTCTGGCCAGCGAACCTAATCGGTCGCCCAAAACACCGAGGAAATTAATCCTGTGATGACGGCGCTTTTGTACGGCTACTCCCCAAGGCTATTGTTGTCACAGTCTATACTTTTGCTAACACCTATATGCTATATGCCAGGGGACAAGGTGTCAACATAGTATTAGGTCCGTCAAAGCAGGTATTGTTGTGTCAATCGGTAGGATTTACAGTAGAAAAAGGGAAGTAGTGTGAGACAGGTCAACTCCCATCACAACTCACTGGACTGCCCGGCCGAGGGTCCCTTATGTGGACGGGACACTCATCACAGAAAAGAGGTTATGCATGACTGCCATTATCTGCGACTCAGGAACTGACACACCGAGAAGCGTCCTCGAGCAATACCCCGTTGAGGTCGTGCCCCTGATGGTATCCCTTGGCGATCAGGAGTATCAAGACGGACCAGGGACAGTTGAGAAGGTCTTGGATTTCATGAAGGATGGGTTCCCCAAGACCGCTACTCCCAGCTACGCCGCTGTCAAGGATGGGTTCCAGCGCCTCATCAAGGAGGGGCACAAACAGATTATTGCCATCAATATCTCCAGCGGGCTCAGCGGAACCCACGGAATCTTCCAGCTGGTAGCCGGGGACCTGGCTGACGAGGACAAGGACATCGAGATTGAAGTCATTGATTCTAGAACCGTTTCAATTGGTGCCGGGCTTCTGGTAGCCAAGGCAGCTAAACTCATTAAAGAAGGGCTGGACTTTCGGACAGTGGTTGACACCGTGCGCGGTCACATCCACAGTAAGGTGAACGTCTTTTACACGATCCCCACCCTCAAGTACCTTGAGGCAGGCGGCCGGATCGGCAAGGTCTCTGCCACAGTGGGGAAGCTCCTCAACATTAAACCCGTCATCTCAGTCAACACTGACGGCATCTACTACACCGCCACCAAAGCTCGCGGCATGACCCGAGCCGTTGGCGCCATGATTGACCTGGCCAAGGAGTATATAGGCAGTAATGGCGCCGAGTTGCTGATTATTGCCAAGACCACCGACGACGACGAGACCCTGTCCTTCGTGGACCAGATCCAGAACAGCCTCGGAAAACTGAAGATCGCTGAGACCCAGGTTACAACCATCACCGCCTCAATGACAGTCCATACAGGCCCAGGACTGATCGGGCTTGGGGTTATGCTGCCGTAACTCAGCGCCCATCTTAACGTTCTCCAGGGTGATCAGGGAGGGCACCAGGATGAAGAACTGGAAGATGAAACCCCCCGCCCGGTCGCAGCGGTAAGCGATTAACTCAGTGTAATCCATACCGACCAGGGCCTGGTCGGCACTCGCAGCAGTTCCGTTGGTGGGGCTGTCAAAGCCGCCGTTGAGGTTCGGCAGTTGTCTTACCCGGACCGCTGGATCCTAGGACAACGGCCACCTCACCTGCCCTGAGGACCAAGTCCATATCGGTGAAGGAGGTTACCTCAACAGACCCATTCTTAAGACCTTGCTCCCAGACCTCAGTTTCACTACAGGATTGCTTGCTCCAGCGCCATTCAGGGAATCACATACCTCTCCAGGAGTTCATTTCACAGCAAGGCGTAATCTCATAGTGCCGCAGTATCTGAGTGGTCCTGCTAATCTGAAGGGGATTATTGTCTTGCACAGAAGTATAATCTGATGACAGCCATGCGGGAACGGATCGAGGGGCAAATACCCTTATTTACCTTTAAGGCTGTGTTGGTTACCTGCGTAACAAGGCTGGTGAGAATCCGGACAAGTTGGTTGAGGCAATGCGGGGCAGATAATCACCCAACGGGGGTATCAAGGTGTTGGTAGAAAGGAACTTCTCGAGGAGGAGTAATGGCGCTAGAAGAGATTAACAACCTCAGTTCTTTCGTCTGGTCCATCGCAGAGATTCTACGCGGCGATTTCAAGCAATCCGAATATGGTAAGGTGGTACTGCCCTTCGTCGTACTAAGGCGCCTGGACTGCATTCTAGAAGCGACAAATCCTGCTGTTTTGAGGGCGAAAAAGGAACTGCCGGACGGCGTGGACGAGCAGACCCGCGACATGATTCTCTTTGATGCGGCCGGGGACAACATTCGCGTCTATAACACCAGTAGTTTCACCTTCGAAACCCTTCGCGGTCAGGATCCTGGTCAGTTGCATGACAACCTAATTAGGTATATCCGCCTGTTCTCGCCCAATATCCGTGGTATCTTCCTGGACAAGTTCCTGTTTGTCGACCAGCTTAAGCGCCTTGAGGATCGAGGCCTTCTCTGGCAAGTGTTCGATCGCTTTTGCCAGATTGATCTGCACCCCGAACGCGTATCGAACATTGAGATGGGCTACCTGTTCGAGGAACTGATTCGTCGTTTCTCAGAGATCTCGAACGAAACCGCCGGGGAGCACTTCACCCCCCGCGAAGTGATCCAACTAATCGTAGATCTGCTGATTGCCAACGACGACATGCAACTAAGTGGTAGGGGCATCATCCGTCAGGTCTACGACCCGGCCTGTGGTACAGGTGGCATGCTGGCGTTAGCCGAAAAGACACTCAAGGGCTTTAACCCGTCCATCCGCGTGGAGCTTTTCGGACAGGAGATCAACGCCGAGTCCTTTGGGATCTGCAAGTCGGATATGCTGGTGTCCGGCCACAACCCAGAGCGGATCGCCTACGGCAATTCTCTGACTGAAGACGCCCACAAGGGAAAAAGCTTTCACTATATGCTCTGCAATCCCCCCTACGGAGTCAACTGGAAGAAGTACCAGGGGCCGATCAAGGAAGAAGCTGCCACCCTGGGCTTCGACGGTCGCTTCGGGGCCGGTACGCCGCGTATCTCTGATGGCCAATTACTGTTTCTTCAACATATGATTTCAAAGATGCGCGACGATGAGACTGGGTCCCGCATCGGCATTGTCATGAACGGCTCCCCCCTGTTCACTGGAGGGGCTGGTTCCCAGGAAAGTGAGATCCGACGCTGGATGCTGGAGAACGACTGGATTGAGGCCATCGTCGCCCTGCCCACCGACCTGTTCTATAACACCGGCATCCAGACCTATATGTGGCTCTTGACCAACCGCAAGTCAAAGGCGCGGCAAGGCAGGGTACAGCTCATCGACGCCTCTAGCGAGCGCTTCTGGCAGCCCCTGCGCAAGTCCCTTGGTTCCAAACGCCGAGAAATCCCCAAAGAGGGTCGCGAAGAGATCGTGCGCATTTACCAACAGATGCTAAACGGCGAGGGCTCTGAAGACTGGAGCGACTACTCGAAGATCTTTGATGTAACCGACTTTGGTTACCGAGAGATCCGTGTGGAGCGTCCCCTGCGTCTAGACTTTCAGGCCAGCGAAGCCCGGATCGATCGCCTGAAAGCCGAGGCGGCCCTCCAAAAGCTCGATGCCAGCGAGCAGGAGACCCTCCTAGGCGAGTTGGCCACGCACCTCCAGGACACGCTGTTCACCAACCGCGACGTCTTCGAAAAAGCTCTGGATGAGGCACTGAACGCAGCAGGGATCAAGATCCAGGTAGAAGTCAAAAAGGCTGTGCTTTCCGCCCTCTCGGAGCGGGACGAGGACGCCGACATTTGCATCGGCAAAAACGGCACTCCAGAACCCGACACCCAGCTACGAGACCACGAACTGGTTCCGCTGAGGGAGGATTGGCGAGACTACTTCGCCCGCGAAGTAGCGCCTTTCGTCCCCGATGCTTGGGTAGATGAAAGCTACAGTGATGCCCAGGATGACGAGGTCGGCCGCGTCGGCTATGAGATCAACTTTAGCCGCTACTTTTACAAGTACGTCCCGCCCCGCCCTTTGGAAGAGATCGACGCCGAGATGAAGCAGCTTGAGGCGGAGATCGCTGAGTTGCTGAGGGAGGTAGTGGGGTGATGCGCTTGAGACATGTCGCGCATATCAATCCGCCAAAACCCTTCAGTCCTCATTTGACCTCTGATACCGAGGTGTCGTTTGCTCCGATGGATGCATTATCTCAGGGCGTTGGTGGGCTCGACACTTCAATAACTAGACGACTTGGTGAAGTCAGCAGTGGAAGCTATAACTACTTCGCTGACGGTGACCTACTTCTCTCGAAGGTTACCCCCTGTTTCGAAAATGGAAAGAAGGCAATAGCAGATGGACTCACTAATGGAATTGGCTTCGCAACATCTGAAGTCTATGTGATTCGGCCGCGGTCAGAAGCGATTGATCGCCGGTACCTGATCTATGTCTTTTCCTCAGAGACTTTTCGAGCGGAGGGGATAGCGAGTATGACCGGGGCGAGCGGTCTGCGGCGTGTATCTGAAAATGCGATTCTGAACTACCGTATTCCCGTGACCGATCTCCCCACCCAAAAACGCATTGCCGATTCTCTCGACCGGGAGACCGGCCGTATCGATGAGTTAATCGAGAATAAACAACGACTAGTAGAGTTGCTCAAGCCGAAGTGGGAAGCACTTTTTCACAAAAACCGACCCCACGCAGATCTCGTTCGATTCGGTTACGTTGCAGAGAAGAACGAGCGCCCAATTATGAGAGATGACGAAGAACTTTACGTTCCCCTGGGACTTCTGAATCGGGGACGAGGACTGTTCCATAAGGACCAAACACCAGGATCAGAACTAGGACAGTCCGTCTTCTCCTGGGTCAAGGAGGGGGATCTAATATTCAGCGTACAGTTCGCATGGGAAGGAGCAGTTGCTCTCGCAGGGCCCAACGAGAATGGAACTATAGTCTCTCATAGATATCACTTATATCGAGGTAAGCGTGGGGTTAGAACTCCCTATTTGTACGCCTACTTTCGCACTGAACCCGGTCAGTTTATCCTTTCTGAAAGCTCAAGGGGTGCTGCAGGGCGGAACCGTCCTTTAAGTGCCAACATGCTCGAAAAAGAGAAGGTTCCTATTCTAAGCACCAGAATACAAGATTATATTGGGAAATTGGTGTACCTAGAAAGCATTCTGAAGTCCAAAATGGCACAATCGGTTGGCCGCCTACGCGAATTTCGCTCCACCCTCATCACCGCTGCGGTTACCGGTCAGATTGACGTGGAGGCCTGGGCCAAGCGCGGTGATACCGATCGCCGACTGGACGCCATCGAGGAGAGGATGCACGCATGACAACAAGATACTCTATAGATAACGCCCACCATGAAATCGTCCTCGAGGACCACCTGGTTGCCCAACTGGTCACACAGCAGGGCTACCTGGAACGCCGACCGGAGGATTACGACCACGCCAGTGTGCTGGACCGGGAGCTGGTGGTGCGTTTCGTGCGTGAGACCCAGGCCGAGGAATGGGCAAAGCTCGAAGCCCACTACGGCGCCTCTGCAGAAGCCGAGTTCTTCACCCAGTTGGAGAAGGCACTAAAGCAGCGGGGCACCCTGGATGTACTGAGAAGCGGGCTCAAGCTGGTTCCAGGGATCCGCTTCTCACTGTGTAGCTTTCGGCCCGCGTCAGGCCTCAATCCTGAATTGATGCGGCTCTATGAAGCCAATCTGCTTTCGGTAATGCGCCAGGTGCGCTACAGCCTCAACAGCGAGAACGCTATCGACGTGGTACTCTTTGTCAACGGTATTCCCGTGGCAACAATGGAGCTGAAGAATCGTCTAACCGGTACCACCTTCAAACACGCCGAGAGACAGTACCGCCGGGAACGCTCGCCCGCCGGTGAACCGCTACTCACCTTCAACCGCGGCGCCTTGGTCCACTTCGCCCTGGACGAGGACAACGTTTCCATGACTACGCGGCTTATGAACGGCCCGACGCGATTTCTGCCCTTCAACCGGGGGCGAAAGGGCGGCGCGGGCAACCCTGAAATTGAAGATGACTTCCGGGTCGCCTATCTCTACACAGACCAGCCCGAGGGGAAGGCGGTCTTCTCCCGTGAGGTACTACTCGAGATCATTGGTCGCTTCGTTCACCTGGAGACTGCCGAGGACGGCAAGGCTGTGATGATCTTTCCCCGCTTCCAGCAGCTCGATGCGGTGCGCAGGCTTATGCAGCATGCCCGTGCCCGCGGGCCAGGCCACAATTACCTTATTCAGCACTCCGCCGGGTCGGGTAAATCCTATACCATCGGCTGGACTGCTCATCAGGCCATTAACCTGCATGACGAGATAGACAAACCCATCTTCAACACGACAATCATCGTTACAGACCGCATCGTACTGGATCGACAGCTCCAGAAGACCGTTTCGCAGTTCGAGCAGACACCCGGGGTGGTAAAGAAGATCGACGGTACGTCGCGCCAGCTTAAAGAGGCAATTCAAAGTGGTGCGCGCATCATTGTCACCACTATCCAGAAATTCTCCACCGAGCACCTGAAGGAGATCTCAGGCCAGGGCAGTCGGAACTTTGCTGTCATTGTAGATGAGGCCCACAGCAGCCAGTCGGGGAAGAGTGCCCATGCTCTCTCCGATACTCTGACCCGAGAGGCGGCCAGCAGTGAAGACATCGAGGACCTGATTGCTGAGTTTCAGCGCCAGAGAGGCCCACAGCCAAACATTAGTTTCTTCGCCTTTACAGCCACACCGCGCAATGTGACCCTGGAGCGTTTTGGTACCCGCGGGTCGGACGGGCTGCCGCGGCCATTCCACCTCTACTCCATGCGCCAAGCTACAGAAGAGGGCTTCATTCTGGATGTGCTCCAGTACTACATGACATACCAGGCCTACTATCAGCTTGAGAAGACCATCGAAGACGACCCTGAGCTAAGTGGCCGACGCGGCCAACGCCAGGTGGCCCGCTTTGCCTCGCTACATCCAACGGCCATCGGTCAGAAGGTGGAGGTGATCATTGAACACTTCCGCCGCCACGTTATGCGTGAGTTAGACGGCCAGGCGAAAGCCATGGTGGTGACCCAGAGCCGGGAGCATGCACTGCGCTATTACTTCGGAGTTCGGGATTACATTCGCAGGAACGGCTACACCGACATCAAGGCGCTGGTCGCCTTTTCCGGTGACCTGGAACTAGACGGTGAAACCTGGACAGAGGCCGCTATCAACGGCTTTTCTGAGACCGAACTGCCGCGCCGTTTCGACACGCCAGACTATCAGGTATTGATCGTCGCCGAGAAGTACCAGACGGGTTTTGACCAACCAAAGTTGT
>Ga0209643_1000523_pt1 | contig 66036 bp, 62 predicted proteins | sample AutmiccBRH37_all_FD_187383 | JGI IMG/M metagenome (GOLD analysis project Ga0209643, IMG submission 187383) | Deep subsurface microbial communities from Mt. Terri, Switzerland - Autotrophic microbial communities BRH/37_all (SPAdes) (version 2) | ecosystem: Environmental > Aquatic > Deep... | reverse complement strand
GAAGGCGGTGTTGCCTTCATTCCCAGACTGACGGGTAGATGCCAATACAGCAGGTGCATGCCATAAGCTCTGTGCTGGCCGAATTTGGCTTTGCGGTAAAGCCAGGCCATCACCAACCCGAACACCGTGAAGCTCACGAGCCAGCCTGTAATGAGGCCGAATACAAAGAAGGACATGAACAGCATGGCCACATCGAAATCCCACCACATGAACTTGGGAGGGTCGTCCAGGCGGGTCGGGATCGTTGGCGAATCTTTATTGGCCATGCTGTTCAGTCCGGTGATGCTTCGCTTAAATCACAGCGGCGAACATGCCGTTGATGATCGTCGGGCCAAGGCCAAACACGATGGCGAAGACGATGCCAACCAGCGCCGGCATGGCGGTAGACTTGGCGAAGCCAATGAGCGCACCGACCACGAACGCGGCGATCGCCAGTGCTTTACCCAGATAGCCTTCGGCCCAACCCACCAGCATGTCGAACAGGGCTTGGAATTCTGTACCGGTCACACCACCGCCGGCGGTGGTGGCCCATGCCGAGCTGACCATCAGAGCGGAGAGAAGCCCGCTGACAACGACTTGTTTCTTGCTGAACATTTTCATGAAATTCATTTGATTCTCCTTGAGCGTGTGTATTGAAAGATTGGTTTCATGGTCCCGGTGTCTCAGCAGTCTCAAGGTCTCGCATCACGATGTGGCGCACCAAATCCAGCATGGCTTGCCTCGCTGCCCCATCGTTCAGACAGTATTCAATGGCGGCTGTGGCCAGCCGCCTTTCCAAGAACAGGTTCCTGTTGGGAAGGGCTCTCCCAAGCTCCTGCAGCTTGAGTTTGGTTTCCTCGCGCACGAGGACTGCCTTGTATCCCGGTTCGGTAGTGTTTTTTGTCATTCCCAATCCCTATTCGTTAATGCTGATCACCGCACGTCTTGCGTTAGGGTTCGTGCTGGGCGGATGCTCGATGCAGCATCGCGAGTCGACTTTGATATTCCATTTCGGGATTCCATTGGCGCGCATAAAACCCGCTACCGCCATCCCGCGCTTGTACGCCAGGGTTTCGTTAAATCGCTTCCTGCCTACCTGATCTGTGCTGCCAAGAATCAGAAAACGTCCCGCGTCACGATGCCGTTTGAGAAAAGCCTTGAGCTTGACTTTCTCGGCCTGGCTGAGCCGGGCCGAGGCCAACGCAAAACGAACGGAGGTAGAGGAATGCATGGCGACCGGCTTAGCAGCGCTATTCGATACCCTCGCGGGCATGGGAACGGCTACAGGCAGGTCAAACACCTTCGCCGTCCTTACAGGGCAATCGCCTTGATGACACATGACATAAGCGCTAATGGAATCGGACTGTGTCACTTGCCAGTCGGCACCCATCGACGAACCTGCCCAGACCAGGGAAAGCAACGTGAACATGCGTTTCATGAGGATTTCCTCATTGCCCGGTAGACTTTCCAGGCATAGCCATTTCGTGCGCGGCGGCACGCATCACCTTTGAGTCGCGTGCATGCCGCGTTGTACGCACCGACCGCTTCCCACGAAGCGCCATATCGAGTGAAGTTGTTCGCCAGCACCCAGGCACCCAGCTTGACGCTGGTACAGGGATCGTAGAGGTGGGCCTCGGTGTATCCGAGCGACTTGATAGGGTTCTTCCGCAGCCACCGGGTATTGATCTGCATGAGCCCGATGTCCTGAGACTGCGTACTCGCTGTGTGAGTACTGTTAACCACATGCGGTCTCATATTCGACTCAACTTGGGCCACTGCCTTCAGCAATAGTGGTGAGACCCCATACATCGCCCCCGCCTCATCGAAACAGAAGGCGTGGGCTTGGGTATAAAAAAGGGCCGTCAGGAGGACAACCCAAGGGGAGGAGATGGAAACCATGGGGCGAATGCTATGGATGCGCTCATCCAGCTTCCAGCGGAAATCAAAAGAATGTTTTTTTGATTGATTGCTGAAAATAAAATCAGAAATAGATAAAATTATCGGTTGCCCAAAAAAAAGGCCCAAGAAGGGCCAAGGGACTTACCCGAAAGGGCTTGTTCGCTTGAATAGACGCGAACACAAATGAATACGGGGGCTGAAGGGGAAAGGCTTACTGGTTAAGGGCTATAAATGGCTGGACAAAGAGCGCCCACCAGTTTGCGTCCTAGCGGAAATCACCCAAAAGCTTTTGAGAGTAAAGGCTCAGACTTGGCCTGACAAATGGTGAAAGCACGGGTCGCCTCTGTCAGACAAAAATCGGTCAGGTACAGCCATTGGCGGAGTGGGGAAAAAAGCGTTACTGGGCGGCCGGTGTAGGTCAGTAAGGGGTCGGTCGTGAAATCGGCGTGGACTTCTGCTCCTCGGCCTTATGTGAAGCTTCACATAAGGCCGATTATGCACAGTCGTTGATTATGTGAAGTTGTGGGTCGAAACGTACGCCAACCGTTGATTGGCGGCGGCCAGCGCGAATTCGACCTTCACATAATCACAGCGTCTTCAGGAAGTCGATCAACGAGTCGGGCGCCCGGTAGCGCTGGATCTTGGCCTCTGGTTCGTGAAGCCTGGCCAACGCGCGTTCCTTCATCGTCAGGTCTGCCTCGACGTAGTGGTGAGTCGTAGTTGGGCTCTCATGCCCGAGCCAAAGCGCGATCACGCTGATATCGACGCCGGCCTGCAACAGATGCATTGCCGTGGTGTGACGGATCGTATGTGGCGAGATCCGTCGCTTTGCCAAGCCGGGGTTGGTCTCTGTTGCGGTCTCCACCGCCAATGCGAGCCTTTGGTGAGCATTGTTTCGCGTCATCGCGTGTCCGCTGCGACTTGGCAGCAATGGCGATGCCGCCCCGAACTGCGGATTCAACTTCAACCAGGCCCGGATCGCCTTGACGGTTGAGCGCCACAGCGGCACGCTGCGCTGCTTGCGGCCCTTGCCATGCAGATGCACGCAAGCAGCACCATCGTCGAGCACCGCCTCTCCGACCTTGACCCCGATGATCTCCGACACGCGCGCCCCAGTGTTGTAAAGCAGAAGGAACAGCACATGGTCCCGCTGCCCAATCCACGTTCCATCCGGCGTGCCGATCACCGCGAGCATTTCCTCGCGTGACAGATAGCCGAACATCGGGCGCTCGTAGCGCTTCACCGGAACACCCAATGCACGTTCGATCACCTGTAGTGACGCCACGTCCCGGTGCGCAGCGAACTTCAGGAACGAGCGCAGGGCCGCCAGGCGCGCATTGCGGCTGCGCACGGAATTGTGCCGCTGGCGTTCCAGATGATCGAGGAAGGCCGTGATCAGCTCCGGTGTGATGTCGGCCAGCGCCATGGCGGCCGGCGACTTGCCCAGGCGCGATTCGGCAAAGTCGAGGAAGAGCACGAAGCCATCGCGATAGACGGCGATGGTCTGCGCACTGAGCGCCCGCTGCTGGGTCAGATACTCGGCGAAGTAGGCTTGTACGAGTGCGGCGAATGAGGGGGGTGCCTTGGGTTGCTTACTCATCGCTATCTCCCGCGAGATCGGCGAAGCGCTCGAACTTGCCGCCGGCAAGCGCCATCAACTCAGGAACGGCGGTGAGATACCAGTAGGTGTAGAAGATCTCGGCGTGGCCCATGTAGGTCGACAGCGCCAGCATCATCTGGTCGATGTCGGTACCATCGGCATGCCAGAGCATCATGCGCCGGACGGCAAAGGTGTGGCGCAGATCATGCAGACGTGGCGCCGCATGTGCGCCGCGATTCACCCAGCCCAAGGTGTCGCGCACCGTGTTGAAGACACGATGAGCCTGACGTTCCCCGAGTGGCTGCCCCAGTCGCCGGCCACGACTACTAATCAGAAAGGGCATGTCGGCACTTGTGGCAACATGCTGCGCCCGCTGACGGCGGTAGCGCACCATCGCGGCTACGGTACTCGGATGAACAGGCAACTGGCGTGACTTGGCGAACTTGGTCTGCCGAATCGTCAGCATCCCATGCTTGAGATCGACGTCGGCATCGCGCAGGTGAATGGCTTCCGAGACGCGCAGACCGGTCGAAGCCATCAGGCCGAACAGGGTTTCGTAGGTGGCCGGACGTATGCTCCCCTGCGGTCCGAGCCGACGGGCCGCTGCCAGCAATTCGACGATTTCGTCCTCATGGAAGATGTGCGGGGCGACACGTCCCGGCTCCGGACCGAAGACCCGTTCTTCCGGCACTTCGGTATCCGGTTCGAACTGCTTCAGGTAGCGGGCGAAATGGCGAACCTTCGCCAGACGGATGGCCCAGGTTGATGGGGTTTCGCGATGCCACCTGTCCTGACGCGCCCAATCCAACATCAGATCAGCCGTCAGTGGCCCACGGTGATGCCGGTCGGCAACATAACGGGCGAATCCGGCCAGGAGCGTATCCCGGGAGCGTAACGCGAAACCGAGACGTCGCCGCTCGGCAAGATAGTCGTCGATTCTTGCCCGCAGGCTGATGCGCGCGCTCATGATCCACTCCCGGGCCACGGCAGAGGGACGGTGGACAGCTTCGGCGTGTCGAGCTTGGCGTAGATCAGCGTAGTGTTCAGCGAATGGTGGCGCAGGACGTCGGCGACTTCCTTGAGCGAACTGCCGTTCTCGACAAGGCGGCACGCCAAAGTGTGGCGGAGAGCATGCGCGCTGGAATGCATCAATCCAGCCCGGCGGCAGGCGTGGAGAATTACCTTCTGGATCGCCGCTGAGGTGATGGGGTGATCATGTCCTTCCTTCTGCCGGACGAAGACGGCAGGGTTGCTGGTGGAGGGGCGTTCATGTTGCAGATAGTCGGCCAGCGCCTGTCCTGTTTCCATCGGCAAGGGCAGGATGTCCTGTCGCAGCGACTTCGTGCCCCGTAACAACACCGTGCCTACACGCCAGTCGATGTCACCGATCATGAGATGAGCGATTTCGCCGGACCTCAATCCCATGTCCAATGCACAACGCACGATTGCGTACCCACGTTTCGGTAAGCGCAGACCGGCAGCAAAGGAGTTCAGCAGGCGCTCAACTTCGTCCGGCTTGAGCGCGCGTGGCAATGAAGCCAGCTTCCAGTGGACGGGATTCGAGATGACGGCAGTCAGCTTGCCGACCTGGTCGCCGCAGGTGGTCCGATAGCGAAGGTAACTCCGCAACGTCGCTGCCAGATGGGATGCGTGCGAGGCTGATCGGTGCGCGCCCAACCGCGTTGCTAGGAACTGGCGAATATCGTCAGGCCGCAGCTTCCCAAGCTGGATAGCGCGCCCCTTGAACTTCTCTTGCAGCAACAAGCCTACGACGCGGAGTCGGCCCTTCCGCGTCCCCGCCGCGAGGCCACGTACGTCGCGAAGGTGCTCGTCGTAGCGATGCAGCTCTTCGATAATGTGATCCGACAGTGCTGCAGGTGGCCGTGCGCCTGACGCGTCACGGTGCGTAGTGGTGTGGGTCATGACAGTCTCCTGAAGTGGATCCACCACTTCAGATGACCGCAGAAATTATGTCCAGCTTACGGCAGCATCACCCGCTGCCGGGCCGCATATTAACTACCCTTCAGCGCAATCCGTCCCACAACTTCACATAATCAACGACTGTGCATAATCGGCCGAAGCGGTCTACGTCCAGCTAGGCAAACACGTCTGCAATGGGCTTCTGACCGGTCGTTCGCGGATCAGTAACGCCGAGTGTCCGCTTTAGCTTCCGCGAATGCGTGCTCACGACCCCAAGCGGTCGATCAGCTTTCTCCAAACCGGTCAGTCAGCCAAGCCTAGGTTCTGCGAACTGGAATTCTCTGAAGCGGCCGTTGGCGACCTCACCCAACCGGCCAACTGCTGCCATTCGAACATTTCAGGAAGCTGCTATCTGTACGACCGCTGTACTTCGCAACCAGTCGGAAGGGGCATTCCGGCTCCTCGGCCTTTGCCAATCTGCCTTGGCTAGAGCCCAAGCAAGCCACCCTCTGAGTATCTGTCGCTCAAGAAACCTTGGGAGCGAATTGATGAAGGTCAGCTCTCTGCAGCTACGCTGCATTGGTTAGTTCTGCTTGGCCGTAAGCAACGAACTGACCAGCCAGTGACCAGCAATTGCGAGGCTCAGCAACACCAGCGTGCCCAATCCCAAAATTGCCCAAAGCAGGGGGCCGATCCAACCAATGGCCGAGGCAAATTAAGGTACGGTCTGTTTCATCGTTTCGATGAAGCTAACGAGACCGGATTGAATCGATTGTATCCAGGCGGGATCAATCCAGAGTGCCAACCAAGGCGGTACCGGTACGGTGCTCAGAACCGAGCCAAGGTCGATGGGCAGGGTGGGACCGAAGGTCTGAGCTATCCAGTCGACGAGATGAGAGTGAGTAATGTCATTCCGGTCCAGATAATTGACACTGGGCAGCCAGATAATCGTTTTCATGTCAGTGATCACTGTCTATAGAGGTTGCCCCTTGAATTGCCGCTCTTCATTACAAATCTGCAGCTAAAGTTCCTGTGATTACTGACTGGAAGTGAGTCCCACCAGCGAGAGTAATTCGGTAGCAACAAGGGTGCCTCCCCACCAGAGCAGCACCACCGAGGCGACCGCCGCCAGAGTGACCAGATAGCCGAGCAGCAGCATCAGGCCATCTCGGAGACGCAGCCCCCATGAGAGCAAGACGATGGCCAGCGCAGGCAGTACATTGTCAAAGCTGATGATGGGGACCGGAATCATCATCGACACCCCCGCGGCCGAAAGCATTAACCCGTTCAGCACCCGGGCCGGCTTGTTGCTCAAGGGCAGCATGCGGGGTCGTCCCCACAACGCGATGATATTGATGACCCGGTTAATCATGCCTTTCAGCAGCATCCTGACGCGACCATTCATCTCTCGTTTGGCGAGCCAACCCGGCAAGGGCACCGGCTGACCGATACACAGCCCGTAAGCGATCAACAGGCAAAAAGCACCTACCATGGAGGCCATGCTGGGTAGTGCGATCGGGAAAAGGAGCGGCATTGCCAGTAAACTCAACCAGACCAGCCGTTGCCGGCTGCTCTGGCCAACGCTGTCTGCCAACGTGCCGCCCATTGATGCCAGGTGTGCCCCGGCAATCCGTTCCACGGTAGCCCGTCGTTTGTCCTTCAGGAATTCTGGCTTAGTCAGTGTTTGGATGCTCTTGTTTGCCACGATTGTCCAAAGAAATGAGTTACTGGAAAAGAGGGGATGTCCATCGGCTTAATCTTTATGCAAGAGACAATCAGGAAGTCATGGACCCCGCTCTGTCCGGATTGCCAATGAGACCGTCGCATCACGGATTTTCTTCGGTTAAGGGAGTGTGCAATGTGAGCTGTTGGGTCGCACTGAAAAAGCAGCTTTTTGAGGACACAAACTTCCGAAAAAACTGAACATACGACAAGGCTTCGGTCGCAAACTTCGGTTGTTTACGGCTGAGGCTCGTATTCGCTGCAATCCGTAGCCCCCTCAGCACTGCATCTTCCGGAGAACTCATCCCATGCCCCACACCCGAAAACCCAACGCCGTTCGTCTGGAGTTCGCGCCCGACTCACTGGTTCAAACCAACTTGTCGGGCGCGGCCTTTACCGGCGACTGGCTCTGGGTGGCGGGCGACGAGGCCTGTGGCGTGGATCGCCTGCGCCGACTCGACGCCGTGGGCGGCGAGGCCTTGCGTTTTGGCGAAGTGCGCGACTTTCCGCTGGCCGACCTGCTGGACCTGCCCGGTAAGGCCGATGAGGAGGCTGACCTGGAAGGCATGGCGGTGGCCGATGGTTACCTCTGGGTGGTCGGTTCGCATGGCCTCAAGCGCAAGAACGCCAAGCCGGACCGCAGCCACGCCGACAACGCCAAGCGGCTGGCAAAGGTGGCCCTCGACGGCAACCGCCGCCTGCTGGCGTGTCTGCCCATCGAGCCCGACGCCCAGGGCGAGCCCTGCCTGGTACGCCAGGCTCAGGATGGCCGGCGGGCATTGCGGCTGAAGGGCGATGCGCAGGCGAACTTGCTCACTCGGGTGCTCGTCGGCGACCCCCACTTCGGGCCCTACATGGCGATCCCGGGCAAGGACAACGGCTTCGACATCGAAGGCCTGGCGGTGGACGGACGCCGACTGCTGCTGGGCCTGCGTGGCCCGGTGCTGCGCGGCTGGTCGGCGCTGCTCGAGATCGCCGTCGAGGCGCACGGGGATCAACTACGCATGGTGCCCATTGACGAGAGCGGCACGCTGCTGCGCAAGCACTTCCTGCAACTCGACGGTCTGGGCATCCGCGACCTGCACTTCTCCGGCGATGATCTCTATATCCTGGCCGGTCCGACGATGGTGCTCAACGGCGATATCCGTGTCTTCAAATGGCCGCTCGCCAGACCCACGATGAAAACCAACCGTGAGCCGGTGCGTTTCGAAATGGCGCTGACAGAGTCGGTTTCGCTGCCCCATGGGCGTGGCACCAACCGCGCCGAGGCGATCTGTGACCTGCCGCCCGCGATCGCCGGTGGCAAGCCCAGTTGGCTGGTGCTCTACGATGCTCCGGGCGCCGATCGCCGGGACGGCGAGCACACTGTCTTTGGCGATCTGCTGCGCCATGACTGATGCTTTCCGGTCTAAATCGATAGGGGCTGACCATGGGCAGTGCCCCGCCACGTCGGTTCCGCGCATTGATCCTGCATCGCCCCTGCAGTTCGTCATCAACACATCCGCAGGGGCTTTCGACCTTGACGCAAAGCGTGCAGTCATCGAATCGGCCCTCACTGCGCAGGGGAGAAAGGGAGAGTTGTTGATCTGCCGGCCGCCTGATCTGGCGAGGGTGGCGGCCGAGGCTGCAGCGACGGCGGTTGCACGCAGCACGGCTGTGATTGCCGTCGGCGGCGATGGCAGCCTCAATACGGTAGCCCAGGCCGCGCACGCCGCCGGTTGCGCAATGGGTGTTATCCCCCACGGCACCTTCAATTATTTTGCCAGGACGCATGACATACCCACCGAGCCAGCCGCTGCAGCGCGGCAACTGCTGAATGCGATTCCGCTGCCGGTCCAGGTTGGGGCGATCAACGACCGGATCTTCCTGGTCAACGCCAGCCTCGGCGTCTACCCCGAACTATTGCAGGACCGCGAGGCCTACAAAGCCCGCTTTGGCCGCAGCCGCTGGGTGGCGTTCGTCGCCGCCTGTGCGACGATGCTGCGCGCACAGCGCCAGTTACGCCTGCACATCGAGATGGGTTCGGCGGTTCGCGACGTGCAGACCCTGACGCTGTTCGTGGGCAACAACCGGTTGCAACTGCAACAGTTCGGGGCCGAGCCGGAAGACACCGTGCCTGGTACTCCCGGTCACGGTAGCCTGGCTGCGCTGATGCTGCGGCCCATTGGCACACTGTCGATGCTCAAGCTGATGCTGCACGGGGCGATGGGCAGGCTGGGGGAAGCCGCTGGCGTGGAAGGCTTCGAGTTCCAACACATGGTGGTAAAGCCCACCCTGGCCCCCGGCCGCAAGGAGGTCGTGGTGGCGTTCGATGGCGAGGTGGCACGCATGCGTTCACCCATCGACATCCGTGTGCTGGATAAACCCTTGTATCTACTCCAAGCCACTGGTGCAGCAGGCACGGCAGACGCGCCCCGAGGTACGGCATGAGTGTCCTGCTGCAGATTTCCGACACCCATTTCGGCACCGAACAGCCGCTGGTGGTCGAGGCCGTCGTCGCCCTGGCAGCACAGCAGCGACCGGATATCGTGGTGCTCTCGGGTGACATCACGCAGCGCGCGCGGCCCGCGCAGTTTCGCGCGGCGAAGGCTTTCGTCGACCGACTGGGCGCACCGGTTCTGGCCGTGCCGGGCAACCACGACATTGCGCTGTTCGACCTTTGGGCGCGGCTGACCCGCCCATACGCGCGCTACACCAGGGTTTTCGGGGCGAATCTCGAACCCGTTTTCTCGTCGCCGGATCTACTGGTTATTGGCGTCAACACCACGCGCGCCTGGCGGCACAAGCATGGGGAGGTGTCCACGGCGCAAATCGATCGCGTGGCAACCCTGCTGACTGATGCCAGCCCGCAGCAGTTGCGCCTGGTGGTGGTGCATCAGCCAGCGGCAGTAAATCAGGCTGAGGAACGCTCCAACCTACTGCGCGGCCACCATGCCGCCCTGCAGGCCTGGTCAGCCGCCGGGGCCGACCTCGTGTTGGGTGGACACATTCATCTGCCCTTCGCGCTGGCACTGGATGGCTTGGCGCGGCGACTGTGGGTGCTCCAGGCCGGAACCGCCGTCTCGTCGCGCACACGCCCCAAAGCACCCAACTCGGTAAACATCCTGCGCTGGGGTGCGGCGTCCAGTGCGGCTGGTGATCAGCCGCAGATCGGGTCCGAGACGGGGAAGTACTGCGTCATTGAGCAGTGGGACTTTGCGCGCCACGATCAAGCCTTCGTCCGTACGTCGGTCACACCCGTAATGCCAGAGCGCGCCTGATCGCACGCAGCCACCACCTGCATCACCAAGGGGTGGTGCTGGCCACGGCGTGAGCGGATGGCATAGATTTCTTCCTTTACGCCATCGCAATGCCCAAGCAAACGCAATCCGCGCATCAAGCCTTTGTCACTGGGGCCCAAACGGCTGACCGGGAACACCCCAAGCCCGCGCGCAGCAAACACCGCCATCAGCGCGCTGTCTTCGAACTCGCCGACAATCCGCGGCCGCAACCCCTGGGTCTCGAACCAGCGATCCAGGGTTGGGCGCAACGCCGAATGACCAGTGGGCAGCAGCACCGGTAGTCGGTTCAGCGACTGTGGGAACCGTTCCACATCGGCCTTGCGCACATAGGCAGCGGGCCCGTACCAGTCGACCGGCGACTCGACCAAGCGTTCGCTTGTCAGACGCAGGTTCGGGTTGCGCGGTGCCTGCTGCCCGGCGAGAACCAAGTCCAGGTGATGCAGCGCCAACTCGGCCAGCAGTTGCTCGAATTCGCCTTCGTGGCACACTAGCCGCAACGATGGCGTGGCCAGCACAGGTTCCAGCAGCGCATGCGCGGCCAGCTTGGAAATGCCGTCTGACAGTCCGACCGCCAGTCGGGCGACCTTGCCGCTGGCTGCCTCGCGCACTTCGTCGGGGATGGCCTGGCCGATCTGGAAGATTTCCTCGGCGCGAGCGAAGGCGGCCTGGCCCGCCTCGGTAATCGCCACACCGCGACCGGCAGGCTTCAGCAACTGGTAACCAAGCGCCCTCTCAAGTTCCCGCACCTGGGCGCTGATGGTCTGGATCGCCATGTCCAGCCGCTCGGCCGCGCGGGCGAAGCCACCTTCCTTTGTAACGACCCAGAAGTAGTACAGATGACGGTAGTTGAGCATGTCGATCTCACATCGGAAAACCAGAAGTTTATATCTTCTTGAAACTGGTTTATGCGAACTTAGAACGGTGCAAGAATAAGTGCTGGTACTGCTCTACAGATAGGAGATGATCGTGCTCTACGCACTCAGTTGGTTTTTTGTGTTCAGCCTTTTTGCACTATGGTCGCTGGCAGCCTGGGCAGTGCATGCCGTCGCCGTGTGGACGGTCTCGAACGCCGGTGCGCTGACCGGCGTCGCATCGGATGTCGAGGGTCTTCGTCTGCCGGAGTGGCTGGTGCCCTGGGTGCCGCCGGAGATCGCACAGGCGATGACCTCGCTGCTGTCGGGCTTCGCGCCGGTCGTCGAGAGTCTGCTTCAGACCGCCCCGGCGCTGGCTGGCGGCCTGACCATGGCGACCTGGGTAATCTGGGGCCTTGGCAGTGCGCTGCTGCTCCTGCTGGGCGCAGGGCTGCATCTGCTCATTGCGATCTGGCGCCGCCACAGTGGTGGTGGCGATTCCGGTCCGCAGTCGCCAAGTCAGGTGGCCGCATGACGGGAATGCTGTCCTCGCGCTGGCGCGACGCAATGGCTGTGCGGGACGCTGCTGTTCCGACTAGCTGCGTGAGGCGGACCGCCCTGTGTTGGGCAGACGTCTTGAGCTACAGTCTTCGACCATGAACATGCTCATGTTTCTCGGCGGTCTGATCCTGCTGGTCATCGGCGCCAGCACGCTGGTGCGCGGCGCGTCCAAACTGGCGCTGTCGTTCGGCATCAGCCCGCTCGTTGTGGGACTCACCATCGTCGCCTTCGGCACCAGCGCGCCCGAGGTGGCGGTGAGCGTCGGCGCCGTGCTCGACGGCAAGACCGACATCGCCATGGGTAACGTGGTGGGCAGCAACATCTTCAATGTGCTGTTCATCCTGGGCATCAGCGCGCTGATCGCGCCACTGATCGTCAATATCCAGCTGATCCGGCAGGAGGTGCCGATCATGTTGGGCGCAAGCCTGCTGCTGCTGGCGCTCTCGCTGGACGGGAAACTCTCGTGGCTGGAAGGGGGCCTGCTGTTCGCGCTGCTGGTGGCCTACACCGTGTTCCTGGTCGTGCAGTCGCGCCGCGAAACACAGGCTGCGAAGGACGAATTTGCCGACGCGGTGCTGCCCGCCAGAGCCGGCGCCTGGGACAGCCACTGGGCGGTACAGATCGGCCTGATCGCCGCCGGCCTGGTGGCGCTGGTGTTGGGCTCGGACTACCTGGTGCAGGCCTCGGTCAGTTTCGCCAAAGCCATGGGCGTGAGCGATCTCGTCATCGGCCTGACCATCGTCGCTGCCGGCACCAGCATGCCCGAGGTGGCCACCAGCATCACGGCCGCGATCAAGGGCGAACGCGACATCGCGGTGGGTAATGTCGTCGGCAGCAACACCTTTAACATCCTGGGTTGCCTGGGCTTGTCGGGGCTGGTGTCGGGCGACATGGGCTTGGCGATTGCGCCGTCGCTGCTGGCCTTCGACATCTGGGTGATGCTGGCGGTGGCGCTGGCCTGCATACCAGTGTTCATCACCGGCCGCGAGATCGCGCGCTGGGAAGGCGGGGTGTTCCTCGGCTATTACGTCGCCTACGTGGCCTACCTGATCCTGGCGGCGCAGCAGCACGATGCGCTGCCGGTCTTCTCGAGCGTGATGATGGGCTTTGTCGTACCGCTGACCGTGGTGACGCTGGTGGTGGTGGTAATCCGCCGCCCGGCCGCAGCCGGCGAGCCCACATGACGGTGCCCATCGCGCAGCGGCTACGCGAAACAGCCGCGGCCTTATCCGAAAAGAGCGTGTCGGCATCCGGGGTGGCTGCACCAGCGGCTGCGATGTGGCAGGGCCACTCCAAATCAGGCCTTTCCCAGCGGGTGGCCGAACTCGAACTCTCAAGCCAATGGGCTCAGAAAGGACTTCTTCAATGATCTATGCGACCCTCAAGACTCTGCATGTGCTGTCCATCATCGTGTGGATCGGTGGCATGGTGTTCGTGCACTTCTTCTTGCGCCCCGTCGTCGCCGAGCTCGAACCGGCGGTGCGGCTGCGCCTCATGCACGATGTGCTCGGCCGTTTTTTTCAGGCCGTACTTGCCGCCTCCTTGCTGACGTTGGCTACCGGTGTGTGGATGCTGGGCCGCGTAGCCAAGCAGGTGGTGCAGTCTGGTGGCAGCTTCGAGATGCCGCTGGCCTGGACCATCATGGCGGTGCTGGGTGTCGCGATGGTGGCAATCTTCATGCACATCCGCTTCGTGCTTTACAAGAGGCTGGGCCGTGCCGTTGCGGCGTCTGAGTGGGTCGCTGGCGGTGCGGCCTTGGCACAGACCCGCAACTGGCTCTCGATCAATCTGGGCCTTGGCGTGCTGGTATTGCTCGTGACACTGCTGCGCTGAACGGCCCGCTCCAAACTTGCCCCAGCCCTGATCACTCGCCTGAACAGTCTGTGGCCTTGCCGCATCTTTGCGTTTTCAAATCAGCAAGGCCGCGCCAAAAATACCCACCATAATGAAAGCCAGCACGACTTTGGCGATGAGCCCCACCATGATCCCGACCCATGTGGCGATGCCGACTTTGACGGCGCGTGTTTGGTCTTTTTGTGCCAGGTACTCGCCCACGGCGGCACCGACCAAGGGCATGAAGAGCACGCCCACCAAGCCCATGAAAAGACCAAGCACCGTGCCTACCGCCGCGCCCAGCAGGGCCAGTTTGCTGGCACCGGCTTTTTTGGCTCCCATGAGCCCGGCTACATACTCCAAACCCCAGGCCAATAACGCCAGCACACTGACCACCACCACGGTGGTCATGCCCACACGAGCGAAGTCGTCTATCCAAGCCCCCAGCACGATGCCGCCCCAAACCAACACGGTGCCCGGCAGCACGGGCAGTACGGTGCCCGCCAAACCCAGCAAAATCAAGGCAGCACACAAGATCCATAAAAAGGTAATTACCAAGATAAGCTCTCGAGGTCAAAATAAACAGTGTACCGACAGTCATGTGGATCTGTCTGATTGAACTTCAAGTGTTGACCTGTATGACGAGATTTGCCGTGTAGCAGTCAGCCAGCGACCACTCGGTGCGACTGCTCCGCTCAGAAACCTGCCGCTGGATCACCGATACGATGAATCTCTCTTCTGGGTCGGGAGCGACAGTCCTCGCTTCGAATTCATCGCCGGAAAGCGGCCAGTGGAATTCCGATTCCCGGAAGCGGCCAGTCGTCACCATGTACTTTCGACCCACAAGAGACATATTGAAACTTTAAAAGTGAACCCGTTGTCTACCGCCGTTGACCCGCGAAGATAAACCCTTTCACATACCCTCAATGGAGATTGATTCCGTGAACAAGACAGTATTATTAACCGCGCTGATCATCGCGTTCCCGCTGACCGGTTGCGAACAAGCCACCCAGCAAGCCAGCGATCTGGCGAAAAAATCCGCTCAGGAGGCGATCGACGGCGCCAAGAAAACCGCTCAAGAAGCCCTTGGCCTCGAAGGTGCGGGCAGTAAGGATGAAGCTGGCCAGGATGAAGCCGGCAAGGATGAAGCCGGCAAGGATGAGGAAGGCACGAAAGAGAAGGATTGAGTGACGCCGGCCACTTGCTCGCCGTAAACCGGTCGTTGAGCGGGGGTAGTAGAGGCCTTAGCTATTCAAATTGGAAGGCGATCTCGACCGGCAACTCATGGCCGAGAGTACGCGTACGGTATCTTGCTCCAAAGCGGCCGCTGGTACATAACCGTCGTGGTTCAATGACTGCTATGCGGTGACATCGCCCAATAGGCGCTCTCGGCCATGAGCCGTCCTTGGTGAATGCCACAGAGCAGCCATTCGGCTGGCTGCTCCACACTGAAACCCGCCGAACAGGCTACGCGTGCAACTCGGCCAAAGGCGCCGCTGGCGCTTTGATCTGTCAACGACCGCAATATTGTCGAGACCGGACGTCAATCGGCATAGCAGGGCCGAATGGCCATCGCGACTTCAGAGTATCTTGATCGACCAATCGGCTGCCGTTGAACGCGATTTCCCGAATGTCACGGCATGAGGAATCGTCAGCGAATCGTGAAGCACACATCGAGGCAGAATAATGCGCACCATCAAGTGGAGCGCGTTGCAGGCCTGAAGGCCCGATGAGTGCAAATAATTAAAAAAAAAATGCGGCGGCCGGTATTGCGCCGCCTTAGACCGTTTTTCAGAAATTACTGGATCGCAAGCTTCTTGGCCGAACTGGCCGCCTTTTTCGGCAGCATCAACTCCAGCACGCCGTCGCTGTACTTGGCCTGGGCCTTGGCTTCGTCGATGTCATGGGCGAGGGTAAAACTACGTGCCACCTTTCCGACGTAACGCTCGGAACGCAGCACTTTTTCGTCCTTTTTCTCTTCCTTCTCTGCCTTGGTTTCTGCACTGATCGAAACCTGGTTGCCTTCGATGTTGACCTGGATGTCTTCCTTCTTCACGCCGGGGATGTCGGCATGCACGGTATAGCCATTGTCATCCTCCTTCACATCCATCTTGATCTGCATCTGAGGCAGCCCTTCGAGGAGGGCGGGCCGCACGAAAAAGCCCTTGAACAGGTCATCGATATCGCCAAACGGATCGATATTAACCAGATTGAAGGGATCGTAACGGGTGATGTTGGCCATGATTTATTCCTTTATGCGGATACGTTAACGAACTCAACACAGGCTGCGCTTGTAACCACCTAATCAGTTTAGGCACGATCTTGGACGATTCAAGACCATGGCTCCTTTATTGCGCATCGGTCCGGTCTGTCGCGGGCTTTTACCGCGCCGTGCCGTAGGAGGGATCGACGGCGTGGGGCGCTTCCGGCAGGCCCGCGACTTTCATACCCTGAGTCACCGGTCCACCGGGGAACAGGGAATACAGCCAGCGATTGCCTCCTTTGTCAGCGAAATGATGCTCCAGGGCAAGCAGGATTTTCTGGGCGTCTTCCCGGCTGCCGCCCTGGTTGATCACGTAATCGCGCAGGTAATCCAGCACCTCGTGGTGCGCCGCAGTCAGCTCTATTCCAGACTCTTCAGCTAGTTTTCGGGCGATATCATGGGACCACTCGTCGATCTCCACCAAGTCGCCATAATGGTTCCGGATCAGTTGCTTGCCTTGAATAATTGCGAGAATAGGGACAGGGTTAGTCATAATTAACTCCTTGGTTCATTCAACAGAAATAGGGGTTGGCTTTCGCCTGCCAGCCACGACCTTGGGTAGTTGCACCCGTAACACGCCGTTTTTGTAGTGTGCCCGGGCCTCGTCGGCCTTGACCGCGACGGGCAGCGGCACCACACGGCGGAAGACGCCATACGCGCATTGCACCACGCGCCAGCGGCCCTCTGTCGCCTGCTGCTCGAAGCGCTTCTCGCCGCTCACGACCAGCGCGTCGTCCTGGATTTCGATGTTCAGGTCTTCCTTCTCCAGTCCGGGCACTTCTAGGCGCACCACCAGGCGATCATCATCCTCGAACACATCGCCGCCCAGCATGGACCAGCCGTGGCTGGGCAGCCAGGACAGGTCATCCACACTGTCGGGCGCGGGCAGATCGGTCTTGTCACCGGGCTTGAACTGGGTCAGCGCCCCGGAGGCCGACTGCCAAAGATGTCGCCAGCCTTCGGCCAGGTTGTCCCAGAACGAGCCCATGCTTTCCTTGATGTTTTCCAGTTTCATGCTGTTCTCCTTTTTCGATAGACCGGCCAAGCCTATGGCCGGCCGAAAGCCTCCTGCAGGCGACCCATTTCCGCGAATGGGTGGCGTGGGAATGGACTACGATGAAACATGCCTAAATCCTCCTTGCGTCTCGTTGAAGCGGCACCACGCAGCTTTGTCTCCACTCAATTTAGGGTAGTAGAAAAATTTCAACACATTCAAGATCTGCCAGCGAAGGCCTACAAAATGAAAACGAATCCATCCGCCTAAAGAATCGAAATGCAATTCAGGGATTATTACGAGGTGCTGGGCGTGCCGCGCGACGCCACGGCAGACGACCTTAAGAAGGCCTTCCGCAAGCTAGCGCGCAAGTACCATCCGGACGTGTCCAAGGAAAAGGACGCCGAGGCGCGCATGAAGGACGTGAACGAGGCCTATGCGGTGCTGTCCGATCCGGAGAAGCGCGCCGCCTACGACCAGCTGGGCAAGGATTACCAGCCGGGACAGGACTTCCGACCGTCGCCCGACTGGGACGCCGGCTTCGAGTTTTCCGGTCATGGCTACGCGCCGGACGAGGCTGCCGGATTCTCCGATTTCTTTGAGCAGATCTTCGGCCGCGCCGGTATGGGCGGGCGCGGCTTCGGCCAGGCCCATGCCCGTCGCGGCAGCGTGCGTGCGCAGGGCGAAGACCATCATGCCAAGGTGGTGCTCGACCTGGAAGATGCCTTCACCGGCGCCACCCGGCAGATATCGCTGCGCGCGCCAAAAACGGACGCCCAGGGCCGGGTGACACTGGAATCCCGCACCCTCAACGTGAAGATCCCCAGGGGCATCAAGGCCGGCCAGGTCATTCGCCTGGCCGGGCAGGGCGCGCCAGGAATCGGTGGCGGCCCGGCCGGCGACCTGCTGCTGGAGGTGCAGTTCAAGCCCCATCCGCGCTTTCGCGTGGAGGGGCGTGATCTTTTCCTGAAGCTGCCGGTGGCGCCGTGGGAAGCGGCGCTGGGCGCGGTCGTCAGCGTGGACCTGCCCGGCGGCCCAGTGAAGGTGCGCATTCCGCAAGGCGCGCAATCCGGGCGCCAGCTGCGGGTGCGCGGTAGGGGCATCCCCGGCGAGCCGCCGGGCGATCTGATGCTGACCATCGAGATCATGTTGCCGCCGGCCGACACGCCCCGGGCGCGAGAATTCTATGAACAGATGGCGAAGGAATTCGCCTTCGATCCACGGCAAGGGAGATGAGTCATGCGTGACGACGACATCCTGATCGGCACCCTGAAGGAAGACAGCTGGCTCACGCTGGAGCAGGTGGCTGCCGCGTGCGCCGTCGAGCCGGCCTGGCTCGTTCGGCATTTGGAGGAAGGGCTCATCCCCCACGCCGAAAGCGTGGCCGGGGTGTGGCGTTTTTCCGGTGCGGCGCTCATCCATGCCCAGCGCATGCGCGAACTGGAGCGGGATTTCGATGCCGTGCCCGAACTCGCGGCGCTGATGGCCGACCTGCTGGAGGAACTCGACGCCCTGCGCGCCCGCGTGCGCAACCTCGACGGATGACGGCGATGAACACCGCGGTAGTGCAGGGACACGCCGCCGCCAACCGGTTGCAGACGCTGCTGCTGGTCGGCGCGCTGTTCGCCATCGGCGGCCTGGCCGGGTTCGTCCTGTTCGGCGAAAGCGGCTTGTGGCTGGCCCTCGCCGCCACGCTGTTTGCTCTGGTGGTGGAACCGCTGGCGGCCACCCGGCTCACCCTTGCGCTCTACCAGGCACGCCCCATCCACCTTGCCGAGGCACCGCAACTCTGGCGCACCTTGGAGGTGCTGGCCGAGCGCGCGGGGCTGCCTGCCGTGCCGCTGCCGCACTATGTCCCGAGCCGCATGGTCAACGCCTTCGCCGTGGGCAACCGGCAGCAATCGGCCATCGCGCTCACCGACGGCTTGCTTGCCCGCCTGAGTCCGCGCGAGCTGGCTGGGGTGCTGGCCCACGAAATCGCACACATCGCCAGCGGCGATCTCAAGGTGATGAACCTGGCCGACTACGTGAGCCGGCTCACGGGGCTGTTCGCCATCTTGGGGCAGGTTCTCCTGATCCTGCTTCTGCCGGGCTGGCTAGCGGGTTATGGCGAGTTGCCCTGGCTGGGCCTGCTGGTGCTGGCCTTCTCGCCGCACCTCGCCCTGCTGGCGCAACTCGGGTTGTCGCGGGTGCGCGAGTTCGATGCCGACCTCGCCGCGGCACGCCTCACCGGCGACCCGCACGCGCTGGCATCGGCGCTGGCCAAAATCGACCAGGTGTCGAGCAACTGGCGGAACTGGCTTCTGCCGGGCTGGGGCAATCCCGAACCCTCCTGGCTGCGCACCCATCCCGAGACGGAGGAACGCATCCGCCGCCTGCTGGCGCTGAATCTGCCCGCTCCCACGGATACGCTGGCGCCCGCCTTCATGCCCGGTGCTGCACGCGCTCAGGGCGTTCCACGCTGGTATCCCGGCGGTTTCTGGCGCTGAACACGAGGACCTTGCGATGGAACAGAAAACCCAATGGAATCTCACCTACTGGCTGATCGCCATTCTGCTGCTGCTGACGCTGCAGAACTGGTGGCAGACGGCACGTAGCGTGGAGCCGGTGCCGTACAGCGAGTTCGAGCAGGCGCTGAAGGATGGCCGCGTGGCCGAGGTGCTGGTGTCGGACAAGACGCTCACCGGCAAGCTGAAAAGCCCCGACGCCAAGGGCAAGACCCTCATCGTCGCCACCCGCGTCGAGCCTGATCTCGCCGCGCGTCTGTCGCAGTATGGCGTGCCCTATGCGCGCGTGATCGAGAGCACCTTCCTGCGTGATCTGCTGTCGTGGGTATTGCCGGCGGTGGCCTTCTTCGCGGTGTGGTTCTTCCTGTTCCGCCGCTTCGCCGACAGGCAGGGCATGGGCGGCTTCATGACCCTCGGCAGGAGCCGCGCCAAGGTCTACGTGGAGAAGGACACCGGCGTCACCTTCGCCGACGTGGCCGGGGTGGACGAGGCCAAGGCGGAACTGGCCGAAGTGGTGGATTTCCTGAAAAATCCGCAGGAATATGGCCGCCTCGGCGCGCATATCCCCAAGGGCGTGCTGTTGGTGGGCCCGCCCGGCACCGGCAAGACGCTGCTCGCCAAGGCGGTGGCTGGCGAGGCGGCGGTGCCCTTCTTCTCCATCTCAGGCTCTGAGTTCGTGGAAATGTTCGTCGGCGTCGGCGCGGCGCGGGTGCGCGACCTCTTCGAGCAGGCGCGCGAGAAGGCGCCGGCCATCATCTTCATCGACGAACTCGACGCCCTGGGCCGCGCGCGCGGTGCGGCCGGGCCCATCGGCGGCCACGACGAGCGCGAGCAGACGCTCAATCAGCTGCTTACCGAAATGGACGGCTTCGACACCTCGGTGGGGCTCATCATCCTCGCCGCCACCAACCGGCCGGAGATTCTCGATCCCGCGCTGCTGCGCGCCGGACGCTTCGACCGTCAGGTGCTGGTAGACCGGCCGGACAAGAAGGGCCGGCTGGACATTCTCAAGGTGCACGTCAAGAAGATCAAGCTCGCGGCCGAGGTCGATTTGGAACAGGTGGCCGCGCTCACCACCGGCTTTTCCGGCGCCGACCTCGCCAACCTGGCGAACGAGGCGGCGCTGATGGCTACGCGCCGCAAGGCGGATGCGGTGACGCTTGCCGACTTCACGGCAGCGGTGGAACGCATCGTCGCCGGCCTGGAAAAGAAGAACCGCATACTGAACGACAAGGAACGCGAGACCGTGGCCTACCACGAAATGGGCCATGCGCTGGTGGCGCTGGCGCTGCCTGGCACCGACCCGGTGCACAAGGTCTCGATCATCCCGCGCGGCATCGGTGCGCTGGGCTACACCATCCAACGCCCCACCGAGGATCGCTACCTGATGACGCGGGAAGAACTGGAAAACAAGATCGCCGTGCTGCTCGGTGGGCGCGCCGCGGAAAAACTCGTCTACGGAAAACTTACCACCGGCGCGGCCGACGACCTGGCCAAGGCCACTGACATTGCCCGCGACATGATCACCCGCTACGGCATGGACGAGGATCTGGGCTACATAGCCTATGAAGCGCAGCGGCCGCGCTTCCTCGATGTGCCGGACATGGTCGCCGGCGGATGTCGTGTGGCGGAATCCACCCAGGGCCGCATCGACGAGGCCGTGCGCGGCATTGTGAAGAACGTGTTCGGCCGCGCCTCCCGTCTTCTCGAGGACAACCGCGCGGTGCTTGAGCGCTGCGCGCGCGAGCTGCTTGCCCGCGAAACCCTGGACGAAAATGCCATCCGAGAGCTGACCCGGGATTTGCGCAAGCCCGCGCTTGGCGGCGGCGAATCCAGACCCACATAGGAGCGCAACGCAACCCGTTTCACGGAGAACACCATGAGCGATTCCCGGCACATCGTCTGCCCCCACTGCCACGCGGTGAACCGCGTACCCGCTGCCCGGCTGGCGCAGAACCCCAAGTGCGGCCAGTGCCACCAGCCACTGTTCAGCGGTCATCCGGTGGCGCTGACCGAGGCGACCTTCGCCAGGCACATCCAGCGCAGCGACATCCCGGTGCTGGTGGATTTCTGGGCGCCGTGGTGCGGGCCGTGCAAGATGATGGCACCACAGTTCGAGCAGGCGGCGCGCATGCTGGAGCCCAGGGTGCGGCTCGCCAAGGTCGACACCGAGGCCGAGCAGCAGCTCGGTGCCCAGTTCGGCATCCGCAGTATTCCGACCCTGGCGCTGTTTTCAGGCGGGCGCGAGATCGCCCGCCAGCCCGGGGCCATGGGGGCACAAGAGATCGTGCACTGGGTGGAGGCGCAGCGGGGCTGATCTATAGTTGATGCTGACGTGCGAAGTGCCGGTGCCTGCAGTGGCAAGGATTGTCCCCTTATCCACGGATAGTCAGGCCCGAAGTGAATGTGCGGGCGTACGCGGCCCCATAACCCAAGGAGAAAATGCAATGAAACTGCAAAAATGGTTGGTCCTGTCAGCCTTGTTGATCAGCGCGGGTGGACAGGCCGCAGAGGAACCAGTGGCCAAGGTAACCGAGGCGGCCAAGATGACCGTGCAGAAAACGGAAGAAGCCGCGAGGAAGGCAGCAGAGGAAGCCAGGGAGGCAAGGCACAAGGCCGCCGCAGCCGCCAAAATAGCTCTGGAAAAGGCCGAGCAGGCTGTCAGTGACGCCTCGCAAAGAACTGCGGAAGCTGCCAGGCAGGCGGCACGGGAGGCTGAGGAGGCCGCAACGCTGGCCGCGCAAAAAACTGCGGAAGCGACCCAGAAAGCTACTGCTGGCACCAGGGAGGCTGCGAAGCAAGCCGAGGAAGCAGCCAAGAAGGCGGTATTGGCAAGCCGGGAATCGTTGCAGAAGGCGGAGTTGGCGGCCAGAAATGCGGCTGTCGCCACGGGGGATGCCGCACGAAAATCGGCCCTGGCCGCGCGGGATGCCGCCCGGAAGGCGATGGACGCGACGCGGGAGGCGGCCGAGAAGGCGCTGGATGTCCTTCCGAAGCGCAAGGATTGAATAACGAAGAGCGGCCTGGCGGCGGATGAAGGGCCTGTCGCGTCCGCCGGGCGCCATGGCTCCGGCCCCGGCGTATCGCTCGAAGAAAAACTCGAAGAAAAAAAATGCACAGTAAGCAGGGAAAGCAATTCTTTGATCGCATGCGCACGGAATGGCGCATCATGTCTTTCTACGAGCGCTTCGAGCAGATCATCGCGCTTATCCTGTCCGCGGTGATCGCCGTCGTCATCCTCGTGTCCCTGGTCCAGCTAATCCGCACAGTGTTCGTGCTGCTCATGCTCGATTCGTTCAATCCGCTGGAGCATCACGTTTTCCAGACCGTGTTCGGCATGATCATGACGCTGCTCATCGCCATGGAATTCAAGCACTCCATCATCAAGGTTGCGTTGCGGCGTGACAGCATCATCCAGGTGAAAACCGTGGTGCTCATTGCACTGATTGCGCTTTCGCGCAAGTTCATTATCCTCGATGCCGATGCGGGGCCAGGCAAGATAGCGGCGCTGGCCGGCGCGGCGCTGGCGCTCGGCCTGGTGTACTGGCTACTGCGGGAGCGGGACCTGCGCGACAATGCCGCTCACACCGGGCGCGATCAGGCCGGTTGAACGTGTCTCGCGCAACGCCGGTGTAACCACTAATCGACCACACAAGACCGAATCCTCCATGCCTGCCAAAGACCGCTTCCTTCCACGCCTGTTCTGGCTGACCCTCGCCGCTGCTTTGCTGATGGTTCTGTGGCGTGGCATGCCCGCTATCGAGGCCTGGATCAGCGGTGAACCCTCGGCTACGCCGCGCACGGTGACGGCGCGCGGCGACCTGGCTGCGGACGAACAGTCGACCATCGAATTGTTTGAAAAATCGCGCGCGTCAGTGGTGTACATCACCACGCGCGCGCAGGTGATGGATGTCTGGACGCGCAACGTGTTCTCAGTGCCGCGCGGCACTGGCTCCGGCTTCATCTGGGACAATGCGGGACACGTCATCACCAATTTACATGTCATCGAGGGTGCCTCGGAAGCCACCGTCAAGTTGGCCGACGGACGCAGCTTCAAGGCCGCCCTGGTAGGCGCAAGCCCGGCCCATGACATTGCTGTGCTGAAGATCGGTGTGAGCTTCAAGCGGCCACCACCGGTTCCCGTCGGCACCAGCGGCGATCTGAAAGTGGGGCAGAAGGTGTTTGCAATTGGCAATCCCTTTGGACTCGACTGGACGCTCACCACTGGAATCGTGTCGGCCCTGGATCGTTCGTTGGGTGGTGATAACGGAAACATCATCGAACACCTGATCCAGACCGACGCCGCCATCAACCCCGGTAACTCGGGCGGCCCGCTGCTTGATTCGGCGGGCCGGCTGATCGGCATCAGCACGGCCATCTATAGTCCCAGCGGGGCGTCGGCCGGCATCGGCTTCGCCGTGCCGGTGGATACCGTCAATCGGGTCGTCCCGCAACTCATCCGTGGCGGAAAGTACATTCGCCCGGCCCTGGGGATCGAGGTGGACGAGGGCCTCAACCAGCGCCTCACGCAGCTGCTAGGTATCGAGGGGGTGGTGATCCTGCGCGTCCCCCCCGGCTCGGCGGCGGAGGCGGCCGGCCTGAAGGGGGCAACTCTCACCCGCGATGGCGGCATCGTGCCGGGCGACACCATCATCGAGGTTGACGGCAAGCCGGTGGATTCCGTGGGCAAGCTGCTTGCCCGCCTGGACGATTACCAGGTGGGGGATGTCGTGAAGCTGACCATACTGCGGGAAGGCGAGAAGCGGGAGTTGCCGGTCACGTTGCAACCCGGCGTGTGAATTTCCTGTTGATTACAAGAATGCAATGGGCAACGGGGTAAATAACAAACTGGTCGCCAGCCTGATCGCGCAAGTGAAATCCTGCCGGTTTCCTGGGGTCTGGCCGTGGGGCTGGGCTGGATGTGGCGTGCCGTACAACCGGGCAAATCGAGTAGAGTCTTTTCAAGACTAACCATCACAACAGTTTTCAGCACTTTCGCCGTAGACCTCTGATAGCACCGTCTGATGCCGATAGCGACAATTCGGCCATGGCACCGCAAAGCGGCCACAGGGAGACGATCCATATTCCCTGGTAACCCTCAGCAATGGCAAACCTGCTGCCTCATAAATCATCTCGGTATCTGTCCATACAGTGGCGCCAATGGCAGGCGTCTGGTCTCGACAACATTGCGGTCGTTGACGGATCGAAGCGCCAACGGCAGTTCAGGCCGACGACCTGCCTGTCTGCCCGGATTGTCGACCGTCGCATCCTCGGCCAGAGCCGCCGGCGGCGCCCTGAGCAAATCAGGTCTGCTATTCGCTGCACACCAGCCGTTGATTAGAAATTCAAGCTGAATGGCCGCTTCCAAAAACGGCGAATTCACACTCCAACCAGTTGCCGTCATTAGCGTGCAAGGTACTCATCGGCCGGCGTCGGCCATTGCGGCCGGCGGGTTCTGAGCCAACTTAGCCAATCTATTGCATCCACCAGTTGAATCCACGGCTGGGAGCGGCCATTCGTAGATGGAGGGACCGGCAGCCGCCGACCCGTTTAACGCACATCCTGCCGTGCCGGATGCTTATGGAAAAGCATTCGGCGAAATGGGAGAACGTATTTCGTTTCATTACGGAACGCATGAAACATTCTTTGTCATGGCGACCCTTTGGGGAATCGGGGCGCCAAAGCACCTGATTCCGGACTGACCGGAGGTCGCCCCCCCACTGCCACAGCCCTGAGAAGGCCGAATGACAGCAGGACACACTGTGTAAGAAGCCGGAAATTGCGACCCTGAGATTGAAATCGTAATGTCTGGTACAGAGCTTGCTTAACGCTATTTATCAATTTTCTTGATTGAAAAAAATGCTGCGCAAGCTGGTTTTGGCATTGCCCTTGTTTTTCGGCTTACAGGCGACTGTGCATGCTCATTCCGATGCGTCAATGTTCGGCGCGCCTTCTGCAGCGGGTGAGCACCACGATCATCCTATAGAAGCGGCTGTTCGTTACCCGGCCACGCTGGCCTTTGACCCGCGCCATCTGGTCAATCTGGTGATCAAGATCAATGCGCGTATCAGCCGGCTGAACAATCTCTACGTAGGCAAGCGTGTAGCCCGCAATGAGGTGCTGGGCGAAATGGAGAGTGCAGAGCTTGAGACGGTGCAGGGTACCTATCTGGCCTTGTACAACAACATGGACGCAGTGCGGTCGTTTTCCATGACCGGCAACGAAAAGCTCATCGACGCGCGCATGAACCTGACTTGGCGCGGCATGTCGGATGATGACATCAAACAGATGGAAAGTCGCCGCGAACCGTTAAAACGCATCCGTATCAAGTCTCCGGAAACCGGCTTCATCTATAGCCTGAACGTGGTCAACAACCAGATTCTCAACACAGGCGGCCAGGTCGGGCAGTACACCGCCTCCGGTACTACCATCCTCACGATCGCGCGCCCGGCGGCCATCCAGGTGGAGGCCAGCCTGCCGATCCGGGTAACGAGCAAACTCAAACCCGGACAGCGAACCACTGTCTATGTGGCCGATGCCCGCCGTGGCGAGGTGGCGATCCCGGCAGTCGTGCAGCAGATATTTGCTTTTGCCAATCCGATCAATCAGCGTCAGCGCGTGCGGCTCAAGTTAACCGGCAATCCGCCTGACGGCGTGGCCTTGCCTGCAGGCCTGCAGGCAAGTGTGAGCCTGGGGGAACCTGATCATGCGCACTGAGCCGGTTGGACGTATTCCCAAGTCATTTGCATGGCGGCAGCAATGGCGGCAGGGCTTTGGCCTGTTGGCCCTCATCGGTGTCGGTGCAGCGATGACGTCCCTGGCGTTGGGTCATAGCGATCCGCGCATGTTCGGCCAGTCCGCCTCGGCGACGACTGCCCCGGCGAAGTCCGCTTCGGCGAAGTCTGCTCCGGCGTCGGCAAAAGCGGCCGTCAGGGAGGTGAAGTTACCGCCCAACGTGAAGGGTCAGGAAAGCCTGTTCAGCCTGGCTCAGGCCCAAGCCGGCCCGCAGACATCCATGATCAAGACCTACGGTCTGGTTGTTCCAAACAGCCAGGCCATGGTTGACGTGAACATCGCCGTCAGTGGCCAGGTGGTAGCGGTATATGTGCGCGTGGGGGACGGCGTACGCAAAGGTCAGCCCATTGCTTCTGTATTCAATCCGGAGTTCATCACCACCCAAAGAGGATACCTCGAATTCCTCAAGAACGAGGAAAAGCTGCAAGTACTGCGCGAGGAGGGGCGCTTGCCGAACTACCTCAAGGATGCCAAGGAAAACCTGCGTTGGTGGGGCATGAATGACAAGCAAATTGCTGCCCTCATAGAGCAAGGCGAAGTCGTGGAGCACATCATTCTCAATGCCCCCACCGATGGTTTTGTCACTGACCTGTTTGTGCAGCCTGGCTCCCTGGTGAACGCCGGCGACCGAACCATGAAGCAGTTCGTGCTGGTGGGTAAGGCGATAGCGCGGATGGTGGCTAGCAACAACTCTCACTGGCTGGAAGGCTATGTTTTTCCGGACCAGCGGACGCTGTTGCGGCCAGGCTTGCCGGCGCGCATCAGTTTGCCCGACGGCCGCCATCTGGAGCGACACATCAACCAGGTGTTGCCCGTTGTGGACCCGGTCACCCAACGTGCGCGCTTTCTGGTGGACCTTGGTCAGACCCCGGCGGGGTTGGCGGTGGGCCAGACGGTGAATATCAGCTTGCAGCTGGGAAAGCGCACGGGCACCTGGGTTCCGCGTCAGGCTGTGCTGGGCCAGGCCATTAGTCCGGTGGTGTATGTGCAGGTCGCCCCTGGCCGATATCTGCGCAAGCCTGTGGTGGTGCTTGGCGAAACGCCTGCGCTGCTGCAGCTGGAGGGGGTGGAGGCAGGGGAAAAAGTGGTGGTGGCCGGAAAAATGATGCTTGAAGGCCTCTATCGCATTTCGGCAGGACCCGGCGCGGACGCGGGTGACCACCATCATGACCACTGACTTAACAATGGGCTGAGATATGTTTGACTGGGCAATCCAATGGTCACTCAGGAACCGCATTTCGGTGGTTCTGCTTTATCTGATTATGGCCGGCGCGTCTGTCGTTGCGGCGCTGAACATGGCCGTGGACGTGTTCCCCGAATACGCACCGCCGCAGGTGCAGATCCAGACCGAGGTGCCAGGCTATTCCGCCAAGGACGTGGAGACGCTGGTTACCCGGCCGATTGAGGTCGTCCTGCAGGGCGCGCCCTACATCGACCAGATCCGTTCCAACTCCTCGGTCGGACTGTCGCGTATCACCATCGTGTTCAAGTGGGGCGTCGACATCTACCGTGCGCGCCAGATTATCCAGGAGCGCATGCAGGCCGTGCAGGGTCAACTGCCATCCGGCGCCCAGACGCCACAGATGATGCCGGTGACATCGGCGGTGAGTTGGCTGCTCAAATTCGGGCTGGTGGACTGGTCGGGCAGCAATCGCGAGCACGAACTGCGCACCCTGGTCGACTGGGACATCCGCAACCGGTTGCTGGCGCAGCCCGGGGTGGCTTCGGTGGTCGCGGTGGGCGGCGGCGTGAAGCAGTATCAGGTGTTGCTGGACCCTCTGCGCATGCGCAAATATGGTGTGTCCATCGATATGGTGGCGCAGGCGCTACGCGCCGCCAACCTGGTGGCACCTGGCGGTTTCGTTTATCCCAGTTCCGAAGAAGAATATTTCATCCGCGCCAACGGAAAGGTTGAAAGCCTGCGCGATGTGGCCGAGACTTTGGTCGTGATGCGCGATGGGCAGCCGATTCACATCGACGACATTGCCGAGGTTCGCTTTGGCAGCGAAGTGAAGCGGGGCGATGGCCAGATATTCGGCGGCCCGGCTGTGATTGGCACGGTGTCAAAGCTGTGGGGCGCGGACACCATGGAAACCACCCGCAATGTGGAAAAAGTACTTGCCAGCATGGCGGAGAACCTCCCCAAGGATGTGCAGTTGATCCCCAATGTGTTCCGCCAAGCGAGTTTTATCGAAGCCTCAATCGACAACCTGCGCGATGCGCTGCTGTATTCGTCCATCATCGTCGCCCTGGTCCTGCTGCTGTTCCTCTTCCGCTGGCGGCCGACGGTGATCAGCCTGATCGCTATCCCCACGTCCCTGATGGCCGGCGTTCTTGTGCTGTGGGCGCTGGATATCAGCATCAATGCACTTACTTTGGGGGGGCTGGTGTTTGCCATCGGCGAAGTGGTGGACGATGCCATCATCGACGTCGAGAACATTCTGCGCCGCTTGCGCGAAAACAAGCAGGCCGCGGCGCCGTTGCCGGCACTGGATATCGTCTACGAAGGTTCTCGGGAAATACGCAACTCGGTGGTCTTCGCTACCCTTATCATCTTGGTGGCCTTCACCCCCATCTTCTTCCTGCAAGGTATCGAAGGCCGCATCTTCCAGCCCATGGCGATCGCCTATCTAGCCGCCATTGCCAGTTCGCTAATCGTGGCCATCACGCTGGTACCCGTGCTGAGTTATTACCTCATGGGAAACGAGCAGCACGCGCGCGAATACGGGCTGGGCCCGATCTCGGAATATCTGCTGGCGCGCTATCAGCGTCTGCTTCAGCACTTGCTGGCGTGGCCGTTGCCGGTCGTAGTGAGCACGCTGGTGTTGCTGGTTGCGGCCACGATCACCTTCTCGGGACTGGGCCGCTCCTTCATTCCACCCTTCCACGAAGGCAATCTTGTGATTGCCACCACCATGATGCCCGGTACCTCTCTGGAGGAAAATATGCGCATGGGCCGCGAGGTGGAAAAACTGATCGGCGAAATGCCCGAGGTCGCGAGCTTGGCGCAGCGTGCTGGCCGCTCGCGGCTGGATGAAGACGCCCAGCCGGTCAACTTCAGTGAATTCGACATCGCGCTGAAACCGGGCACCCCCAACGTGCCGGAAGTCATGCAACGCATCCGCGAGCAACTTGCGCAGATTCCGGGCATGTCGACCAACGTCTCGCAATTCATTACCCATCGCATGTCGGAAATCCTCTCCGGGGTACGTTCCCAGGTGGCAGTGAAACTCTACGGCCAGGATTTTGCGGTGCTGCAGCAGAAACAGCAGGAGATTTATCAGGCAGTGCAGGGCGTTGTCGGAATCGTCGACCTGCAGATGGAGCCGATGATCCTGGTGCCGGGCGTAGAGGTGCACGTTAACCGGGCCGAGGCAGCCGCCTATGGGTTCACCCCCGGGGCCATCGTGGCCCAAGTGGAACAGGCATTCAACGGTGTGGTGACCTCCAAAGTGCTGGAGCAGGACCGCACTTTCGACCTTTTCCTGCGGGTCAACGAAACGGCCCGCGCCGACATTCGCACGCTGGGCGAGATGCCCTTGATCTCGCCAGAGGGCATGGTCGTCCCGCTGCGGGATCTGGCGCGATTCATCGCCGTGCAGGAACCTTACATGATCAACCGCGACAGCGGTGCGCGCCGCGCAGTGGTGCAGTGGAACACCGAGGGCCGTGACCTGGATAGTGTCGTGCGCGAAGCGCAGGCCCGCATCAAGGAAAAGGTCAAGCTACCGCCGGGGTACGCGCTTGAGATCGGTGGCGATTTCGAGGGCCAGCAGCGCGCCACGCGTAACCTGTTGATGTCCGGGGCCGCCGCACTGGTGCTGATTACGCTCATCATGTTTCAGGCATTCCGCAACTGGTCGCTGGTGTTGCTGATCATGCTCAACCTGCCGCTGGCACTGATTGGTGGCGTGTTCGCTCTCGCCCTGGCCGGCGAGACCCTGAATGTCTCGTCCATGATCGGCATGGTGGCGCTGTTCGGGGTGGCAACCCGCAACAGCCTGCTACTCATCTCCCGTTACCAGCATCTGATGCAGGCCCAGCCGCAACTAAGCCTGGCCGAAGTCGCTGTCAAGGGCGCGTGCGATCGCCTGGTCCCGATCCTGCTGACCGCCTTTACGGCCGCACTGGCCGTGACTCCTCTGATTTTTGGAGACCCCACCGGCAAGGAAATGGAGCGTCCCTTGGCCATTGTCCTACTGGGAGGCATGTTGAGTTCAACCGTGCTGAATCTCGTGGTCATTCCGACTCTGTTCCGCTGGCTGGCCAGCCGCTGGCCGGGTCGGTTTATTCCGCCGGCCGCCTGAGTGGTTGATGGTCAGGAAACGCTATGGCTGAGGCCCGGTTCGGGGCGTAAGATAAACACATCCTGCCGGCTTGATGACGGTGAAGACTATGTTCGCTAAATCGCCCGTTCCTTACCTTGCCGCGTTGCTGACCGACTTCAAGCATGCTGCCAGTCAGCGGCGTGCATTCATCAGCCTGCCGGAAGCCGGAATCCTGATCTGGCTGCTGCTGCTGGTGGCTATGCCTGTCCTCATTTTCTCGCAGCTGTCTGTTGCCGACCTGCAACAAATACATGTCGAGCCCCGGAGCCATCTTCTCATCGAGGCTTTCTGCGGCCTGACAGCGCTGTCCATTGCCGGCATGATCCTGACCGTATGCCTGAAGCGACACGACCCAAGCATGATCCTGTTCGGTCTGGGCTTTCTGGCCATGGGCGTATTCGACTTGCTGCATGCCTGGACAGATCCGCATACTCAGCAAACGGGTTTTGTTCTCTATCACACGCTCTCCACCTTGCTGGGGAGCATTTTCATCCTTGCCGGCGTGGTGGCCCGTATTGCGAATGAACGCAACCATGGCTTTTCCAGAGCGGATCTGGCGACTGTTGTAATCGGCCTGGCCATTGCTGTCGGCCTGGCGGCGCTCTACCGCTATTCCATCCCCAGCCTGTTCCCGGGGGGGAGCGGCAAATTCGGCTTCTCATCTATCAACCACACTGCACATTATTTTGCCGGTTTGTTCTATATGCTGGCTGGCATTGCGTTCTATCGCTATTTTCGTGAGCACCACCAGATACTGGCGTTGCTTGCATTCAGCCTGCTAGTAGTGTTCGCCCAAAGTGCCTACCTGTTCAGTTTATCCAGTATGTGGGACCTGGCTTGGTGGGTGTGGCACGGCGTAAAGCTCTTGTTTTACCTCGGCACCATGCTGATCGTGTTTGTCGGGTTCCTGCTGGCCTTGCGCACGATCGAGGAATCGCGTCATTCACTGGCACAGGCCAATCGCCGTCTCGGGCGTTCGCAGCAGACTATCCGTCAATTCAACCGCGAGCTTGAGATCCGCAACCGCATGGTCCAGGAGGCCATGCTCATGCTCAATCTGGACAATACCCTGGACGTGGTCTCCAAGGCTATACACCAATTGCTGGGGCTGACCAGTTGTGAACTTATTCTGCGCATGCCCCAGGATGAGGTGGACGAGTTTGATTGCCGGGCGCGCCGCTTGAGCAGCCGCTGGCCGGTACGAGCCCTGCAGGAAAAGTCCATTTGCAATTCCGCCAGCTGTCATCCCATGCTGCCGATTAAAGAGGTATTCGAATGCGGCTATCGTGATGAGTCGGGCTGTAACTCTGTCTGCTTGTCGCTCACCGCCAACGGAGAAGAAGTTGGTCGCCTGCGTCTTCGAGTGAATCATCCGGGTATGGAACGGCGGAACCCCGCCACATTAGAGGCCTTAGCCGTGGAAGTCGGCGCCATCGTGCACAACGCGCTGCTGTACCACCAATGGCTGGATGCCAACGATTTCAGGCTGGCGCTGCTGCGGGTTTCCAGCATGCTCACCTCCACCCTGGATCTGGATCGGGTACTGGAGGCCGTGTGCAAGGAAAGCGCCGCGCTGTTCGAAAGCGATGGGGCTCTGGTGTGGTTGCCGGACAATAACGCCGAGAGTTTTTCCCTGGCGGCAAAATGGTTTTCCCATACGGATCAGCAAGTGTCGGCAGAACTCGAAGCCTGGTGCGGGAACAGCAATCAGTGTTCCAGTCTGCTGCAGGGCATCAGTGGCCAGTACCACCCCATCAGCATCCTGTGGCATGACGAATCCCAGACAACCCCGTTTAGTAAGCCCAAGGGCTGCCCCTGGGAGGCGCTTGCCCTGTTTCCGCTGCTGGACGGCGAGAACCTCATCGGTGTGATGGTGTTGGCGCGCAATGCCCCGGTGCGTTTTAGCACCACCACTCTGGACAAAGGCGTGCTGCTCGCGGGCCAAGTGCGCATCGCCATCAACAATGCGCGAAGCTACAGGCGGCTTGCCGAGTTCAATCAGCAACTCAAGCTCGCAGAAGAAAACAAGATACGCAGCGAACGCATGGCGGTCATGGGTCAGATGGCCGCTTCGGTCGCGCACGAAGTGGGCAATCCCTTGTCCGCCATCAACAATTGTCTGGCAGTGCTGAGGCCAGATGTCAGCAAAAGCGCGCGCAGCAGTGCCGCACTGGAAATCATTCAGGGCGAGGTGGAGCGGCTGACCAACCTCACCAGCAATTTCCTGTCCTTCGGCAAACCCCGTGCGTCGGTCAACAAACCCATCGTGCTGGAGCAAGTGGTGAAAAAAACCTGTGCCCTGCTGGAGCGGCATATCAGCCAGGAGGGACTTTCCATCCAGTTGACCTTGAATATCCAGCCCGTCTCTTCGCTGCTGGTGTTCGATGCTGATGGACTAGAGACAGTGCTCTGGAATCTCCTGCTCAACGCGACCCAGTCCATTCATGGACCTGGTCGAATCGAGGTCGCACTGCGGCGTTATCCAGGACATTTCCTGGTAGTGGTGGCGGATTCCGGCAAGGGCATCGCTCTTGAAAATCAGGCCCGGATTTTCGAGCCTTTTTATTCGCAACGGTCTTTGGGTGCCGGCTTGGGGCTGGCTATCGTGCAACGCCTGGTACGGGAGTGGGGCGGCGGCATCCGTCTGCGGAGCCGAGTTGGACAGGGCACGGCGTTCTTCCTGCGCGTGCCTGCCCGAATCGAAGAAACCTTTGTCGGACGCGAGGTCGCCTAAATGCGCATCCTGCTGGTAGATGACCAGAAAAGCCTACGCCGCAGCCTTTCCCTCATGCTTCAGGGGGCCGGCTTCGAAACTGAGGAAGCGGAAAGCGGCGAGGAGGCGCTGTCTCATCTGGGGAAGCATATGGTCGACCTGGTGATTACCGATCTGCGTATGGACGGGATGTCCGGCACCGACTTGCTACGTGAGATCAAGCGCATCAACCCGAACTTACCAGTTATTCTGATCACGGCGTACGGCAGTATTGATTCCGCAGTGGACGCCATGCGTCTGGGCGCCTTTGACTACCTCACCAAGCCTTTCCGGGAAGAAGACATCGTGGAGAAGATACACGCCAGCCAGGCCGTCCCGGTGAGTTCGGTCGGATCGGGCGCTCCGGAGTTATTTACTGAAGCAGAGGGTATCGTCGCCGAGACGCCGCAGATGCGTGCCACCCTGATCAAGGCCGAGCGGATCGCCAGGACCGACATCAGCGTGCTCATCACCGGTGAAACCGGAACCGGTAAAACCCGAGTGGCACGCTTCATTCACGACAATAGCGCCCGCCGCCACGCGCCCTTCATCAGTATCAACTGCGCCAGCCTGCCGGAGAATCTGTTAGAGAGCGAACTGTTCGGCCATGTAAAGGGCAGCTTTACCGGGGCAACGGAATCCCGCGTGGGACTCTTCGAGGAAGCAGATGGCGGCACTCTTTTCCTGGACGAGGTGGACACGCTATCGCCTGCCATGCAGGCCAAATTGCTTTCCGTCCTGCAGGAAAAAATCATCCGTCGGGTGGGCTCCAACAAAGGCAAGAAGGTCGATATCCGCATCATGTCAGCGAGCAACCAGGATCTCGGCTTGCTCATGGAAAAAGGCCATTTCCGCTCCGACCTTTATTTCCGTCTCAACGGGATACGCCTGCATCTGCCGCCTTTGCGCGAACGCGGGCAGGATCTGCAACACTTGCTGCAACGCTTTCTCTCCATCTACGGACACAAATACGGCCGCAGCGGCCTTCGGCTGACACCTCGGGCGGAGACTTTTGTCCTGGGATACGCCTATCCGGGCAATATTCGCCAGCTGGAAAGCTTTGTGGAACAGATGGCGGTGTTCGCTGATGATGCCGGTCATATCGACACCGATGCCCTGCCCGAGGACTTGCTTCAGCAAACTCTTCCATCCGTCACAAGAAACGACTCCGCCGGCTTGGTTGAAACCGCCGGCAGCATTGCAGACTCGGAACGGCGGATGATCGAATCTACGTTGCTGCGCTCCGTTAATATCGGCGAGGCGGCACGGGTGCTGGGAATCGGCCGCACGACACTGTGGCGCAAGATGCGTGAATACGACCTCCATTTCAATCCGAACGGACGCAATCGCTGAACGTTTCTGCCCCGTCCATTTCTGGTACGGGGCTTGCTTTCCTAGACGGCAGGGGCCTTGAGCCCAACGTTTTGGAACACAAGAGGAGACGGAAGCATGTCCGCCAAGCAGCATTTTTCAAGTCTGGTCCTGATTACGATTTGTTCGTTGCAGTCCGCATCCCTGTGGGCCAAAGAATCTGTAGTCGTGGTGACCCCGGTCAAATATGAAGTCACCCTCGACGATAAGTTACCGGTGGTGCGGGAGATGTTGATTTCGGCCCTGGAAGCCAGAAATTATGCCGTCATCAATCAGCTCAACGTGCAGGAAGGCCTGGCAAGCCGGGGCATTGAGGCGCATCCGCTGGAGCTCGTCGAGTTCTGCAATCTAACCAAGGCATACACCATCACCCGGCATGTTCCCGACTTCGAGATGTTTGCGCCATGCCGGTTTGCCCTCTTTGAAAAGGATGGCAAAACCACGGTGATAGTGCAGCGCCCGGCGCATGTGCTGTCGATACTGGCCAAAAACCCGAAGCTGTCGAATGAAGGCAAGAGCTCCCTGGAAGAGTTTGACCATGATCTGAAAGCGATGCTGACGGGACTGGCAAGCGGGGATTTTTAAACACGCTTCATTCCATTTTGGAACACGAAGGAACATGTCGCTCGATAAATCCAAGGAGGCCTCCATGCGTATCCCAATGAAATTATCCCGTGTCCACCGCGGCACCATGCCGCGCTTTCTCACGGTTTCCGTTCTGCTGTTATGTGCCGGTTCGGCGCCGGTCATTGCCCAAAACCATGGACCTATGATGACTTCCACCGCTGTTCTGGTGGCCACCTCAGGCAGCGCCGTCAGCGGAACGCTGAAGTTTCATGAGGCCCAGGACCGCGTCGTACATATCACCGGGACCGTAGAGGGCCTCACCCCGGGAAAACACGGATTTCACGTGCATGTGAACGGCAACTGCGATTCACCCGACGGCATGAGCGCCGGTGGGCATTACGCTCCGACCGGCGGCAAGCACGGTGCACCCGGAAGCGACACGCGTCACCTGGGCGATCTGGGCAACATTGTGGCTGACGCCAACGGCCGGGCAGAGGTGGACGTGACGGTGTCCGGCATCACCATTGCGCTGATGGGAACGGCGTCCATTGGCGACCGCAGCATCGTGATCCATGCAAAGGAAGACGATTTCTCCGATCCTGCCGGCAACTCGGGGCCCCGTGTGGCGTGCGGTGTGATCGAGTCGGACATGATGCGCATGTGATGAATCATGGGGGTGATGCGGGCGATGCTTCATGCTGGGTATGGACACCCAATCGATGCGGGCACATGCCCGACCCACTGCTGTGCGTCAATTTGCCATATGCCCCCGATGCCTGGTTCAAGGCAACATAAGCTTTTAGCGCGAGGCATGTCTAGTCCGATGGGTCAAATTATTTTAGCCACACTGCTGGCGGCAATGCTTGCGTATTGGCCGGTCTCGGCGATGGAGCATCAGCACGATGTAAAGCCGCGACAAGCTCAATCGGCCCTGGCAGTAGGTGCCGCACTCGATGACAGTGGACGTCTCTGGCTGGCCAGAGTGGAAAACCAGCAGCTTTGGGTTTCCCGGTCGGACGATGGCGGGCGACGTTTCTCGCCCCCAGTCGCAGTTTCGTCCCAGCCGGAGGATATTGCGGCCGACGCTGAAAATCGCCCCAAGATAGCCGTCGCGCGAGACGGCACCGTGCTGCTGACCTGGAGCCAGTCGCTGCCACAGAAGTATGCCGGCAACGTCCGCTTTGCCCGCTCCACCGATGGGGGCCGCAGTTTTTCCACGCCGATGACCCTGAACGACGATGGCCGCATCGGCAGCCACCGGTTCGAATCACTGGCGATCGATGGGGCGGGCCGGGTGGCGGTGGTGTGGCTGGACGGTCGCGACCGCGATGCGGTGAGGGAAAAAGGCGGTGCTTTCGCGGGTTCATCAGTCTACCTGGCGCAATCCGCCGACAATGGTGCCCATTTCAACGCCAATCGCAAACTCACCGAGCATACCTGCGAGTGCTGCCGCACTTCGCTGGCCTGGACCGCGGAGGGGCCAGTAGCGCTCTGGCGCAACATGTACGGCACCAACACGCGCGACTTCGCACTCGCCAATCTGGATACGGGCAAGATGGATCGCGCCACCGACGACGAATGGCAGATCGATGCCTGCCCCCATCACGGCGGCGGGCTTGCGGTCGACAGCCACGGTGCCCTGCACCTGGTCTGGTTTACCCAGGGCAAGACGCGCCAAGGGCTGTTCTACAAACGCATCGCGGGCGGACGTGAGTCGTCGCCCATGGCCCTGGGCGATCCCGCGGCACAGGCGGGCCACGCGACGGTAGCGGCGGCGGGCAGCATGGTGCTGATCGCCTGGCGCGAGTTCGATGGGCGCGCTTACGTTGCGCGGGCCATGCACTCGACCGATGGCGGCGCGTCCTGGAGTACGCCGCTGCGCCTGGCAGAGTCCGGCGGGGCGGCCGACTATCCGCTGCCGCTGACCGATGGCAAGCAGGCGCTGGTGGTATGGAATAGCGCAACCGAAGGCGTGCGCGTCCTGCTGCTTGATGTGGGCAACGCAAAATGATCCGGCGCTTCCTGTTCGGGATGATGGCAGTGCTGGTTATCGCAGCGTCGGCCAGTGCGGCAGAGCCGATCCCGTTCACTGTGGACAGCCTTGCAAAAATAAAGGCGCAATACGCCGGTCGCCCCTTCATTCTCAACCTGTGGTCGGTCAACGAATGCAGCTACTGCATCGCCGAACTGACCCTGCTGGGCAAGCTCGCAAAAACACAGAAGCGCCTGCCCCTGGTTCTGGTGGCGACGGATTCGCCAGAGTTTGCCCCGGCCATGCAAAAGACACTGAGTCCGCTTGGGCTGGCCGGCGTCGACAGCTGGGTGTTCGACGATCCCATTCCCGAGCGGTTGCGGCATGCCATCGATCCGTCGTGGTACGGCGAACTGCCGCGCACCTATCTTTATGACGCCCGTCATCAACGCGAAACCATTGTCGGCGTGCTGGGAGAGCAGCGCCTGCGCGCTTGGCTGGAAAAAAACCGGCTGGCCAACTGACCCAAATCACGGAGAACGTATGAAGCTGAACCCCATTCCGCTCGCACTGGCAGGCATCCTGTGCTCGCCCGCTGCCTGGGCGGCAGACCCGACCGCAGCGGCGCTGCCTGAAATGACCGTGACCGGCACCCGCGAAGGCGAGTTGCTGAGCGAGACTCCGGCGACGGTCGGAGTCATCAAGGACCAGACCCTGCGCGAAACCCGGCCCACCCACCCGAAGGAGATCCTCAATCAGGTGCCCGGCGTCTGGGTCAGCAATCTGTCGGGCGAGGGCCACTCCACCTCGATCCGCCAGCCGCTGACGACCAGCGCGGTTTACCTTTATCTCGAAGACGGCATCCCGACCCGTTCCACCGGCTTCTTCAACCATAACGCGCTATACGAAATCAATGTGCCGCAGTCGGGTGGGATGGAAGTCATGAAAGGCCCGGGCAGCGCCTTGTACGGCTCGGATGCGATCGGGGGGACGATCAACGTGCTGACCCGCACGCCGCCGAAGCAGGCCGAATTCGAACTGAGCGGGGAGGTTGGGTCATTCGGCTGGGGCCGCATTCTGGTAGGCGGCGGCAATGCCCACGGTGACGACGCCTGGCGCGCCAGCCTCAACCTGACGCGCACCGACGGCTGGCAGGACAACGCCGGCTACGATCGCCAGACCGGCACGGCGCGCTGGGACCGCGCGCTCGGCGACGACGCGCTGCTGAAAACGGTGCTGTCGTTTTCCAAGGTCGACCAGCAGCACGTCGGCAAGCTGAGCACGGGCGAATTCAATGCCACGCCGCGCGCCAACAACGTGCCGTTCTCCTATCGCCAGGTCGACGCCTTCCGTTTGTCGACGGCCTATGAGAAGGAAACCGCCCACTCGCTGCTGTCCATCACGCCCTACTTGCGCGACAACAGCATGGAGATCCTCCCCAACTGGAGCGTCGGATACGATCCCAGTCAGTACGTCACGAAGAACCGTTCCTTCGGTTTCCTCAGCAAATACCGCCGTGACTTCGAGCCCATGCGGGCGCGTGTCATCGTCGGCCTGGATTTCGACTACAGTCCGGGGTCGCGCGACGAGGATTCGATCCGCCTCGACAAGCTGACCAACGCCTATGGCGGGACCACCTACAGTCTCAATGCCGCCGCACCGGTCCAGATATACGACTATGACGTGACCTATCGCGGCATTTCGCCCTACGTCCACGGCGAGGCATCGCTCACCGACAAGCTGCGCCTGAATGCTGGTCTGCGTTACGACGACATGCAGTACGACTACGAGAACAAGTTCAACGGCGGGGCGGCGGGCGCGACCCAGGGCGCGGCGGGGGCGTTCCCGGGCAGTGGCTGGTACGGCCATGTCGCCAGTACCCAGGTCGGCTACAGCCACTGGGGGCCCAAACTGGGCGCGACCTACGCCTTCAGCGACACGCTGAACGGCTTCGCGGCCTACAGCAATTCTTTCCGCACCCCGTCCGAAGGCCAGGTGTTCCGCGGCAGCCGCGAGTCCACGGCAGCCAAGGCCCAGGCCGCCGCCGAATCCCTGCTGGATCTCAAGCCGGTGATCGTCGACAACCTGGAACTCGGCCTGCGCGGCAAATCCGGCGCGCTGCGCTACGAGGCCTCGGTCTATCACATGGCCAAGAAGGACGACATCGTCAGTTATACGGATCCGGTTACCACCCAGAGAACCGTGGTCAACGCGGGCAAGACCCTGCACCGCGGCATCGAACTGGGGCTGGGGCTGCCGCTGGCGCCGGACTGGCAAGTCGACGCCAGCCTGTCGTACGCCAAGCATACCTACGAGACCTGGACCGTTTCCGGGACCGCCGACTACAGCGGCAAGGAAATGGAAACAGCCCCGCGCGTGATCGCCAATACCCGCCTCAGCTATTCCCCCGGCTACATGAACGGCGGCCGCTTCCAGCTGGAATGGTTCAGACTGGGCAGCTACTGGCTGGATGCCGCCAATACCGGAAAATATGGCGGCCACAACCTGGTCAACCTGCGCGCCAACTACCCCTTCGGCAAGGGGATTGAACTCTTCGGCAGCATCAGCAACCTGTTCGACAAGCGCTATGCCGAAACCGCCGACGGCACCGGCACTGCGCCGACCTACACCGCCGGCCTGCCGCGCTCGGTCATCCTGGGGCTGCAGGCGAAGTGGTAGGCCAGGCGACCGGCAAGCGGATGTCATGAACGGAATCCTGGGGCGAATGGACTGGAATCGTGCGGTGGGTCTGCTGATGGTGTTGGCCTTGCATGGCGGCGTGTTCTACGGCTTGTGGCGCGCACGTGTGATCCCGCCCCCGGCCGGGGCAGTGACGCTGTTCGTGAACTTCATCAACCCGCCGCCGACACCACGCGTCATCCCGCCGCCGCCCAATCCGGTCAAGCGGGAAGCGCCACTGCCGCTCAAGCCGTCGCACTATCATCTGGCGACGCAAGCGCCGGTGGAGTCACCGCAAGAGGCTGTGGAGCCGCTGCCCCCACCCGAACCCGCGGTCGAGCCGCCGCCTGCCGTGGCCGCGCCCGCTCCGGTGCAGGCGCCGTCCCCGCCCGTACCGCCCAAAACAGCCGGGCCGGTGGCGCTGGCGTCGGACCTGGCGGTGGCCTGTCCCGAACGTCGGCCGCCCGTCTATCCGCCCATGTCGCGCCGACTGGGCGAAACCGGCAAGGTCGTGCTGCGGGTGGAACTGGACGAAACCGGGCGCGTAAGTACGGCACAGGTGGCGACCAGCAGCGGCTCCACCCGCCTCGACACCGCCGCGCTCGCGGCAGTCATGATCTGGCGCTGCACCCCTGCGCAACGCGACGGCCAGGCCGTCCGCTCGGTGGCGACACAGCCGTTCAATTTCACTCTGGAAGGACGTTGATTATGGAAAACAGCCTGGGCTTCGCCCATTTTCTCGCGCAGACCGATACGCTTGGGCGCATCGTGCTGCTGCTGCTGCTCTCGCTATCGGTGGCAAGCTGGTATCTGATCGTGACCAAGGCGCTGGCAAATTATCTGGCGGGGCGCCGCGCCGAGGCTTTTCTCAAGCAGTTCTGGGCGGCCGATTCACTGCAGGACCTGGGCGCCGCGCTGCGCCGGCAGCCGGTGGACAACGCGTTTGCCGAACTGGCGCATGAGGCACTCGAAGCCGCCCATGACAATCACCAGCACGGCATGCAGAAGCTGGCCGCAGCCGGCGGGCTGGGCGAGTTTCTCACCCGCCTGCTGCGCAACGGCATCGATCAGGAAGCGATGCGCGTGGAGCGCGGCCTCACGGTGATGGCTTCGGCCGGTTCCGCCGCACCCTACATCGGTTTGTTCGGCACCGTGTGGGGGATTTATCACGCGCTGGTCAATATCGGCCTCTCGGGCCAGGGCACGCTGGACAAGGTGTCTGGCCCGGTGGGCGAGGCACTCATCATGACCGCGGTCGGTCTGGCCGTGGCCATTCCCGCCGTGCTTGCCTACAACGCGTTCAACCGCCGTAACCGCGTCTGGCTCGCCAAACTGGATGCCTTTGCCCATGACCTGTACACGGTGCTCACGGTGGGCGAGAAGGCCAACAGTTCGGCCGGCGAGGGGCGCCCGCTGCGTCCCGCGGCGAAACTGGAGCAGCGCGTAGTCGCGAAAGGGTAAAGACATGGCCATGGGAAGTTTCGATCCACGCCACCATCAAGGCCCGATGGCGGAAATCAACGTCGTGCCGCTGGTGGACGTGATGCTGGTGCTGCTGGTGATCTTCATCATCACCACGCCGCTGCTGACCCATTCCGTCAAGATCGATCTGCCCAAGGCCAGCAGCACGCCCAACGTCACCCGGCCCGAGCATGTCGAGTTCGGCATACGCGAGAACGGCGCCCTTTACTGGAACGGCGCGTCAGTTGCCCGGACGGAACTGGCGGCACGCTTTGCCGTGGAAGCGAAAAAACTGCCGCAACCCGAGCTGCATATCCGCGCCGACCGCCATGCGCACTATGAAACGGTGGCCTGGGTGATGTCGTCCGCGGCCAAGGCAGGGCTGGTTCGCATCGGATTCGTGACGGACCCGGTGCAGCCCTGAGAAGGGTAGAGGTCAGGGGCGGAGCACCGGATCAGAACGCCTATAAGTCGGGGAATCATTCCGGTACGGCCACGCTGAGTCATTCTCTCGAGGGTTTGGCGTTTCACCGGCAACCCGCTGAATACCCTTTTGAAACAGATCGTAAACGGTGGAAACAAATTTGTTTCTGTCTGGAAGCGATTTGTAATTTCGTTGCCGGGTTATACGCATATCGTTTTGTTTTATATGGGTATTATAACCTGGCATCCTTTGTGCTTTATTCTGGATGGGAAGTGCCATGCCAAACATGCACTGTCCTCTCCTCTTTTGAACCGGCATCCGCCGGTTCTTTTTTTTCTAGATTTGTTCCTGCCATCCATTGCGGATCGATTCGCTCGGTGCGGATAAGTTTGTGCGTCATCGCGCCACGCTAACAGCATTAAGCATTTTCGTTTCCTGGTTAGGCAGGCGGCCGCAATGAAATATTCAAGTTCGAACACGTTTCATCGTGGAACGGTTTTCGAAACAGGTCGCCCGGGAATAATTCGATAACCAATTGTTTTTATTAAAAAAAAAACATGGCACGCTAAATGCTTTATGAGGCGTGCGACATGTTGTCGTACCTCAATCCGTAATGCATCCGCCGGTTCGGGCGGCATCAGTGGGGATGGGGCGAACTTTTGGAGGCGAACATGAAAATTCGAGCAAATCAAAACAGGGTGAGGGGGCGGATGAGGTCCACATGCACTTTTATGTCACTGGCAAGCCTGTTGGCTCTGCCCGTGGGGGCGGCGCTGGCAGACAGCAAGGACGGCACCTTCCCCACCGCGGAACAGGTGGGGGGGCAGGTATACATCGATCCGGTGGCGGTTGGCCGGAAGATGCCCACCGATTTTGATACCTATGACATGGATGGCCAGAAGATCGATCTGGGCAACGTGGTGCAGGGCAAGCGCTCCATGGTGGTGTTCTTCATTTCCGCTGTCCCGGTCTCGGTAAACGAGTTGGCTGCCATCGAGGACTTCACGCAGAAGCATGGAAAGGGCGTCAACCTGGTGTTCGTGAACGCGGACACGGTGGGTTCTGCCCTGATGGGCGGACCGAAGGCGGTTATCCCCAACTCGGTCAAGACCATGCACTACATCAAGAAGGAAAAGGGCCTGAAGACCACCAAGATCTATGTTGCGCCGAACGATGCGCTGAGCGCAGAGAGCGTATCAACCCGTCTTGGCATTCGGGGCCTGCCGACCTCGTTCCTGCTGGACGACAAGGGTGTGGTTCAGAAGGTGTTCGTAGGTCCGCAAAAGTGGAAAAAGGGCGACATCTGAATCGATGGATTCAGGTCGAAAAAATTTAAGGAGAATGCAATGAGTATCAACAGAAGGCAGTTTATGCAGGGTGCGTTCGCCGCCGGTGTTGCCGGAACGGCGGGCCTGCTTGGCTCGGGCAGCGCTTTTTCGGCTGTACATAACCCCGTTGGCGAAGCGCAGGCTGAGCTGTTCGGTAAATTCAAGGGTAACGTCGTGCTGCTGCCGAGCAAGTACGGCGGCTACGTGCAGGCCATGGACTTGTCCGTGCCCGAGACCCTGGCCTGGTATTCGTACGGCCTGCATGGCATCGACATGCCGATCCCCCACCACATCGCTGCCATGCCGTCGGCCGACCCCTACAAGGGTTTCGACTTCTACCAGACCATGCAGCCGCCGGCATCGCCTTACGTCAATGAGAACTCTCCGGAATGGCGTAATCGCGGCGATTTCAAGATGTTCAAGATGCGCTATGACGGCAGCGGCAAGCAGAACTCCATCAGCGTGGTCAACGACATCGGTGAAACCACGGGTATGTCGCTGGGGGTGCACGTGTCGATCGGTGTGGGTGAAAACGCCAACAAGTACGTTGCGTTTGCCGATGGTCAGAAGGACATGGTCCTGATTACAGACCTTGGCGACAACCCGAAGATCGTCAAGGCGTTCCGCGCTGACTACGATCCCGTCGCCCGGCAACTCAACATCAGCCACATCTTCCCCGATGCCACCACAGGCAAGTTTGACTACGTGGGCCGCAAAGGCATGAAGACGACCCACGAGGCGATGCTGGGCGAAGAATTGATGCCGGCCGACCCCACTGCGGTGTTTGTGGATGCCTTCACCTGGCACCCCACACTGCCGTTCGGCGCCATCCTGATCCGCCGTCTCGGCTGCTGCGCCATCATCGATACCCGTACCTGGGAAGTCGTTGCTCTGCTGTCGACCGCCAAGGGTTCTCCGGACAACTTCCCGATGGTGAAGCAGACCGGATTTACTTGGACCTTCGCCGTGCCTTCCGTGCTCACACCTCTGCACGAAGCGGGTTTCATCACGAGCGGTGAATACTTTGTGGCCTGCAACAACGTGTTGCAGAACAACATCGCTGTTTACCGCTCGACGGATGAAAATCCCAACAAGTGGAAGAAGGAGACCTTTGTTGAGGGCTTTGGCACCAAGTATCTGCCACTGCACATGGGCAACGTGCCTGATTCCCGGTTTGTCTACTTCACCATGTGGGCGCGTAAGCCCAATAACGGCTACATCTGCAAAGTGGATGCCAAGACCTGGCAAGTGGTTGCGAAATGGGACACGGGTCCCGATCCGCACACCTGCGACTGCACCGTGGACGGCAAGTACATGACCACGGTGTACAGCGGACACCAGGCAGGCCAGTCGGGTCTTGTGGTGATCAACGTCGAAACCGACAAGATCGAGGCGCGTCTACCATGCCCGGGTGGCATGCACGATCACGTCGTGGTTCCTGAGAGCTGGGAAGGTCTGAAGTTCTCCCGTAGCACCTCGGTGTAATTGGGTTGTCCCGTCGGCAGCGCGTGCTGTCGACGGTTTTTCGTTACACGTAGCAAAGGAGTGTCGAAATGAATTTCAGAATTCTGAACCCGAGCCATTTGGCATATGCAGCCCGACCCCTGGTGGGCATATTCCTGATGGCTTTGTTTAGCCTGCCGACCCTGGCACAGGCTCACAGCAACGAGTATCTGGCAACAATCAAAGGTGCTCATGGAGGCATGTTGCGCATGGTGGAGATGTATCACTTTGAACTGGTCATGAAAGACGGCGAAGCACACGTATGGGTCACTGACCATGGTGATGCGCCGCAGTCGACCAAGGGGGCAATTGCGACCCTGCGTGTCATCAATGGAAACGACGCTTTCTCGGTGTATCTAAAGCCGACCAACAGCAACGAACTGATGATCAAGGATGCGCGAATCAAACCACGGAAAGGAACGAGGATGGTTCTGACGGTCAGCATGAATGGTGAAGCGTCTCTGCAGACGCGTTTTTCATTGGACTAGCGGGATCGGCCCCGATAACGCCGGATGGCTAGTGTCGTGCCAGCGAAACGGATTCAACTACCGGGCGACGGTGTTGACCGTTGCGGTACGGGTGGCCATTGAAGAGTTGAATAGCCAGTGAATGCACTCATGAAGATCCGAGCCGATTTACTCCTGTTCCTCCTGCTGCCACTGGCAACCCTGGTCAGCACAACGCTTGGCTTGATGGCCGTGTTTGCAGCATGCACGGTCTATGCTCAGCCGAGCGCAGCCCAGCTAGAAAACCGGACCCGCTTAATCACCACGAATAGTTGTGTTGCATGCGACCTGAAGGGCGTCAGTCTGGTGGGGCAAAACCTTCTAGGTGCCGATCTGCGGGAGGCGGACTTGTCGCGTGCCGATCTGCGCGGCGCGTTTCTTATCGGCGCCAATCTGTCCAAAGCCCGGTTGGTTGGCGTCGACCTGAGCGGGGCCGTGATAGGCGGGACGGTAATGAGCGGCGCGGATCTGCAGGGCAGCAATCTGTCCCAGGTGAATGCCAACCGCACGAGCTTCACTCAGGCCGATCTGACCGGGGTTGATTTTAGCGGCGCCCTGCTGGAGCGCGCCGATCTGGAAGGCGCGAATCTGCATGGCGCAAATCTCAAGAATGCGGATTTATACGAGGCCCGTTTTCTGTTTTCCGGAATGGCGGACACGAATTTTTCAGGTGCGAACCTGCATGCGGCCGATTTTAGTGAGGCAGAGATTTCCGGAATGCGAACCGATGCCAGCACCACCTGCCCGGACTTGAACCCGGGACCGTGCGTTTTTCAGTAACACCTGGGTGGCGACACCTGGATACACCAAGGAGCAGACATGTATCAATTTCCCACGAGCATCCGCGCCGCTGGCGCATGCCTGATTCTGATTGCCGGGTTTATACAGACGGTACGTGCGGATGAACCCAAGGCGCCCACCGGGCAGGAACTGGCTTTTGACAACCGAAAGGGCAATTGCCTGGCCTGTCACGCCATGCCTGGCGATTCAAAAGCCGTCACTAACACCAACATCGCCCCGCCGCTGATCAGCATGAAGGAACGTTTTCCGGATCGCGCAAAGCTCTACGCCCAACTCTGGGACGCATCAAAAGCCAACGCTGACAGCCTCATGCCCCCCTTTGGCAAACACAAGATTCTGAGCGATGACGAGATCAACAAAGTAGTGGATTACATCTACGGGCTGTAATGGCGCGTATTCACCACCGACACCGTACGGAGAAAAAAATGAAGCAACTGATCTGGATCATGTCCTGCCTGGGATGGCTGGCAATCGCCGCGAATGCGCAGGCTGCACCGGAAGACCATCGTCTGAAAGTCGTGAAGGCGGTACAGAAAATATACCCCGCTATCAAATTCGAGGATTACGTGCATGGTGCATTGGCATTCAGCCCTGACGCCAAAGACCAGTACGACGCCATCATGGCTTTCCCGCCTTACGACGCCGAAATCGAGAAAGGCGCCAAATTGTGGGAAACCCCGTTCAAGAACGGCAAGCGCTATGCGGACTGCTTCCCGCGCGAAGGCAGGAATGTCGCCGGCAATTACCCGTTGTTCGATGCCGCAACGAAAAAGGTGGTGACGTTTGAAATGGCGCTCAACCAATGCCGAACGGCCAACGGTGAAGATCCCTACAAGCACAGCGACATGAATACCATGGGACTGTTGACGGCCTATGCCCGCACCTTGTCCGACGGCATGAAAATGAATATCAAGGTGGAAGGCAAGGAGGCCCTGGCAGCATTCGAAGCGGGTCAGAAATTCTTTCATCAACGCCGTGGCCAACTGAATTTTTCCTGCGCGGGTTGCCATATCAGTAATGTCGGCAATGTCCTGCGCACCGAATATCTCTCAATGGCACCTGGCCAGGCCACGCACTGGCCGGCATTCCGTGGTGGCGACTACGCGCTATTCACCTTGCAGCGCCGTTATGCCGCGTGCAACCAGATGGTGCGCTTGGCACCGCTTGAAATCGGCGGTGAGGAATACAACAACCTCGAGTACTACCACAGTTATCTGAGCAACGGCCTGCCGCTCAAGGCTTCGGTATTCCGTAAATGATCGGCAGCGTGCGGCAAGCATGCCCACTTAATTCAAGGAGAACAGGGATGAAGGTAATTCGAAATGCAGTCTGGATGCTGGCTGGAGGGATTTTCCTGCTGGGCATCACCGGCCCGGTTGCGCATGCGGCCGAGAACGCATCCGGCGCAGCTCTAACAGTCGAAGCGGCAAAGGCGCTGTCGAATGCGGAATTCCTCGTCGGCATGGCAAAGAACAAGAAGTCATTGTGGACGACGGCCGCCGGTGCGTTGACCCAAGCCCAGGAAGCTGCCAAGAAACAGGACAGTGAGGCCGTGATCAGGTACTCCGCCGTGGCAAGCGAACAGGCGTTTCTTGGTTTGGCGCAGAGCGGCTATCCGCTGACCGGCGCGGATTGATCAGCGTCGACGTGTAACGACGCCATGGGGGTGGCTCTAGGCTGCACGGATTAATAGGGGGAACGGACAGGCGGTCAGCCTGCTTTGCCAGGAACAGGAGCAGGCGGCTCAAGGTTTTATCGCTTTCATGGCGAATGAAGGTAAGTCTTAACACGCGCAATTTCGCCTGATGCACGCCATTAATCGGTGTTTCATTGCAACCGCGCCTAAATCTGGACAACCCAGATCAAGGCCCTGGTTTGAGTTGACGAGCTGTTCTATTGCAGCGGGACGGCGAGTGCATCCCACAATTTTGACCTTTGCACTTAAAAAATGAACTACTTGCTTGCGCTGATGCTGGCTTACTTCCTTGTTTCCGTCGGGTCTGTCCTGCTTTCAATGAGAACCAACATCAGCTATTTTTTCGGGTTGATGTCACTGCTTTATCTCTTCATAGCTCTTGGGCTGGTGTTGTTTATAATCAATCTGATGCAGACGATGCCTAAACCCTTGAACCGAGAGTTTTTTGTCCAGGCCGGTGAAATTGACGCTCTTTCAGCACGCCATGACGGAGATCAGGTCCCTTCTCCCTGGCGGCAATTGGTGTCACCAGACGTGCTTGTCGACTATGCCATGTTGGGGACGCCCGACTCGGAAAAACGGGACGCCGCACAGCTCGAGGCACATGCCAGCGTACATACACAACGGGTATTTCAAGACCCTGCGCTGGGTGGTGGTGCCCTACAACGACCGGGAAAAAACCGCTTGACCGACATCGTCGTCTTTGAACTGACGGCTGGTGGACCATAAATAACCGTAAAAGAAGCGGTCGCTTAGTAGCGAGAGCAGAGACAACGACTGCTCTTACGAGTACTGCGGACGCAGTAAGTTAAAAGACCAGTGTCGCCTTTGGCCGAGGACGCGACGGTCGACTACCCAGCCATGACAGGCAGGTCATCGGCCATATGCGCTGAGCGACGCCTATGACGAGGACCAGGAGAACGATGAACAACATGCTGGAAAACAACATGAAAATCCTATTGGTCGATGATGAGCCTTTTGTGCACAAAATTCTGGCGCGCCAACTGGCAAACCTGGGCCTCAACGATGTCATTTCCTGCGAGCGTGCAACGGATGCACTGGCCCGGCTGGAATCCGGTGGCGGCGAGTTCGACCTGATATTGTGCGACTTGCAAATGCCGGAGATGGATGGCGTTGAATTCGTGCGGCAGTTGGTGCGAATTAAATACGCCGGCGGGCTGGTGCTGGTTAGCGGCGAGGATGGACGCATTCTGCAAACTGCTGAAAAGTTGTCCAGGGCGCATCAGCTTGATGTGCTCGGTTCGTTGCATAAGCCGGTTTCTCCCGAACAGTTGCGGCAGGTACTGTCAAACCATTCTCCACGAGAAGGCATGACGTCCCATGCCGCCTGCAAGAAATATGCATCCGATGAACTGTGGCGCGCCATCACGGGTGGGAAGCTGGTCAATTACTACCAGCCGAAGGTCGATCTCGTCTCCGGAATGGTCATCGGGGTGGAAACCTTGGTGCGCTGGCAACACCCCCAGGATGATCTGGTGCTTCCGGATCAGTTCATCGCCACTGCGGAGGAGCATGGTCACATTGATGAGCTGACGCACGTGGTGCTGACAAATGCCCTGCGCCAGGCACGCATCTGGCTGGATGCCGGATTGTCCCTGCACGTGGCGGTGAATGTGTCGATGGATAATCTCCATTCCCTGGAGTTTCCCGACTTCGTCACGCGCGCGGCCGCCAAGGCGGGCGTACCACCATCGTGCCTGGTGTTGGAGGTGACGGAAAGCCGGCTGATGAAAAACCCTCTTGCATCGCTCGATATTCTTGCCCGCCTGCGCTTGAAGCATATTGGTCTGTCTATCGATGATTTTGGCAACGGGCATTCGTCGCTTTCCCAGCTCAGAGATATTCCCTTCGATGAACTGAAGGCGGACCGGAGTTTCGTCCATGGCGCCAGCCGTGACCCGTCTCTTCGAGCCATATTAGAAGCGAGCCTTAGCATGGCGCGAAAACTGGACATGAAGACGGTGGCAGAGGGCGTTGAAGATCAGGAAGACTGGGATTTCCTCCGTGCAGCCGGTTGCGACACGGCGCAGGGCTATTTCATCGCCAAGCCTATGCGTGCGGAGGAGATTGGCCGCTGGTTCGAAGCCTGGGCAGAACGTCGTCCGGACCTGTGCAGGTGAAGGCATGAACTCAAGGGTAAAGCTCATGGTGGCCACGGCGATTGCTGCCGACGTAGAGTTGGTCAGAAATCTGCTGCACGACGAATTCGACAACATTACCTTGTCCATCGATCCCGACCGAACGGGTCGATGACTTCGAGAAGCACCGTCCCCTGGTGTTGGTCAAGCTGCAGACCTAAACCGCCATCAGGTTGGCCTTGAATAATTGGTGGAATTATCTCATATTGTGCAGCGCAATCAAAGACATGCTCCCTATAGGCAGACTTTATTATGCAAAGCCCACCCACCCCGCACTCGCATTCTGCCGATGCGAGTAAAGCGTTACGGGCATCCGAAAACCGCTATCGCCGGCTTTTCGAAACCGCTCAAGATGGAATTCTGCTTCTTAACGCTGACACTGCACAGGTCCAAGACGTCAATCCCTATTTGATCGATCTGCTTGGCTACTCGCATGCAGAGTTCCTTGGGAAAAAGCTTTGGGAAGTGGGCCCGTTCGCGGACAGAGCCCAGAACAAAGAGATGTTTGCGGAACTGCAAACGATGGGATATGTCCGTTACGAAGATCTGCCGCTCAAAACAAAAGCCGGGGTACAAATCGAGGTCGAATTTGTAAGTGTTACTTACGAGAGTGAAGGTATCAAGATCATTCAGTGCAACATCCGCGATATCACCGAGCGCAAGCGGGCGGAGGTGCAGGTACACGAACTGGCTGAACGGCTCACGACAACCCTCGAGAGCATCACGGATGCGTTTTTCACCGTGGACAGCGAATGGCGGTTCACCTTCCTCAACCGCAAGGCCGAGCAGCTGCTCAGACGAACTCGCACAGAGCTGATCGGCCAGGACCTCTGGACGGAGTTCTCCGACACCATAGGATCCACCTTCGAGCGCGAATACCGGCGGTCGATGGCGGACAACCATACCGTGGATTTTGAAGAGTTCTACCCGCCACTCAACATCTGGTTCGGCGTTCGCGCCTATCCCTCCCAGCAGGGTCTGGCGGTATATTTCCACGATATCAGCGAGCGCAAAAAAGCGGAGATGAGACTCCGCGAGGAAGAAGAGCGTCACTTGCGCCAGCGCAACGCCCTGATCGAACTTGCCGGTGGGGGGGCCACAGGTGAAGACCTCCTGGGCACGATTCGGCGAATCACGGAGATAGGCGCCAAAACCCTGGGCGTCGCCCGGGCCAGCATCTGGCGTTACAACCAGGATCGCACTGCCCTGCGATGTATGGACCTTTACGAGGTGGGGACGGGCAAGCACACCGCCGGCATGGAGTTGTCTGCCAAAGATTTTCCTGCCTACTTCCGAGCGCTGGCGACACAGAACCCGATTGATGCGGAGGACGCGCAGAGTGACGCACGCACTAACCCGTTGTCAGAGAGCGACCTTCAGCCGATCGGCATCACTTCCCTGCTGGATGTTCCCATTCACCTGGGCGGCACCGAGGCGGGGGTCCTGTGCCACGAACATGTCGGACCTATGCGCCAGTGGACAGCCGACGAGGAGTCATTTGCGGTCGCCGTTGCGAACCAGGCGTCCCTCGCTCTGGAATCGTCGGATCGCAAGCGTTCTGAGCATGAGATCAAGCGGACAGTACAGCGCCTGAAGGAAGCGCAGCGCATTGGGCGGATCGGGGACTGGGAGTGGGACATTGCGACCGAGGAAATCATCTGGTCACCGCAACTATTTGAGATTCTGGGGCGCGATCCGCGCCAGGGCCCCCCCCGTAACCTCGAAGACGCCATCACCTACCTCGATGCAGCGGACCAGGCGCTGGTGAGGGACAAGACTGCCCTGGCAATTGAATCGGGCGAAGCACAGGACTATGAGTTTCTGGCACCCCAACTCAACGGCAAGCCCATTGACGTTCTTGTGAGAACGGTGCCCCGCAAGGACGAAAGCGGCACAGTTGTTGGGCTATACGGAACGGTCCAGGACATCACCGGGCGCAAAGCATCGGAGAGGAGGCTCGCCTACCTCAACCGTGTATACGCCATGCTGAGCGGTATCAATACGCTGATCGTGCGCGTGCAAGGCAGCGAGGAACTGTTCAAGGAGGCGTGCAGGGTTGCGGTCGAGATGGGCGGGTTCCGCATGGCCATGCTCTGCGTCGTGGATCGAGGTGCGAGGAAGATTGTCCCGGTGGCCTCGGCGGGCAAGGACGAAGCGCTCATCGGCATCATCAAAAGCATCTTGTCGTCTGAGCTTGCTTCAACCACCATGGTCGCACGGGCAATCAAAGAGAAAAAAATCATCGTCTCCAACGATTCGCAAAGCGATCCCCAGGTTCTATTCGGCAAAAAATATGCCGAAGCCGGCGTTCACTCAATGGTTATTCTGCCGCTGACAGTCGCAGATGAGGCCATTGGCGTGCTCGCGCTTTATGCGACCGAAAGCAACTTCTTCCATGAAGAAGAGTTGAAACTGTTGACTGATCTGGTTGGCGATATTTCGTATGCCATGGGTTATTTGAAGGCTGAAGCGGCACTGCGCAGTCTCAATGAAGAACTGGAAGACAAGGTGGCGACACGCACCGCCGATCTGGAGCAGGCACGGCTCATGGCCGACCAGGCCAACCTGGCCAAGTCCAGCTTTCTTGCCGCCATGAGCCACGAGATCCGCACCCCAATGAACGGCGTGATTGGCATGACCGAGGTGCTATACCAGACCGGCCTTAACGATCAACAGGTGGAGATGGTCGATCTCATGCACGAGTCGGCGATGTCGCTTCTGTCGATCATCGACGACATTCTCGACTTTTCCAAGATCGAAGCCGGGCGGATGGAAATCGAACAGGCGCCCATCTCGTTGGCAGACGTGGTGGAAAAGGCCTGTGTCATGTTGGACGAACTGGCGATCAATAAAAACGTGGAACTCACTGTGTTCGTCGATCCCGCGATACCCGAAGCGGTTTTGGGCGACGAGTTACGTCTGCGCCAGGTGCTGATGAATCTTGTTGGCAACGCCATCAAGTTTTCCAGCGGCCGCCAGCAAGCGGGGCGGATATGGGTGCGTGCCGTGCAAATCGCGCGTGGCCCCGCGCATTCCGTCGTGGAAATCCAGGTTGACGATAATGGCATCGGGATCGATGAAGCGACCCGGGCGCGGCTCTTCACGGCGTTCACCCAGGCCGACACCTCGACCACCCGGCGTTTTGGCGGCACCGGGCTGGGGCTGGTCATTTCGCGCCATCTGATCGACATGATGGGGGGCCATCTCGGGGTGCAAAGCACGCCCGGGAAAGGATCCACGTTCACCGCACGCCTGCAATTCACCCTGCCGCCAAGTCAGGCAGGTGCGGTCAAGCCGGCATCGCAAGTAGCCGGACTCTCCTGCCTCGTGGTAGGCAGCGCGGATGGACTGTCCGAAAATTTTGCTGCGTATCTGGCCCACGCCGGTGCGCGTGTCGAGCGGGCAGCGGATCTGGCGCAGGCACTCAATCTGATGCCGGGTTTGCCGCCGGGACTCTGGATCTGGGTCATTGATGCGGTCGATATTCCGCTGGCGCTGGGTGAACTGCGCGCCCTTGACCGCGATCTGACCGACCAGGAAATTCGCTTCGTTGCCATTGAGCGCGGATCGCGAAGGGAGCCACGTGTGGAACATACCGGTCTGGTAGTGGTGGACGGCAACGTGCTGACGCGTCACCGACTCTTCAAGGCAGTCGCCATTGCCGCCGGACACGTAGTTGAAGACTCACAAACACCGCGATCCAGCAAGAACGGGATGGTAGTCAAACAGCCATCGCACGATGAGGCACTGCGCAATGGCCGGCTGATTCTGGTTGCCGAGGATAATGAGACCAACCAGAAGGTGATCCTATGGCAGCTTGCGCTGCTGGGTTTTGCTGCCGATGTCGCTGACAACGGCAGGCTGGCGCTGGAACGCTGGCAGAGGGGAAACTACGCGTTGCTGCTCACTGATTTGCAGATGCCGGAGATGGATGGTTATGCATTGACTGCCGCGATTCGTGCCCAGGAGCAGGGTTCGCACCACATCCCGATCGTGGCCCTGACCGCCAACACGCTCAAAGGCGAAGCGGGTCGCTGCCAGGCAGCCGGCATGGACGCTTGCCTGAGCAAGCCATTGCAACTGGATGATCTTAAAAAATTCCTGGGCACATGGCTGCCGTCCGCTGTATCCCGTCTGGATTCCTATGCTGAAGTCGCTCCGCGCGTGGTAGCTGATCGCGCTGTGGACGTGAGCGTGCTCGAGCGCATCATCGGTGGCGACCCTGCAGTGATGCTCGAATTTCTACATGACTTTCAGATCAGTGCAACCAAGATCGGGGCCGAACTGAAATCCGCGTGTGTCGATCGTCAACCGGCGCGGGCAAGCCAGCATGCGCACAAGCTCAAGTCATCGGCGCGCACCGTGGGCGCGCTGGCACTGGGTGAGCTGTGTGCAGAAATCGAGGCTGCCGGTAAAGCGGGCCTCACTGGAGCGCTGGCGTCGCTGTTGCCCCTATTCGAGCAGGAACTCGACGCCGTGAACGCCTTTCTCGATTCCTTGCAGGCGCAGCGTGTAGATCGCCGCAACGATAACTAAAAGGCAATCCGTATGAACAAATCAACCATTCGGATCCTGGTGCTCGACGACGAGTCTTTTATGCTCAAGCTGCTCGGCCACATGCTGGCCGGCTTGGGTTTCACCTCAGTGACGACTTGCGATAACGGAACTGCGGCGCTGGAGTGCTTTAGCACCCATGCCAACTCACCCAATCTGATCCTGCTGGACTTGCAGATGCCAGAAATGGATGGGATCGAATTTGTCCGTAAATTGGTCGAGCACAACTACACCGGCAATCTCATTCTGGTCAGCGGCGAAGACGAGCGTGTTCTGCAAATGGCAGAGAAACTGATTCAGGCGCACCGGATCACGGTGCTGGGGCATCTGAACAAGCCTGTTTTATTGGCTCGACTAACCGAGCTCATGGAAAAGTCAGTGCACATGCACGCTGCCCCGCAATCGACAACGCATGCTTATAGCGCAGACGAACTGCGCACTGCCATCGACGCCGGTGAACTGGTCAACTACTACCAGCCCAAAGTTGCCGTCACCACCGGCGCGATCGTCGGCGTGGAGACGCTGGTGCGCTGGCGTCATCCGGTGGACGGGATGGTATTCCCCGACCAATTCATCGGCATCGCTGAAGATCATGGATTGATTGATGACCTGACGCGCGTGGTGCTGAAGGGTGCGTTGGCCCAGAGCAAGGCCTGGCAGCAAGCTGGGCTCCGGCTTCGGGTGGCGGTTAACGTATCGATGGACAATCTTTCGTCGGTGGCTTTTGCGGATTTCGTCGCCGGAGCAGCCACCGCAGCAGGGGTGACGCCGCAGGATATCGTGCTGGAGCTGACGGAAAGCCGACTGATGCTGGATCAGCGCGCGCCGCTGGAGGTCCTGACCCGATTACGCCTGAAGCGCTTCCGCCTTTCAATCGATGATTTCGGCACGGGCCATTCTTCGCTGACCCAGTTACGCAACATTCCTTTCGATGAACTCAAGATCGACCAAAGCTTTGTGCGCGGCGCATGGCACGACGACACCGCGCGCGCGATATACGACGCCAGCCTTAACCTGGGCAAGCAGCTTGGTATGACAGTCGTCGCCGAAGGCGTGGAAGATCGCGATGACTGGGATTTTGTGCGGCGCACACAATGCGACATGGCCCAAGGTTTTTTCATTGGGCGACCGATGCCTGCCGCTGATCTGCCCGGCTGGATCGAATTGTGGAACGCGCGCACGCAGCAATGGCAAGCAGATTTACCATGAACGTTGAGCGCGGCGCACTCAAACCCATCGAGGCCAAAGCCAGGATTCTTGTTGCATCTGATAGTCCCAGCGATGCAGCATTAGTCAAGAAGCTGCTCGTGCAGGAATTTGAGCAGGTATTCCTTTCCACCAATCCGGATCTGGCGGTAAAAGATTTTGAAAGCCGCGCCCCGGACGTGCTGGTACTCGCGTTCAATACCCTGGAAAAGTCGGAGCGCTATTATCTCGGGCTTTATCGATTGAGCGGCAAAATCCATCTTCAGCCGCACCGTACAGTTGTTCTGTGCAATATTGATGAAGTCAGTCAAGCTTATAAGGCGTGCCGTAAACAATACTTTGACGATTACGTCCAGTTTTGGCCGATGACAAACGATGCGCCGCGTTTGCTGATGTCAGTGCATCTTTCACTACGCGATCTGAGGGCAATCAGTGAGGGAGGTCCGTCGGCGGCTGAGTTTGCCGCCCAGGCACGTCGCCTGGCTGAGCTCGGAAGCATGCTGGAGCAACATGTTGCGCAAGGCAGCCAGCGGATTGAAGGGGCCAATCGCGCCATGGCGCAGGCGGAACTGGATATCGGCGCGGCACTGGACGGATTTTCCAGCAAGCTCGCACAAGGAAATCTGCCGGGCGTGTCCAGAATCAGCGATGTCTCCGGACTGGAGCAGGAGATCAGGCGGCTCAAGCAGGAGGAGATCGGGCAACGCTTTCGTAAGGTCGCCGAATCGGTGCAGCCCATCAAGCAATGGACCGACGATTTCAGGAAAGGATTTGAGCCTCACATTGAATCGGCGCGTGCATTGAATGCCATGGCGGACGCCATTCGGCCAATGATTCTGGTAGTAGATGACGATGAATTTCAACGCAGCATCGTGAACACGTTGCTTGCGGCAGAGAACTATCGTCTGGTATTTTCCGGCGGCGGCGTTGAAGCATTGAACATCTTGCGCAAGATGCAACCAGACCTGATCCTCATGGACATCATGATGCCGGATCTGGACGGCATAGAAACCACACGGCGCCTCAAGACCATGCCGCAGTTTGCCAAAGTGCCGGTGATCATGGTGACGGGGAAAAGCGAAGGCGCTGCCGTGCGCGACAGCATCAAGGCCGGCGCGGCCAATTTCATTGTGAAGCCATTGGATCGTGACACCTTATTGGCGAAAGTGGCCCATGCGCTACGCCCGTAACGCTTTCACCTGGCGAGCGGATCTGCCTTAATACTTACAACCCATTGAAACGGTGGGTTTTGGGTGGTTTGTAATTCTGCCTTTGGCACAGAAGTGCCTTTCCAGACAGCTTGGATTGGTGACTGCTATTGAGCAGCAAGCCTTGAATGCCAGCAATGGTTCGGGTTCTGCCGTCCAAACTATGGCAATGACCGGTCTGGCGAGTACAGCGGACGCGGTCAATCGAAAGGTCGATGTCGCCTTTGGCCGACCTACGGTCTGTCAGCCTCCACGTCAGATGACGGCTCCACTCGGATACCTGCCGTTGAACCATGAGGTTACGAATGACGGCATTGGGTCGTGTCCGGCCGACCGACATCATAAAAGCAGCCGTTCTCGTTGCGCAGACAAGCCAGTGTCCGGTGCTGTGCACACTGCGGACGGAATGAATCCCAAGCCTTTCGTCGCCTTCGGCCGACGACCCGCCTGTCTGAGAGAGCCTCCCTCCGTCGCTTCTTTGGCCAAAGCGGTCGCACGAAGTGAACCCACGGAACGCAGGGTGGGGCAACCCCCTGGTTACAGTGTTGGCAGGCCAGGGGTTTTTTGCTGCAAGGTCAATGTTATAAGAAATTATATGTTATATTTTTCTATAACATACGGAAATGTACATGGACCAACGGAACGACAGCCCGCAACAACGCCTTACCCTTATGGAGCTTTTGCTGGTTTGGGAAGGGCGTATTTACCGTTCGCGGGTATGCGAGCTGTTTGGCATTGGTTTGCCTCGGGCCAGCCAATGGATCAAGGAAATCCGCGACCTGAACCCAACCTGGATGCAATGGGACAGCAAGTCCAGGAGCTACTTCGCTACGCCAGATTTCTACAAGCGGTACACCAAGGCCTCTCAGGCAGACATTTCCGAATCGCTTTCCCGTTACCTGTCCATGGTCGGGCTTCCCTATGCGTCGGCCATGGAAGATGGCAGTTCGGTGGCCTGGTCGGCGACGCCAAGCATCACCGCCCCGGCACCCAAGACATTCGCCAGCCTCGGAAATGCGATCAGACAGGCAAAAGCCGTCGAAATCGAATACATGTCGATGAGCGAACCGGCTCCGCATCGCCGCACGATCTATCCGCACAGCCTGGTTCTCGCCGGCCGCAGGTGGCATGTGCGCGCCTACAGCGAGGCCCATCAGGAATTCCGGGATTACGCACTGGGGCGGATCCTCGAAGTGAAGCCTTTGGCGCGTCTCGCGGATCGCACCCGATTCGATGACCCCGATTGGAACACCAAGGTCAAGGTTCGCCTGGTCGCCCACCCTGAACTCTCTCCGGCGCAGGCAAGAGTGATCCAGGCCGAATACTTCAATGGGACAGCGAGCCGCGTGGAAACCTGCCGCGCGGCTCTGGTCCCCTATTTCATTCTGGACATACACGCCGCGATGGACACAAAGATCCAGCACGCGCCCGAGTATCTGATCGCCGTTGAAAACGCACGGGAGGTGTCCAAGTGGCTTTTCAACCGCTAGGCGCTGGCGGCGCTGCTGCCTCCCTTCTGTTTACGCGGCTGCCGGAGCGGCTATTCGCGCCGCTGGCCTCGCCCAACAAGCAGACCTACTGGGGAATCCTGTGCGCGATTTACGACAGGCGCTTCGGCCCGGATGCCCCCTTGCCGCCCAGCCACGGATTCACGACGCGGGACATCACCCAGGACATCGAGGCCGAACTCGTCATCCACGATTCCTGGATAGACGAGGATGGATCCACGCCCGAAACTCCCCTCAACATCCGCGCCATCACCATCTTCAACCGGCTGCATGATTGCGGTTGGCTGCGGCTGGACCGCCACGGCGTCGACAAGCGGGTTTCCATGACCCCCACGGTCAACCAGTTCCTGGGGCAGCTCATCAATTTCGCGGAGACAGGGCCGATCTACGTGGCGGGCAAGGTTCGCTCCATCGAAGCCAACCTGAAGCTGGTGATGGAAGGGGCCGGCGGCGACTCGCTTTCCGAGGCGGCCGACCAGGCGCGAAACCTGCTCGAACACATCCGTAATACCGGCACGAACGTCCGCGACCTTATGAGCGCGCTCGGGACGGTAGAAACCACCACCCAGTACGTCCGCCGGTTCTTCAGCGACTTCATTGAGCAGGTGTTCATCGGGGACTACAAGGAACTCAGGACACGCGAGCACCCGCTGTCGCGGCGCCCTCAGATCCTGCACTGGGCCGACGAACTGCATGGTTCCGAGCAAAATCGCGAGCGCCTGATCACCTGGTACGAAACCCGGCGCTTTCAGGGCGACCGGGCCCGCGCGGAGCGCATGTTCGAGCGCGACGTACAGAAACTGCGCGACATCCAGCGGATCGACGACTACCTGGAGCGGCTGGATGACGAGATCCGCCGGGCAAACCGCCGGGCGCTCGCCTATCTGGATTACCGGCTGCGCTCCCTGCGTCCCATCGACCAAGTCGTCGACGCGGCGATCGTCCGGGTCATGGACAGCGACGAGGATGTTCACGACAGTCCGTTCCCATCCGGCGACATGGTCAGCCCCACCAATCTTGCCGAACCACGCCGACAGGAGGCACGGGAGAAGGCCACGCAACTGAGGGAGACCATCCCGACCGAGGAAGACATCGCACGGGCAAAACTCCGGGCGCTCGCACGCAATGTTCGGATGGTGAACGCCCCCAAACTCGTCGAGTTCGTGTCTCGTCAGCTTTCAGGCCGCCCTGTCGTCGCCAGCGAAGAACTCCAGATCAGCAGCGTCGCGGATGTGCGTGCCTATCAGACGTTGCTGGTGCTCGGTGCCGCCATGGATAGCGGATCGCCTGATTTGCAGCGGGAGGCCTTGGCCATGATGCGCGGCTTCCGGGTACGTCGCACCGGCGACAAGGAAGCAGAAAACAAGTGGATCACCGGCGTTCCGTTCCGGATCGAGAGAGCGAAAAAACCGGCAGCTACAAAAGGAGAGGCGACATGAGCCAGTATTGGGAAAACATCGCTGCGAAAACCGACCGGCAATATGTGGCCGAGGAGTTCGAGTCGACCGCCAGCCGTCTGCTCGCAGAACAGGTTCTGTACTACGCGGACCGGCACAGCCGCATGGCTTACGGCATGATCGAGCGGTTCGAGCGCGAATTCAAGCACGTCCTCTCCCAGGTCGGCGTCGGCCTGACCGTGAACCGGCAGCTCCGCTATGCGTGCGCCATTCCGGATAACGGCAGGGCAGGCACGGCCAATACTGCACAAACGCTGCTCGCCCTTGTGCTCCGGAAGATCTACGACGAACAGGCCCGGACCGGGCAGCTGAACGATGACGGCGAAGTGATTTGCGATGCGGTCGAGTTGGAGGAAAAGTATCGCCTCACCACGGCGGGCAAGCGCGAGCTGCCTGGACGCGGCGAACTGGACGGTCTGGTGCGGACGCTCCGGCGCTGGGGCATCGTGCGCAAGGTGGAGGAACATGAGTTTCCCGACACGGTTGCCGGTGACATTCAGCCCTACGTGCTGGCCATACGTCCGGCCATCGTGGATTTGCTGGGCGAAACCGCGATCACCCGACTGGCCCAGTTCACACAGTCCTATGAACCCGCAGGGGACTCTATCGAGGACGGCGACGCTCAAGGACCGGAGCAGCCGGAGGAAGAAGAAGCATGAAATATCTGGAAAGCATTAACCTAGTGCAGTTCTTTCTGTATGAACGAGAGCACGTCCGCATTTCCGAGATCACCGGGCTCTTTGGGGCAAACGGCAGCGGAAAAAGCTCGTTCCTCGATGCCGTCCAGATCGCCATGTTCGGCGCAAACAGCCGGCTCATGGCGCTGAACGCCCAGGCTGACGAGAACAAGACGACACGGTCGATTCGGAGCTATTGCCTTGGCCAATACGGCGGTATGCCGGATGACCGGGTGCGGCCGAACTCGAACACCTATATCACCCTCGTCTGGCGCGACTCGGAAACCAACAAGCCCGTCTCCATGGGCGTGTGCATCTATGCCTCCAAGGACCGCGAGCAGCACGATGTGCTGGGCCGCTATCTGCTGCCGGACGTCGAGCTGACCCTGGGTGATCACCTTGAGACGGTCGACGGCAAGGAAAAGCCGCGGGAATGGGCCGCCTTCAAGCAGCAGTTGCTGCAGCGATCCAAAGTTTCCGGCGAGGAATGCGTGTTCCAGGACGCCGAACGCTACATTCGCGCCGGCCTGCTCGCATTGCGCGGATCGGACGTTGCTCCGTCATACGAGGCATTTATCCGCGCGTTCCGATTCGCGCTGCGGATGCGCTTCGACAAGACCGTGGACGAGATCGTGCGCAACGACGTGCTTGAATCCCGGCCGACGAACATCAAGAAGTTCAAGGATGTCACCGATTCCTTCCGGCGCCTGGCCGAGATGGTGGCCCATGTCGAGCAGAAGATCGTCGACGGCACCGCGGTCCACGACGCCTTCGACAATGCAGCCAAGGCCTCGAGAAGAGCCGTCACCTGGAAGGCGCTGGGCCTGGACGCGGCGCGCGAACATGCCAACCAGGTTCACGAGCAATGCCAGAGTGACCTGAACGACGCCCTTGCGACGTTTGAGGCTGCTGACAAGGCCTTCCGTGGCTTGAAGGAAGATCAGGAAGCAGCCGACAAAAAAGCGGCGCATTACCGGGGGCTACGCGAACAGCATGGCTCGCATGCCGATTACGCCGGTCTGGAAGGCCAGATCAGCGAGCATCGCGACAGGGCGGCGCGCAATACAAGGGACATCTTCGACCAGCTGTCCCAATTCCGTATGCTCCTGAAAAAAGCGGCGGACGCCGGCGTGCTGGAGGAGGATGCCACGCGCACCCTGCTCAATGAATCGCAGAAACTGGCAGCCTTGCTCGAACACTTCGATCAAGCCAACTGGGCTGAAATCGAAGCGCACCTTGGAACTGCGGTTCAGGCAGCGCAAAAAGCCATGCAGGCACTGACCGAAATCACCAGCACGCTGACGGGTCAACTGAAAACAGCCAACGTTGACCTCGATCTCGCCAAAGAATCACTCGAACGGGTCAGTCAAGGGAAGATGCCGCTCAGCCCGAACGTCGAAACCCTAATGCGGGAGCTGCGGGACGAAGGCATCAATCCGGTGGCGGTATGCGATGTCGTCCGAATCACGAAGAAGGAATGGCAGCCGGCAATCGAGGCCTACCTGGCAAGCAACCTGCAGGCGCTGCTCGTGTCGGAACACGAAGAGCGGCGGGCATTCGAGGTCTATCGAGGCCTGCCGGAAAAGCGCGCCGTCTACGGCGCCAAGATCGTCATGGAAAGCCGGCAGCAGGTCGGCCGACATCCAGAAGACGGTTCCGTCGCCGAACTGATTGAAGGCACTGACCCGGCGGCCGTGGCCTACCTACGAGGGCTGTTTGGGGACATGGTGTGCGCCACGACTACCGCTCAGGCCATGGAGCGTGGCAAACGCACCCTGACGCAGGACGGAATGCTGGTCGGCAAAGGCACCATCGAACGCCTGAAGCCCGTCAGGGAGGGAGATCTTCGCATCGGGCGCGACGGCGGCGGCCAGCACCTTGAAGCAGCCAAAGCGCGGCTCGCCGCCTGCACAACGGCGGTGTCGAAGCTCACGGCCCAGAAGCAGAGGCTTGAAGCGCTTGCCATGGTGTTGCGCAACATTCCGCAGGAAGATCAGGTCCAGATGTACCTGAAGCGCTTCTGGGACGAAGCGGAATCGGCCGAAGTCACCGCGTCCGCGCTCCAGGGCAAGCTGCAGGGTGCAGCCGACAAGGAGTACGTGGAACTCGGTGAGAAGGAGAAGGAGTGGTCAAAAAAGGCCAGACAACTGAGTGCTGACGTCACTGACGCAAACGGCAGGCGGGGCGTTGCCGAAAACGCATGTGGCGAGCGCCAGAAGAACGTTGACACAGCCTCTGCCAGGCTCACGGTTGCCAGCGAGGCCGCCGAGGAAGCCCGCAAGGATCCGGAGTACGACGCCGATTACGCGTCGTCCCACTGGGATGTCGTTGTGGAGAAGCACGACGAGAACTACGAGGGCATGGCGGCCTACTGCAAAACAAAAGAAACTGAAGCTCTCAAGAAGGTCGAGCACGAAGTCACCACGGGGAGCCGTCTGCTGGGTGAATTCTTATCCAAATATCGGGAGCAGGCTGGCGAGCAAGTCCTGGGAGACTGGCGTAAGGGGCAGGCCTGGATAGCCGACATCCTCAAGCGTCTGCGGGACACCGAACTGCTCCACTACAAGGAGCAGATGGAGAACGCCTACAAGGTTTCGCAGGAGACGTTCAGGAACGACGTTGCCCTGGCGCTGAACCAGAACATCGAGGCGCTGGACCTGACCATGAACCAATTGAATGGGGTGTTGAAGGAGTGCCCGGCCTTCACCAACGGCGAACGGTATCAGTTCAAGCGCACCATCCGCCCCCACTTCAAGCAACTGCTCGAGTTCGTCAAGAACATCGCATCGTTCGGGCCGCAGGAAGACCTGCTCGGCGGGGCCGGCGAGATCCCCGCCCAGTTCAAGGAGCTGCTGGAAGACAAAATTTCGCCGGGGGCCGGAAGCATCAAAAGCCCGCTGGACGACTACCGGGAGTTCTACGAATTCGACGTCGAGATTATTCGGGATGACCCGCTGACGGCCAAACCCAAGGTCGTTGGCCAACTGAGCAAGCGCCTCGGGCCGGGATCCGGCGGCGAGCACCGCGCGCCGCTGTACGTGATCGCCGGCGCCGCGCTGGCATCGGCCTATCGCCTCGACCGCGGCAACCGCGATGGCATCAGGCTGATCCTGCTGGACGAAGCCTTTAACAAGATGGATCCGACAAACATCACCGCCACCATGCGCTATCTGCAGGATCTGGGACTGCAGGTGCTCATGGCCAGCCCTGGCGAGAACCTCGGCGTGCTCACTGCCTACCTGCACCGCTACTACGACATCGCGAAAGACCCTGTGCGCAATGTGATCCTCATTAACGGCCACGATGTCACGGAAGAAACGCGGGAAATGTTCATGTCGGACGACCTGGACACATACCCCGAACTCATCGAGCAGGAGGTCAATCGCATGCGTGGGGCGGGAACGACTGCCGCCCAGCCGGTGTAGTCGTCACATGGACACGAAGGCCCGCAACGCCCTTACGAAGCTGCTGGAAGCCGGAAATCGGGCGACAGCGGGTGTCCGCTCGACGCGGCCGGCGCTGACCCGGTCGCAACTGGCCGACTACCAGGCCACGCGCTCGCTGGCCGACAAGGAGGCATTCGAGGCGGCGATGAAGGCGGCTAGAGCCGAAGGCGCCGTGGCCCTCACTTGGGAAAAAGGCTTTGGCGAGGAAGGATTCATCCAGCGCGTCGAATTGCTCGACCTCGATGCGCTGGCGAAACTGCTTGGCGTGGAGACCGCCGCGATCCGCCTTGAAAAGGCGGCCGCGCAATTCGCCCCTCTGCTGCCGGATTTTCCGGTTCTGAACGACGTGTTGGCTCGCTGGGCCAGCCTGAAGAAGGTCCGCACCTTTGGCCCGGAGGACTCCCAGGACTGGATCGATGCTGCCCGCATCATCCGTTTCATGACCGCCGCCCGTGAAAACAGAACGGTTGACGAGCCGATCCGCGAAGTCAGCGCGCGATTGTTCAAGGACAGCAAGCGCATCGAAAAGCTAGCAGCGCCTGTCGATATCCTGCTGACGGGTGATGTGGATGCCGAGATCCGCGAGTCTGCCGATGTATGGCAGGAAATCGGGGTATTCCGTGAAGAGCAGCCGGTCCGAATGGCCGGGAAAATCGTGGTGGCGCGTACACGAGTAACGGAGTGCTTGGATGCGCCATACAGCGCATTTTCCGCATCATCTGTAACCGGGCTGGCCGGCATCCCGAAAATGGTGATGACCATAGAAAACCAGACCACTTTCCATAGCGAGGCAAAACGCCGCCATGATGAGGAAGTCTTGCTCATTTATACCGCTGGGATGCCCACCCCAGCATGGCGAGCCATGTATGTTCGGCTGCTTGGCGGCTTGCCGCCAGGTGTGCCCGTCTATCACTGGGGCGATATTGACGAAGGCGGGTTCAGGATTGCCTCCATATTGGCTCAGGATGCCAGATCAGCTGGGCATACCCTTCAACCGTGGATGATGCATCCAGACGACGTTCCAGAGGACCGACGCGTTAAAGCCAGACCGCACACACTAGAACGAATCCGGCGTTTTGCGAGTGCCGCAGGCTGGGGAACGCTGGGTGAGGAAATTGCAAAAGCAGGCTTTACTGCCGAACAGGAAGGACTACCCATCGTTGGGTTAGAGCAGCCCCAGTAGCTGCTAATCCGGGCCACAAAAACGCGTATCACAAAACACAAAACACTTCAGCAATCAATCAAAAATACTTTGTTTGAATTAACTGCTGCATAGCCAAGGCCGAGTCCATAGCATCACGGGCATTTCACTACTCGTGCAAAGAGTGCCCGTGTCTTCCATAGAAGAACCCAACAATCAGGATCATCCTGTCACGCTCTTCGCACACATTGCGGCACGATTCGAACAAATCGAACTGTCCCACTGGACGGTCGTTGTGTTTGCATGGCTTGCCCGTTATGACGGGATCAATCGATGCTATTTTGAAGACGAAGAGGAATCCCCAGCCCATGAAGTGCTTCATTGCATCTCCGAACTGGAGCATGGGACTACAGACGACGAAGTAGCCCACGCGCTATCTCATCTTGAATTCCTTACTTGGCGTGTCCGCCATCCCGAAACCGCGGAGCGCTGGGATCCGCTCTCACTATCCCTCAGTGATTTCATCGGCGGGGACTTATCGCCCAATTGCTGGAAATGGGAAGGGACTTTCCCGTCTTCACCCGTAATTGCCTCATGGCTCATCGAACAGCTCACACACCGCTGATGTCCGGTGATTGGCTGCTCATTGCCGCTGGAGCCTTCGGAGTAGGCGGCGTATGGGTCGTTTGGCGTATTGCCTGCCACACCGACCACGCGGCGTCCGACCATTCAACTCCATCCGGTAGCGATTCAAGGGCAGCCAACCATATTAAGGTTCTCCCTGGCAAAGCCGTCCTGGATCAACTCAACCTTCAAGCCCTGGTCGACGGATGTCGTGACCGCATGGGCTTCGACTACACCCTGTTCAACCAAGACTGCATGCCCGTCATCGAGCGGGCTGCGGAATGGACTCAACTGCTACCAGCCTCGGAATCGCACCATCACGCGCAGCCCGGTGGCCTCATGACCCATATGATGGAGTCGGCAGCACACGCGCTACGCTTCCGGCAGGGCTATCTGCTTCCGGTCGGAGCAGCCCCCGAGGAAATCCCGGCTCGCAAGCACCGCTGGACTTACGCGGTGTTCC